>MTKY01054287.1_pt1 | contig 10522 bp, 5 predicted proteins | sample 1042731 | NCBI WGS metagenome assembly MTKY01 (sample SAMN06212206, study PRJNA360538) | anaerobic digester metagenome | biome: Wastewater treatment plant; material: sludge; isolation source: anaerobic digester fed with sludge from wastewater treatment plant | place: Denmark: WWTP Soeholt ... | reverse complement strand
AGAAGCGCGCCGAGGTGATTGTGCCGGACACGCCATGGATCGGCACCTCCGTGGGCACGGAGGACGTGGTCCTTCCGCCGTGGACGCCGATGGAACTCGACGGTAGTACGGTCCGCTGCTGGGGTCGCGAGTACGATTTCGCGCGGGGCCCGCTGCCTTCGGGCATCACCTCGGCCGGCGAGCCGCTTCTCTCCGGTCCCGTTTCGCTGAGCGTCACCGCCGGCGGGGAAGCGGTTGTCTGGGCGACCACCGCCCCTCGCGCAAGCCTGTCCGAGGCGCGGACGCGCGTCGAGCAGACCGGGCGTCTGACCAGCGACGCAATCGAGTGTCGCGTCAGTTCGTGGCTTGAGTACGACGGGGTGCTATGGACTGAGATCACTGCCCCCCGTGCCGCCGATGTGCAGCGGGTCAGCGTAGAGATACCTGTTGCAGCGGCTCACGCCATATACCGGCACTGCTATGGCTCATCCTGGAACACGACTGAAGTGACGGGCAACCTGCCGGAGGGCGCCGGAGTTGTCGACAAGAGCCCGTTCATTCCCTTCTACTGGCTGGGCGACAACGACCGTGGGCTGTTCTGGTTCGCCGAGTCCGACGAGATGTGGCCCAACCGTGGCGCAGAGAACGCGGTCGAAGTCGAGCGCCGCGGCGATACGGTGATACTCAGGCTGAACGTGCTTACCGAGGGGCAGACGTTGCCGGATGGGTGGAAGCTGGCGTTCGGGCTCCAGGCGACGCCCGTCAAGCCGATTCCGAGGGACTGGCGGCGACACCGGCTTGATCCGGGGCGCTCTCCGACCGTCAGCATCATCTGGCCGACGCCGGAGGCCAACTCGCTCAAGTACTTCGGCTACCCCGAGGCGACTGAGCCCGAGCGGTTCCAGGCCCGCGTCACTGATCTGCAAGGCCAGGGCATCAAGGTCGTGCCATACCTGTGCCTGACATACGTCTCCGAGGCGGCGCCGGAGTGGACGTTCTTCCGCGATGGATGGGCGATGGGGCCGGTCGATGCGGGGTCGGGGGATGTCGCCCGCTACGGGGCCGGTTTCGCCCAAGGATCACCCCTCGGGGAGAACTACGCCGATTTCATCATCTGGAAGAACCGGGAGTTCATCGAACGCTACGGCATCGACGGGCTCTACCACGACCAGACACACCCGTACACCTCGGCACGGCTGGAGGCCGGCGTCGGCTATGAGCGCGACGGAAAGCGCTACCCGACGTTCCCGCTGCTGGCATTCCGGGACCTGTACCGACGCATGTACGCGGTGATCAAGAGCCGGCCGGAAGAGACATTCACCATGGCCCACATGTCCGGGAAGGTGACCATCCCGATCCTGGCCTACGACGACTCGTACCTTGACGGGGAGCACTTCCGCGGGCTGATCAAGGACAGCTACATGGACCTGTTCCCGCTCGATACCTTCCGGGCCGAGTTCATGGGCCGCCAGTGGGGGATAATGCCATACTTCCTGCCCGAGTTCAGGCCACCGTACGATACGCAGGTCGAGCCAACGCGGGGTCTGATGGGGCTGTTGATGATCCATGATGTGAATGTGTGGGCGATCTGGTGTAACGCCGATGTCGTCAACGAGGCCTTCGCGGCGCTCGATGAGTTCGGCTACGTCGATGCTGACTTCATCCCGTACTTCGACCCGAATCCCCCCGCCGCGACGGACCTCCAGGACGTGTATGCCAGCGCCTACAAGCGCGCCGACGGCGCGGTGCTGCTCATCGTGGCCAATGTGGGCAGGGAAGACCGCGAGGGGCCGTTCAGGATTGACTGCAAGGGCCTCGGCGTCGGGGCAGACACGTCACTCGACTGGCCGTCGAAGGATGCCGTGGCGCTGAATGATGGCGCGCTCAACCTGAGCATCCCGGGTCTCGGCTACCGGATGCTCATGCTGGAGCCATAGGCTGCGTGGCAACGTCCGGGTCGCGGCGCCCCGAGCGCTAGGCTCTCCCGCGGAACGCACACCATATGGAGGCTGGAGATGCTGACACCACGGGAGAATCTACTGGAAGTGCTGCGGGGCAATGTGCCCGAGTGGTTGCCGGTCACGGGGCACTGTGACCCCTACAACCAACCAAGCCGCGAAGGAATGCCGCCGGAGCTGGCTGAAGCACTCGGGGAGGTGCACTGGGGCGGCACTGCGACGGTGACCTTCTCTCGCTACCTGGGCCTCGACATCATGGACTGGCTCGGGATGCCGGCTCTGCGCATCACTCGGCGGAATGTCGAGGTAGAGCAGGTTGTGGATGGTGACGTCACGACGCGAACCTGGCACACGGGGGCGGGCGACCTGTGCGAGGTCATCCGGGTGCTGAGGGAGCCCGGGGGCGCGGTGTCCAGCAACTGGATCGAGCATCCAATCAAGACCGCGGCCGACCTCGAAGCGCTGGCGGCGATCCATGAGGATGAACTGATCGAGTTGGACGAGGCCGGTGTTGAGCGGACCCGCGAACGGGCCGAACTGATTGGCAGCGACGGCATCGTCCTCGGCACGATGGCGGGCACACCGCTCGGGATGATGTACCGCGTCTACTCCGGTGTCGCCACACTGGCCTACCTCTGGGCCGACGCTCGATCAGCCCTGCTGGACTGCCTGGGCGTCATGGAGGCCAACTACCTTCGTCGCCTGCAGATCGGCGTCGAGTCGGCCATCGACGCCGTGGTGAGCGTAGACGACACTTCGACCACCGCCATCTCGCCGGGCATGTTCGAGGCGTGCAACCTCGACCTGACCGACGCCCGGGCCGATGCCGCGCATGCAGCCGGGAAGCTCTACTTCCACCACTCGTGCGGGCTCATTCGCGACCTTCTGGGGCTCTACAGCCAGACGAGGATGGATGCGGTGCATGCCTTCACGGTCCCGCCCATCGGCAATGTGACCATCGCCGAGGGCCGCCCGTTGCTGGGGGACGCTATCGCGATTGTCGCGGGAGTGGAGGCGCTCAGCGGGCCGATGGATGACCGGCAGGCCGTTCGGGAGAGTGTCCATCGCATGGCACGGGAGGCCGGGTCATCGGGCGGCGTCGTGCTGAGCGTCGCGGGCTACCCGAACCGCACAATCGAGCAGACTCAGTTCTGTATCGACTGCTGCCGGGAGGTGGGCGGCAGGCAGCGGTGAACCTCCACCCGCAGCACTTCACCGTGACAGCAACGGGAGTGCGAACGCCCGATCCGTAATCCAGCTTCCGGAGGTATCCACAATGACCGAGTCCGTGACGTCTCCGGTCGAGTTCACGCTTGCCAATGGGTCGTACATGCGCATCCAGGCCGTGACTCCATACGTGTTCCGCGTGCGCGTGCGCGCGGACGACAGGTTTCCCGAGCCCGGCCTGGTGCGCTACGGCGTCGTCAGGAACGACCTTCCTCCCACGCCGGTGACCGTCAATGACGAAGGCGAGGGACTGTGTCTGAGCACCGGCCAGACTGTGCTGTCGGTCGACCGAGCGGATGGCCGGATCACGTTCGCCAATGCCGAGGGGGGCGTGCTGGTGCGGGAATGCGCCGCGCCTGTTTCGGCTCCGCAGAGCGGCTTCCGTGCCGCGTTCGCCCTCCGTGACGACGAGCGGCTGTATGGGCTGGCTGATGAGTCGCGCGACCGGCTCCAGAAGCGTGGCCACAGGGCGCAGATTGTGGTGCGGAACGTGGTCAGCTACTCGCCCATCCCGTTCTTGATGAGCACCGGCGGCTGGGCGATCTTCTTCAACAGCACATGGTTCCACACCGTCGACATCGGCGCGAGTGAGCCTGACCGGCTGATGTTCAGCGGGCGCAAGGGTGAGATCGACTATTACCTCATCGCCGGAGAGACCCTCCCACTGCTGCTCGATCGCTACACGCAGATCACGGGTCGCCCCGCCGTGTTGCCGCAGTGGGCATACGGGCTTACGTGGGTCTGTGACGAGCGGGGAGTGCGGGCGCGCGACGTGCTCTACGAGGCGCTCACCTTCCGACGGGAGGGCGTCCCATGTGACCTGATCGGCCTCGAACCCGACTGGATGGAGACACGCTATGACTTCTCCGTGGACAAGCAGTGGAGCACCGAGCGCTTCCACCAGCCGGTCTGGAAGCCGCACCAGAACCCCGGGGGGTTCACCGCGGGGCTGAAGAACATGGGCTTCAAGCTCAGCCTGTGGCTCTGCTGTGACTACGATGTGACCGAGTACGAGGAGCGGTTGTTGCGCGGAGTCGAGGTAGACCCGGACGATAGCGCAGAGGGCAGACCGGGCGAGGACCGCTACGATGAAGACATCATCAAGGATCCGCACTTCGTCCCGCGCTACTTCGACAACGTGACCAGGCTCGGGGAGCCGTGGTTTGAGCACCTGAAGAAGTTCGTCGACAACGGCGCCGACGCGTTCAAGATGGACGGCTCGAACCAGATCTGCTTTCACCCGGACCGCAGGTGGCGTAACGGCATGGATGACGAGGAAGTCCACAACCTCTATCCGGTGCTGCTGGCCAAGCAGATGAGCCTGGGCTTCTCCGAGTACACCGGGCGTCGCGCGATGATCTACACTGCGGGCGGCTATGCGGGCATCCAGCAGTACGCGGCCACCTGGGCCGGCGACACCGGTGGAGGAGACAAGCCGCTTGTGTCGCTGCTCAACCACGCGCTCTCCGGCCACTCGAACACCAGTTGCGACATGCAGGTGTGGGACAAGGCCGGCATCCACTTCGGCTTCCTCCAGCCGTGGTCGCAGATACTCGGCTGGCACCAGTACAACCAGCCGTGGTTCCTGCCTGAGGGCATCTACGCCATCTTCAAGGACTACGCCCGGTTGCGCTACCGGCTGATCCCGTACCTGTACTCGGCCGCCCATACCGCGGCGCGCAGCGGGCTGCCGATGATGCGGCCGATGCCGCTCGTGGCGCCGGATGATCCGAAGAGCGACGAGTGCATGCTGCAGTACATGCTCGGCGACGCCTTCCTCACGTGCGCCTTCACCGACAGCATCTACCTGCCGGCAGGCCGCTGGATCGACTACTGGACGGGGGAGACGCACGAGGGGCCGGAGGAGATCGCGTACCTGGCACCGCCGGACCGTGGTGGGCCGCTGTTCGTCCGCGCCGGGGCGATCATCCCGACATGGCAGGACATGGACTACGTGGGTCAGAAGTCGGTGGAGACATTGGGCCTGGAGCTGTTCCCACACGGCAACAGCGCCTTCACCCTCTATGAGGATGATGGGATCACCAACGCCTACCTGCACGGGGATGTGGCAATCACGGAGATCACGTGCTCGGCGGATGAAGCGGGCGTGACACTGACGATCCAGCCACGCCGGGGCTGCTATGACGGCATGCCGGAGCGACGCGCATGGGAGGTCTCTATGCACCTGCCGGCGGCGCCGGAGGGTGTTGAGTTCAACGGGCAGCCGACCGACGACTGGGACTATGACGCCGAGGCGGGGTCACTGCACGCGACACTCATCGAGGACCCTCAACAGGCGGCGGTGCTTGATGTGCGCGGCGGGGGACGTGCATAGAGCAGGCCGGGAGCCCGACTGCAGCTCTCCCATGTCTGTCGCCGCCGAGGTGCGGGCTATCGTTGTCGCGCGACCTCGTACACCGCCTCGACATTCTCTATCGGTGTGGCGCTGTCGAGCGACCACACGCACAGGGTGACTGCCGGTGAATGCTCGCAGTCATCGAGAGTTCCAGAGATCATCTCCCTGACGCTCTCGGGGTCGGCCCCGCGCATGATGACCGGGTCGATGAGCGGCTGCATCTGTGTCCGCGGCATGCCGGCCGCGGCCTGGGCCATATCGGTGCCGGGGCCGAGCTGGATGTTCCTGATCGCGCCCAGGCGCTCGAAGGCCGGTAGCAGATGGGTTGAGGGCCCGCACGAGTGGTAGCTCATTTCGGCAAAGCCCTCGGTGATGTCGCGGTTGATCGGCAGTACGCAGCGCTCATAGAGCTCATGTGATAGCAGCGAGGCCGAGCAATCTCCCAGGTGTAGATGACTGGGGCGCCGGCCGACGACCTCGGAAAGGCGCGCGTAGATCGCCTCGTAGATCGCCCATATCTTCTCGAAGATGGTCCGTGCGCTTTCAGGCTCGGTCATCATCAGCATGAACAGCTCTTCCCCGCACAGTTGATGCGCGGTTGTGTACGGAGTGTGGGTGAGCATGCTCCCGGCTCGGGCGCCCTGGATGTCCGCGCGGTCGGGGGCGATATGGTGATGCTCCCGGTACTGCGCGATGAGTTCATCGATGATCCTGTGGTGGGCGGCATCGCGCGGGTCTATGCGCGCGATCTCCGCAGGGCTCAGATTGGCCCAGGGCGTGCCCCAGCTCTCCAGCGCGGCGTCCGGTGGGCAGCGCCACTCGGCATTCTGGGTACCCATGACCAGGTCCACGGACTGGATGTGGATGCCATACGCCGATGCGCCGCTCGGGTCGCCGACGCCATAGCGCCCCAGTATCTCGCGCAGGAACCTCCCCTTCTGACGCTCGACCTCGAGTCGGTGCCCCGGGTCGAAGTAGTACGCGTCACCGAAAGTCAGGCCGATATGCCTGGTGTAGAACGCAGGCATGAAGTCTATACTGATCTGCAGATTGCCGGCCACCGCTGCCACTATCCAGACCACTCGCCTTTCCATACAGGGGCGACGTGGCGCTTGCCGTTGTTCCAGTAGATGCCGAGGGAGTTCTCGGTGTCTGCCAGGAACTGCTCGTACTGCTCGTCGGTGCGGTAGAAGGTCGATTCTGTCGGATCATCGAGTAGCTCGACCTTGCGCATCGACCAATGCAACTGAATCAGGTTCTCCTCGAACATCTTCAGGCGGCTGCGCTGGGCGTCGGTCTCCGCCTTCCGGCCGGCCTCGAGGTAGAGGCGCTCCATGTCCTCGAAGACCGGCAGGTAGACGTCGGCCACCACGTCGTAGTTGACCTCGTACATGACGCCACGGTACTCGGGGCTTTCGGCCTGTTTGCGGGCGCGGAAACGCTCATCGATGAGCATCAGCATCTCACGCATCGGGGCCGCGCCGGGGCCGTAGGCGCGCTGCAGCCACTCGTCGAAGAGCATATCGACGTCGACATCGGCGTCCCACATCTGCTCGCAGAGGATGTAGTTGTTGGGCCCCCCATACCCCCAGGCTGCCAGACCGACCATGTTTGCACCTACGGCGCCGACTGCGTGGACAGCGGGCAGCTCGATCTTGAGGATGTCCAGCGCGGGCGGCAGGGGAGTGCCGTTGAATGCCCGCATCCAGGTCGAGTAGTTGTGGAGCACGAAGTTAGGCGTCACGGCCGCCCAGGCCTCACACACTTGCCTGTGCTCGGCTTTGTAGAGCGGCTTCTGCAGGCCGCGGCCATAGTAGTTGAGGGGAGCCCATACCAGGTGGAGGGAGGGGGCCATCTCGACGGGCTCGGTGGGCGGGTACATGTAGTTGTAGTAGACATAGCCTGCCAGAAGCTTGTCCGGGTACTTCACCGCTACGCGTCGGGCTATCTCGTTGTAGAAGCTCAGCACCAGCGGCGTGGTCGACACCCGCCCGTGCGGGTCCTGCGCTCTCCGAGCCTCGCATGCGGCACAATGGCAGAAGTCGCCGCCGTCGCTGGGGGAGATGGAGGCGGACCTGAAGTCCGGGTGGTCATCGAACCACTTGATGACGCCGGCGGCGAAGGCATCGAGCAACTCCGGGTTGGATGTGCAGTACTTCACGAGCCCGAAGCGCGGGAACTGCCTCCGGTTGCCATCTTCATCCACCGCGAGCCACTCCGGATGCGCCGCGACCTGCTCCTGTGTCACGTACTGGTCCCATGCGTGTCCGTGTGGCAGCTTGCGGCCGTCATAGACCGAGGGCGTTTTGTGCCGCAGGAGCCACAGCTGGGCCTCGGTGTAGCCGTCTGGCTGTCTGGGGCGCTGCTCCTGGATGTCGGCCAGCAGGCGGAACTGGAAGTCGGGCTCCTGCCGTACGGATGTTTCTGGCACCGTGATAGCTTCGTGTGTCGGGATGTCCTCCCCAAGTTCCCCGGGCATCAGCCACCTGACGCCGACAACGTCTTCCAGGAACTCATATGCGCCGAACATCGTCCCGCGGCTCGTCCAACCGGACCACGGAGCCTTGTCGCCGGGGTAGTCCTTGCCCACGATGTAGATGCTACCCGCTGTCGTCTGGATGATGAAGCCGTCGTCGGCAAGCCCCTCGGCAGACAACCCCGCCTGTGTCGCCGCGGCGTTGGCCCCCAGGCAGATCATCGGCTGCGCCGGCTCCTGCACGATGGACAGCTCGATGCCGGTTGACGCCTTCACGATCCGCTGTATCTCCCCCGCGGCGAAAACGACCGAGGGGGGAGCGTCGGGAGCACGGTAGATGCTGAATGCGCTTGCGCCGTCAGCAACCAGCGTGATGTCATCGGCGGGTAGGCAGGCTATCCCCCCGAGCGCCAGGAGAAGGGCCATCGCCGCCGTGCGGATGACTGTCTGTCTCACTCGTATCGACCTCCCCGGTGCGACCCCATGCATCGCCTGCGACACGCATGTATTCGCCGGGTTGTGTGGTTGCGCCTGCGGAGCATGCAGGCCGCGTGGCGTGCGTGGGGAATTGGCACCCATCCGGACACACCAATGCCTGTCGGATGGTGCAACCGATGTCGGATACCAGGACGCTGCAACTCGGCGACGTCGTGGCCCTCGACGACCACGAGCAGGCGATCCGCGGCTTCATCGAGCAGTACATGCTCGATGAGTGCGGGCTGGTCTACTCTCACGTGAGCGCAGAGCACCTGCGGCCGTGGAGGCATGAGGAGCTGATGGCGTGGGACACGCTGCCCGTATACAACAAGCAGCGGGGCGATCCAGCGAGTCAGCTTGCGTACGAGGACACGCTCATGGCCACGGGCGAGTACGCTTTCAGCCAGGTGCGGCGCTACGAGGTGACCGGCGATCCCATGGCGCTGACCACTGCCGCGCACCAGGTCTACGCGATCCTGCGCGTGCTCTACGAGGGGGAGCTGTACGAGCCGGGCTTCCTGCCCAAGCCGCACGGGGGCATGCGCCGGGCGGCCTATTCGCACGAGATCAGCCCCGACCAGTACATCAAAGCCTATATCGCGTTGCGTGCCTACCAGCCGTACGGCCCGCCGTCGCTGCAGCGCATCATCGACCGCTACCTGGTCGCTATCGCCGACTACTTTCTCAACCGCAACTTCCAGCACCCTTACCGCGAGCGGACGCTCGTGAACCCCGACACGCGCTCCCACTGCATCACGATCTACATCCCGAGCCTGTGGATAGCGTACAAGCTCACTGGCGAAGAGCGTTACCGAGAGGCCGTCGCCACCTTCGATCCGACCGTCGACCGCCTGCTGACAGGTGATTTCGAGCTGAACTTCAACCTCTGCAGCCTGTTCTGTGAGGGTTTCCACCTGGCGCTCTCGGAGGGGTACGAAGATGACCGTCTGCGGCAGCTCATCGGCATCCAGTGGGAGGCAAACATGACACTGGTCAGCGACGATGGCCACGGGATTCAGGGCCCGAACACCCCTGTGCGCACGTCGCGCGTACTGCGGATGGCCGCGCTTGCGCCGATTGTGGATTACTACTTCCCGCAGATGGACGCGTTGCCGATCGGGCTGACGGTCCTTGGGGCGCAGATCGATCCGCGCCGCATGTGCTACTACCTGGAGTACGACCCCGCCCATGTGCCTGCGGGGCACAAGTACCTGTCAGAGAGCATCTGCGAAACCAGTGTCACCTCCTGGCTGGCGGCGTATTGGCGCTACCGGCGCATCATGCAGACAGAAGGGCGGGTTGCACCATGACCTCCCGCGAGCGGCTGCTGACACTCCTCCGTGGCGAGATCCCGAACTGCGTGCCGGTCATGCCGGACACCTCCAACATGATCCCGGCCAAGCTCACCGGCAAGCCGTTCTGGGACCTGTACCTGTACAATGACCCGCCCATCTGGGAGGCCTATGTCGAGTGCACGAAGCACTTCGGCTTCGACTCGCTCATGGACGGCTACGCGCCGCTGGTGCTGCCGGGCGATCCGCAACCCGAAGGCCCACCTTGGGAGCGTTTCATCGTTCAACGGAGCGCCGAGCGCATCGTCACCCAGGCGTCGTACGTGGAGCACGGGAAACGCGTGTGGGCGTCAACGGTCGACATCTACGGTGTTGGCGACCCGCCATGGCGCAGCGCGGCGCCACGCATCGTGGGGCTCCCCGAGGTGCCGGAGCGCTGGGAGCCGCTCGAGGGTGTCAGGTCGGTGGACCGCGGCCCGGCAGGCTTCTCGCGCCTGAAGCGGCTGATGGGCGATCAGGGCCTCGTGGGCGCCTTCGTGATCGGCTCCTGCGTGCTGCATAGTGAAGAGGCCGTCTACGATTACCACGACAACCCACGCAAGTATGAGGAGATCGCCGAGCAGCGCATCGAGATCGGTGAACGCCGCTTCCACGAGATGATGGCCCTCGACGATCCGCCTGACTTCGTCTGTGTCGGCGGCTCGGGGACGCTCATCTGGCAATCGGTCGAGACCTTCCGCAAACTCGCGCTGCCCGC
>MTKY01057328.1_pt1 | contig 10527 bp, 7 predicted proteins | sample 1042731 | NCBI WGS metagenome assembly MTKY01 (sample SAMN06212206, study PRJNA360538) | anaerobic digester metagenome | biome: Wastewater treatment plant; material: sludge; isolation source: anaerobic digester fed with sludge from wastewater treatment plant | place: Denmark: WWTP Soeholt ... | reverse complement strand
CGCCACCTGCGTCGGCGCGAGCCACACCGGGAAGGCTCCGGCGTAGTGCTCGATCAGGCCGCCAATGAAACGTTCCATAGACCCCAGCACAGTGCGATGGATCATGATAACTCGGTGCTCCCGGCCGTCATCGCCGGCGTAGACGATGTCGAACCGCTCCGGCTCGTTGAGATCCACCTGACAGGTGGGGCCCTGCCACTCGCGACCGACGGCGTCGTAGAGCTTTATGTCGATCTTAGGGGCGTAGAAAACGCCGCCTCCCTCGTCGACCTCGTAGTCCATACCCCGGCTCACCAGCACTTGCCGCAAGGCCTCAGTCGCGAACGCCCATTGCTCGTCACTGCCGATGTACTTCTCCGGGCGCGTTGCCAGGTAAGCCTTGTAGGTGTACCCGAAGGTGTCCATCATGTAGAGCGTGAGGTCCAGCACGTCGTTGACCTCGTCGACCAACTGGTCCGGCCGGCAGAAGATGTGCGAGTCGTCCTGGGTGAAGCCGCGTACCCGCAACATACCGTGCAGCGTGCCGCTGCGCTCGTAGCGGTACACCGTGCCCAGTTCCGCCAGGCGAATCGGCAGTTCGCGGTAAGACCGCGTGTGAGACTGGAAGATGCGAACGTGGCCCGGGCAGTTCATCGGCTTGGCGCGGTACGGCTGCCCATCGATGTCCATGGGCGCATACATGCCGTCGGCGTACGTCTCCAGGTGACCGGAGATCTCATAGATGCGCTCGCTGGCGATGTGAGGCGTGTAGACAAGCTGGTAGCCCCGCTTGCGGTGCTCGTCCACCCAAAAGCGCTCGATCTCCTGGCGAATGGTAGCGCCGTTGGGGTGCCACAGGATAAGGCCGGCGCCGATGTCCGGATCGATCGAGAAGATGTCCAGTTCCCGGCCCAGCCGCCGGTGGTCCCGGCGCTCGATCTCCTCCAACCGCTTGAGGTAGACTTCCAGTTCCTCCTTCGTCTCCCAGGCCGTGCCGTAGATGCGCTGCAGCATGGGGCGCTTCTCATCGCCTCTCCAGTAGGCTCCCGCGATGGAAAGCAGCTTGAAGGCGCGCGCCTCGATCTGCTTGGTGTCCTCAACGTGCGGCCCGCGGCACAAGTCAACGAACCGGCCCTGCGTGTAGATGCTGATGGCCTCGCCCTCGGGCAGGTCCCGGATCAGCTCGAGCTTGTAGGGCTGCTCGGCGAAAAGCGCCCTCGCCTCTTCGCGAGAGATCTCGCTACGCTCGAACCGACGCCCCTCCTTGAGGATGCGGCGCATCCGCTGCTCGACCTCCGCCAGGTCCTCCGGCGTCAGCGCCCTCGGCAGGTCGAAGTCGTAGTAGAAGCCGGCATCGATGTCGGGACCGATCCCGAACTTCGCCTCAGGGAACATGCTCAGAACGGCTTCGGCCATCACATGGCCCAAGGAATGCCTTGCTCTCTCGAGGTTCTCGCTCGCCATCTCCCACTCCTCCATCCACCAGAAACACGAAACTCCCGCCCCATTGGGACGGGAGTCGAAACTCGCGCGGTTCCACCCAAGTTCTGGTTGCCCAGCACTCCGTCTCCGATAACGGGGAGACCGTGACCCCTTACTTGGCGCAGCCGTTCCGGGGCCAGCTCGCGGGTGGTATTCGCCGGGCCCTCTCTGGGAAGGCTTCCAGTCACTGGCCTCCCCTCCCTGCAGAGAGTCCTCCGGTTACTCGTCCCGCTCGTCGCTCATGCTATTCAACTGGTGGGCGGTATAGGACTCGAACCTACGACCTCCACGATGTCAACGTGGCGCTCTAGCCAGCTGAGCTAACCGCCCGGGCTCAAGTCGCTCCCATTATAGGAGCAGGTGCGCCCTCGGTCAAGTCGCGGATAGGCGGCCACAACCGTACGGCGGCACTGCCCCCACCATGCCCGCCGCGCTTACCCACCGTGGGCGGAAGGCATGGCCATCGGACAACCCAAGCTATTTGAGCTTCCAGGGTTCTTCGATTCTGCCGCTGGGTGGCGCAGTGCCCTCAAGAACCTCACCCCAACCCCTCTCCGTAACGGAGAGGGGCTTCCGGCCCCATTCCTTCCTAGGGAAAGGGGCCCCGGGGGGTTAGGTTCTGAGCCGCAGGCGCATCAGAATGGGTATCGTGGCCCATCAAGTTGCAGCCGAAAGACCCGTGGCCGCCCACGTCAGGCGCCGGCACGGCGTCCTCACCGAGGATCGAGGGACCCGGCATACGGCAGAAACACCATTGATATCCACCATTGGTGGTCCTATACTGTGAGTACGGGCTAAAAGCTCTATCGGCCCGACATTATGGTACCTGGGAGGCAGCCTATGTAGGATGTCGCCGGAGTCGTCCGCCACCGTCTTTCGCCCCGCGCACCTCGGGGCCATTCCAGGCACGGAGGCAGGCATTGAACAGAATACGTGGCTTACTCACCTCGCTTGTTGGCTTGGCCGCACTGGCGGCCCTCGCCCTGGTGATCGTGTGGGTCTATAAGGCCCAGAGCGCCGTCTCGGCGAATGCTGCGCAGACCGGATCGGCCGCCGCCCCCTCATCCTCCTCGCCTATCCCTCCTCCCGCGCAGGCCGCCGCGCCGGAACCTACCCCCACCCAGACCGCCATCCCGGTGGACTGGACCGACGTCGGGCCGGCGCCGACGGCCGAGCCCACGCCCACTATCCCGCCCGTTCCTACGCTGCTTCCGACACCCGTAGTTACGCCCATCCCGGCGGCCCAGCCGCCCTTCATCCCCGGCTTGGAGGCCGTGGAGAGGCAGCCCTTCCGCATATTCCTGCGCCAGGGCAACCAGGTCTGGGTGATGAACGATGACGGCAGCGACAAGCGCCTCCTGGTGGACACCGCGCAGGCCGCCGGATTGTACATCGCCCACCATCCGCTAGCGGGGATCGAGGGCCCGTCGCTGCAATGGGGTAGCGTCTCGCCAGACGGCAACACCATCGCTCTGACGGTTACCAGCACCTATGAGCTGGAATACAAGGGACAGCCGTACACTTGGGATATCTACCTCCTCGACGTAGCCACCGGTGAGCTCACCTTCCTCGCTGAGGGCCGTAATCCGGTGTGGTCACCCGATGGACAGCGCCTCGCCTGCGTAGCCCAGAGTCTCAGCGTGATAGACATCATGACCGGGTCTAGGCAGGAGGTATTCGTACCCGACGAGGGTTTCGCCATAACCGACGTGGCCTGGTCGGCGGATGGAAGTCGTCTTGCCTTCGTCCACGCAGAGGCCTCCCACATGGAGCAGCCGAGTATCCTCGTCTTCAGTACTGAGGGAGTACGTCTAGGCCAGGTTGAGTCGGCCGACCTCTACGCCCCTACCGGCCTGACGTGGCTCGGCGATGCGGACACCTTGCTCTTCAGCTCTGCGGATTTCGACACTGCCGGACTGGTCTTCACAGATCTGCGCTCGGTCAGCCTTGCGACGGGGGATGTGGTTCGGCTGACAGACAAGACCTACATTCTCTCTTCGGCCGTGTCTCCCGTTACTCCAGACTGGATCGCCTTCGTGGGCCAGAAGCCTTACGAGATACCGGAAGTTGCGCCCGGAGAGGCCGGTCCGCCACCTGATATTTGGCTGGTCGACAGGCTCGCGGGTGAGTCATTCCGTGTCACGGACGGATTTGGGGACATTAGGGACGTACAGTGGGCGCCCGACGGCGCCGCGCTGATCTTCCGGCTCTTCGACGGCGGGATCTACTCCGAGGCTCTGGCGGATGGCTCAGTTCTGTTGATCTGTTCCGACGACGCCGACTTCGTGGTAGCACGCTAGGAGGAACGAGAATGATGAGGGCTAGAGCGGTCAGGTCGAGACTGTTGCCTCTGCTGGCATTGGTGATCATCTGCCTGTAGGTGAAGGTCGCAGGTGCAAGTTACCGCGTCAATCGCCCGATCATTGCCGACGGTGGTCGCGTCAACCAATACTACCTGTAGGTGAAGTCTACGGGGCCAACCAGCACAGAGGGCTTGACTTCTCGTGTGCGACCGGCACAGATGTCTATGCCATCGCAGATGGTACCGTTGTTGGCCTCGTCGAGAATATCGCTGACGGCGCCGGCAGTGCGGATGGCTGGGGCAACTACGTCCTTGTAAGGCACGCTGCCGGCCATTGGGACCGCACTCGCACGCCGGCCGCCGCCTCCTATGTATACTCGATCTACGCGCATCTCAAGCAGTGGAGCGTTACCCCGAACCAGGGCGCCCAGGTCACTGCCGGTCAGCAGATTGCCAAGTCGAATGACACCGGCAACACTACGGGACCGCACCTCCACCTGCAGATATGTCTGAGCCCATACTCGGACCGCACCATCAGCACGCTGAACTCCAGCAACACCTCCCGGAATCCGGAGAACTGGCTGACATCGTTCAACTATGGGGGCCAGAACACCGGCACGGTCGTCGGGAAGTTCACCGACGGCAACGGGAATCCGATCGGTGATCGCTACATCTGGGGTCTCAGTAAGCCGACGGGCTGGGGTTATGCCACTTCCCGCACCTATGCGTACACTTGGACGAACCCGGACGACCTGCTGGTGGAGAACTGGGCGACCACCGACGTCCTTCCCGGCACCTACCATCTGTACGCCAAGAACGAGAGCGGCTCCGTGACCTACGCCGATCTCGGCTGGCACACAGTGGCGGCCGGTCGTACGACGTACGTCGGCCTCTACTCCTAGTTGGCCGCCCACGTCAGGCGCCCGCACGGCGTGCTCACCGAGGACAGAAAGGCCCTGTTTGAGCTTCTCCAAACCCTTGACACGTTAGCACTCTCGTGCTAGACTTAGCAGTCGTCAGCCGGGAGTGCTAGAATGTCCAATGCCGGTACACATCTGCCCCATATCACCGAGCGGCAGGGCCTGGTCCTGCGGCTCGTTGTGCGCGACTACACGCGCACGGCTACGCCCGTCAGCTCCAAGACCCTCGTAGACGACTATGGGTTGCGGGTGAGCTCGGCCACCATCCGCAATGACCTAGCGCGGTTGGAGGAGCTGGGCCTGCTGACGCACCCCCACACATCGGCGGGCAGAGTGCCGACGGACGCGGGGTACCGGTTCTTCATCGAGCACTTGATGTCCGAGGGCCAGTTGCCCTTGGCGGAGCAGAGACGCATCAACCACCAGTTCCACCAGTTAGGGCTGGAGCTACACCAGTGGCTGCAGCTCTCGGCCGCCGTCCTGGCGGACACGGTCCACAATGCCGCCGTGGTGACGGCCCCGCGAGCGCCTCAGGCGCGCTTCAAGCACGTGCAGTTGGTGTCCACCTACGGCAACTCAGTGCTGATGGTTCTGGTCCTGCAGGACGGCACCGTCCGCCAGCAAGGCCTTATGGCCCCGCAACCAATGCAGCAGGAGCAGCTTAGCGCCCTCTCAGAAGGGCTCTCGTCGCGTTGGCGCGGCCTCAATGCCCAAGAGCTGGGATCGTTGCCGGTGGACGACCTGAACCTGCTGGAAAGGGCGGTGCGGGAGCTTACCATCACCGCCATGGGCGAGGCGGATCGTTCCAGCAACGTGGAAGCTTACCGCGAAGGCCTGCGGCACCTGCTGGCGCAGCCCGAGTTCACCGAGAGCGGCGCCGTCGAGCGGGCGATGAGCCTGCTGGAGGGCGACTGGCTGGCGGCAAGCGCCATGCCGCAGGTGCGGGCAGCCGACGGCGTCAGCGTCATCATCGGGCGGAGTCAGGCAGGTCCGGGCCTAGGCGACTGCGGCCTGGTGCTGTCCCAGTATGGAGTGAAGCAGGGGCTGGTGGGAGCCCTCGGCGTGCTTGGCCCGGTACGAATGCACTATGAGCGGGTGATTCCGGCCGTGCGCTACATGGCCTCTCTCTTAAGTGGACTGGTTTGGAGCATGTTCGGTCCCGGAGACTCGGACTGGATGGGCGGCGAGGCAGTAGCCGACGGAGATGACGAGGAGGACGTTAGTGACGGATAGCGATCGGGCGAGAGACACGTCCGCGACGACAGAAGAAGGGACCGAAGCAACCTCAGCGGACCAGGGCGTCGGTGATCTGGAGGCAGCCGTTGCGGCCGCCCAGCAACAGGCCCAGGAGTTCCTTGACGGCTGGCAGAGAGAGCGGGCGGCCTTCGCCAACTACCGCCGCCGCACCGATGAGGAACGCGGCCTTATGGCGCGTACGGGCGCCGAGGACGTGGTGTGTCAACTCCTGCCCCTCCTCGACGACCTTGACCGGGCAATCGAAGGGGTCCCGGAGAACGCCGCCGATCACCCCTGGGTACTGGGAGTCCGGCTCGTCCAGCGCAAGTTTCACCAGGTCCTTGAGGGGCTCGGCGTCGAGCAGATTGAGGCAACCGGCTGCCAGTTCGACCCGGAGGTGCATGAAGCATTCACTCACGAGGAGTCGCGCGAACACAAAGAAGGCGAAGTGATCGGCGAAGTACTCAAGGGCTACCGCATGGGTGACCGAGTGCTGCGCTGCAGTGTTGTTAGGGTCGCTAAGGCCGTCTAGTCAGGCGGGCACTTTCCGCGGGTGGACGCCCGCATGTTACGCGCCCAGGCTCGGTCTGGGGCGCAGAATTGGCTGAGGAGAGCAAAATGGCAAGGATTATCGGCATAGATCTGGGCACCACCAACTCCGTCGGCGCGGTCATGGAGGGTGGTGAGCCCACCATCATCAGCAGCGCCGAGGGCGGGCGCCTATTCCCATCGGTAGTGGCAGTGAATGCCAAGACCAATGAGCGGCTGGTTGGGCAGGCAGCCCGCCGTCAGGCGGTGACGAACCCGGAGAACACCGTCTACAGCATCAAGCGTTTCATGGGCCGCAAGTTCGCCGACCCGGTCGTGCAGAAGGCCGTCAAGCAGTTGCCCTACCGCATCAGCGCCGCCTCCAACGGCGACGTGCGCGTAGCGCTGGCGGGCAAGGACTACTCGCCTCCGGAGGTCTCGGCCATGATCCTGCAGAAGATCAAGGCGGACGCAGAGGCATTCCTCGGCGAGACCATCACGCAGGCCGTCATCACCGTGCCGGCTTACTTCGACGATGCTCAGCGACAGGCCACCAAGGACGCCGGGCAGATCGCCGGCCTTGAGGTGCTGCGGATCATCAACGAGCCCACGGCCGCCGCACTGGCCTACGGCCTTGACAAGAAGAGGGATGAGAAGATCGCCGTCTACGACTTAGGTGGCGGTACCTTCGACATCTCCATCCTCGACGTTGGCGACGGCGTGTTCGATGTCAAGTCGACCAACGGCGACACCTTCCTTGGCGGCGACGATTTCGACCAGCGGATCATCGACTGGATCGCCGACGAGTTCAAGCGCGAAAACGCTATCGACCTGCGACAGGATCGGCTGGCTCTGCAGCGCCTTAAGGAGTCGGCGGAGCGGGCGAAGATCGAGTTGTCGACAGTCATGCAGACGGAGATCAACCTGCCCTTCATCACCGCCGATGCCTCCGGCCCCAAGCACCTGCAGATGACCCTTACTCGGGCCAAGCTGGAGTCATTGGTGGCCGACCTGATTCAGCGCAGCATCGAGCCGTGCCGCCTGGCGCTGAAGGACGCCGGCTACACCATCGACCAGATCAACGAGGTCGTCCTGGTGGGCGGGCAGACGCGCATGCCGGCCGTGCAGGAGGCCGTGCGCAAGTTCTTCAATCGGGAGCCCCACAAGGGCGTGAACCCGGACGAGGTAGTCTCCATCGGTGCCGCCATTCAGGCAGGCGTGTTGGGCGGCGAGGTCAAGGACGTGCTCCTTCTGGACGTCACGCCCCTGACCCTCAGCATCGAGACGCTCGGCGGCGTGGCTACGTCCATCATCGAGCGCAACACCACCATCCCGGTGCGCAAAAGCCAGGTGTTCAGCACCGCTACCGACGGCCAGACCCAGGTGGAGATCCACGTTGTACAGGGTGAGCGCCCCATGGCCGCCGACAACAAGACGCTGGGCCGCTTCATCCTGGACGGGATTCCGCCGGCGCCGCGCGGCCTGCCGCAGATTGAGGTCACCTTCGACACCGACGCCAACGGCATCCTGGGCGTATCTGCCAAGGATAAGGCCACCGGCCGCGAGCAGAAGATCACCATCAAGCCCTCCAGCGGCCTGACCAAGGATGAGATTGAGCGCATGGTCCGCGACGCGCAGGCGCACTCCGCCGAGGATCAGCGTGCGCGCGAGCGCATAGAGACCCGCAACATGGCCGACTCGGCGATCTACTCCGCCGAGAAGACCCTGCGAGATCTGGGCGACAAGGTCCCCGGCAACGTGCGACAGGACGTGGAAGCCAAGATCCAGGAGCTGCGATCCGTCGCTCAGAGCGACGACTTGGATGCTATCCGCCAGCGGGCTGATGCCCTCGCGCAGGCGCTCCAGCAGATCGGCGCCGCCATGTATGAGCAGCCCGGGGCAGGACAGCCGGGCGATGACGGACCCGGAGACGCCTCTCCGGACCAGACGGACGAGGACGTCATCGAGGGCGACTTCACCGAGGCGTAGATTGGATCGACAGAAGGGAGGCGGGTATACTCCACTCGCCTCCTTTCCATGATCACCTATGGCTGATATCAGAGACTACTACGAAGTGCTAGGGGTGCCGCGCTCGGCATCCGCCGACGACATACGCTCTGCCTACCGCCGCCTTGCTCGGGAATACCACCCCGACGTCAACCACTCTCCCGAGGCGGCAGAGACGTTCAAGTCCGTCAATGAGGCCTATCAGGTCCTTGGGGATGCCGAGCGGCGGCAGGCGTATGATCGTTTCGGCCATGCCGGCGTTTCGGGCATGAACGGTTTTGAGGGCTTCAACGGGTTTGGCGGCCTGGGCGACATCTTCGGGGACCTCTTCGGATTCGGTATGCGCACCGGCGCCCAGGCCCATCGCGCCCCCCAGCGCGGCTCCGACCTCCACCTCGCCATCCACCTGAGCTTCCGGGAGTCGATCTTCGGCGCCAGCCGCGAGGTCGAGGTCAACCGCCTTGAGCCCTGCGATCGCTGCAACGGCAGCGGGGCTGAGCCGGGCACCAGCCCCACGCGCTGCTCCACCTGCAACGGTTCTGGCCAAGTGCGCCGGATGCAGCAGACGATGCTGGGCTCCTTCGTCAACGTCAGCACCTGCCCCACCTGTGGCGGCCGTGGCGAGACCATCGCCACCCGCTGCTCGCAGTGCGTGGGCGACGGCCAGGCGAGCAAGTCGCGCACCATCGAAGTCAAGGTCCCGCCCGGAGTGAGCAACGGCACCCGCATGCGGATCACCGGCGAGGGCAATGTCGGCCTCAATGGCGGCCCGGCGGGCAACCTCTACGTCACCATGCAGGTGGAGGACGACGCGCAGTTCCAGCGTCAGGGCGACGACCTCATCTTGGAGTGGCCGATCAGCGTGCCGCTCGCCGCTCTGGGCGCCACCATCGAGGTGCCCACCATGGAGGCCGAGGAGAAGATCAAGGTCCCCGCCGGCACTCAGAGTGGCCGCGTGTTCCGCCTGAAGGGCCGGGGCGTGCCGCACCTGCAGCGCGCCGGCCGCGGTGACTTGGTGGTGGTGTTGCGGGTACTGACTCCCACGAACCTGTCCGCCAGGCAGCGGGAGCTAATGGAGGAACTGGCCGAGACTCTGGGCGAGAACAACGTCGCCCCGGACGAGCCCGGCTTCCTCGATCGCATGAGGAGCGTACTCGGCCTCTAGCCGGGCTGAGACGGGAGGCTGCGCGCTTGGAGTGGCTTGAGATCAGTGTGGGTGTGGGCGGAGAAGCGGCCGAGGCCGTCTCCGCTTTTCTTTCGCGTTTCGGCTCTGTGGCCGTGGAGGAGTTGACTGCCGGACCGACCGACGCTCACTCCCATGAGCCGACCGTCACTGTGCGGGGGTACGTCGAGGCACAGTACGCCGACGGCCTGCGAGAGGAGATCGAGAAAGGCCTGTGGCACCTCTCCCAAATGCTGCCCGTGTCCGAGCCTCGGTACCGCACCCTCACCGAGCGGGACTGGACCGAGGCCTGGAAGGATTACTTCCCGGTGCTTCACCTCGCCGAGCGGACGGTCATCGTGCCCACCTGGCGCCACTATGAGGCCCAACCGGGCGAGATTGTGGTCGTCATGGACCCGGGACAGGCCTTCGGCACCGGTCTGCACCCCAGCACCCAACTGTGTCTGGCCGCGCTGGAGAACTGCCTCACGCCCGGGGATCGCGTGCTCGACGTGGGCACCGGCACCGGCATCCTGGCCATCGCCGCCGCCAAGTTGGGCGCTACCCATGTCGATGCCATGGACGTCGAGCCGGCCGCCGTCAAGGCCGCCGTGGAAAACGTCCAGGCCAACGGAGTCGGCGAGGCGGTGTCGGTGTACTTCGCCACCCTCACCCCCTTCCGCTCCGCGAGCGGGCGCGACCCGGAGGTCTACCGCCAAGGGCCGCATGACCTAGTCCTGGCCAACATCATCGCCGAAGTGATCTCCACGATGGCCCCGGAGTTGGTCCAACTCACGCGGCCGGGCGGGCTTATCATCACCTCCGGCATCATCGTCGAGCGCGAGCACGTGGTTATGGAAGCCTTCGCTGGGAAAGCCACCGTCGCCATGCGCAGCCAAGACGGCGATTGG
>MTKY01052119.1_pt1 | contig 10527 bp, 6 predicted proteins | sample 1042731 | NCBI WGS metagenome assembly MTKY01 (sample SAMN06212206, study PRJNA360538) | anaerobic digester metagenome | biome: Wastewater treatment plant; material: sludge; isolation source: anaerobic digester fed with sludge from wastewater treatment plant | place: Denmark: WWTP Soeholt ... | reverse complement strand
CAGCCTGCGGGCGATGCCGCGGAGCTTGTGGCCGGCGATGGCCTCGATCATCTGGTCGGAAAGGGGGTAGTAGGGGATGGTAACGACGCGGCCCAGAAGGGCGGCGGGGAAGACCTTCAGAAGCGGTGCGCGGAGAGAGGCCGTCAGCTCCTCCAGATCAGCGCCCGCCTTGCCCTCCTCGGTCATCGCCATGATTTCCTCGGACCCGACGTTGGAGGTGAGAAGAATCAGCGTGTTCTTGAAGTCGATCCGGCGGCCTTCGCTGTCGTCCATCATCCCCTTGTCGAAGACCTGGAAGAATATCTCGTGCACGTCGGGGTGGGCCTTCTCGACCTCGTCCAGCAGGATCACCGAGTAAGGCCGCCGCCGGACAGCCTCGGTCAGGATGCCGCCCTTGCCATAGCCGACATAGCCGGGAGGGGCGCCCTTCAGGGTGGAGACGGTGTGCGCCTCCTGAAACTCGGACATGTTGATCGAGATAAGGTTCTGCTCGCCGCCATAGAGGGTCTCGGCCAGCGCCAGCGCGGTCTCGGTCTTGCCGACGCCGGAGGGGCCGCAGAGCATGAAGACACCGATGGGCTTCTCGGGGGCACCAAGTCCGGCGTAGGAGGTCTGGATGCGGTTCGCGATCATCCCCATCGCGTGATCCTGTCCCACGACGCGTTCCGAGAGCGTCCCGGCCAGTTGCAGCGCGCGTTCGGTCTGGCTGGCGAGCATCCGGCCCATCGGGATGCCGGTCCAGTCCTGCACGATGGCGCCGACGGCAAGCCGGTCGACGGCGGGCAGGATCAGCGGGCGTTCGCCCTGCGCCTCGGCCAGCGCGGCCATCTTGGTGCGCAGGGTGGTGAGCATCTCGGCCCGCTCCTCGGGGGTCAGGGCCGCAGGTTCGGCGGTGTCCTCGGTCGCTTCGGGCGGAGTTTCCCCGGTAGCGCCGGTGTCGTCGACCGGCTGGCCTGCCCCGCGCAGGGTGGCGCGGAGGGAAAGGACCTCGTCGACCAGGGCCTTTTCGGCCTCCCACCTTGCCTTGGCGGCGTCGAGTTCGGTGGTGGCCTTCGCAATCGAGGCCTCAACTTCGGCCTTCCGCTCGCCCACCTCGATGCCGATGGCTTCTTCGCGGGAGATGATGCCCTGTTCCACCTCCAGCGAGGACAGTCGACGCTCGATGTCCTCGACCTCGGCGGGCGTGGCGTGCTGCGAGACGGCGACACGGGCGCAGGCGGTGTCGAGGAGGCTGATCGCCTTGTCGGGAAGCTGGCGCGAGGGGATGTAGCGGTGCGAAAGGGTGACGGCGGCCTCGATCGCCTCATCCAGAATTTCGACCTTGTGGTGCTTTTCCAGCACTCCGGCCACGCCGCGCAGCATGCGGACGGCGGCGTCTTCGGCGGGTTCCTCGACCTTGACCACCTGGAAGCGGCGGGTCAGGGCGGGATCCTTCTCGATATGCTCCTTGTATTCCGACCATGTGGTCGCCGCGACGGTGCGGAGTTCGCCCCGCGCAAGGGCGGGTTTGAGGAGGTTCGCCGCATCGCCGGTGCCCGCCGCGCCCCCGGCGCCAATCAGGGTGTGGGCTTCGTCGATGAAGAGAATGATCGGCTTCTCGGACGACTGCACCTCGTCGATCACCTGTTTCAGGCGCTTCTCGAACTCGCCCTTCACCGAGGCACCCGCCTGCATCAGACCGACGTCCAGCATGTGCAGGTCGACCGCCTTCAACTGCGGCGGCACGTCGCCGCGCGCGAGGCGCAGGGCGAAGCCCTCGACCACGGCGGTCTTGCCCACCCCGGCCTCGCCGGTGAGGATCGGGTTGTTCTGGCGGCGGCGCATGAGGATGTCGATGATCTGGCGGATTTCCGGGTCTCGACCGATCACCGGGTCGATCTTGCCCGCCCGCGCTCGTTCGGTCAGGTTCGTCGCATACTGGTCCAGCGCCGACTTGCCGCCAGGGGCTTGTTTCGCCTTTGGCGCCTCACCCTCGGGCTTCGCGCCCTCCACCGATTCTGCCAGCAGGTCGCCCAGTTGCGCGCCCATCGAGACCGGGTCGATCTTGTCGAATTCGAGGCTAATCTTGAAGAGAAGCCCCTCCAGCACCGGCACCTTCAGCGCGCCCAGCAGAATATAGGTCGACCGCACCGTATCGTCGCCGAATTCCAGGCTGCCGAAGGTCCAGCCCTCCTGGATGGCGCGGAAGATGTGGTCGGAAAACTCCTCGACCGAGCCCGCACCATGCGGCAGGGCGTCCACTGCGCGGGTGATGTCAGCTGCAAGTCGCGAGGCATCAACTCCAGCCGAGGCGCAGAGGATCTCGAAATCCGACCGGGCCGACTGCGACAGCGCCTCGATGAAATGGACCAGCTCGACATAGGGATTGCCGCGCGTCTTCGCGGCCTGCGCGGCGGCGGAGAACGCCTTTAGGCAGACGGGGTTCAGCTTCCCGACCAGCTCTTTCCGCTTGATCGTTTCGGTACCGCCGCGTGGGGCCATAATCCTTCCCCTTCAAGTATCTTGAATATGCTTGCTCATCCGTCCGGAAAGACGCAGGCTTTCCGCAAGGTCAGTCTAGTCCGGAATTTTTCCCATGGCGAATGTTTTGGCGGCGCCGGTCGTGAATCCCGGACCCGTGACGGCGGGTTAGACCATGATCGACCGTCTGCCGGGCGACATCTTCCGTCAGGGTCAGGTGCTGAACCACACCTACGAGATCGAGGGAGTGCTGGGCCGCGGCGGCACGGGCGAGGTCTATCGGGCGCGCAACCAGATTTCCGGGCGGGTGGTGGCGATCAAGGCGCTGAACGCGCAGTTTTCCGGGAACGACGACTACATCGGCCTGATGCGGCGCGAAGAGCAGATGCGCGACGTGCTGAACGACGCGGTGGTGCGCTATACCGAATGCTCGCGCACCGAGCAGGGACATGTCTTCCTGGTCATGGATTTCATCGACGGGCCGTCGATGAACGACCTTATGATGCGGCGGCGGATGGATGTGCGCGAATTGATGATCATCGCGCATCGGGTGGCGGAAGGGTTGGTCGCGGCGCATGCGCGGGGGATCGTGCATCGGGACCTGTCTCCGGACAACGTTGTCCTGCGGGATGGCGCACCCGAGAAGGCGACGATCATCGACTTCGGCATTGCCAAGGACATGTCTACGGGCGCGCGGACGATTGTCGGCAACGAGTTCGCCGGGAAGTACGAGTATGCCGCACCGGAACAGCTTGAGGGACGGGCGGAAAAACGGTCGGACCTTTATGCGCTGGGGGCGACCCTGCTGGCGGCCTATCGCGGGCAGGTTCCGTTCAGCGGGTCCACGCCGGGGGAGATCGTCCGTCGCAAGCAATCGAAACTGGATACCGAAGGCGTTCCGGAACCGCTGAAGGGGCTGGTCGACTGGCTGGCCGCACCCGCGATTGCCGACCGTCCCGCCAGCGCCGAGGCGGTGGTGGCCCGGCTGAACCAGGCCTTGCAACCGGTGTCGGGTCGGGGCAAGCGGCAGGTGCTGCCTACAGTCGACGCGGGCTCGACCCGGAAGGGCCGGGGCGGCACCTTCGCGCTGCTGGTCGTCCTGCTGCTGGGGCTAGCTGGCGGCGGGGGGTGGTATGCGGGGATTCTGGACCCCTGGCTGAACCCGGTGCCCGTGGTTTCACCCTACAGGCTGACCGCCAGTCTCGGCCCCGATGGCGCCGTTTTGTCCGGCAACGCCCCGGACGTCGAGGCCGCACAGCGCCTGGGCCTGGCCTTCACCGCGGCCACAGGTGTAACACCTCCAGAGGATGCCCTGCCCGTGGCACAGGGGGTGCCGGATGACCGCTGGGTCGACAACATCGCCGAGCTTTTCGGCCTGATGCAGGGCTTGCCGGACTGGTCCATGACGGTGACGGACAACGCAGTCGAGTTCACCGGACACGCGAACACCCGGGAACAGTTGGACCAGAAGCAGGAAGCGATCCGGGGATGGTCCAATCGGAGCGGGATGAAGATCGACATCCGTTTCATCTTTGGCCCGCTCAAGCTTCAGGGGCAGGCGGTGCTGGATGCGCTCTCTCCCTTCGCGACCTGCGGTCCGCTGGCGCCGGACCGTGGCCCGCTGCAAGTCTATGACATCGGCGACACTGTCATCGTCACCGGGGCGCTCGACTCGGTCGAGGCTCGCGACGCCGTGCAAGCGGCCCTGGACACTATGGTCGGCGACCGCACGGTGCGTATCGACGTCACGATCCTGAACGCTGATCTTTGCACCGTCCGCAAGATCCTGCCGCCGGTCGGCGCGGGGGACACGATGATCTGGTTCGGCGACGGGGCGACAGGTGTGGTCAACCTCTCCGGCATCTACCACGCGGGCGACAACCCGGTGGTCGAGGTGCTGGTTCCCGCAGGGATGACCGGGCTGTCGCTCTGGGTGCTGGTCGTCGACAACACCAACCAGGTCTTCAGCCTGCTGCCCAACGAGAAGCAGGCCGGACATGACATCCAGTCACTCGGCACGGTCGTCGACGGTATCCGGCGGGTGCGCGTCCTGCACAGCATGGCAGACATCGACGCGGGCCGGGGCTTGTACTCGATCACGGTCAACACCGACAGTTTCGGCAAGTCCGAAATACTGGCCATCCTTTCGAAGCACTCGCTGTTCGAGGGGCGGTTGCCCGAGACGCTGTCGGTCGGCGGGCTGGCGGACGAGCTGAAAGACGAGATCACGAAGGACCCTGGAAACATCGTGTCAATCGCGTCGAGGGTCATTGATGCAAGACCTTGACTTTACGTCAGGCGGTGCAAGACTTGGCCCGTAGATTGTGTTTGCGCGTTTTGCAGAAGGCTTTGCACCGAGATGGACCTTGAACCGTTCCTGGTTCCGGTGGGCAGCGACAATGCCTCGGGATCGGAACTGAGAAACGACCCGCGCTTTCACGCCATCGAGCGGTTGATGGAACCAGCCGCGCGCACCTTTCGGCTGGAAAATGTCAAATCCGGCGGCACCGGCGCAGTGGCACTGGACTGGTCGGACGTCATCACGCAATCGGCCGATCTGGCAGCTTCGGGCCGCGACATCCGACTTCTGGTGATCGTCGTGCGGGCATTGGCCAATGCGGACGGTTTCGCCGGGCTGGAGCAGGGCTTGGACCTTCTGACCGCCTCGATCGATCAGTACTGGGACAGCGTACATCCGGTCTTGCGCGAAAGCCCCTCGCCGCGTGAAGCCGCGACGCGGCGGATCAATTCGCTGTTCCAGCTGGAGAACACGGACAACGGGCTTCTCTGCGACCTGGAATTCACCACCGTACTCAGCCCGCGGGGCATCGGGGCAGTCACGGTCGGCGACCTGTGTGCCGGGGCACTTTCGCGCAGCCAAGCGCAGGCCGAAATGCCCCAGGGCCTCGGCGACAAGGAGATGGCCGAGCTTCTGAGCCGACACGATACCCGGGTGAACCGCGTCGCTGCGGCCTGCCGGGCCCAGGCCATCGAACGACCCGAGGAGATGTTGGCGCTGGTCCAGTCGGTCGAGGCGGCGCGTGCGGCGCTGGCCCGGCTGGAAGCCGCGCTGAGCGCCCGGGTGCAGGAGAACGGTGTCGGCGTCAGCTTCAAGGTGCTGGACAAGGTCCTTACCCGCACCCTTGTCCCGCTTCAGGCCGCCCAGGCCGGGGCGATCCCCGGCACCCCAGCCACGGAAGGGACCGACATGGCTGATCCCGCCCCCACGGCGCCCGCGATGAACGGCGCGCATCCACCCCCGGCGTCGGGCGGCATCCCCGGCGCAGTGAACTCGCGCCGCGATGTCGAGCGCTGCCTCGACATGATCATCGACTTCTACGAACGCACCGAACCGTCCAGCCCGATCCCGCATCTGGCGCGGCGGATGCGGAAGATGGTGCCGATGAACTTCCTGCAACTGATGGAAGAGATCGCCCCCAGCGGGATGAAGGAATTCAAGAACGTCGCCGGAGTGGACGACAAGACGAAACCGGCCCCGCAATAGGCCGCAGGAAAGTCAGGAGAGGTCTGAGACATGGCAAGTGAAAGCAAGGCAAAGGTGATCGAACGCAACCGCGCCCCGCGTGTGCAGATCGCCTATGACGTCGAACACTACGGCAGCCCGACCACCATCGAACTTCCCTTCGTGATGGGCGTGATGGCCGATCTTGCCGGCAAGTCGGAAACCCGCGAGGCGATGAAGCCGGTCAATGAGCGGACCTTCGTCGATGTCGATGCCGGCCGCTTCGGCAAGTTCATGGAGGCGCTGGCCCCCCGCGTGAAGGCTCGCATCCCGAACCGTCTGCCCGCCAAGGACGGCGCGGCGGATGAAGAGATGTTCGTCGACCTGTCGTTCAAGCACATGTCCGATTTCACCCCCGACAAGGTGGCCGAGCAGGTCCCCGCGCTGGCCGAACTGCTGAAGATGCGCCGTCAGCTTGAGGAACTGCTGGGCTACATGGACGGCAAGGTGAACGCCGAAAAGCGCATCGCCCAGCTGTTGCAGAACGAGCCCCTGCTGATGCAGGTCGCCGACGAAGCCATGAAGAAGGAGGGCTGAGCGATGGCCGAACAGGAAAAGCAAGGCACTGCCGCCGCCGAGGCCCAGACCATCGACCTGGGCGAATTCAGCGACCTGCTGGAAAAGGATTTCCGGGTCAAGGAGGACGAAAGCCAGAAGCTGCAGAAGCTGGTGCAGAACCTGGCGCTGGCGGCCACCGAACGGTCCGGCACGGCGACGATCTCGGGCAATGCGGTCAAGTCGATCAAGAACCTGATCGCCGGGATCGACAGCCTGCTGACGACCCAGATGAACGAGATCATGCACGCCCCCGAAGTGCGCGAGATGGAAGGCACCTGGCGCGGGCTGCATTATCTGGTCAACAACACCGAGACCGACCAGAAGCTGAAGATCCGGGTGATGAACATCACCAAGACGCAGCTGGCCGACCAGCTTGAGGATTTCGAAGGCCAGATGTGGGACCAGTCGCCCATGTTCAAGCGGCTTTACACCGACGAATATTCGATGTTCGGCGGCGAGCCCTTCGGCGCGATCGTCGGGGCCTACGAATTCAGCCACCATCCCCGCGACGTGGGCCTTCTGCGCAACATGTCGGGCATCTGCGCCTCTGCGCATGCCCCCTTCATTGCCGCCGCCGCACCACAGCTTTTCCGGATGGAAAGCTGGCAGGAACTGCCGAACCCGCAGGATCTGCAGCAGATCGTGTCCTCGCCCGACTATGCCAGCTGGCAGTCGCTGCGGGAATCGGAAGACGCACGCTACATCGGCCTGACCATGCCGCGCGTGCTGGCGCGCCTGCCGTATGGCGCGGCGACGATCCCGGTGAAGGGCTTCGCCTTCGAGGAAGAGATCGACGGCAAGCATGATCACTACGTCTGGATGAATGCGGCCTTCGCGATGGGGGTGAACATCAACCGCAGCCACAAGCTTTACGGCTGGGGCACCCAGATCCGGGGCGTGGAATCCGGGGGGTCGGTGATCAACCTGCCGGTCCACAGCTTCCCGACCGACGACGGCTCTGTCGCGATGAAATGCCCGACGGAAATCGCCATCGACGACCGGCGCGAGGCGGAACTGGCGAAGCTTGGCTTCATGCCTATCCTGCACCGCAAGAACACCGACATCGCGGCCTTCATCGGTGCGCACAGCCTGCAGGATGACGAAACCCGCGCCGGTCGGCTGGTTGACCCGGATGCCCAGTCGAACGAACGGCTGTCGGCCAACCTGCCCTACCTGTTCCCGGTCAGTCGGTTCGCGCATTACCTGAAGGCCATCGCGCGCGACAAGGTGGGGACCTACAAGGAACGCGCCGACATGCAGAAATGGCTGTCGGAGTGGATCAATCGCTACGTCCTGGCGAATACCGCCATGGCGGACGACAAGGCCAAGGCGAAACGCCCGCTGGCCAAGGCCGAGGTCCAGGTCGACTCTGTCGAGGGCCGTCCCGGGTATTACAACGCAAGATTCTACTTGCGACCGCATTACCAACTGGAGGGGATCAACGCGAGCCTGCGGCTGGTGTCCGAACTGCCCTCTGTCAAGAACGCATGAAGTTTACCACCAACCCAACGCATCATCCTGGAAGGAGCTAAGTTATGGCCTCTGCTATATTCATCAAGTTTCCCAACGGCATCGCGGCCGAAACCACCCAGGCCGGACATGAGGAATCCGTCGCCGCCACCTCGGTCCAATGGGGTGTCAGCCGGTCGGTTTCGAGCAGCTTCACCAGCTCTGGCCGCGAAACCAGCACGCCAAGCTTTTCCGAAGTTGTCTTCACGAAGATGTTCGATTCCTCGTCCAACGATCTTGCTTTGGCTGCCGCCAAGGGCAAGTCGATGGATGAAGTGACCATCACCTTCCGCAAGGACACCGGCGAGGATCAGCTGGATTACCTGATCTACACGCTGACGGACGTTCTGATCTCGTCCTATGCGATGTCGTCGGGCGGCGAGACCCCGATGGAAAGCCTTTCGCTGAACTACACCAGCATCAAGGGCAAGTACGTCAAGCAGGCCGACGACCACGCGGCGGGCAGCGAACACGAGTTCGAATACAACCTGCGGACTCAGGTTTGATAGAAGGCCACCGTTGCAGGGGCCAGTGCGATGGTTGATGCGGCACCGACACCGCTGTCCCGGACCGAGGCGGTCCAACCCAGTCTGTGGGACCGCCTCGTCGATGATTTGCCCGGCATCGTGACCGAGACCGACCGCCAGCGCGCCGATCTGGTGGCGCGGATCGGTGCAGCCAAGGTCGAGGCCGTGCTGGCAGGCGGGGGGCGAAGCGTGGAAGCGGACGAGGATTTCGACGCCGACACCAAGCGCGACCTGCACCAGTTCCTGACCCAGATGGCCCGCCGCGCCTTCCTGGAGGAACGCGGTATCGTGGTGAACGCTTCCGTCCTGCGCGAGGCGGTGCGCCGCGACATCGAGGCCTTGTTCAACGTCGAACGTTTTGAATCCGGCCTGCAACTTACCGACATCGAACAGACGGGCTTCGAAACCCCGCAACAGATGATCGCCGACTTTCCCCATGTCCGCCGGTCCGTCCTGAACTATGGCGTCCCGTCCTTTTCCGGTCGAGCGATCTCGGACTTCGACCTTGCCGCCCTGGCCAAGGAGCTGCGCGAGGTGATCGCCGTTTTCGAACCCCGGCTGAAGCGCGACACGATCCGGGTCAAGGTGGCCCAGGGCGACCGGACCGGGATGCGGATCGAGGTGGACGCGATGCTCATGCTGTCGCCGGTGCCGGAACGGCTGCGGCTTTCCACGATGATCGACCTCGACAACGGGCGTGCCACCACAGCGGTCGAGGAGGCGTGATGGACCGCAATTTCCTCGCCTATTATGAAGACGAACTCGCCCATGTCCGCGAGCTTGCGACCGAGTTTGCCGCGCTGCACCCGACCGTTGCGCGCAACTTGTCGCTGGATGCGGTGCCCTGTCCCGACCCTTATGTGGAACGCCTGCTGGAAGGTGTCGCCTATCTTGCCGCCCGCACGCGGCTGAAGGTCGATGCCGAAAGCAGCCGCTATGTCCGCAATCTTCTGGACGAGCTTTACCCCGATCTCGTCTGCCCCGCGCCGGCGATGACGATGGCGGTCCTGCACCCCGGCCCGCAGGTGCAGACCATGATCGACGGACATCTTGTCCAACGCGGCACCCGCTGCGTCGCGGCCTACCGCGAGGGGATTGCCACCCGCGCCACCTATACCACGGCGCAGGACATGACGCTTTGGCCCGTCGCCCTGGAAAAGGTCGACTATCTTCAGGACAAGGGGGCGATGAACGCCGCTGGCCTTGACCGGCCCGAGGCCGAGGCCGCGATCCGCTTTACCCTGAGCCGCGTCGGGCCGGGGTCGCTGGCGGAACTTTCCCTTGACCGGCTGGACCTCTGGTTCACCGGCGGCAGCCGGGGCGGGGCGATCTTCGACGCGCTTTTCGGCCACGGCTTCGCTGCCATCGCCCGCGCCCCCAAGGGCAGCCCGCATCCGCTTGTCGGCCCGTCTCTGGTCGGCGTGACCGACCGCGAGGGGCTGCTGCCCCGCGTCCGCCCCTCGTTCGAGGGCTACCGGCTGATGCGGGAATACTTCCTGATGCCCGACCGCTTCCACTACCTGCGGCTTGACGGGCTGAACGCAGCGTTCCGGGCCTGCACCACTGGCCCCTGCGAAGTGGTCGTCTATCTCGACACCGCCCGGCCCGAGCTTTCGGACATCGCCGCCAAGGACTTCCGCCTTTTCGTCACGCCGCTGGTCAATCTCTTCGAGAAAGAATGCAACGTGATCGAGATCGACGGTCGCTCCGCCGCCCATGTCGTCCACGCCGACCGCACCCGCCCGCGCGATTTCGAGGTGTATCGCCTGACACGGGTGGAAGACGCCGACAGCGACGGCCCCGACGCGACTGTCGAACCGCTTTACTCCGTCGGCCGGCACCGCGGCTCGGGCCTGGTCTACAGCACCGAGCGCCGCCCCCGCCGCCCCGGCGAGGACGAGATCCGCCGCGGCCAGACCCGCACCAGCTACACAGGCGACGACCTGTTCC
>MTKY01005685.1_pt1 | contig 10535 bp, 5 predicted proteins | sample 1042731 | NCBI WGS metagenome assembly MTKY01 (sample SAMN06212206, study PRJNA360538) | anaerobic digester metagenome | biome: Wastewater treatment plant; material: sludge; isolation source: anaerobic digester fed with sludge from wastewater treatment plant | place: Denmark: WWTP Soeholt ... | reverse complement strand
GTCGTGGCCCCCACGTGGTCGCCGGACGACACACGGGTCGCGTATAGCGCGATGGAGGACCAGGGCGATCTCGTCGGCGGTGACAGTGCGCGCGAGGGGTTGGCGACGCGGCGGATTTGGGTGAGCGGCGTCGACGGCAGCGAGCCGGTGGCGCTGACTGCCGATCCGGCCTATCGCGATGAGCGCCCGTTCTGGTCTGCCGATGGCGAGAGCCTACTCTTTGCGCGGATGGATGCCGAGGATCGCCTCTCGCTGTGGTGGCTCGATATCGCCTCACGCGAGGCAACGCGCGTCGCCGACGACGTCGGCCCGCTTCCCGGCCCGGAGGAGGCCTGGTTCGGGACCTACGGTCACGTCGACTGGGCCCCGGTCCTCGATTGGTGGCCGGGTGAGGCTTCGCCTTAGGTACGCGCAGTCGCGTCTAGGCTGGGGGTTCACCGAGGATCAGTCTCAGGAAGCGTTTGATGTGGCGATCCCAGAAATACCAGTCGTGCTTCCCGTCCTCTTCAACGTAGTCGATGGGAATGTCACGCTGCTGGCACGCAGCGTGGAACTGCTGGTTGAGAGGGAACAGATCATCCTGCTTGCCACAGGCCATGAAGAGACGGGGCAGCGTGGCCCAGCTCCGGGCGGCTCGCTCCAGCCAGGCCATGGGATCGTGTTCGGTCCCGTGGAGCTTGGTGAGGTCACCGAAGACATAGCTGAACTCATTCACAAGTCAGGCCACTGCTGGGTGAGTATCATCCGCCACGGCCGGCTCGTCCCTGAAATGCAGGAAAAACGAGAAGACCAGGCTGATGATCGAGAGCACAAAGGGAAACACAGTCAGGAGGAACAGGGCCGCCCGGTCGGGATGGGGGCCCGGGTTGTCGCCACTTTCGAAGAGAAAAATCCTGGCGACGAGGACGAAGGCCGCGCTCGTGAAGAGCCCGTTGAGACGGTTCATGAAGCCCAGGGCATTGGAGATGATACCCTCACGCCGGATGTTATGCTTGCGCGTGTCCAGATCCATGATCCGGGCGTGTACGAGGTCCATCGTCGTGATCACACCGGCAAAGCCGAACCCGATGAGCGCACTACACACGATCGCCGTGACGAAGCTGTTGGCGAAGTAGAGCGGGATGAACGCCACAGTCAAGGTGGCAAGGGCGGCCCGCCACGTGGGCATCAGAGTGAAGCGCCGCAGAAGTCGTGCCCAGACAGCGACGCTGCCAATGGCAATGAGTAGGACCGTGGCGAAGAGGATCGTCTGCTGTCCCGCGGCGATACCAAGCGTGTATTCAGCGTAGAAGGGCATCGCTGCCATCACCAGGGACATGGTGGCGCTGTAGAAGGCATTGGCCAGTCCGGCAATCCAGAAACGCCAGTTGGTCACGAGCGACCGGATGCTGTCCCAGAGCCCCGGCTTCTGCTCCTCGGGCTGGATCTCCCTCTCCCTGGTCGTGAGTGCCATATAGAGGATGACCGCGCCACCGAGGATGCCATAGGCGATGGCGGTGTTACGGTAGCCGATGGCAGTCGTCACCATCGGTGTCAGGGCGATGCTGATGATCATCGCGACTAACTGGAAGGCCTGGCGCAGGGCGTTGGTCTTCGCCCGGCTGACGTCATCGGGGAACAGCTCGGGGAAGAGCGCACCGTAGTTCGCGTTGATCACGGAGTCTAGCGTGCCGGTGAGAATGTAGAAGAGCATGGCCCACACGAGAAGCGATGACCCTGCCAGAGATGCCGGCGTGGCGTAGAAGGCGATCAGGCTCACGATGAGCAAGGGCGTGCTCAGCACGAGCCAGGGCTTGCGCCGCCCCCATCTTGTCCGGGTGCGGTCAGATAAGTAGCCGTAGACCGGATTGTCGAGGGCGTCGATGAAGGTGTAGACGAAGAGTACCGTAGCCCACTGCTCTGCGCGAAGTCCCAGATCCTTGATGTAGAAGGCTGCGGCGAAGGTCTTTAGTAGGTTGATCGGGATCGATGTACCGAACATGCCGATGGCGTAGTTGAACGACTTGCGGCCTGTGTGTTGCATTGCGCACCCCTTGTGAGATGATCAAGCCAAACTCGGGATGAGGGCAAACCTGCCCCACGCATCTCTGTGGCACAAGTCGATGTTAGCACAGAGCCGTGGCGTCACAAACGCACTGACGGATTGAGCCGGCTATCCCGTTTGACCCACTACCCAACGATGCTATCGTGGTTCGTGCGGTGTCGTGTCGCGGGGCGCGCTGCGCCTGTGGTGTGTGCTTCGACGGCATCGCCTCACCATCCTGTCAGCCCAGGAGGTCAAAATGCAGCCACCTCTCGCGCTCCGAGCCCTGATTCCTTTGTTGGAATCCACCGTATCGAGACTCTCTGCTGCCCAAATCACGGTCCCTGGCCACCCGGCCTTCGGTGCCCTTGTCGGGGCCGATGACGGTCGGCCTGCTCCCAGCCCTACGGCAGGCTTCTTGACCTATGGCGTCTACCTGTGCTTGTCGCGCGGCGCGCCAGACGTTCCGTTGCTGGAGCGGATGCTCGCGGCGGCAGATGCCCTTCTGGCGCTCCAGAGGCCCAGCGGACTCATTGATCTTCCAACGGTGAATATTGACTCAGGTCCGGATACGGGGTTCATCGTCCAGCACTTGTGCACCCTCTTGGATCTGGGGCGGCGTGTGGCGTGGCAGGATGACGCGCGGTGGATCGGCCTGATTGACCGCGTAGAACGTTTCGTGCGCCGCGCTGTTCCAGGGATGGCCGCGGGCGGCTTTCACACGCCCAATCACCGTTGGGTCATTGCCGCGGCGCTGGTTCAGGCGCAGGCGCTGTTCCCGGACCTCGATGTCGCCGGGGCCATCGACGCCTATCTCGATGAGGGCGTCGATGCAGATGCCGAGGGCTTCTACATCGAGCGGAGCGTAGGCGTCTATGATTCGGTGAACAACCGTTCCTGGTTGCTCATCGCCGAGCACCGACCCGTTGGCGCGGCCCTGGATGCTGTGCGCCGGAACCTGGAGGTGGACCTGCACCTGCTGCACGCCGATGGCACAGCCGAGACGGGCCTCTCGCACCGCCAGGACTATGGAGTTCGCGACGTGCCCACCGGCTTGATCCCCTGTTACTTGCTCTATCATCACCTGAGGCCAGCGCCCGAGTTCGCCGCGGCGGCCCAGGCGCTCTGGGCGTTAGCACCCACGCCGGGTGACCTCCTGTGGACGTGCTATGCACTGCTACGCGGAGGTGATCCCGCGCCTGCTCCGGTCAAGGCCCTGCCCGACGATTTCGCGTTGACCCTCCCACTCAACGGGATCTGGCGCCTGCGCCGGGGGCCGTTGAGCGTGTCGATCTTCCGAGGCACCCCACGCCTGTTCGCGTTTGGGTGGGGACACGCGATGATCAGCGCCGGTCGCATCGACCAGACCTATTTCGGGGGTGATTGCGGGCGCTTCATTGGCAACACGATGACTGTCACGGATGAGGAGGTGGTCCTGCAGTCCGATGGGCTGGGGCGCCCCCGGCGCCCTGGCTACGAGATGCCGTTGGGGCACCCGGTTCCACCTGAGCGTTGGGCCGAGTCGATCGCCGACCGTGATCTGCGCACCCTGCCGCCTGCAGCGAGCGCGCTGACGTTCTCCGAGATCACGGGTGGACTGGCGCTCCATCTCACAACACTGGATGGGATGTGTGGCGTTGCGACACAGATAGCCCTCGATTTCGAGCCTGGAGGCATCTGGGAGACAGCCGACACGCGATTCGCGCCTCAGCCTGGGCAGGTGTTGTTCCTGAAGCAGGGCTGGGGCGAGATGCGTTATGACACCGATGTCATTCGCATTGAGGGTGGCGCGTATGCGACCAGTATGGCTGCGATGCGTGAGACCGTCGAGCCGGGAAGGAGTGTACGCGTTCTGCTGACGTTCGAGACGCCGGTTGACCATACCTTCCGCCTGGTGGGGTTTAGCGGCCCGGATGCTGTCTACCGGGTCGGCAGTTAGCCGTGGGCGCAAGCACCCCAACGAGTTCATCAAACGAGAGGATGGATGATATGACCAAGTGTGGGATTAGGTTCTCAATGGCGATCCGGCCTGATGCGGACCCGGAAGAACTCCAGTTCGCGGCGCAGCTTGGCGTGCCGTGCGTCTACACCTGGGTGCGGCCCGAGCAACGCACGGTCGAGCACCTGGCGCGCCTTCGCGCCGCGGTGGAGTCCTTCGGGCTCGAGCTCACTATGGCCGGCAGCTATGATCTGGGTAAGTCGGACCGGATCCACCTGGCACTGCCAGGCCGGGATGAGGACATTGTCAAGCTCCAGGCCTTTGTCAGAGCGCTGGGCCAGGCCGGCATCCGCCATACGACCTTCACCTGGGAGCCGGACAAGGTCTGGAGTTCTCTGCCTGGTGTGACCCGGGGCGGCGCAGTGACGCGCCGCGTTGATCTTGACGAGATGCGCCGACGGCCCAACACGCACGACCGAGTCTACACGGAGGACGAGATCTGGGCCAACTTCACGTATTTCATCGAGCGCATGATTCCCGTTTGTGAGGAATCCGACGTACGCCTTTGCCTGCATCCGAACGATCCCCCGGTTGATGCCCTTGGTGGTATTCCGTGTCTGATCCACGACTGGGCATCCTACGACCGTGCCTTTGCGATCGCCGACAGCCCCTACCTGGGTATGGAGTTCTGCTGTGGCTGCTGGCTCGAGGGGGGCGAGGCCTTCGGCAACATTCTGGAAGGCATTCGCCATTTCCATGCGTTGGGGAAGATCTTCATCGTCCATTTCCGCAACATCACCTCGCCCCTTCCCAAGTTCGATGAGACGTTCCTCGACGACGGCTATATGGACATGTACCAGGTGATGAAGACTTTCTGCGAGGTCGGCTATGCAGGCTCGATGACGCTCGACCATACGCCACGATTCGTCGGCGACTACGCCAAGGGCGCGGGCACGGCGTATGCCATCGGGTATATGCGAGCGCTGGTCGAGCGGGCGGAGGCGGAACTGGGAGGCTGACGATGGCGCTGCCCGTGGGCTTCTACCCTTTCTGGTTCTGGAATGATCGGCTGTCGGCGGACGAGATCCGCTGGCAGGTCCACGAGATGGCGGATAAGGGGGTACGCGGCTTCTTCATCCACTCCCGACAGGGCCTCGGACAACCCTACCTATCGGAAGCGTTCTTCGAGATGGTCGACGTGGCCCTCGATGCGGCGAGGGACGAAGGTCTCGTCGTTCACCTGTATGACGAATATCCCTACCCGAGTGGCGTCGCTGGCGGGGAGGTCATTTTGGGGAATCCTCAGTTCCGGGCCACCCAGTTGGTCCAGCGATCCTATGAGCTGGAGGGCGGGCCGGTGCATCTTGACCTGCCACGGGGCAATGTCCTGTCGTGCGTGGCTTTTCCCGTGGTCGACGGCGCCGTGCTTTGGGACGAGGGGCGTGACCTCCGCAGCTTCGTGGGGATGGTGCTCGTGCACGAGTCGTACAACGAGATGGGCCTCACGCAATACAACCGCAAGCGCTACTTTGCGAGCGCGCCGGCGCCCGTTCTCGAGGCTGTGCTTCCACCTGGGACCTACCGGATGCTGGTCTCCGTTCAGGTTGAGGTGACGCATCACAAATACTGGGATGGTTACGTCGACGTACTCAATCCCGAGGCGATCGCCCGGTTCATCGACCTCACACACGAGCGCTACGCTGAACGGTATAAAAGTGATTTCGGAAGCACGATCCGTTCGATCTTCGTCGATGAGATCGCGCCAACGTGGTCTGATTGCCTCCCCGCGGCTTTCGAGGCGGCCTGTGGCTACGACCTCATCGCGGTGCTGCCCGCGCTACAGGACGTCGACCACCCCGATCACGTCAGGGTCTCTCACGACTTCGGTCGCGTTCGCTATGCAGCCTTCTGCGAGGCTTTCGAGCGGCCTATTGCCTCGTGGTGCCGTGCGCACGGCCTCGCCTACTCAGGTGAGAAGCCAGCGCTGCGGCTATCGCAACTACGCTGGATGGACATCCCCGGCTGCGAACCGGGTCACACCAAGGCCGGCGCAAATCCCGACTGGCTACAGGCCCGGATCCGGAGCAATGCCAAAGCTACCGCGTCGGCAGCCACCTTCTACGGCAAGGAAGGGGCCTTGTGCGAGTGCTACCATAGCACGGGCTGGAGCGCGACACTACAGGATGCCAAGCTCATTGCCGACGGGTTGCTCCTGGCAGGCATCCGCTACCTGGTCCCGCACGGCTACTTCTACACGACGCATGCCCTGAAGAAGCACGATGCCCCGCCGACCTTCTTCTTCCAGATGCCGTTTTGGCCTTTGTTTGGAGAGCTGTCCGCGCACGTGGAGCGCATCGCCAAAGTCTTCGAAGGCACGCACATCGACGCCGAGATCCTTGTGGTGGATCCGGGCGGTGGGCTTCTGACCCACGAGGATCCGGCGAACTATCCCTACCTTCAGACCTATGAGGACTTGCTCTGGGCGCTGATCCATGAGCATCTGGACTACCACATCGTCGACACCGATATCCTGGCAGAGGCAGAGGTGGTTAGGGGTCAGGTCAGGGCTGCCGGCGTGGCTGCCAGGGTGGTGGTTGTCCCTGCTATGCCGGTGGTGGAGCCGTCGCTGGCGACGTGGCTTGCCGATTTCACGGAAGCGGGTGGGATCGTCGTCTGGTGCGCTGTGGAAGAGCCTGTGCCGTCCATCGTGGGGCGCGTGCGCCAGGTTATTCAACCCAGCCTGAGCCTTCGCCTGGGAGATGTGGAAGCAGGCGACATCCTGTGCGTTAAGCGTGTGGGCGCAGGTAGGACCCTCTGGTTCTGCCTCAATGTCTGCGCCGAATCGCGGACCGTAGTCCTCGACGCCGGTGTGCGGCTGCGCGAGGTGCCCCTGGATGGGCCTGCCCGGCTGGAGTGGGTCGATGGCTATGCCAGGCGTGCGGTCGCCCCGTTTGAGTCCTTCCTGATCGAGGCCGAGGGCGACCAGGCCGTTGCTGATGCAGTGCTGTTGCCGGTTGTCCACGTTCCCGTGTCAGGCCCGACGCAGGTGATCCCACTCGACGCCAATCTACTGCGGCTGGGCACCTGGTCGCTGTCGCTGCGACAACCGGATGGGCGTTGGGGCGCCCCGGCGACGGTGGCTGCGGTGCCGCTGGCGAACCAGTTGAGCGATAGCGGGCTTTCGTTCGCTCCGCGGTTTCACCACACATTCGGGCACGTCCCGGAGTTAACTCTCCCGGAGATCACGGCGCGCTACGGGGTGAGCTTTCACAACACCTTTGACGGGCCGGTCGAACTTGTGATGGAACCCGGATCGATCGTTGGTGACTGGGAAATCGTGGTCAACGACAGGGTGCGTCTGACAGCGGCGGATTTTGCCCCGACTTTGGCCCATGTCCGGGGTAGCCTGGGCGCCGACGTCGCCTCGGCTCTTCAGCCTGGTGCCAACACGTTGGTCGTCACTGTGACCACGGATCGGATGGATGGGGGTCTGCTGAACCCACTGTATCTGGCAGGCCCGTTCGGCGTCACGTTGTCACCGCTTGGCCTCACGCCCGCGGTCACGGAAGGGCAGTTCGAAGACTATGCCGGCAACCGGTTGCCCTTTTACGCGGGCCGGATCGAGTATCAAACACTGTTTCATCTGGCCTCGGTGCCGGAGGCGAAACAGGTCGTGCTGGTCTTCGACTATGGTGCGTCGTTCCACGAGGCGAGCGAGGTGTCGGTGAACGGAGGCCCCTTTGCGCCCGTACTCTGGGAACCGCGGCAGGTGGTGTTGCCTGCCGCACAGCTCCAGGTGGGCGCGAACACCCTGTGTACGCGCGTCTACACGACGCTGATCCGCTCGTTCGAGGGGCAATGGTTCGACTATACTGCACACCGTTATCGAGAGGTAGCAGCCGGTGCAGGCGGACTCATCCGAACGGGTCATTGACGAATCTTCAGGTTGGTCTACCATGACGTAATGTGCCGGGGTGTGGTTGCAGCGCGGGTTCTGGCCTCGCCTGCGATCGCAAACTGGACCCAACAAGGAGGCGCGGTTGCAGTAGATGGACCAAATGCCTGAAATGCTGGATTGCAATGGAATCCTGTTGATATAAATCCTGTTGATATATGAGGAAGGTGCAGACTATGCGTAAGCCAGTGTTCAACCTGTTACTTGTCATTTTGATGATACTTGCGTTGTCGCCAGCATCGTTGGTGCTGTGGCAGCCGGCCGCGGCAGCCGCTTCGGATGAGCCTATACCGTCTGGCGGCCACGGCGCTCCATCCCACCTGGAGGAGGTGCCTGCCGATATACAGGCCTTGTTTGAGGGTGGCATGTCCGCCGAAGAGTTCGTTCAGATGGCGGGGTATGTGCCTCATGCCCTTGAGGGGGTGGTGGAGGGCGAGGCTCTGATGATCATCGAGATGGAGCGCAAGCCCGTCTCGGTCGTCTACGCAGAGCGCAAAGCTGCTGGCGTCAGTGCATCGAGCGCAAGCCTCGACGCCTACAGGGCGACTCTCGCGACGGCACAGGCGTCTCTCACATCGCAGTTGGCGGAGATGGGCGTCAACGTGATCTCAAGGTACATCGTTGCATACAACGGCGTACAGGCGCTGGTGCCCTACAGCAAGATGAACCAGATCCGCGCACTGCCCGGCGTGAGGGCAATCCATAGGGCTCCTATCCACGAACCCGCGCTGGGTTTCAGCGTCCCGCTGATCGGGGCGGACTCCGTGCGAGCGGGTCTCGGCTTCGATGGTGAAGGTGTGACCATCGCAGTGATCGACACAGGAATCGACTATACCCACGCCGTATTTGGTGGTGCCGGAACGCCCGAGGCCTACAAAAACAATAATCCGGACGTCGTGGAAGCCGGCACCTTCCCCACATCGCGAGTCGTGGCCGGCTATGACTTCGCCGGAACTGACTACGATGCCAGTGGGACCTATGGGTCCGAGATCCCGACACCGGATGATGACCCCCTAGATGAGCACGGGCACGGAACGCACGTCGCGTCAATCGCGGCCGGCATTGCTGCCGGGGACGTGATGACGGGCGTTGCGCCCGCTGCCGACCTGATCGCTCTGAAGGTTTTTGGTGCCGCGGGAAGCACCTCGCTGGTCGTAGATGCCCTCGAGTGGGCGACGAACTGGTACATCACCAACAACAAGCCGCTCGTCATCAACATGTCCCTGGGTTCCGATTTCGGAACCGGAAATCTGGATGACCCTGACGTGCTCGCCACGCAGAACGCGGTTGACGCGGGCATCGTGGTCGTGGCATCATCGGGAAACTCAGGCGACGCAAGCTACATTACCGGCTCACCTGCTACTGCTGACGGGGCGATTTCTGTTGCAGCCAGCACGAGCGGCGGGGCAACAGGTCCCACAGTGAACGTGGTCGGGACCTCATACGTGACGCAGACCAACATACTCTATACTCCCGATGCCTTTACCGGTGGTGGCGATTTCACCGCGGCCGTCACTGCTACGTTGGGATGGGCAGGAAATCTCGCTGGTGCCGATGAGTATCTCTGCACCATTGACGAGGTTGCTTCAGGAGCACTGACCGGGCAGATCGCCCTGATCTGGCGGGGTGCCTGCACTTTCGCCGAGAAGGTCGACAATGCCGCAGCCCTTGGCGCTGCCGCTGCCCTGATCTACAATAATGCGGCGGGGATCATCACGATGGTTGGAGTGCCAGAGTCGACTATCCCGGCGGGCTCGCTGCAGATGAACGATGGGCTCAACCTGATTCCGGCCGACGGGCAGACTGTCGTCGTGAGTGCCGAGCACGATGTAACCACGGTAGAGGATCCTTACACGCCAGCCGATACTATTGCTCCCTTCAGCTCGCGTGGTCCCCGTGGCATCGACTCTTTCCTCAAACCTGAGGTTACCGCGCCGGGTGTGGCAATTTTCGCAGCAGCGGCTGGTTCGGGTACGCAAGGCATAAGTATGAATGGTACCTCCATGGCGGCACCGCACGTTACAGGTGTAGCTGCGTTGATGGTGGAGGCACACCCCGACTGGACACCGGAGCAGATCAAGGCTGCGATTATGAACACAGCCGCCGAGATGGAAGATGATGCACCAATCCCGGTGAGCGGTGCGGGGCGCGTGGATGCGCTCAGTGCCGTGGGCACCGACGTCATCGCTATAGGCGACCCGAACCTGGTGAGCCTGAACTGGGGGCTGATCAAGTCCAGCGCCGACAGTGTCACAATCACCAAGACGGTCACGCTCAAGAACACCGGAACAACCACAGTGACCTATGACGCGGCTTGGGCATTCCAGGCGGGCTCCTTGACTGCGGGTGCGGCTATGGCGATCTCACCGCTTTCAGCTACGGTAGAAGCCGGCGCAGAAGCGGTCTTTGTTGTGAGCCTGGAAGTCGATATGACTGAGGTTCCTATCGACTTTGACGATGTCGTGGAGGAGTACTACGGGTTCGTCACGTTCAGCCCTGTAGATGGGGCTGCGAGCGATGCCTTGAGGGTTCCCTTCTATTTCCAGCCGAGACCATACTCCGAGCTGACGTTTAGTGGCGATACGGTTCTCAAGAAACCCGCTACGGACAGGGCCGAG
>MTKY01055560.1_pt1 | contig 10544 bp, 10 predicted proteins | sample 1042731 | NCBI WGS metagenome assembly MTKY01 (sample SAMN06212206, study PRJNA360538) | anaerobic digester metagenome | biome: Wastewater treatment plant; material: sludge; isolation source: anaerobic digester fed with sludge from wastewater treatment plant | place: Denmark: WWTP Soeholt ... | reverse complement strand
GGTCGAGTGGGGAGGCCGTCCGCGGCCGAGCCGTATCGAGACCACGTTCCAAGACGACGGAAACTACTGATCGGTAAGGGTGTCAAACCCGCGGAACATGAGGATATCCTCGTGTTATGGATGAGACTACGTTCGACTTCGACCCAGCCACCCTCCACGAGGCGGCCCGACGGTTCCCGGCCCAGCGTCTGGTCAGTCTCAACGGTCGCCCCAGCAGCGACGTGAGCTACATCGCCCGAGCTGCGGAGTTCGGTCTTCACGCCTGGGACGAGGGCGGACACATCTAGAAGATCTTCACCAACGCAAGAACCCCCGGAGCACTGCTTCGGGGGTTCTTGACGTTCGAGTCGGTCAGAGTGGCTTGATGTTTGCAGCTTGAAGGCCCTTCTGGCCCTGCTCGACGTCAAACTCGACCTTCTGGTTCTCGTTCAGTGAGCGGTAGCCGCTCGACTGGATTGCACTGAAGTGCGCGAACACGTCTTCGCTGCCGTCGTCGGGGGCGATGAACCCAAAGCCCTTGTCAGCGTTGAACCACTTGACGGTTCCTGTTGCCATGTCTCTCTCCTCCTGGCGAGTTGCCATCCACGACCTTCGCGAGTGGCTGTCGCGACGTACATCCACCCTTGAGAAGAACCAGACATCTGGAACATTCGTACGGCCAACGTCGTGCAACTGCCGACTAGCCTAGGGCAACCCACGGGGGCAAAAGCAAGACACTTCTGCCACCGGACCGGCGCGCACGCCTGCACGCTGACTAGTCATTCAGGGCAGCGAAACTAGTCCTTTATAACTAGTTCGCGGTTAAGTCAAGACTGCCCTTCTTCCTGAAAATTGCCTAAGTTGAGTGCGTTGTGCCGACGCGCGCCCCACAAGGGTGCGCGCCCTATCGGCCGGACGATCGTCCGACCTACGTCCAATTGCAGGGGGAAAATACCGTGAAGCGTGTGATCTCAGGCCTCACCGGCCTTGGACTCGCGGTCACTCTCGGATTCGCTTACGCGTCTCCGAGCAGTGCGCAGTCCGCACCACCCGTCTCAGGCAACGATCATGTTGACAAGAGTCAGGACGAGTTGCCCAGCCCGATGGAGGACAAGCGGCGCGCGCTGCGGCAGTCCGCCGTCACGGGCGTGCTCGATGGCGACCTGAAGGCAGTCGAGAAGAACGGCAGCACTGTGGTCAAGGTCGGCAAGGGCACCAGCCCGGCAGAAGCCGCCCGCAAGGCCAACAAGAAGGCTCGCAAGAACTTCAAGGCCCAGGCAGCCGGCAAGCAGCAGGACCAGTACGTCGAGCTCTCGCAGGAGCGTGCCGACAAGATCTTCGTGATCCTCGCTGAGTTCGGCAACCAGCGTCATCCTGACTACCCGGATGTCGACACCGATCCCGACACACCCGGACCGACCACATTCGAGGGTCCACTCCACAACAAGATCCCTGAACCTGACCACACCCAGGACAACTCGACGGTCTGGCAGGCGAACTACAACCCCAAGCACTACCGGGACCTCTACTTCAAGAAGAACAAGGGCGCCGAGTCACTTAAGACGTACTACGAGGCGCAGTCCTCAGGGCGTTACACGGTCGACGGCATGGTCTCGGACTGGGTCAAGGTGCCTTACAACGAGGCTCGCTACGGTCGCGAGGACTCCGGCACGTGGTACCTCATCCAGGATGCGGTGACGGCGTGGATAGCCGACCAGCACGCTGCTGGAATGACCGATGCGCAGATCAAGACGGCGCTGCAGGCGTACGACCAGTACGACCGCTACGACTACGACGGCGACGGCAACTTCAACGAGCCCGACGGATACATCGATCACTTCCAGATCGTCCACGCCGGCGGCGATGAGGCTGACGGGGACCCGCAACAGGGTGAGGACGCGATCTGGTCGCACCGTTGGAACGCGTTCCTGACCGACGCCGGTATCACCGGTCCCGCCTACAACCGTCTTGGCGGCACACAGATCGGCGACTCGGGCATCTGGATCTCCGATTACACGGTTCAGCCCGAGAACGGCGGCCTGTCGGTCTTCGTCCACGAGTATGGCCACGATCTCGGTCTGCCAGATGCGTACGACACGTCCGGTGGCGGAGATAACTCCAACGAGTACTGGACGCTGATGGCCCAGAGCCGACTCAACGCCAAGAACGAGCCGCTCGGCACGCGTCCGGGTGACATCGGTGCGTGGGAGAAGCTGCAGCTCGGCTGGCTTGACTATGAGGCGCTGAGCACCCACCAGAAGAAGACGATCCAGATGGGCCCGCAGGAGTACAACACCAGCAAGGCCCAGGGCGCTGTGGTCGTGCTTCCGAAGAAGGAAGTCACCAAGGACAACGGCGCTCCTGCCTCGGGCAGCAAGCAGTTCTTCTCCGGCAGCGGCGACGATCTTGCCAACTCGCAGACGACCGATGTCGATCTGACCGGCAAGACCGGCGGGTTGCTGACGGCGAAGGTCCGCTACTCGATCGAGGAGGGATACGACTACGCGTACATCCAGGCCTCGACCGACGATGGCGCAAACTGGACGTCGCTCGATGGCACCATCGGCGGTACTCCGATCGGTGATGACACCTCGGGCAACCCGGGTATCGACGGCGATCAGACGACCTGGGCTGACCTCAACGTCCCACTCGGGGCGTACGACGGCCAGCAGATCAAGTTGCGCTTCTACTACAAGACCGATGGTGGTCTGGCGCTTCCGGGTCTGTTCGTCGATGACATCGCGATCACGGCTGGCAGCGAGACGTTGCTGACCGACGGCGCCGAAGACGGTGGAGCTGCGTGGGACTTCGACGGGTTCTCCATCGTCGGGGCGACCACGGTCCAGGACTACAGCAACTACTACGTCATGGGCCACCGTTCGTACGTCGGCTACGACCAGTACCTGCAGACCGGTCCCTACAACTTCGGCTTCACCAACACGAAGCCGGACTGGGTCGAGCACTACAAGTACGGTCACGGTCTGTTGATCTCCTACTGGGACACCTCCGAGCTGGACAACAACACCAGCCAGCACCCCGGTTCGGGACGCAACCTGCCGATCGACGCCAATCCGACGCCGATCATCAACATCGCGACGGGTGCACCGTGGCGTGCGCGGATCCAGATGTATGACGCGCCGTTCTCGCTGCACAAGGCTGACTCGATGACTCTGCACACCAACGGTGTGGCGAGCTACATCAGGGGCCAGGCAGCGTCGCCGCTCTTCGACGACACCAAGAAGTATTGGTTCGCCAAGCTTCCCAACCACGGCGTGAAGCTGCCTGCAGCTGGCGTCACGGTGAGGGTGCTGACGGAGAAGGGCACCAGCATGAAGGTCAGGTTCAACTGACCTTCACCACGGTCGGGGGGCACGCATCAGGGGGTGCGTGCTCCCCTTTGGGTGAGGCCCAGTTGAGGGGATCGGGGGGTCTCTCAACTGGGCAAGCTGTCAGAGCTCGTAGTCGATGACAAGCGGTGCGTGGTCGGACCAGCGCTCGGCCCAGCTGATCGCCCGGTCGACGGTCGCCGTCCGCGCAGCGGCGGCGAGCTCGGGCGTGGCGATCTGATAGTCGATGCGCCATCCGGTATCGGTGTCGAACGCCTGGCCGCGCATCGACCACCATGTGTAGGGGCCGTCGACGTCGCCAGCGAGCTGACGGTGCACGTCGACCCAGCCGAGGTCGGCATGGAAGCGGTCGAAATAGGCTCGCTCCTCTGGCAGAAAGCCGGCCTTCTTGAGGTTGCCCTTCCAGTTGCGGATGTCGCGCTCGGTGTGTGCGACGTTGAGATCGCCGGTGAGCAGTCCGTGATGCCCCGAGTCGCGGATCGCCTCAAGGCGTCGGTGCATCTGGTCGAAGAACCGGAGCTTCTCCTCCTGGCGGGGTGTCCCCGCCTCACCGGAGTGCGCGTAGGCCGAGATGGTCGTGATCGTCGAGCCGTCCGCAAGCGGGATGTCGGACTCGATCCATCGCCCGGAGTCGTCAAAGAAGTCGTCGCCGTTGCCGATGCGTACGGCGGTTGGCTCAATGCGACTCAGCACGGCCACGCCGGCCCGTCCTTTGGCCGCGGCCTCGGCATGGACGACGTGATAGCCGGAATCCTGGAGCAGCTCGTGAACGATCGGATCAGGTGCGCGTACTTCTTGAACGGTGATGATGTCGGCATCACGCTCGACGAGCCACTCAGCCATGCCGCTCGATTGTCCGCGGTTCTTGTTGTAGGCGGCGCGAATCCCGTTGATGTTGACGGTGGCGATTCGGAGCACCCCGCAACCCTATGCAGGAGCGCCGGCAGCTTGCGGGTCGGTACGGATCGCGGCGATGCCGCACGGGATGTGCGAAATGTCCTGCGTGCACCGAGACCCTGTTAGGTTCGGCTTTCCCGATGCCGCCGAAAGAGGAGACCGTTGCCGTCACACAGGAAGGCCCGGCGTGTCCGGGGTGGGCGGTTGCTCCTCGGAATTGCCGCAACTCTCGCTGGATTGCTGGTGATCGGTGGCGGCGTGTATTTCGTGAAGTCAAACGATTCGATCGGGAACTCAGCCACCCCGCCGAGCAGTACGCCCACATCGCCCAGTCCCGCGCCCGCCAGCTCGACGCCGGCGCCACTCAAGCCGCTCGTGCTCGCCATCTCGGTCGACGGGCTCAACCCCGAAGCGATCATCCAGCTCGGCAAGGCGGGGGCGCCGAACTTTCATCGTCTGATGGCTGAAGGCGCATCCACGCTCAACGCGCGATCTGCATACGAGCTGACGATCACACTGCCAAATCACACCGGGATGCTCACGGGCCGACGCGTTGCCGGCCCCGACGGGCACAACGTCACCTTCAACTCAGACAACGACAAGACGCTGAACTCGACGCACGGGACATACGTCCCTGGCCTGTTTGACCTGGCTCATGATGAGGGGCTGAAGACGGCGTTCTTCGCTCAGAAGGACAAGTTCAACTACCTGATCAGATCATGGGATGCCACCCATGGTGCCCCGGACACCACAGGTGAGGACGATGGTCGTGACAAGGTCGACATCGACGCGGTTGGCGAAGCGTCGCAGATTGTCGCCTCCACCCAGAAGGCGCTCGCAGACGGCACGACGGACCTGATCTTCCTCCACATGAGAGCCCCAGACAGCGCTGGACATGGCAGCGGGTGGCTGGGGAGCAGCTACCTGAAAGCTGTCCGATCCGTCGACGCGGACCTGGGAAAGATCCTCGAGACGATCGATGGTGATGCCCGAGTCGCAAAACGGGCCGCGATCTTGCTGACGGCCGATCACGGAGGGCCAGAGGGGGAAAAGTCGCACTCCGACGAAAAGCTGTACGCCGACTATCGGATCCCGTTCATCGCCTGGGGGCGAGACATAGCGCCGGGCGAGGACCTCTATCAGCTCAACGCGGGTCGTCAGGACCCGAAGACCTCGCGGCCCGGCTATGACGGTGCGCAGCCAATTCGGAACGTGGATCTTGCCAATACTGCGCTCGCGATCCTCAGATTGCCGTCGATTCCGGGCGCGATCTCGAGCGAATGGCCGTTGGTTGGGTTGAAATGATGACGAGCCGCCGAGAGTAACGGTGAAAGGTCATCAATCGTTATGGCGTTGATGACCGAATCGATCGACCCGATCTCAAGCTGGCTCCCTGCATCCGACGTTGCCGACGAGCTTGAGCGTGCCCTGGCGCAAGACGAGCTGCGCATTGCGTACCAGCCGGTGATCAATGCCGAAACGGGGAACGTCAGCGGGATGGAGGCGCTCTGTCGTTGGACGTCTCCCAAGATCGGCGACGTCCTGCCGTCCGTTTTCGTTGCCGCAGCTGAGCAGCACGGTCTGATCCGTGACCTCGGTGTCTGGGTGCTGCACCGTGCGATGCTCGAGGCCGCGGAGATCCGCCGCCGGGTCGGGCCGCTCGCGCTTGCTGTCAACATCTCGCCGTGGCAGCTGCGCGATGGCCGTTTCGTGCTGGATGCGCTCAATGCGTTGTCGGCCGCCGACCATGACCCCGAAGACCTGATGCTCGAGATCACCGAGAGCTCCACGCTCAAGGACGCCGTCGACCTGGCATCGGACCTTGAGGCGCTGCGCAGCATGGGTGTCAGGGTGTCGCTAGACGACTTCGGTACGGGCGGCTCCAACTTGTCGTTGCTCAAGCAGCTCGGGGTCGACGCGATCAAGCTCGATCGCAGCTTCGTTGCCGGCCTACCGGGCGATGAGGTCGATCGGTTGCTCTGTACATGGTTGATCGACCTGGCGCATGCGCTTGAGCTGACGGTGACCTGCGAGGGTGTTGAGACCGAGGCGCAACGCGAGTCGTTGCGTGATCGTCAGTGTGACGAATTGCAGGGCGCTCTCTTCAGCCCGGCTGTGCCGGCAGCGGACTTCACACCGGAACTGATGCGGCGCATCCGCGCAGGTTAGCGTGCGGCGATGATCGCGGCGACCACGGCGATGAGCGCCGGACCACCCTGGATCGCTGCCGCCCGGGCATACGACTTGCCGGTCGAGAGCAGCACCAGCGAAGCGGCGAGCATGCTGGCGCAGGCGAAGATGATCAGCGTCCAGCCGACAGCGTCGTGATTGTCAGAGATCCGCAGGGTGGCGATACCGACGGCGGCACCGATCGCCAGGAACAGGTTGTAGAACCCCTGGTTGTATGCGAGCGATGCGGTGGTGTCGGCATCAGCCTGTGACGCGAGCCCGAACGTCTTCCACGTCTTGGGCTTCTTCCAGTCGATGGATTCGAGCTTGAAGAACACGATGTGCAGGGCAGCGGCGATGCCGGCGAATATCAGAGCAACAACGGTCATGAGGCGAGCCTAGACCCGTCTTGACATCTTGGCGGTTGAGTAGCCCGAGGGACGAGGGCGTATCGAAACCTAATGAAGCCGAGATACTCGCTCGAGCGTGCATCTCTCGGGGTTTCGATACGGGCTCGTTCCTCGCCCTACTCAACCAACAGGATTGTCACGCGGTCTGCTTGGCTGCTGCTCGGCCCGCGGCGCGCCCGCTGAAGATGCAGCCTCCCAGGAAGGTGCCCTCCAGAGAGTTGTAGCCGTGCACGCCACCGCCGCCGAACCCGGCGACCTCGCCCGCGGCATACAGGCCGTCGATGGGGGAGCCGTCCATGCCGATCACCGCTGAGTCGAGGTTGGTCTCAAGGCCGCCGAGTGACTTACGGGTGAGCACGTGCAGCCGTACGGCGATCAGTGGCCCCTTCTTGGGGTCGAGGATCTTGTGTGGCGTCGCCACCCGGATCAGCTTGTCTCCGCGGTATGCCCGCGCCTGACGCATCGCGGCGATCTGAAGGTCCTTGGTGAAGTCGTTGTCGAGCTCGCGATCGCGCTCCTGCACCTGACGACGGACGTCGTCGAGGCTGACGGGGGACTCGGGGGTCAGCTTGTTCATGCCGGCAACGAGCTCCTCGATCGTGTCGGCGACGACGAAGTCCTCGCCCTTCTCCTTGAACGCTTCAACCGGGCTCGTCGCGCCCTTGGAGAGCCGCTCCTTGAGCAGCGTCTTGACGCTTTTGCCGGTCAGGTCGGGATTCTGCTCCTGACCCGAGAGGGCGAACTCCTTCTCGATGATCGCCTGACTGAGGACGAACCAGCTGTGATCATGGCCGCGTTCGCGCAGGAGCTTGAGTGTGCCGAGCGTGTCAAAGCCGGGGAGCCCGGGGATCGGGAGTCGCTGACCGGCGCCGTCGAGCCAGATCGACGACGGTCCGGGCAGGATGCGGATGCCGTGCATGGGCCAGATCGGGTCCCAGTTCTTGATCCCCTCGACGTAGTGCCACATGCGGTCGCGGTTGATGTGGCTTGCGCCGGCCTTTTCGGCGATGCCGAGCATGCGACCGTCGACGTGGGCAGGGACGCCGGAGATCATGTGCTTCGGCGGGGTGCCGAGGCGGTCGGGCCAGTTCTTGCGTACGAGCTCGTGGTTGCCGCCGATGCCGCCCGAGGTCACGATCACGGCCTGGGCGGTCATGGTGAACTCGCCGATCGACGTACGCGATGTGGGCGCAGCGCGCTCGGCTCCGTCGGGCTCGAGCACCTGCCCGCGGATGCCGGTCACCGCGCCGTTGGTCGTGACCAGCTCGTCGACCTGGTGGCGGAACGCGAATTGCACGAGTCCCTTGTCGTGACCCTCGCGGACGATCTTCTCGAACGGCTCGACGATGCCGGGGCCGGTGCCCCAGGTGATGTGGAAGCGCGGCACGGAGTTGCCGTGCCCGCCAGCGAGACCGCCGCCGCGCTCGGCCCAGCCGACGACGGGGAACACACTGTGGCCGCGTTCCTTGAGCCACGAGCGCTTCTCGCCGGCAGCGAAGTTGACGTACGCCTCAGCCCATTGGCGGGGCCACTTGTCCTCGTCACGATCGAACTGGGCGCTGCCCATCCAGTCCTGCATGGCCAGCTCGACCGAATCCTTGATGCCCATGCGGCGCTGCTGCGGGGAGTCGACGAAGAACAATCCACCAAACGACCAGAAAGCCTGACCGCCGATTCCCTGCTCGCCCTCCTGGTCAACCAGGATCACCTTTCGTCCTGCCTCGACGAGCTCAGCGGTGGCAACCAAGCCGGCCAAACCGGCCCCGACAATGATCACGTCTGCGTCCATGCCGGAGATTGTGTCGTATGTGTGCTGAGCATCATTTCGCGGTGTCTGCGACTCACTCGGCAAATATGGCGTGAATGACTGTCCGGACGGGCTTCGGAGGACTAGATTCGAGTCGTCAAGAACATCATCGTTGGGAGAAAATCACCATGGCGGCAGATTTCAAGGCGCTCGACAAGAACGTACAAGGTGCCATCATTGCTGGCGGAGTTGCGACGATCGTGTCGTTCATCTCGTCGTATGTCAGCGTCAGCTACGACGGCAAGGTTGCAGGGCTTGACCTGTCGTACGGCATCAGTGCCTGGCACAGCTACGCGACGCTCGGCATCCTGCTGGTGATCGCGTCGACTGCGATCATCGCGATCAAGGCATTTGCGGCCGACAGCCTGCCGGACGGCATCCCGTGGAACTTGGCGGCGTTTGGTGCTGCTGCACTCGGCCTGCTGCTCCTGGTCCTGCGTGCGTTCACGATTGGCGGCGGCGGTTCCGGCGTCAGCGTTGGTCCGGGCTGGTCGGGCTACCTGCTGTTCGTTGCTGTTGCGGCGCTGACTTACTTCACGTTCACGCAGTTCAAGGCTTCGGGCGACAAGATGCCCGAGATGAAGAAGAAGGACACCCCGCCTGCGGCGTGACCTGGTTTCAAGACGAAAGGCCCGGCTTCGACCGGGCCTTTCGTAGTTCATCGAGCTATTCGTAGGACAGCGTCACGTCGGGTGTTGTCGGCCAGCTCTGGCAGGTGAGGACGTACCCGGCAGCGAGCTCGTCGGGCTCGAGCGCGTAATTGTGCCGCATCTCGACGGCCCCGTCCAACACCTTGGCCCGGCAGGTGCCGCATACGCCTCCACGGCACGCAAAGGGTGCTTCGGGGCGTACCCGGAGCAGGCCCGCCAGCACCGAGTCGTCCTCGGGCTGCAGTGTGTATGCGCTGGTGCGCCCATCGAGCGTCGCAGTCACGGCAGGCCCGCCGTCGACGAACGCGTCCGCCGGCCTGGGCGGTGGGGGAGCGTCGTCCACGTGGAAGAGCTCGCGGTGCACGCTGGTCGCGCCGGCGGCCTCGAGCGTCGCGGTGAGCTCGGTGACCATGTCGAGGGGGCCGCAGAGATACCAGTCGTCGATTGTGTCCGGGTCGATGAGTGAACCGAGGATGCGCTTGAGCCGATCGCCGTCGAGGCGGCCCGAGAGCAGCTCGGACTCGGTCTGCTGGCGGCTGAACACATGGACGAGGTGAAATCGGTCGGGGTGGGTGTCCTTGAGATCGGCGAGGTCGTCGAGGAACATCACGGACTGCTCGTTGCGGCTCGCGTACAGCAGCGTGACCGCGCTCCCGCTGGCGAGGGCTGCGCGGGCGATGGAGAGGATCGGCGTGATGCCGCTGCCGGCGGCGACGAGTCCGACATGCTGGGTCGTCGTTCGCGGTCCGAACGAACCGCTTGGTGCCATCACGTCGATCGTGTCGCCCGGCTGAAGGGTTGTGAGGCGGGTCTCGGAGAAGGCGCCGCCGGGAAGCCGCTTGACCCCGATCTGCCACGTGCCAGGTGCGCTGCAGAGCGAGTACGTACGGCGCGCCCCGGTTGAAAGCAGATCCCCGTCGAGCCCGATGACGACGTGCTGGCCGGGCTTGAAGGCGAACTCCTCGTGCAGTTCGTCCGGCACGTCGAATGTCAGCGCCACCGAGTCCGCAGTCAGCTCATCGATCGCTGCCACCGTGAGCGGGTGGAACATCAGAGCACCTTGAAGGAGTCGAAGGGTTCGAGGCAGTCATCGCAGCGCCACAGCGCCTTGCAACTCGTCGAGCCGAAGCGCGAAAGCTCACTGGTACGCGGTGATCCGCATTGCGGGCAGCGGACTGAGAGGTTGATCGGAGTCGTGCCTTGCCAAAGATCAGACACAGTGTGCGTTGGCGGGGCGATGCCGGCAGCGTGGAGCTTGTCCTTGCCGGTTGGCGTCATCCAGTCG
>MTKY01081072.1_pt1 | contig 10549 bp, 4 predicted proteins | sample 1042731 | NCBI WGS metagenome assembly MTKY01 (sample SAMN06212206, study PRJNA360538) | anaerobic digester metagenome | biome: Wastewater treatment plant; material: sludge; isolation source: anaerobic digester fed with sludge from wastewater treatment plant | place: Denmark: WWTP Soeholt ... | reverse complement strand
CTCGATGATGAGCGGTTCATCTTCTGTGACGGCGAAAACTTCGACGTAGCGCCCGGCCTTCCACCAGAGGTTCTCGAAAACGCGAGACTTACCGCCGTCAGGTCTGAAGATGTCACCTTCGCCGCAGTAGCATTTGCCCTCGACAGCGTCCCGATGGCCCTTGAGGGCGTGAAAGGTCTCCCACCACGCGCGGATGATGCCATCGTACAACGACTCGGCCCAACTGACGCGCACCGCAGCCCCGGCCCCACCCGTGACGACAAGGCGCGTGTAGGCGCAGACGTAGTCCTCCAAGTCGACGAGAACACGACGGCGCGTGTGTGCAGGGATGATGACAGTCGCCGCGCCGCGCAACACGCCGTCCCATGCCGCGTGCTCATCCGGCAAATCGTCGGCGCTGCGGATGGGAAGGCTACCCAGGTCGGCATCTCCGGCAACCGCGGCGATGTGCCGCACCACGCCCTTGCGCCAGGCTCCGGCGAACATACCGGGAAGTGTCGCCGGCGTGAGATGATGCGCCGCGCCAAGCGTGCCATACTGGTCGAACCCGCCCACGCTGACGCCCTCGTCGCCGGCCAGCGGCGCGCCCCACCCGTCGCCTTCGCCGCGCTCGAAACCCCAGGCGAAACGCGCGCCATCGATCTCCACGTTCGTACCGACGCCAAAACCCTGGTTGTTCTTGAAGAACGTCAACCCGTCCAGGCGCTTCGTCTGCCACGCAGCCACGCCGGTCGCCAGCAGCACCCGCCATTGCGGGTCGTCGCAGGCGAGGACGAAGCCGGGACGCACGCTGAACTGGGCCAGCGGCGCGCCTTCGCCCAACGCCCACACCAGCGCGACGAGACAGTGTTCGCCAGCCGCCAACGTCAGAGAGTAGGTCTCGAAGAACCAATGCTGCCGGTCGCCGCGCTCTGGTCCGCGCCCGATGCGCGCGCCGTCAAGATACAGCGCGTAGCGTTCATCGGCGGAGACGTGAATGGAGAGCGTGACATCCTCGGCGACGGTGAACGTCCGTTTGTAGGCGACGACGCTCGGCAGGTTCGCCGCTTCCGGGTGCGCGATCCAGCGGGCAGGCCACGCGCCGGTGTGCCAATCGCGTTGCAGCGCCTCGCCTTGCGGCGGAGGGATCAAAAACGGGTCTTGTTTGAGGTTTGTCATCGTGCCTCCTTTGTACAGTTCAAACGTCACTCTCCAATTCCTATTATAAGGCGCTTCCAAAATTATGTATTGCTTTCTGTCGCAATTGGAGCTATAATATAAACACCTCCAAATTCCAGAAAGAGAAGGGACAAAATAGTCATCGTTATACAAACAAAATAATACTTCGACAAGCTCAGTTTTTACCACGTCAGTTTCCAAATGCAACATACAATTCATAGAAAGATTCCGCTCGTTCTACCATTGACTGTCCTTGGAACCTGTAAAAAAGCTCAGCGGTCCTCAGGATCGGACAGCCGCCTTTTAGCCTGTCAAAGTAGGCGGACTTCGACAGACGGTCAGTCTTGTAGTTCACAGACATAGGCCCAATATAAGGAGGGGCATTATGAAACGTCACCATTTGTTTATTCCATTTGTTTTTGGATTGAGCAGCATCTTGCTAATCACTTTCCTGCTCATCACGACTTCCACTGAAGCGCTTGGCGCAGTTTCGGCAGCGCCGATAGATTGGCCCGAAGCGGTGACAGCCGCACCGCAGGTTGGTGTGTCGAAGGAGCACTTCAGCGGCTTCGCCCGGCCGGGCGGCAAACTCGTATATCGCATCAGCTACTGGAATGACGGCGATGAGGTCGCAAATGATACGCTCATTGTGGATACATTGCCCGTCTCCACAACCTACGTCGGCGACACGAGCGATCTGCCCATCGATATCGGCGCGAATGGCGTCATTACCTGGGATGTGGGCGATCTACCCGCCCCCGGGAACGGCGATAACTGGGCCGTCTTCTTCGTCACGCTGGATGTCGACGCCGATATGCCCACTGGAGCCGGAATCATCGCCAGCAATTGCGCTACAATTTCAACGAGCACGCCCGGCGACCCCAATCCCGGCGACAACACGTCTTGTACCAGTCCGGTCGACGTGCAGGACGGCGATGTGGGCATTAACGTCGATAAATGGCCCAGTCCCGGCGATCCTACCCCAGGCCAGGAGTTTGTGTACACCATTCGCTGGTGCAGCGACTATGGAGCGGACTTTGGCCCAGTCTGGCTAACCGACACGCTGCCCGTTTCGACGACGGTGGTCGGTTGGAGCACCGACGCCTGGTGGAACCAAGCGTTGTGGACCGAGGTCAGCACGACAGGGGGGCAGTTCGCGCTCTACGCGCCGGGCCTGCCGGGCGGTCGATGTGAGCATATCAACCTGCGTCTGCTCGTCGATCCCAACGCGCCGGAGGAAATGCAACTGAGCAATCACGTTATCGTGGCAACACCCAATGACGCACAGCCCGACAACAACGAGCGTCTCAACGAGAATGCGCGCACGAGCAACCCACGCTACGACCTCAACACCAACAAGTGGTACAATGGCGCGGTACTCGTGCCCGGCGGATGGATCAACTATGGCGTCAATGTCTGGAACGGCGGCAATATGCTGGCGCATAGTGTCTGGTTGACCGACACGCTGCCGTCCGGGACCACCTACCAAACCGACAGCGCACAGCGGCACGATGGGCAAAACTTCTCGCCGACTGAAGCCACGGACGAGACCCTCGCCTGGAATATCGGCGATATAGCCGTTTCCGATGGCTTTGGTTTCAACTTCGGCGTAAACATCGACACAGATATTGCGCCGGGAACCATCCTCACCAACTGCATTACCATCAGTAACGACGAGCCGGATAGGAACCCCAGCGACAATACAAGCTGCGTCGCGCTGCCCGTGTTTGCTCCCGGCCCAAACTTGCGCGTGACCAAAGAATCCCGGTGGAACGGCGACAGGCAGTTGGGCTATCGTATTTCCTTCTACAACCTGGGCAACGAGACCGTCTCCGACGTCTGGATCACCGACACGCTGCCTGCCGGTACGACCTGGGATGGTTGGTGGAATCTGAACTTCGACTGGAACCGCCTGGTGGGACAGTCACTCAACCACGATGTGCTGGCATGGCGCTTCTCAGAGCTGCATTCCGGTGATTCCGGCAACATCGAATTCAACGCCAACCTGGACGAACCCGGCGCGCCGATGCGATGGTTCACCAATACGGTCGAGATCACCCTGCCAGACGGTGACGTCAATCCAGACGACAACACCTACGAGGACGTGGCCTTCAGCGGCGGGGAGGTGCACTGGGTTGATCTGGATGTGTACCGCACCCGCATCTGGGGCTGCGCGCCGCAAGGCCCGGTCACTGTAACCACGGCTGCCGCGGAGATGGTTTACGGCAACTGTTGGGACGACCAGAACTTCCCCGACACCTTCGATCCCGGCAAGACCGTCACCATCACGGCCGGCGCGGGGCAGCACCCGGTGGTCATCACCATACCTGATCCCTTCACCGGACAGATCTCCACAGCCAGCGACACAGTCTGGGGGCAAATTGACTCACTGGATCACCAACAGGTGCAGGTGGAGATGTGGGGGTTCCCCACACAATGGACAGTAACCGATGACCAGGGCCATTACAGCATCACTCTTCCCTTCGATATCCCCCACGGCGCGCAAGGTGACATAGGGTATTGGGCCAGGATCAATTACGCCCAGGTCGGCTTTCATCACCGGCTGGCAAACCTGGATCTGAGTCTCACCGTCAACTACGATCACGACTGGGTCGAAGGCAATTACGAAGGCGGGCACACTGTCTGGCTCACCGTCACCAACGATCTGGGCGACATCAAAGCCACTGCCGAATTGACCACCGGCATCATCCCCTGGTGGGGCGTTGGAGAAACCGGCTTCTCCACCAATCTGGATAATCCCTGGCGGCCCCGGCGGCCCGATATCCAGCCAGGTGATTTTGTCCACGGCGCAACCGAAGGCGGTTACACAGCAACTGTAAGGATAGGGCGGATCACCGGTTTGGTGGACACGGATGCCGATCGCATCACCGGGACAGTGAACGCCCCCTGGCTAATGCCGGGGCCGGTGGATGTGGAATGTCAGACCTGGGGGGCGCCCGGCGGTGCGCCAAACAAGTCCGCCCGCGTCATTCCCGACGGCAACGACACCTATACCTGCGCCTGGAACCCGGCCACCGAGTGGGACGTCCAGCCGGGGCAAGATATTGGCGTGATATACCGCGAGCCGGCAGGACACGCTGTTTTTGCCGTGCATCGCGCCCCTGCGCCCCATCTGCGGGTGGAGAAGTGGCTGGAAGGCAACAACCCCGCTGCGGGCGGCAACGCCGTCTTCTATGTGCAATACCGCAACGAGGGCGACGCGCCGGCTGAGAACGTGGTCATCACCGATACGCTGCAAGCGATGACGTACATCAGCGACACTTCCGGCTTCGCGCACACCGGCGGCGGCGACCAGGTCGTGTTGAATTTGGGGACGGTCGCACCCGGCGACTGGATTCACTTCTACGTCTTCGCCGAGGTCACGGCGGCGGCGGGCGAGCGCGTCACCAACACTGTGCAGATCGCCACAAGCAATCCCTACGACCAGGGCAACCCCTCGGAGAAACGATCCGAATGGAGCGGCGACGTACAGCCCAACAACACCTATCTCAACGTGGGTAAGTGGGCGTGGACCGGCGATCCCGTCGCCGGCCAGGACGTCGTGTTCGGCGTGAGGGTTTGCAACAACGGCTCGACCGCCAGCAGCGAGGTAACGATCACCGACACGCTGCACCTCTCGTTGACGCTGCAAACCTGGTGGGCGCAACATCCCGGCTGGGTCGAGATCAGCCGCAGCGACCACGAACTGGTCGTTTCACGGCCCACCGTCCCCGGGGGGTGCGATGAAGTCTATGTCCGGGCAACGGTGGATGCCGCCGCCTGGACCGGGATGCCCATCTCCAACACCGCCGCGATCTATGCGGCCAACGATCTGAGCGCCGGCGACGATTCACAGACCTGGTGGGGCAACGTCGGCGATCCACATATCAACCTGAATATCAACAAACATTGGGGCAGCGGTCGACTCGTGCCCGGCGGCGACTTGCGCTACTGGACCCACGTCCACAACAACGGCAACGTCCCTGTCGGAACGTTCCGTATCACGGATACCCTGCCGGTTTCGACTACCTTCCAGGCTGCGTGGCACCGCGACGAATACGGACAATACGAGTTCGCGCCCGCCGAAGTCGGCGATGGTTACGTGGTGTGGGAATTCCCGGGGCTGGACAACGGTTACGGCGACGATTTCGAGATCATACTGGACGTAGCGCTCGACGCATTGCCCGGCACAGAACTGGTCAACGTTGCCGAGGTCACGCCGCTCCCGGGCGAGGACACCTACGGCGACAACATCAGCGTCTGGACAGAAACACTCTTCGCGCACGGCCTGAACTTGCGTGTGCGCAAGGAAGGCGGTTGGGATAACTGGGGAACGGACACACGCCGCGCTTCGTACAATCTGAACATCGAAAACGTCGGCGATGTGACGGTTAGCAATGTCACAGTTACCGATACGTACCCAACCGGAATGTACCTGGACGGCGGCATCGGCGACGGATTCTGGCGCTGGTGGGAGTGGCGCGACAACGGCGACCACTTCACCATGACCCTGGAGCTTCTGGAGCCGGGTTGGTCAGTAGGCTTCAACTTTGGGCTGATCACCAACACCGCACCGCTGCCGTTTGGCCTGATCTTCACCAACACGGCGGAAATAATGTTGGCTGAGGGCGACGTCAACCCCGCGGACAACACCGATACCGCCGTGCTCACCACCGGTCCCGATCTGTGGGTCAAGAAGGAGCTAGTCGCCGGCAAACTTTTACCTGGCGAACTGGTCACCTTCAGTCTCGCCTTTGGCAACGACCGCTACGGGCACGAATGGTGGTGGAACACGCAGGGCAATGTCTGGCTGACCGATACCCTGCCGAGCGGCTTCGAGTTCATCACGGCGACGCGCCGGTCGCAAGGTTGGGCGCCCTGGCCGCCCGACGTAACAGAGGGGGACCAATTGGCCTGGGATACCGGCTATATGCCCGCCGGCGGGGAGGATGTGTTGCTCGTCACGGTGCGCATCCCCACGTCGGCCACCGGCCTGGATGCTTTCACCAACCGGGCCGCGGTCGCCAGTGACCAACCCGCCGTGGACAACGAGCCGTACTACGACAACAACGCCGATTCCGTCGATATGATGATCGACCTGCCGTACTTCGAGGTGAGCAAGGCTTATGAGAGCACGGCGGTCGCAGGAATGCCCATCACCTACACGCTGACGGTGACGAACATCGGCAACAGCGTCGGCACGGGCATCGTTCTCAGCGACACGATTCCGGCGGAGCTGGAAAACGCCAACGGCGGGACCATCAGTTGGCCGTGGGTCTGGTGGAACATCAACAGCCTCGCGCCAAACGGCGGCGTCGCTACCGGGATGTTCCAAGCCACATTGCCGTGCGTGGGCGCTGTCGTCAACGACGATTACGGCGTGGTAGACAGCGACCAGGGCGTGGTCAGCGCCGTGGGCGCGCCGGTCAGCGTGGATGTGCTCGCGCCCACGTTGACAGCGGCGTTCGACAAGAGCGCCGTCACCGCCCTCGTCAGCGCGACGCTGCGTTTTACCGACACTTCCGCCACAAACGGGCCGGCCATCGCAGCCTGGGACTGGGATTTTGGTGACGGGCATGGGACCAGCGGCTTCAACGCCACACACACCTACACCACGGACGGCGCCTTCACCGTGCGTCTCACCATCACCGATACGTGCGGGTACACGGCCACGACGACCAGCGTGGTCACGGTCGCCGCGCCGGCATTGGTCGCCCACTTCACACAAAGCGCAGTCCTGGCCGAAATCGGCGCAACTGTCTACTTCACCGATACCTCCACCACCAACCTGCCGCCCATCGTGGAGTGGACGTGGGACTTTGGCGACCATAGCCCGCGTGTCTTCACCCAAAACGCCAGCCACGCCTACGACGTCGAAGGCGCCTTCACCGTCACGCTGACCGTCACCGACACGCTCGGCTACAGCGATAGCTACCAATCTACCGTCCGGGTTGAGCCTGCTCTGTACAATATCTTCTTGCCGTTGGTCCTGCGGAACTTCTGACCCGTTTCGCCAGCCGTCCGGCAACAAACTGCCCGACACAGCAAGTGTCGGGCAGTTTTCTCTATGTGGGTTCAGTCTGCGACCGGCAGCCAAATCGTGAAGGTTGTCCCCTCTCCCAAAACCGAATCAACGGTAATCTGCCCACCGTGCGCGCGGGCGATCCCCTGCGCGATGCTCAGGCCCAGGCCCCAGCCAAGCACGTGTCCCGATTCGGCCAGCCGCCCGCGGAAGAACCGCTCGAAAATCCGCTCGCGCTCCTCATCGGTCAGGCCGGAGCCGGTATCGCGCACGGCGATGGTCAGCCAGACGCGTTGATCGCGGGACGTTGTCGCCGTTTCGACGACGATGCACCCACCGCGTGGGGTGTAGGCGATGGCGTTTTCGATGATCTCAGACAGCATCCTGACGATGCGGCCATGGTCACCGCGGACAGCAGGCAGTTCCGCAACCATCGGCGCGCAGGTCACCATCAATCCGGCAGCGGCGGCGCGACTCTCGTAACGCCGCACGCTATCGGTAATGAGCGGCACAAGGATAATTCGAGTCAGTGTCAATCCACCCTGCACACTGTCCAGAGCAGCCATTTCGAGGATATCATCACTGAGATGTGTCATGCTCGCAATCTGCATCGCCATCGTATCCAAAGCCACCCGATCTTCATCCCGCAATACGCCTCGTTGCACTTTGCGCAGGGTCAGATCGAGGATTGTCAGAGGCGTACGCAAGACATGCGAGATACCGGTTATGAACTGGCCACGCGCACGGGCCAATGCCTTGAATCGGCTGATGTCCTGGTGGCTAAAAACATAGCCGAGGACAGTTTCGGCAGCGTCCTTGATCGGAGAAACGACGACTGACGCATCGTAAGAACGGCCATCTTTACGCATGATCGTCAGTTCGCCTCGCCATTCGGTCTCTGTTTGGTGGGCGATGCGCATGCGCTGCATAGCGGCTTCCGGCATTTGTCCTGGTAATGCCTCGTGGGGCGTCTTGCCTAGAAATTCGTCCGCCATATACCCGGTGAGCTGTTCGAACGCCGGATTGACGTACTGAATACACCAATGATCGTCCAATACCGCGATGGCATCCCCGGCGTTGCGTAGAATGGCCGCGCTTGTATCGCGTTCGGCGGCGATGTCGGCCGTGCGGGCGGCCACTTCGGCCTCCAAGCCACTGCGCAACTGCGCGTTTTCAAGAGCGATGGCAGCCGCGTTCGCCAGAGGGGTCAATCGTTGGGCATCCGCCACGGTGAAGGCGTTCAAATCGGCGCTGTCGAAGTGAAGCGTACCTAGAACACGTTGCCGGTAACAAACCGGGATAAACAATCCCGATCGTATCCAAGAGGCTTCTTCGACGTAAATCCATTCAGGGTCGCAAGACGTATCAGTAACAATGCGCGGCTTTTGCGAACGAACGACTCCGGCCAGAATTGCGAAATTGTCCAGCGGCAGTCGCAAATCGCCCATAAAAGCCGTGTGTTCCCCGTATCCCTGCGAACGGACAGCGTGTAGGACGCCGTTCTCCAGACGGAAAATCGCCGCAGTTCCAAAAGTGATAATACGCCGCGCCTGATTCAGAATTTCATCCAGAACCATCTCATAATTCGTCTGTGAGGTCAGCGCAAGGGTCACTTCGGTGAGCATCTCGGCCAAAAGGCGCTGCTCGCGCTCCGCCGCCAGGAGATGCTCGCGCTCTTCCTCTACCTGTTGGCGGATGGCGACTTCGGCCTGCAACTGTTCATTCAGACGACGAAGCGTCTGCACATCCTCGAAACGAGCCATGACGGTTGTGATGGCGTTATCCAGATCGGACCGATTGGGCGGCTTGAGTAAGTACGCTCCTACTCCGGCATCGACAGCCTGAGCGACCATATCACGTCCGGCGTAAGCGGTGAGGATAATGACGGGCGTCGAACAAACTTGCTGGATTTTGCTGGCGGCGTCGATGCCGTTCATGCGCGTCAGGCCGATGTCCATCAACACCACGTCGGGACGCAAAGCCTGCGTCATCTCTACAGCTTGCGCGCCATCGTGCGCCACACCGGCAAGAGCGTAATCTAGCTCCTGCAGCATCCCCACCAGCATCTCGGCGACTAAAAGCTCATCCTCGACGACCAGAACGCGAATAGCACGATCTCTTGTCCGCCGCATAACCCCACCCTCCGCTAGCTCAATCCAAACCCAGACTGCATGTTACTATACTTTCGAGATATGGAAATCGTCCATACAAAAGCGCCCCCGACACAAAGTCGGGGGCGCTGCGCCAAAACCGGATTATTTCTCGCGCGGCTGGAAGTCCAAAGAGATCGAGTTGAGGCAGTAGCGCAGGCCGGTCGGCGCGGGACCGTCGTGGAAAACGTGGCCCAGATGCGCGCCGCAGCGGCTGCACGTCGCCTCAGTGCGCACCATGAATTGGCTGTAATCGTTCACCTCGGCCACACGCTCCGGGCCAATCGGCGCGTAGAAACTCGGCCAGCCGGTACCGGAATCGAACTTAGTCTGCGAATCGAACAACTCCTGCCCGCACGCGCCGCACCGGTAGACGCCGTCCTCTTTGTAGGCGTAATACTTGCCGGTGAACGCGCGCTCCGTGCCCTTCTTGCGCATCACGCGATACTGCTCCGGTGTCAAGATCCCTTGCCATTCCGCATCACTCTTCACGATCTTTTCAGTCATCATTCCTCCCAATTACAACAGAACAATCCGTTGAAATCCGTTCGAACCGTTGCCGAAACACACCCTCAATCCACTTTTAGCCTGGCGATGAAGTGCTGTGTGAACTTCGCCAGCTTGGGCGCAATCACCGCGCGGCAGTATGGCTGCTGCTGGTTCTGCTCGTAGTACTCCTGATGATAGTCTTCCGCTTCATAGAACACATCGAAGGGCTTCACCACGGTGACAATCGGCGATTTCCACACGTGCGCGGCTTCCAGTTCTGCGATCAGCGCCTCAGCCGTCGCCTTCTGCGCGTCCGAGTGATAGAAAATCACCGAGCGATACTGCGTCCCCACATCGCCCCCCTGGCGGTTCAGCGTCGTTGGATCGTGGATGTCGAAGAAGACCTCCAGGAGTTCGCGGAATGAGATCAGCGCCGGATCGAACGTGATTTGCACTACCTCCGCGTGCCCAGTCATACCAGTGCAAACCTGCTTGTACGTCGGATGCGGGATCGTCCCGCCGGCGTAACCGGATTCGACGTGCAGCACGCCTTGCAACTTATCGAACACCGCCTCCAAACACCAAAAACACCCGCCACCCAACGTGGCGACTTCCAGGTTTGTATTTGTCTCTTGTGTCATTTTATCCTCCCACAACGTTTACCTCAGCCGTATTATAATACTTTTTGAGTAACTATTAGGACAATGGCACATTACTAATAAAAAACTGC
>MTKY01008114.1_pt1 | contig 10549 bp, 10 predicted proteins | sample 1042731 | NCBI WGS metagenome assembly MTKY01 (sample SAMN06212206, study PRJNA360538) | anaerobic digester metagenome | biome: Wastewater treatment plant; material: sludge; isolation source: anaerobic digester fed with sludge from wastewater treatment plant | place: Denmark: WWTP Soeholt ... | reverse complement strand
GACGCGAGCCCGCCATAGATCTCGCTCGACTGAAAAATGAACCCGCGCTTCTTGCACAGGTTTACGATAGTGTCCATGCCAACCATATATAGCTCTCCATAAATGCAATCGCGAAAGCGCGACCCTTCGACAGGCTCTGGGTGCGAAAACGCGAAAGGGAATTCGGACTTGGTGCCGTGTAATTCTATCGGTTTGAAGCAGCGATGGTCAAGTTCGCCCAACGCTTCTAACCTCTTACTTCCAACTTCTAACCTCTAGAACGGTTGAGCTTGGGGTTTCGTGGGTAAGAACGTTTCCGAGCGGGTCTGCAGCGTCCTGTGTCCTTCGACAGGCTTAGGATGTTGCGGGCGCTGAAATGATCGTCCTGTGCAAAGGAGGCTGTTGTGAATCGACGTGAGTTTCTTCGAAACGCCGCCGGGATGAGCTTTGCACTCAGCACATGGCCGGCTGTTATGTCTTTCGCGCAGGCGACCAGCCCTAATGTGGCGAATAGAAACACAAATGGAGGTAAGATAATGAAACACGAACTGCCACCCCTGCCTTACGCCTACAATGCCCTGGAGCCCTACTATGATGAGGCAACGCTGAGACTCCACCACGATAAGCATCACGCGGCCTACGTAGCCGGACAGAACAAGGCCGAGGAGATGCTAGCGCAACTGCGGGAGTCCGGCGACTTCTCCCTGATCCAGCACTGGGAGAAGCAGCTTGCATTCCACGGCGCAGGCAACTACCTGCACACGATGTTCTGGCATAACATGGCGCCGAACGCGGGCGGCCAGCCTACCGGGACGCTGATGAAGCAGATCGAGACCGATTTCGGCAGCTTCGATAACTTCAAGAAGCAGTTCTCCGCCGCGGCGGCTGCGGTCGAAGGGAGCGGCTGGGCGATGCTGGGCTGGGTGCCGGAGTGGCAGAAGCTCTACATATTCCAGATCGAGAACCACCAGAAGCTGCTGATCCCGAGCGTGCAGCCGCTGCTGGTTCTGGATGTCTGGGAGCACGCGTATTACCTCAAGTACCAGAACCGCCGGCCCGAGTGGATAGAGAACTGGTGGAACATCGTCAACTGGCAGGACGTGCAGAAGCGGTTCGATCAGGTCCAGAAAGAAGCGCCGGAGCCTGTGAAAACGTCGATGTGATCGCCGTTTGACGTTGCAAGGTTGGAAGGTTAGACGGTTAGAAAACCTTCAGAACCTTCCAACCTTCGAGCTTTCTAACCTTTCAACTCCCTAATGTACTTGTCTATCCCCTCGGCGGCGACTTTGCCGGCGCCCATGGCCGAGATGACTGTGGCCTCACCGGTGACGGCGTCGCCTCCGGCGAAGACTCCGGGGATGGAGGTCATGCCGGTCTCGGGGTCGATTATGATCCCGCCCCAACTTTCGGTCTTGAGGCCTTTGGTCGTGCTGCGGATGAGCGGGTTCGGGTTCTGGCCCAGAGCCACGATGACTGTATCGGCCTCGATGATGAACTCGGAGCCCTCCACCGCAACCGGCCGGCGGCGGCCGGAGGAATCTGGCTCGCCAAGCTCCATCCGCAGGCACTCGATCGCCCTAACGGAGCCCTTCTCGTCGCCGATGAATTGCTTCGGGTTGGTGAGCAGCATCAGCTTGACGCCCTCGTGCTCCGCGTTCTCGATCTCCTCCGCGCGGGCCGGCATTTCCGTCCGGCTGCGGCGGTAGACGATGGTCACTTCTTCGGAGCCGATCCGCATCGCGGTCCGGGCGCAGTCCATCGCCGTGTTGCCGGCGCCGATGACGCAGGCCTTCTTCGGGATCTTGATCGGGGTCGCGTAGTCCTCGCGGTGGGCGCGCATAAGATTGATACGCGTCAGCCACTCGTTACCTGAGTAGATGCCGCCGAGGTTCTCGCCCGGGATGCCGAGCAGCTTGGGAGCGCCCGCGCCGCTGCCCACGAACACGGCGTCGAACCCGTTCTGCAGCAGGTCCTCTACCCGGAAAGTGCGGCCGACGATCATGTCCGTTATGATCTTTACGCCGAGCGATTCGACGTAGGCGACTTCGCGGTCGAGGATCGTACGCGGCAGCCTGAACTCAGGGATTCCGTAGCGGAGGACTCCGCCGGTCTTGTGCAGTGCCTCGAAGACAGTGACTGAGTAGCCCTTCTTTGCTAGGTCACCAGCGACAGTCAGGCCGGCGGGGCCGCAGCCTACGACTGCGACGTTATACTTCGCAAGCTCCGGGTTCTCCGGTTTTGGAGGCGCGGCGCCGTTCGAGTGCGCGGCCTGATAGTCGGCGGCGAATCGCTCGAGTCTTCCGACCGCGACCGGCTCGCCCTTCTTGCCGAGCACGCACAGCTTCTCGCACTGCTCTTCCTGCGGGCAGACGCGGCCGCAGATGGCGGGCAGGGAGTTGGTCTTCTTGATCTCTTCTGCCGCGCCGATGAAGTCCCTGGTCTTCATCTTCTCAATGAATGCCGGGATGTCGATGTTGACGGGGCATCCCCCTACACAGGGTTTGGTCTTGCAGTTGAGGCAGCGCTCCGCCTCGTCAACAGCCATCTCCTCCGTGTAGCCGAGAGCTACTTCATCGAAGTTCTTTATTCTAGCCGCAGCGTCTTGCTGAGGCATAGGGTTTCGTTTTCCGCCACGCGCCATTAGCTGTTACCTCCGGCCAGTGCGGCCTCTCTATCTTTGCTTTCCTGCTCAAAATAGAACGCCTTGCGGGACTTCAGCTCGTCCCAATCTACCTGGTGGGCGTCGAAGTCGGGGCCGTCCACGCAGGTGAACATAGTCTTGCCGCCGACGGTTACACGGCAGCCGCCGCACATCCCGGTTCCGTCGATCATGATCGGGTCGAGGCTGACGATGGTCTTCACGCCGTAGGGCTCCGTGGTCTTGGCGACCGCGCGCATCATCGGCATCGGGCCGATGGCGACTACGATATCGATCTTCTTAGAATCAAGCAGTTCCTTGAGGGGCTCGGTGACCAGGCCCTTGCGGCCGTAGGAACCGTCGTCGGTGGTGACGATCAGCTCGTCGGAGATCGCCTTCATCTCCTTTTCGAGGATGATGAGCGATTGTTCCCTCGCGCCGACGATGGTGATGAGATGATTGCCTGCTTTCTTCAGCGCCGCAGCGACCGGTCGGGCGATTGCGGTACCTACTCCGCCGCCGATTACGACCGCGGTGCCGTAATTTTCGATCTCCGTCGGCTTGCCCAGCGGACCGGCGAGGCTCGGAATGTCATCGCCCTCGTTCAGCCGGCCGAGTTCGATTGTGCCGCGTCCGACTTCCTGGAATATCAGCGTGATGGTTCCGCTCTCCGGGTTGTGATCGGAAATCGTGAGCGGCAGTCGCTCGCCGTGTTCTCCGGTCCACACGATGACGAACTGGCCGGCTTGAGCGGACCTGGCGATCAGCGGCGCGCGGATTTCAAAGAGAGTCAATACGGGTGAAAGCTTCTCCTTGCGGACGATGGTGTTCTTCACCGAGTCCGGGGTCAGACCCGCCAGATTGCACAGCGGGTCGTGGTTCTTACTGCACATTGTCTCCTCCTCAAGGGGACGTTAGGATGTTAGAATGTTAGAAGGTTACAAGGTTGGCAAGCAGCACCTTCCAACCCTCTAACCTTCCAACCTTCCAACCGGATGTCTAGTCATCCGGTTCGATGGGTTGCTGTTTCTGATAGGCTTCTATCAGCTCGAGGCTTGCCTTCTGGAATCGCCTGGGTACCAGCACGTCGCCCCAGTAGCCCTCGCCCATTTTCATTACGCCATCCATCCACGGCACCATTCGCGATTGAACCAGCGCCGGGATATCCTCGCCCACAAGCAGACCCAGCACGATATTCGCCGTCACCTCATCCGGCGCGCGGAAGACGGCTACGAGATCTTCATCTTGATCGTGCGTCTGATCACTCATCTCGTCTTCCATCCGCGATCCTTACGATCTTCCCGGTCGCTTCCGCAAGCAGCGTTCCGTCTTCGTCGGTCGCTTTCGCGCTGCAGAGGATCACTCGGGAGTTGGCCCGCTCCTCGTCCAGCTTGCCTGCAAAGCGGAGCCTGCGGCCTATAGGCGCGGGTCGCTTCAAGCGAATGGTCATCTCGCCGGTGACTGCGTTGATCCCTCGCACATGGATCGAGCGGGTCATTACCTCGTCCAGCACGGTCGCAACAAGCCCGCCATGGACGATCCCGACCCAGCCCTGATGCTCCTTCCTGGGCGTGAAGTAGGTGACGTACTCATCGCCCTCGAACGCGAATTCGAGCTTCAGCCCGATCGGGTTCGACTTCCCGCACACAAAACATCCGTTGTCGTCAGCCAGCCGGATATCGCTCGGCACTTGAATGCTCCCAATGACAGCAACCGCGCATCAATATGCGAAACCAGCGCCCTTCGACAGGCTCAGGATGCTGGTTCCGCTGCTTTAGCAGTTGCCAGACTTATAGTAATCGCAGAGATCCTTGATACAGCATCTCGGGCACTCAGGCCCGCGCGCGTGGCAGATCTGCCTGCCGTGAGTCACCATATTGATATGGAACGAGTAGACCCGCCCTGCGATGGTCTCCGGACGCGACCCTTCGACAGGCTCAGGATGCGGTCCTTCGACGGTTTCCCGATGCTCAAGCATCTCCTGCAGCAGGTCGTGCGCCGCATCCGCGCTCACGCTGCCGATGATGCCCAGCCGCATCGCTACCCGGTGAACGTGCGTATCGACCGGCAGCACAGGCCTCCCGAGCGAGAACATCAGCACGCACGCCGCGGTCTTCCTGCCGACTCCATCGAAACCGAGAAGGTAGTCTGATGCCTCCGCGTCCGGCGTATCGGCGATCCACTGCAGGTCAAGGCTGCTCTGGCGCTCATCGATCTGCTCCAGGATCCTCTTGATCCTCGGCGCTTTGATGTTAGCCAGCCCGCCGCACTTGATCGCGTTTGCAATCTCCTCGACGGGCGCCGCCATTACGGCCTCCCACGTGCAAAAGCGTTCCGTCAATGTGCGGAACGCTTCCTCGCAATTCCTCGACGATGTGTTCTGAGAGAGGATCGTGTAGATCAGCTCATCCAGAATCGGTCTGCCTTCGGTCCACTCTTCCCGGCCGTAGCAGGCGTCAAGCCGGTCGCAGATACGGTCAATCCATCTCGTTTTCACTAACCCGATTATAACATGAAGGCGGTCCGAGGACTAGCAGGCGGGGCGAGAGGTTAGAGCATCGTTTGCCACACGTGACCCCGCTCAATCCCCCCTTCGTAAGGGGGGAAGCTCTAGGTGTTTGCCTCTAGTCGAGTTCCAACAGCGTGCCCGCTATGTGTCTGGTGCCGTCTCCGATGTTGAAGTAGTACGTGACCAGAACCCTGCCGTCCGGCAGTTGGACCGCCCAGGGATAGCCGATGTCCACGTTTCCGCCGTCCGTGCGTAGGACGAACTCCGGCGCCGTTGCAACGTTCGTGCAGTCGGCATCGAGTATCCGCGCGCGAATTCCGAACGGCTCGTGCCTGTAGCCGTAAACGAGTAGAATCCGGCCGTCCTTGAGGTGGATTGCGTGGAACGGATGCCCCTTGAAGCCGCCATCCTGCCACTTCTCGAAGCTCTTTCCTCCGTCGGTCGATCTGGCGTAGCACAGATGGTCGTCGATGTTCGCGGTGCGCATGAACGCAACCAGATCGCCCTTTTTCGTCTCGATGAGCGAGGTCTCGTTAAACAGGACCTTCGCATCCTTGGCGATTGGGCATGAGTAGCTCCACGTCTCGCCCCTGTCCGAGGAGATCATCAGGTGGACCTGAGTCGGTCCGCTTCCTCCATCTCGTCCGGCGACCGCCCAATAGAGCCTGCCGTCCTTGCCCTGGCACATCGCGCCCCTGTTGAATGCCGGCACCGGCCTGCCGAGTGCGTCGATAGACTGATTGCCGGGGATCGGGATCGGCACGAACGGCCCCTTCCACGTCTTCCCGCCGTCATCGGAGCGCAGCACATAGCCGCCGAGGAAGTGGTACGCTCCGTGGTGGTTCGCGTCCTTGAGCTTCTCAAAGCCCTGTTCAGGCACTTGCGCCCAGCCGTAGCTTGTGCAGACTATGGAACCATCCCTGAGCTGCACCATGCAAGGGTCCTGAGAGCCTCCGAGCGGGTGAGCAAAGATCAACTCAGGCTCCTTTGTCCATGTCTCGCCGTTGTCCCTGGACCGAACCAGCACCAGGTAGCTGTTTGTGTCGGTGTGAGTGTATCCGGGAGCCCCCCACAGAGCTTTACGATCGGGAGCCCTGCGGAAAGCGCATAACAGCTCTCCGTCCTGGCGCTGAACGATGGATGGGAACGCCGAATAGTAGCTGGCGTCCTTGTAAATGATGATGTCCTTGATCTTCTTCAATCCGGGTGCCTCCGCATTCGCTAGCTGGGCGCACGCAAGGAGGATCAGCGTGAGCCAGGTGAAACGTTGTAGCACTGTGTGCACTTCCTTTCTGCTGGTCGCTATTCAGCTATGACCTCATGTTCGCTGGTAACCAATGCGCCGCGGTCGTCTTTGACTGAAACGAAATATGTAAGCGGGCGCTGTGCCGGCAGTCTGGCGGTGATGGTCTGCCCGTCGATCTGTGCATCCACAGCCTGCCACCTGCGCTGTTCCCAGATCCCGGAGTCGGCCGTGAAGCAGAGCTCCGCTTTGACCACAGCAACGGAAGATCTGAACCTCACCTCGACCACATTCCCCCGCTGCTTCGGCCTGTCGAGTTGTGGCAGCGCCTCGCCGCCGCGGAGATTCTGGTCCATGAACGTCAAAATCTCGACGGGAGAAGCTCCCTGATCCTGGCCGTGCTCCATACCGACCTTCACGCACACGGTGCGATTGCGGGCGAGCCGATAGCTTTTCTGGTAGCTGCCGAGGTAGAAACAGTGGTCGTTGGTGCCGTTGATGAACAGCATTGGAGCCTTCGCCAGCGGGAGATAGCGAGATGGATCAAGACTGTCGATCCAGACCTTGCGGTTTCGCTCGGGTAAGGCTTGTATCTCCTTGGACCAGATGCTGTCCTCGTAGAGATAGCCGCAGCCGTAGATGGGCGCGGAGGCCTTGATGCGGTCGTCAATGCCAGTTACTATGCACGTGAGATAGCCGCCCCAGGAGACACCGGTGATGCCTATGCGTTTGGCGTTGACCTCGGGCAGGCTCGACAGGAGCGAGACCCCACGAATGACCTTCGCTACGGCGTGATACGTCCAGCCACTCCTTGCCTCGCTCGGGTAGATGGTGCCTGGGTCCAGATTCGGTCCGCCATCGTCGGTGTGTTTCCCGTCCGGGCCCTGACCGAACACGTCCATTGCGAGCGCGACGTAGCCGCGCGAGGCCCACATCTGCGCCCAGTCAGCGAAAGCTCGTCCCAACCCGCCGTGCACGAGAAGAATGGCGGGGGCCTTGCCGTTGAGGTTCTCCGGCGTTGCCAGATAGGCGAATGTGCGCGTGGGCTTGCCTTGATAGGGCTCTCCGGGATAGTAGATGGACCGCAGGTTGCCCTTTGTGCAGATGACATCGAACTTCGGCGGCTGGCGCAGTGCCTTCATGTCCCAGAGACACGTGGCCGGGTGGCATGCCGAGCAGCAGGCCGCAGTCAGTGCCAGACAGAACGCCAGTATTACCGAATGGTAAGTCGTCATAGCCACGCGGCCATTATAGCTCAAGACAGCCGATCAGCGCACCTGTTCATCCAGTCTGTACCGAATATCGACATCGAACCCTTGATTCGCTGCCTGAGCGGCCACATCGTCAATTATCCCAGCTTCCACCGATTTGTCCCTCCACAACTATGATGCTTCAAGAGTCGCAAACGGTTGGTAGGGATTCGACTAGTACAGCAGATAGGGCCTTCTGATCTCCGCCCATCCACGCTCGTCCGGCAGCAGCCGGTTGTCGAAATCGGCTGGCGTCGAGTCTGAGCCATCGACCCATCCGCGCAGGAATGTGCCGCCGCTCAGTAGGTCGACCGCGAGCCGCTCGGTCTCGTACTCGTAGGGGAACTTCCGCCATAGCGGATAGCCGGGGTATTCCAGCCGGATTGCCTTAAGGGTGAGTGCGATCAGCCGATATGGCTTGAACTCCTGGTGCCGGTAGAGCGGGTTGTCGGTGTGAAATTGGATCGCTGAGCACATCTGCCCCACGTGCTTATGGAACGTGGGCTCAAAGTAGCAGCGCCTGATTACGCACCCGCCCAGCCACTGCGGGGCGAGCGATTGCATATGGCTCAGGACCCGGTCGAAGTCCACGTCCGGCGCGCCGACTACCTCCAGCGGAGTAGTCGTCCCACGTCCTTCGGAAAGCGTCGTCCCTTCCAGCAGCACGGTACCGGGGAAGCAGCGGGCCATGTTGAGGCTGGAGGCATTAGGGCTGGGGTTCACCCAGCTGAGCTCGTATAGCGGCCAGCCGTAACCCGGACCCTCGTCGGGCCGGTAACCCTCCATCGCGACGACCTTGAAGTCGACATCCAGCTTCTTCAGATCGACCCACCACCTGGCGAACTCGCCGGGCGTTAGCCCGTGCCGCATCATAAACGGCCCGGCCCCAACGAAGCTTTCCCAGCCCGGCTCCAGAATTGTGCCCTCGATTGGCCTGCCCGCCGGGTTGGGCCTATCAAGCACCCAGATGCTCTTGTGTTTCTCGGCGCAGGCCTCAAGCATATAGGTGAGGGTCGTCATGAATGTGTAAATCCGCGTGCCAACGTCCTGCAGGTCTACGAGCAGCACGTCGAAAGAGTCCATCATCTCGTCCGTCGGCCTGCGGACTTCACCGTAGAGGCTGAACACGGGGATGCCGTAGCGAGGATCGACATAATCGCTCGATTCGATCATGTTGTCCTGCTTGTCGCCGCGCATGCCATGCTGCGGCCCGAACGCGGCCGCGATCTTCACGTTCTGCTGCCGCATGAGCACGTCAAGGGTGTGCTCGCATCTGCTCGTAACGGAAGCGGGATGGCCAAGTAGCGCCACGCGGCGCCCCTCCAGTGACTTCAGGAGCTGCGGGCTTCCGAGCAGTACGTCGATTCCCAGGTTCATCTTGACCTCGTTGTCTTTTCAGTGTGCCAAGCTTGCGTCAACACCGAAGATACAAGGATGAACTTAGGGATCGGGCGGCCCGGTTCCTGCGCGGAACAACATTGTGCTTATCTGGCAGTGAGCCGGTAGATGTGGTCGTCGTTGGCCAGCACTCGCCCTCGCCCGTCCCGGTTGCTCGTTGAGATGTAGACCGCTCCATCCGGCCCTACTACCACCGCCCTGAGCCTTCCCAGCCGGCCCCTGTGCATCGCGCTTGAGAACCAGCGCTCCATTCGGCTGATCCCGCGCGGCCCCGATAGCACTACCCGATACAGCGCCTCGTCGCGAAGTGTCGCAAACAGCAGGTTGCCGTCGAGGCGGGGTATCTTCTGAGTCCTGTAGAAGACTGCCTGAGCGGGTGGCACGGCCTGTTGAGGGAACCACAGCACCGGCGGGACTATCCCCTTCACGTTCGTGACCCCGAGCGATCTTGGCCAACCGTGGTTGCCGCCCTTGCGTACGATGAAAACCGAGTCCTTCGCCTGGAGGCCGTACTCGCCGGTAGGGCCGTGGTCGGTTGCCCAGAGCTGGTTGTTTGCGGGGTTCCAGGCAAGTCCCTGCACGTTGCGGAAGCCGTAGGCGTAGACGGGCGAGTTCGGGAACGGGTTGTCAGGCGGGGGCTTGCCGTTGGCTGCCACCCGCAGAATCTTTCCGTTGAGAGACTTGGTGTTCTGAGAGGATTGCGGGTTTCCGCCGTCCCCCGTACCTATGTAAAGCAGGCCATCGGGCCCGAAGCGCAGCACGCCGCCGTTGTGGTAGGCCGCTCCCGGAATGCGGTCCAGGAGCACAGTCTCGTTGGTGAGGGTCCTGCCGGTGTCCTCGTAGGCGCTCACGCGATTATAGGCCCTGCCGCCCGAGGTGTAGGTATACATCAGGTAGACGCGGCGCATTCTGGGATAATGAGGATGAACGGCAATGCCCATTAGCCCACCTTCGCCGCCTGCTCTCACCCGGGAGATTGTTGCGTAGGGTTCCCTGCGCAGTATTCCGTTTTCGATCAGACGCACACGCCCCGGCCGCTCGGTTACGTAGATGCGGGTAGGCGAGGCGAATGCTATTCCCCACGGCACTACCAGCCCGGATGCCACTGTCTGGATTCGCACCGGTGGATTTGGCACGTTGATCGCTGCCGGCATCGGTGGTTTCTTGCCTACTACGGGCCTGCTGGGCCCGCCGCCGGTCCGCGATGGCGACCGAGGCGCGGATGCGGTGCCGCACCCGATCAGACTACACAGCAGTATCAGGGCCATTCGGGCTGTTGCGCAGCGCATTCCTGTGCTCCATGTGCGTCTCGAAGTCTTTTCTAGACCATACCCATGCGAGGAACACTGTGCACCAGACTACCAGGATTGCGATACCAGACTTCCAGACGACTTGCGGCTGAGGATGGTAGAATCCGATTACAGATGAACGGAGAGAGCAGCATCAACCCGTATTCGCCGAAGGAGATGGCGGCGAAGGCCGTGACGGCAGGGGTGGCCAAGGCTAACCTTGCCGCAGCCCCCATGTTCGCG
>MTKY01056710.1_pt1 | contig 10551 bp, 8 predicted proteins | sample 1042731 | NCBI WGS metagenome assembly MTKY01 (sample SAMN06212206, study PRJNA360538) | anaerobic digester metagenome | biome: Wastewater treatment plant; material: sludge; isolation source: anaerobic digester fed with sludge from wastewater treatment plant | place: Denmark: WWTP Soeholt ... | reverse complement strand
CCGGGCGTCATTTCACACTCAACGGCGCAAAACGATTTCCCATTCGGTTTGAAAGGACAAAGGGCTCATGAGCGATACCACGGGTGTCAAGCTTCGGGATGTTATCAATTCATTCAACTATCGTGTGATCCGAGACTACGGGAAAATCGACAAGACTGTGATAAAAGTCGCGGATATCACGCGGCCGGGGTTGCAGCTCGCCGGCTACTATAAGCACTTCGGGCCCGACCGCATGCAGCTGATCGGGAACATGGAAGTCGCGTATCTCAAAACGCTGACGGATGAAGAGAAATCCGACTGTCTCAGCCGTCTCTTCGCGACTGGGATACCCTGCCTGATTCTTTCCAGGTGTCACGAGCCGAGCGATGTCATGCTGCGCTGTGCCGATCGCTATGAAACGCCCATCCTCCAGAGCGATCATTCGACAGCATCGATTTACAGTTCACTGGTCAAATATTTGAATGTTGAACTCGCGCCTCGTGTGTCTGTTCACGGCGTACTGGTAGAAGTGCTGGGAGAGGGTGTGCTTATCCTCGGCGAGAGCGGCGTCGGGAAGTCGGAAACAGCGCTTGAACTCGTCAAGCGCGGCCACCGCCTGATCGCAGATGATCTGGTGGAAGTCAGGCGCGTGTCGGATACGACGCTCCTCGGCCGCGCGCCGGAGAATATCCGCTATATGATCGAGATCCGCGGGCTGGGAATTCTGAATGTCAAGGAGCTGTACGGCGTCTCGTCTGTTAAAGTCCAGGATAATGTCAATTTTGTGATCAATCTTGAGTCCTGGGATGAGAACAAGACTTATGACCGCCTCGGCATTGAAGATGAAGAGACGACAATCCTGGACGTATCTATCCCTTCGGTGACTATTCCCGTGCGCCCGGGGAGAAATCTGGCGATCATTGTTGAGTTTGCCGCGATTAATTTCCGTCACAGAAAGATGGGGCACGACGCGGCGAGAGAGCTTGAGGACCGGTTTTTCTGATTTTCTTGTTAATAGCCGTAATCCTTCTCACGAGATGAGCGGGTGTGGAGCTTTTTTTGTAAACGAAACGGGAGTGTACTTGTGAGAAACGCTGAAATCAATGATTTTTCCGTCAGCCATGCCGCGTCTGTTCTAAGCGGGATTCGCCAATTGACGATCGAACGCGACGTGCAGGTCGCGAAACTGACCCGTATCCGCGCCGGCGGTACGGCGGATCTGCTTGTCCGCCCCCACACAAGAGACAGTCTGATCGAACTGATCGACACAGTCCACACGTTCGGCTGGCCATTGACGGTGATCGGGTGTGCCTCGAATATTCTCGTGTCTGATCGCGGTATCCGCGGCATCACGTGCTGGCTCAACCCCTCATTCAGCTCGATCCGCGGAGAAGGGAACAGATTGATTTGCGAGTCAGGCGCGCCGCTTTGTGATGTCGCTGCCTGGGCGGCCAGGCATTCGCTCGGAGGATTTGAATTCGCGTGCGGGATTCCCGGGTCGATCGGCGGGGCGGTTTTTATGAACGCCGGCGCATTTGGCGGGAGTATGTCAGATGTCATCGCGCGCACGACGTACACTGACGGCGGGGGTAAGGTGAGTACAATCGAAGGCGACGCGCACAACTTTGGCTACCGGCACAGTTTTTTCGCCGATTGCCCTGACGCGGTTATCATTGAGACTGAGCTGGTTTTGGATTATACGGACAGACCGGCAATCTATGAAAAAATGGCGGAGTTCGCCCATAGACGCTACCTCTCGCAGCCGCTCGAAGCGTACTCAGCCGGCAGCGCTTTCCGCCGCCCGGAAGGATATTTCGCCGGCAAGCTGATTTCTGATGCCGGAATGAAGGGATACAGGAGAGGGAATGCCGGCGTGTCAGCCAAGCATGCCGGTTTTATTATCAACTACGGGAACGCGGCGTCAGAAGAGATTGTCCGTGTTTTTCAGGATGTCCGGAAAGCGGTGTACGCCATGGAAGGTGTACGGCTCACGCCGGAAGTGAGACTTATCGGCGATTGGGAGAGCGATCCTTTTGCTTTTGATCTGTGACGTGGGCACTGCCGCGGAACCGCAAAAGCGAGGGGCTGGCGGCTGTTCCATTGAGAATCAGTTGGTGGCGGGGAGTCGAACGGTATGGATATTACGATTGTCACGGGTTTGTCCGGCAGCGGAAAGAGTCTGACTGCCAATCTTCTCGAAGATATGGGGTTTTTCTGCATCGACAATATGCCGCCGCAGCTCGTCGCGGAATTAACGCGTGTGTTGTCAGAAGGTCAGTCGACCATCGGCCACTCCAGCAATGAGATACGTCTCGCGCTCGTTATGGATACGCGCATTCCGAAGTTTGTTCAGCATCTGCAGCCGGCGCTCAAATACTTGAAGGACAGCCATGTGCCCGTGAGAATTCTCTTCCTTGAGACATCGGATGCCGTTTTAATCAGCCGGTACAACCAATCAAGGCGCGACCACCCTCTGTCGCATAACCGCTCGCTGGAGGAGGCGATTCACGCCGAACGCGAGATGCTCGCGCCGGTCAAGGCGCTCGCGACCGATATCATCGATACGACGGAATTGTCGAAGCACAGTCTGAGAGAGAGACTGCTGCAGCGATTCGGACATATGGAAGCGCGCGACGAGATGACCGTTCTCGTTCAGTCTTTCGGGTTTAAGTACGGCCTGCCGCCTGATGCGGATATCGTTTGCGATGTCCGATTCCTCCCGAATCCGCATTACATCGAACGTTTGCGGCCGCTTTCAGGGCTTGATCAGCCGGTGATTGATTTCATCAACCAGTACCCGGAGGCGGAAGAATATATCAAACGCCAGTGCGACCTTCTGGCTTTCACGATTCCCTTCTATATCAGAGAGGGTAAACAGCGGCTGAGTATCTGTGTCGGTTGTACGGGAGGGCGCCACAGAAGCGTCATGACCGCGGAAAGAATAGCTCTTTTCCTGAAAAATCTGGATTACAAGGTCGTTGTGCTGCACAGGGATTTGCGGCGTGACCTCAGGCAGCGCCGGATCGACGCGATAGAAGCAAGTGATACTGTTTCATGACGTATTCGGCCGGCATTCGAAAAGAACTCATTGATCGCTCTGCCGTTCCATCTGAACTTCCCGCGCGGGCGATGGTATCGTTCGCCGCGTTTTCCGCCGTATCGGGGACCGTTGAAGCCGCGGGGGAGGGGTGGCTCGTCACCCTGCGCGTAACAGGCGCTTACCTGTCGCGGATGGTGGAGAGAATGGGCGCCGATCTGTCCTTCCCGCTCCGCCGAAAAAAAACCGGGAAGCGCGATGTGAGCCTGACTTTCTTCGTGCCCGGTGAAAGACGCGCGTCTCTTTTTTTTGATTTTGACCACTGGTGGGAGGTCACATCCGAGCAGGGGCTGGAACCGGTTTTCGCCGCGTTTTACCTCGCTTGCGGCGTCATGTCGGATCCCTCAACAGGCCGCTACCGACTCGCCTTCGCTCCATTTTCAGACAGCGCCATTCCGCTGATGACGCGTTTGTTCGGATACGCGGGGTTTGTGCCGGGGCAGTCGCGGCATCAGGGGAAACGCCTGCTGATCCTGTCAAATGGCGATGATATTGCGCGCTTTCTGCTATTGTGCGGAGCTCACCATGCTTTATTGACCTTTGAAGAGCGAAGGAGCGAACGTGAACTGCTCGGTCAGGTCAACCGTATGGTTAATTTTGACGAAGCAAACACGAACCGCCGTGCCCAGTCGATTTCCGGACAGCTCCAGGCGATTGTCACAATTGAGCGGCTGCGCGGGCTCGATTCTCTTCCTCAGGCTCTCGCGGAGGCCGCCAAGGCGAGGCTGAAGCATCGCGGCGCTTCCCTCGAGGAATTGGGCGCGGGTATGTCGCCGCCCGTCAGTAAATCGGGAATGAGCCACCGCTTCGCCAAACTCCGGGCGATTGCACGCCTGCTTGAGAGCAAGCAGACGGAGAAAGAATCGAAAAAATAGAGAGTGGTATACTTTAGGGCATAAAACAGCGATAACAGGTTAGGAATGTATGGATTATTTGGAAGGTTTTCTAATCGGACCGGTATGGAGTGACACAGATTACCGCTCTCGTCGGCACTATCACGCGCATGTTCTCCTCGCTGCCGTGATGGGCGCCGTCTTTGCGATGCTTCTGTTCCTGCCGGAACATGTATCAAAATGGATGGTTGTTCCGTGGCCGCTGTCACTCGTTCTGCTGATTGTTTTAATCCTGACTACACCTTTGCTGTCGAGTATTTATTATAAAATACCCTTCTTCATCAGGCCGTTCCTGCTACTGTTCTATGCGGCGGAATATGTGCTTCTCTTCTTCGTGCTTGCGCACTATTTCCTTCCTCTCATAGACATCAATCTTGAGAAATTTCCTTCCCTTCTGCTGGCGCGAATGGATGATCATATCAGCCGTTCCCTGAACCGCTTCAGCGGATCCGGCCGAGTCATTATGACGGTGGCGGGTGTGTTGATCGGCGCGCTCTGGATCATCGCGGAGGGGCTCGTTGTTGTACTGATCCTGATCGCTTTGCCGCTTGTCGCCATCGCTCTTCTGAAAGGTGTCCGCCAGCTGCTCGATATGGGACTCTATGAATTGATCGACCGGTTTATCCTGAGAGGAAATCCGGCGGATACCGACGATATCCCCTGGCTCGGCAAAGTTGAGAGGGAATTGGGAACAGGTGCAACGGCTAGAGTTCCATCGGTAAGATCCGTCGTGCCCCGGGAAAAATATACAGCCGATCCTGTTGAAATGACTGCGGATTCCCCCCCGGCTGAAGATCCGGAAGGCCAAGATGATACGGAAGTGACGGACATGAACCGCATTTCCGCCGACAATATAGACACTACCGCTGAGCTTGATCTGTCTGACAGCCTGAGTCTTTGCCGGGACACGCTATCAGACGTGCCGCTCCGCGATAATGATTCCACAGATGAGATATCGGCTCAGATTGAGAAAAAAGATTCATAGATCGGAGGGCGCCGCGCGGTTCATGTCTTCATCCTGAAGAAGGAATCGCGTCGGCATTGTTATGAACAAAGATTACAATCCTTACCAGAACGACTCCACTTCAAACAGCGGAGAGTTCTCTTATACACAGACCGGGTTCAATCCGCCGCATGCTTATTACGATGAGGCACAGGGTTCGGCTTACGGCCGTCCGCCCCAACCGCCGATGCACCATCAACCGCCGAAGAATTCCGGCAGCGTCGCTTTAGGTATCATGGTTGTCGGGCTTTTGGCTGTCTTGCTTTTTACGGCTGTCGGGGGTTTTCTGTTTTTCCTTTACAGAGGATACGATAAAATCGTCGAACCGTCTGCGGGTACATTGCCTGGTTTTCTCGTTGAAAATAATAAGCCGCCGGCCGATGAACAACCTTCCGCTTCCGAAAAGACACCCGACCCGGGCATCGGGGTGGACCCCCGGTTCAGCCTTGAGGATATCGCCCGCCCAGCCCCTCAGGAAGGGAAAAGACTTCTCTCCATCCCCGAAATAGTGGGGAAAGCGAAGCCTGCCGTCGTCGCGATCTACACTAATGTGGTGATTGATCGCGGCGAATTTTTCGGTCTTACCGAGAGCACCGTCGCGGGTTCCGGGTTTATAATTTCAGAGGACGGTTATATTGTGACAAACGCGCATGTCGTCGAAGGCGCGCGCCGTGTCCACGTCTACCTTGAGGATGACCGTACCTTTGAGGCCATTATAGTCGGCGTGGACAAACTGGCCGATGTCGCGGTGCTGAAAGTGGACGCGGAGGGACTGCCCGCCGTTCAGCTCGGCGATTCTGACAAGCTTGTTGTCGGAGAGATCGCTATCGCGATCGGCAACCCGACAGGCAAGCTGAGAGGAACCGTCACCTCCGGCATCGTCTCCGCGCTTGAGCGCGAGATGTCAGAGACACCGATCCCGCTCATTCAGACAGACGCGGCGCTCAACTCCGGGAATTCCGGCGGGGCGCTGCTGAACGCTTACGGAGAAGTTATCGGGATCAATCAGTTGAAAATTGTATTCGCGGATGCGGCTAAAAACGAACCGATTCAAGGTATCAGCTTCGCTATCCCGATCAACGCGGCGAAAGCGATTGTGGAAAGTCTCATTCGGACAGGAAAACACGAATGGCCGATGATGGGTATCACCGTATCGACTGTGCAGAAAGAGCTTGCGGACCAGCAGGGGCTGCATTACCCCGGCGTTGTGGTCGTTTCTGTCGAGCGCGGCGGCGCAGGCAGCGAGGCGGGATTGCGCGAGGGCGATGTGATTGTGAAAGTCAATGGCAAGGATGTCGCAACAACCAAACAACTGGCCATGGCTAAAAACCAATACAGAGTGGGTGAGACGGTCACTCTCACGATTTATCGGGGCGACCGCTCCATGGACTTGAGATTGACATTCAAATCTTCCGTCCGATGAACGCCTCCGGCGGAAGAAACCCGAGGCAGTCCGGCCGGAGTGCCGGTAACATGTATCGATCGCCGGATGGACTTTAGAAGAGAGGTCTCACAATATGAATCACATGGAGGTGTTCTGCCTCTGTCCGGCGGGTTAAACCGACGTCTTGTCAGTAGTCGAGAAGGAGTGAATATGCGAGGCCGCGGCTGGGTGCGTGATATCCTATCTCACTTCATTATCCTATCTCTGTTAGGGGCAGGTCTGTTCTTTCTGTATAAGAAAGCGATGAGCACGCCCGGGCTGGAGGACGAGCACTGGGTTTCGACTGTCTTTCTCGCGGCTTTTATTCTCCTGGGGATGATGGTTTTCATCTTTGCCAGACAGTTATTCTCGCGCGTCAAGCTGGAGCGTTTTCACCCGGGTAACCCGGAGAGTCTCGCGAGACTCAACCGCATGAGCCGCTTTCGTCTGCCCGCGCGCTACCGTGAGCTGCAGAAGAGATGGCCGTATGCCCGGAATGACCTGCGTCAGTTTTATCTTGACAGGGGATGGGTTCCCCTCGAAAGCAGGCCTTTTGACGCTGTGCTGCACCGCCGGCGGAGAATTCCCGCTTTTGGCCGTCCCCCGTATGTCGACCGCGTCGTCCTCTTCTACCACCCCATGCTGAATGTCATTATCGTGGATCAGACGCTGAAGATGTGTGAGCGCGCGATCCGAAACAGTTTTGGGAGGGCGCCCGCGCCCAGAAACGTCGTCGTGTTTATGACCGATATGAAAAACGAGGAAGAGGTCACATCAGCCGCCGCGGGTGTCGTGAATTATCTGTGCCGGCTTTCCAAAAGCGTAAGTCTCTATCCTATACTGGTCGATTTCAACGGCGGCAGGATTTTCTACCCGCTTGATACAACGCTGATTCAGCGCGTTCACCGGCTGTCGCATTTTTTTAAGCGAATCCGGCTGACATGTTTCATTCGTCAACAGGTTCCGGGAGCGAACAAGTCGGGGCTCCCCGTTGACACAGACAGGGAATGAACGCGATCGCAGCGGATGTCATTCCCGTCTCCGGCAGTGCGGAATGGAAAAATGGTTAAGAAATATCGTATTACAGGGATGACATGCGCCGCCTGTCAGGCGAATGTGGAACGCGCCGTCAGAAAGCTTGACGGCGTGAGCGATGTAAGCGTCAATTTGCTGACGGGGAAAATGACGCTCGCGCTTGACGAGAAAATTCAACAGGAAGCCGGCATTTTTGAAGCGGTTGAAAAAGCGGGTTACGGTATCGCGCCGGAAGCGGACGCCGGCATCGATCAGAAACGGGACAGCGGGACAGGGGCGCAGGAGCTGATTGACGAGCGCAGGCGCGAAACACGCGCGATTAAACGACGTCTTATCTTCTCCGTTGTCCTGATGATTCCCCTTATGTGGCTGTCCATGGGGCATATGATCGCGCTTCCTGTACCGGCGTTTCTCAGCGGGCACGCGAATGCCGTGACGTTTATTGTCTTCCAGATGGTGATCGCTTTATCTGTCATGCTGATCAATCACCAGTTTTTTATCTCCGGATTTAAAGGGCTTTTACACCGGGCCCCCAACATGAATACACTCATTGCGATCGGTTCCGCGGCGGCTTTTCTTTTCGGGCTCTTCGCCCTGGTAAGAGTTGGAAACGGGCTTGCGGCCGGTGACAAGGAACTCGTCGGTCACTATCTCCACCAGCTCTACTTCGAATCTGCCGCGATGATTCTCGTGTTTATCACCGTCGGGAAAATGCTCGAATCCAAAGCCAAGGGAAAAACGTCTGAAGCGTTGAGCGGACTGATAGAACTGACCCCGCAGAGCGCGCTCGTGATGCGCGGGGAAGAACGGGTAGAAGTCGCCGCCTCTGACCTGCGCCCCGGCGACCGGGTCGTTTTGCTGCCGGGTTCCCGCGTTCCGTGTGACGGCGTCATTGTGGAAGGACGCACATCGGTCGACGAACAGGCGATGACCGGCGAGAGTATTCCCGTCGAAAAAACGGTAGGCGATCATGTCACATCGGCGACGATCAACGGCAACGGAACGGTTATTTTTGAGGCAACGAGAACAGGCAGCGATACGACACTTTCACAGATGATCCGTCTGATGGAGGAAGCCTCTTCCTCAAAAGCGCCGGTAGCGCGGTTAGCCGACAGAGTCGCCGGTGTTTTCGTCCCCGTCGTCATGGCGATCGCCCTCGTTACATTGATTGTCTGGCTTCTTGTCGGACAGTCTGCCGAACTTGCTTTCTCCATGGCTATTTCCGTCCTCGTCATCTCATGTCCGTGCGCCCTCGGACTCGCGACACCGGTCGCGATCATGGTCGCGACCGGGAAAGGAGCCCGCTGCGGAATTCTGATCAAGTCCGGTGAGGCGCTCGAAGACGCCGGCTCGCTCTCAACAATCGTTTTCGATAAGACTGGGACGCTGACGGTCGGCCTTCCCGAGGTGACGGAGATCATGGTGAGCGACGAACGGAAGGATTGGACGGACGAGGATGTGCTGTCCCTCGCCGCTTCGCTTGAAGCGATGTCTGAGCACCCGCTCGCGGGGGCGATTCTCCGGGCGGCGGAGAATCGCGGCCTGACAGGCAGAGCCGGCATCGGCCAATTTGCCGCTGTTCCCGGGCGCGGTATCAAAGGGCAGTTCGACGACGGACGTGAAGTGTTTCTAGGCAGCGCGGCCTATATGGAAGAGCTTGGATACAGGAATCACGGGCTGTTCCGGGCGGCGGATTCACTCTCCGCGCGGGGCAGGACGATTCTGTTTCTAGCGGCAGACGGATCGCTGATCGGCTTCATCGCGGTTGTGGATCAGCTGAAACCTACGAGTGCGGCGGCTGTCGAGCGCCTCCGAAAACGCGGACTGAAAGTCGTGATGCTGACGGGTGACCGAAAGGCGACGGCGGAGGCGATTGGCCGCGAGCTCGGGGATGTTGAGGTGATCGCAGAAGTTTTGCCGACAGATAAAGCGGAAGTGATTGACCGGCTTCGCGGGGAGTATAATCTCGTCGCGATGGTCGGCGACGGTATCAATGACGCGCCGGCATTGGCGCGCGCCGATGTCGGCATGGCGATCGGCGCCGGCAGCGACATCGCCATCGAGTCGGCGGATATCGTGCTCGTCCGGAATGAGCTGTCGGACGCCGTTACGGCCGTTGAGCTCAGCAGGAAGACGCTCCGCATCATCAAGCAGAATCTGTTCTGGGCTTTCTTTTACAATGCCATCGCTATCCCGCTCGCCGCGGGCGCCTTCTATATGCCTTTTGGTATTCGGCTGACGCCGATGATCGGAGCGCTTGCGATGAGCTGCAGCTCTATCTTTGTCGTGTTGAATGCGCTCAGACTGAGAGCGTTTAAGCCGCTGGAGACCGTGCGCGCGTCTGCGGAAGAGGAGCCGCTTGAGGTCCTTGTCGGTCAGAATTTACAGTCCGGGCGCGGGCGGGCGGAAGAGGAGAATAAAGCCGTTCAGTCATCCGGGCGTGACGGCAGGGAATATCCCGGGGAGGATGTAATGGAACAGACGACGATTCTTAAAGTGGAAGGCATGATGTGCGCGCACTGCACGGGGCGGGTAGAAAAAGCGCTGAAAGCGCTGCCCGGTGTTGCGGACGCATCGGCAGACCTTGAAGAGAAGCAGGTAACAATCAAGTCGGACGGGACAGTCAGCCGTGAGCAGTTTGTCAGAGCCGTCACTGACGCGGGATACGAAGTCATCGGCTGACCCTGAACCGGCTGTGAAAAGGAGAGACAGGCAGAGGGGAGGTTCTTTCGTCTCGAAGCGGGAGTTCTCCCGACGCTGAGGCGCAAGAACCGCCCCTCACACAATTTAGTCCTTCAGGAAATAGTGCGCAAGGTTCGCGTCCGGATCGTGGCGGCCGACGAGCCGTTCTCCTTCAGAGCAGCTAAGAAGGGCAGTGACGCCCGGGCCGTGGCCGGAGATGATACAGTTCGAGTGAACGACGACGCCGAGCGTCCGCGCTCCTTTTTTGTACTGACGGCCGTAGCGGTTGTCGCAGTCGATCAGCAGGACGATGTCGCCGAAGCGCAGGTTTTCAAGCCCGTGTTTCTTCAATGCGTCGAGGTCGCCGGTCATGATATCGTAGTCGCCCGTGTAAGCCGATGCTGATCCGATGCCGGATCCCATGAGATACGGCGGGATT
>MTKY01054701.1_pt1 | contig 10552 bp, 11 predicted proteins | sample 1042731 | NCBI WGS metagenome assembly MTKY01 (sample SAMN06212206, study PRJNA360538) | anaerobic digester metagenome | biome: Wastewater treatment plant; material: sludge; isolation source: anaerobic digester fed with sludge from wastewater treatment plant | place: Denmark: WWTP Soeholt ... | reverse complement strand
TCGGTTTCGTCGTGTCCGGGGCGGTGGGTGGCGCCGTCGTGCGCAACCGGGTGACCCGGCGGCTGCGGGCCCTGGTCGCTGCGCGGCTGGACGGCATACCGGCTGGCTGTGACCTTGTTGTGCGGGCGGTGCCGGCGGCCGCGACGGCTGGCTTCGCCGACCTCGAGGCCGAGGTGGACCGGTGCCTGGGCCGCGTCGTCGCGAAGGTCGGGTGAGCCGGGCCATGACGCGGCGGCAGCTGCTCGGGCCGGGACTCACCGGGCCATGGACGTGGCGCAAGGTCGCGGCGGCGCCGTTGCTCGTGCTTGTGCGGATCTATCAGCTCGCGGTGTCGCCGCTGCTGCCACAACAGTGCCGCTTCTACCCGTCCTGTTCGGCGTATGCCGTCACCTCGCTTGAGCGGTTCGGGCCGCTGCGGGGTGGTTGGCTCGCGGTACGGCGGCTCGCGCGGTGTCATCCCTGGAACCCGGGGGGCGTCGACCACGTTCCCGAGCGGGAGCCGCACCGACACGATCACGACCCCAGCCGCGTGACCGCGGCGACCTAGACCAGCTTGGTCTGCGCGCGGCATACCGAATGCGCCGCCTGGACCGAACCATCCGGTGAGACGAGAGTCTCGCCTTTCGAGCAAGGACGACAGTGGGCGACTTCTTCAACGCCATCCTCTCGCCGCTGACCATCGGCGAGGCCTGGGTGATGATGGCCTGGCACAAGCTGTGGACGACGATCGGCATCGGGGGCGGTTGGGCGTGGGCCTTGTCGATCGTCGGGCTGACCGTGGTCGTGCGGATCGTGCTCATCCCCCTGTTCGTCAAGCAGATCCACTCGTCGCGGCGGATGCAGCTCATCCAGCCGGAGATGCAGAAGATCCAGGCGAAGTACAAGGGCAAGACCGACCCTGAGTCGCGCCAGGCGATGACCCAGGAGACGATGGATCTCTACAAGAAGACGGGGACCAACCCGTTCTCCTCGTGCTTGCCGATCCTGTTGCAGTCACCGTTCTTCTTCGCCCTGTTCACGGTGCTCAACAACCTCAAGGGGATCGCCGAGGGCACGCATGCTGCTATCGGTCCGGTGACGGCCGAGGTCGCGCAGCAGATTGAGGGCTCGAACATCTTCGGGGCGCCGTTCTCGTCGACCTTCCTGGGCGCCAGTGACGCGAACACCAAGATCCTCACCGTTGTGCTCATCATCCTCATGTCGGTGTCGACGTTCACGACGCAGCGCCAACTGATGCGCAAGAACTTGCCCGACTCGGCGCTGGACAACCCGTTCATGAAACAGCAGACGGTGCTGCTCTATCTCATGCCGATCTTCTTCGCGCTCTCGGGCATCAACTTCCCGATCGGGGTGCTGCTCTACTGGCTGACGACCAACGTGTGGTCGATGGGCCAGCAGTTCTACGTCATCCGCCGGATGCCGGCCCCTGGATCGGCTGCCGAGCGGGCGTTGCATGAGCGCCAGGCCCGCAAGGGCAAGACGGTGACGCCGTTCTCGGTGAAGGGGTTGGATCGGCCGGGGGCGGCAGTGGACGGATCGAGCACGGACGATGGTTCCGTGCAGGATGCGCCGAACCAGCCGGTTAACCGGCAGCGTCAGCAGCCCATGGGCAAGAAGCGCGCAAAGCGTTCCGGGCCGACTCCAGGGGGCCCGGCCGGCGCCGCGGGACCTTCGGGTGCAGCCCCGGCGAACGGACCCGATGGCGACGGGGAACCCACAGACCAGTGAGGTATGCCGTGCCGGCGCGGCATACGCGCGGCTGCGGCGGACGAAGGAGAAGGTGCCATGAGCGAGGTAGAGCACGACGTGACCGTTGACGCCACGCAGGTGAACGCGTCCGACGAGGTCGTGGAGTCGAATGAGGTCGTGGAGTCGAATGAGGTCGTGGAGTCGAATGAGGTCGTGGAGTCGAACGAGTCGAGGTCCGCGGAGATCGTGGGCGACGATGAGGCTGACTCAGCGGTGTCGGGCGCCGAGATGGGCTCCGGCGAGGCTGACCTTGAGACTGACTCAACGACGGTGGACTCCGACGGCGACTCCGACGGCGACTCCGACGGTGACGACGACGAGTCCGATGAAGCGGCTGGGGGCGGGGCGAGCGCCCGGCAGGGTTCTCGGTCGCGGTCTCGCGTCGCGTTGCTTGAGCGCGAAGGCGAGGTGGCGGCTGACTTCCTGGAGCGGCTACTGGACATCGCTGACCTCGACGGCGACATCGACGTCGACATCGACGGCGACCGCGCTGCCGTGTCGATCGTCGACTCCGAAGAGGGTCGGGTGCCGCGGCGGCTCGTGGGTGCGGACGGCAAGGTCCTGGATGCTCTGCAGGAGCTGACTCGCCTGGCCGTCCAGACAGCGACCGGTGAACGCAGCCGGCTCATGCTGGACGTTGCCGGGTTCCGGGCTGACCGGCGTTCGGCCTTGGTGGCGTTGGCGCGTGAGTCGATCGCCCAGGTGCGAGCCTCCGGGGTCTCGATGGCGCTAGCCGACATGACCGCCTTCGAGCGCAAGGTCGTGCACGACGAGGTGACCGCCGCCGGCCTGCTGTCGGAGTCCGAAGGGGTCGAGCCGCACCGGCACATCATCATCAGCCTGGCGTGACGGACGTCGAGCGGCCGCCGGCGGGGCCGGTTCCGCCCATCCCGCCCATCCCACCCGGAGCCGCAGGGGTCTTCGGAGAGCGCGTGGGCTTGGCGGCGGCATACGTCGAGCTGCTGGCGGACACGGGGATCAGCCACGGGCTCTTGGGACCGCGTGAGGTTCCTCGGCTTTGGGACCGGCACGTGCTCAACTGCGCCGTGGTTGCCGAGCTGATCGAGGCGGATGCCACATGTGCCGATGTGGGTTCCGGTGCCGGCCTGCCGGGGTTGGCGTTGGCCATCGCTCGTCCGGACGTGACGATGCATCTCATCGAGCCGTTGTCCCGGCGGGCCCGCTGGCTCGAGACGACGATCGCGGATTTGGATCTGCGCAACGTGACGGTCCACTGCTGCCGAGCCGAGGCGCTGCACGGCAGTTTCCTGGCGGCGGTGGTGACCGCACGTGCGGTGGCCAACTTGACGACGTTGGGTGAGTGGTGTCTGCCGTTGGTGTCACCCGGCGGACGGGTCTTGGCCATCAAAGGGTCCAAGGCCGAGGAGGAGTTAGGTGCGGCGTGGCCGACGCTGCGGAAGTGTGGAGTCGCGTCGGGAGTCGTGCGGGAGTGTGGCGTCGGGGTGGTCGATCCACCCACCCGGGTCGTCGACCTGGCGACCGCAGCATCGTCCTGAGGTGGTCCAACCCCTGGGTTGAGTTGCCGCATGAGTTCCACGCGCACGCCGATCAGTTATCTCTACGTCAGGTGCCACTCGTCAAGGGCACTCGTCAAGGGCACTCGTCAAGGGCACTCGTCAAGGACTCCCGCTAGCGGCACCTGTCAGGTCGTTCACGGGGACTGTTTGACGGCGTCACAGCGCCGGACGTCCGCGGCTAAGACTGCCCCGCTCGGTCGGGAGTGCCTGTCGGCCGGCCCGATAGTCGGACAGGGCCAGGGCCGTTCCACATGGGGCGGTCGAACTTGATCACCAACCCGGGCCTGTGGATGAGTCGGCAGCGCGTTGTCTGTGCTGTGGTTGGATGCAGGGATGGAGCGGCGTGGACGGACCAGTCGAGGACTCGGATGGCCTTGGGGCCATGCGGGCGCAGGTCGGGGCCGACTGGGTTGGCCGGGCCGAGCACCACACAGCGAGGAATCCTCGTCCGACAGCGAGCTTTCGTCTGGAGTCGAGGCGGGAGGCTTGATCGCCAATGCCGAGATAAACGAGTCTCCGCTCGGCCCAACTGAGTCCGTCACTCCCAGCCAGTCAGGCCAGTCCAGCAGCGCCGGTGCGCGTCCAGACGTTTCACGTGAAACTCCCGCCATTTCACACGATGATCGCGAGAGCACCGAGCCCGGCCCCCATCCCGATGTTTCACGTGGAACGGAGTCGGACGCAGCACCGCAGCTCGTGGACGGGGAAAGCCCGAGAGAGTCAGGCGATCTGGCAGACCTCGACGACGACAGCACGCCACTGGCAACCGCCATCGCGTTGGATGTGCGGCGACGGTCCACGTTGGTCGGTGCGCCGCTTCCCCGTCCAGCCGCGACCCGCGTTCTCACGGTGGCGAACCAGAAGGGCGGAGTTGGCAAGACCACGTCGGCCGTCAACATCGCGGCCGCCTTGGCCCAGTCCGGGATGCGGGTGCTGGTCATCGACCTGGACCCACAAGGGAACGCCAGCACCGCCCTGGGGGTGGACCACCGGTCGGGGATCGACTCGATCTATGACGTGGTCGTCGACGGTGTGCCGATGAGTTCGGTGGTTGTCGAATCGCCGTCGGTGACGGGTCTGTTCTGTGCGCCCTCCACCATCGACCTCGCTGGAGCAGAGATCGAGCTGGTCTCGTTGGTCGCGCGAGAAGGGCGCCTAGCCAAAGCCCTTGAGGCGCACCTGGCGGACACGGCATACGACTATGTGTTCATCGACTGCCCGCCGAGCCTGGGTTTGCTCACCGTCAACGCCTTCGTGGCGGCGCGGGAAGTCTTCATCCCGATCCAATGTGAGTACTACGCGCTGGAGGGGCTCTCTCAGCTGCTACGGAACGTCGAGCTCATCAAGACCCACCTCAACCCGCGGCTGGAGGTGTCGACGATCCTGTTGACGATGTTCGACGGGCGGACCAGGTTGTCCGCGCAGGTCGCCGAAGAGGTGCGTGAGCACTTCCCGGCCCAGACCCTCCGGACGACGATCCCGCGCTCAGTGCGAGTTTCGGAAGCTCCGAGCTTCGGTGAAACAGTGATGACCTACGACCCCTTGAGTAGTGGGGCGCTGGCCTACCTCGAGGCGGCCAGCCAGATCGCCCACCGTGATGCCGGTTCGACGACCGAGGGAGCACACTCGTGAAGGAGAGAGAGAAGCGCCGGGCGCTTGGTCGAGGCCTGGGTGCGCTGATCCCCACGGCGCCCGCGGGGGAGCGGCCGGTTGACGTGTTCTTCGGATCAGCAACGGCGGGCACACCAGGGTCCGGGCCGACCGAAGGACCCGGACCGACCGAGACCAGTGGCGCCACCTCCCAACCGACACCACCCACCGAGGCTGACCAAACTGGCCCCGAGCAAGTACTGCAGCCGGTCCCGGGGGCCACCTTCGCCGAGCTGCCCGTTGGCGCAATCCGGCCCAACCCTCGCCAGCCGCGGACCGTCTTCGATGAGGACGACATGGCGGAGTTGGTGCACTCGGTGTCTGAGATCGGGATTCTTCAGCCGATCGTGGTGCGACGGGTCAGCTCCAGCGACCCTGTGGGCGCCGACGAGCCCAGTGCCGCCGTGAGCTATGAGCTGGTCATGGGCGAGCGACGCTGGCGGGCGGCTCAGGCCGCTGGCCTGGAGAGCGTTCCGGCCATCATCCGCAGCACGCATGACGATGACCTGCTGCGTGACGCCCTGTTGGAGAATCTCCACCGCAGCCAGCTCAACCCGCTCGAGGAGGCTGCCGCCTACCGTCAACTGCTCGATGATTTCGGCTGCACCCAGGATGAGCTAGCAACTCGGATCGGCCGCAGTCGGCCACAGGTGAGCAACACCCTGCGCCTACTCAAGCTGCCGCCGCTCGTGCAGCGCCGCCTGGCGGCCGGGGTCCTCAGCGCCGGACATGCCCGCGCACTGCTGGGTCTCACCGATGCAGCCGCGATGGAGCGACTGGCCCAACGCATCGTCGCAGAGGGCCTGTCCGTCCGGTCGGTGGAGGAGATCGTCGCCGTGGGCGGTGCGTCGCCCACCAAGCCCGCCAAGTCGCCGCGAGCCGGCGCGCGACGGCCCCGGCTCGACGATGTGGCCGCGGCATTGGCGGACCACCTCGACACGAGGGTCACGATCGCCTTGGGTCAGCGCAAAGGCAGGGTGGTGGTCGAGTTCGCCTCAGTCGAGGACCTCAACCGAATCATCGACGTCATGGGCGTCAAGCACTCGCAGCGCTAGGCGGACCCGTGGCCCCGCTCGAGGGCCCGTGGGTCAGGTCAGCGTCGACCCAGGCACGGGCACGTTCCGCATTGACGCCCGGCCCCCACGCCTGGCCCCTGACCCAGCGGCGAGGAACCGCGAAGCGCCCGGCACGGACGGCACTGGGCCACCCGACCGGGCGCTTCACCCGAGGTTGAGCCAACCACGGGCTCAGCCGAGGAATGCCTCCAACTCACGCAGCAGCAGTCGCTTCGGCTTCGCGCCGACGATCGTCTTGACGACCTCACCGTTGAGGTAGAGGTTCATCGTGGGGATGCCGGTGACGCCATACCGCGCCGTGGTCTGCGGGTTGTTGTCGGTGTCAAGCTTGACGATCTCGATCTTGTCCCCGTATTCGGCGTAGATCTCTTCGAGGATCGGGGCGATCTGCTTGCACGGTCCGCACCAGGCGGCCCAGAAGTCGACGAGCACCGGCTTGGTGCTCTGCAAGACATCAGTGGCGAAGGTGGCATCGGTGGTGGCGGCGATGGCGCCCATGGGGATCCTTTCCGGATGACGGGGCTGCGGCGGGTATGCCGTGAGCCCGGGCTTGGGGTGCTGCCGAAAGGCTAGCTCGGGAGACTGACAGGGACTGACATGGACTGACAGGACTGACGTCTCCGACAGGATGGCCGGAACGGACACGTCATGGCTGGACGGACACGTCGCGAGCTCAGCCGGCGTCGGCCAGCTCTTCCAGGTCGTGCTGGGCATCGAGGGCGGCCGCGCATCCAGATCCGGCGGCGGTGATCGCTTGCCGGTAGGTGTGGTCGACCAGGTCTCCGCAGGCGAATACGCCAGCCAGGTTGGTCCGGGTGCTGCGCCCCTCACAGACGACATAGCCCGCTTCGTCGAGGTCGACGACACCCTTGACGAGCTCGTTGCGAGGGTCATGCCCGATGGCGACGAAGAGGCCGGTCACAGCCAGCTCCGACTCGGCGCCGGTCACCGTGTCGGTGACCGTCACGCCGGTCAGCTTCGCGTCCCCGTGCAGCGCGGTCACGGCAGCGTTCCACGTGAAACGAATCTTCTCGTTGGCCAGTGCCCGGTCCGCCATGATCTTGGACGCCCGCAACTGGTCCCGGCGATGGATGATCGTCACCGACTTAGCGAACTTGGTGAGGAAGGTCGCCTCCTCGATGGCGGAGTCCCCGCCTCCCACGACCGCGATGTCTTGGTCACGGAAGAAGAACCCGTCGCAGGTGGCACACCAGGAAACCCCATGCCCGGACAGTCGCTTCTCGTCCGCCAGACCCAACTCCCGGTATGCCGACCCCATCGCCAGGATGACGGCTTTCGACTTCCAGACCCGGCCTTCACCATCGGTGACCGTCTTGATCGGCCCGGTCAGGTCCATCGCCACGATGTCGTCGGTGATCAACTCGGCGCCGAACTTCTCCGCCTGGGCCCGCATCGCGAACATCAGGTCGGGGCCCTGGATGCCGTTCTCAAAACCAGGGAAGTTCTCGACCTCCGTCGTATTCATCAGAGCCCCGCCGGCAGTGACGGACCCCTCGAACAGCACCGGTGACAGGTTGGCCCGCGCGGCATACACCGCGGCCGTGTAACCCGCCGGGCCCGACCCGACGATCACCACTTCACGAACGTCGTCACTCACCGAAACTCCTCGTCGTTGCTCCCCGCGACGCCAGATGTGGGGTCGGCGTGGGGTAGGACCCCAAGATACCGGGCCCGTCGGAGCAACCCGCGCGACGCACGGGAGATTCCCGGCAGTGACTGACCCTCGCCGCCAGACAACCCTCGCCGCCAGACAACCCGCACGACAAGATCTGGTGAGGTCAGAGCGAGCTAGGGCATCGGAACGGGACCGTGCAGAACACCCGGGCTGCCCTTGCTGCAGCCCCGGTCCACGACATAGAGCTCCTTGAGCCCGTTGTCGACGACAACGATGATGATGCCGGGAGCGCCCTCAAAGGTGGCCAGGTCAGCGAAGACGGCATCCGCATTGCCCTCGCCCAACGTCGTCACACACTCGGTCAACTCGGTGACGCTCACCGCCGGACCGGACATCGCCGTCACCGTGGACGACCCGACCTCCCGCCCGGGAGCGTCCACCATGTCCTGGGCCAACCTCGTCAGGTTGTCGCGCGAGTAGCTGCGGGCGCTGGCCTCAAGGTGCAACCTGCCCCCCTGCAGGTTGGCGGTGACACCGTCCGACACCGGTGATGCTGCCTTCCCTGGGGCCGTCGCCGGCTCGGGTCGCGTAGCCGCGCCGGCAACCGACCCGGCCGTGCTCGACGACCGACCCAGACCCTGCTGGCTCAGCAGGCCACCGACCAGCCCCAAGGCGGCCACGGTGGCTGCCGCACTCCCCAGCACCACCCACCGCCGCCGGTTCTCACCTGTCCGGTCTCGGTGGCCGCCAGACTCAAGCCGACCCCTGCGCTCGACCTGCCGACGAGTGGATGAAGCGCCTCGCGCAGCACCCCAGCGCCGGTCAAGCCCCGCATCGGGGGGCAACTCGGCCGCCACGCCGGACCCGGACACGATCCCCAACCGTGCACCCGACTCAACGTCCAGGCCGAGATCCTCAGCCGGCCCAACAAGTCCAAGCTCAGCGCTGAGCTCAGCCGAGCCCGCGTCCGGGTCGAGCTGAGCCCGCCGCTGGACTTCGGCCAGCGCACCGACGATCCGATCCGACACGGACGCAGGCATCGGCCCAGGGTCAGGTTGGGCAGCCAACAGGATCCGCACCCCAGTCGGATCCGGATCGTCATCGATCCAGGTCGGCTTGCTCATCAGTGCTCCCTTGGCATAGTGCTCACGTGGCCCGCCCCCCGACGGACCGGCCCGGTCCCGGGCAGCAACGTCACGGGTAGGACGCCCCTGACCGGGGCGCGGTTCCCCCACCCACCGCCCGCGTTGCCGACCCGCGACGTGGTGGGGCACGGCATACGAACCAGGATCATGGCCGGATCCCCAACCACTGGGCCATGGCCTCCCGGCCACGCGCACAGCGCGACTTGACCGTTCCCTCGGCCACGCCGAGGATCTGGGCCGTCTCGGCGACGGACAGTCCATGCATGTCGACGAGCACGAGCGCGGCCCGTTGACCCTCGGGGAGGCGATCCAGCGCCGCCCGCACATCCAGGCGCACTTCGGTGCTCCCGTGTGAGTCGGCCCCGTCCCACAACTCGTGATCCGGGAGCGGGCTGGTCGGCCGGGCGCGGCGCAACCGATCCAGGCAGGCGTTGACGACAATGCGGTGCAACCACGTCGTCACCGCCGACTCCCCCCGGAACGAGCTAGCCCGCCGGTATGCCGCGATGAACCCGTCCTGCACGCAGTCCGCCGCGAGCTCCCGGTCACCACACACCCGGACAGCGACCGCCCACATCCGGTCCTTGTGCCGTCGGAAGATCTCACCGAACGCGTCCGGGTCACCGGCGCAGTGAGCGGCAAGCAACTCGGCATCCGACCGATCGATCAGTGCGCGGACCCCCGTCACCGGCTCACCGCGACTTCGGCCACCTGGGCGCGGAACCGGCCGCTGCCGTCCGGGCCGAGCTTGGTGACAAAGACGATGACGAGCTGACCGCTGGCCACCGGTCCGGCCGGCAGGTCAAACACGAGCGTGCCGGTGCGCCCCGCACTGGACCCCACGACGGTCGCGCCCTCGACCGATGCCCGGTTGGCGAGATAGACCGTGACGTCTTGGGCGACCGGCAGGGTGACGGCCACCTGCCGCACCTCGGTCTGTTGCCCCAGGTCAAGGATGAGGCCGACGCCGGGAACATTGAGTCCGCCGAACTTGTCCGAGGCATACCACCCGGAGCGCCACATCGTGTCGGCCTTGCCATCATGGGCCCGGCTCGCAGAGCTCGAATTCACCTGTCCGGACGTCGCATCCAGCATCGCCGCTCCGGTGATCGCCACCGGGGTGAGGGGAGTCTGAACACCCCCGGTCGCTGCCCCCGTCGCGCTGGACGCACCAACGGAGCCGGTTGCCGACGCGGCGGGACGCGCGCTGGGGGTCGCAACGGACAGTCGCGGCAAGCCCCAGATCCCCAAGAGGGCGAGGAAGACGACAAGCCCAGCAACGATCATCAGGGCCAGGCGCGACTCCCCGCGCCCCATCTCCCCGGGGCTGGGGACGAGCGGGACGGGGTCCTCCAGCGGCGCCTGACCACCGGCGAGCACGGCTGCCAGGGTCGCGTCTTCGAGGTAGAACTCCGGCTGCCGGTGCGGTCTGGCCAGAACGTTGAGGCGGGTTGAGTCAGCCGCGGATCGCGTCCCGTCACCTCTCCCGCGCCGCTCTCGCTGGAGCCCAGCGGACTCCGGCCCGCCCTCTCCGGCCGGTGGGCCGTCCGGCGTGGGCGCCGGGGAGTCAGCCCCGACACCCGCGTCCAAGGTTGCTGCCTCGCCTCTGGCCGAGACTCGCCCCGCCGTATGCCGTGCCCGTTCACCGATCCGGGTCGTCGCTGCGGCTGCCGCCGCACCGGCGCCCTGGCCCCCTCAGAGTTCACCGAGGTGGCGCTCCGAGTCATCCCGGTCGAGGAGCACACCGTGGTCCTGCGG
>MTKY01051084.1_pt1 | contig 10552 bp, 7 predicted proteins | sample 1042731 | NCBI WGS metagenome assembly MTKY01 (sample SAMN06212206, study PRJNA360538) | anaerobic digester metagenome | biome: Wastewater treatment plant; material: sludge; isolation source: anaerobic digester fed with sludge from wastewater treatment plant | place: Denmark: WWTP Soeholt ... | reverse complement strand
AAGACTATATCACCGGCCGGTTCGGATAAGAGCATTTGCCCCAGGAACGCATTTGGGATATAAAAAGGCGGATGGGGACTCCCTCATGAACGAGAAAATCGCCGTTGTCGAGGACGAGCCGGATCTATTGCGGTTGACGGCCGAGGCTTTAGGCCGGGAGGGATTCAAAGTGGCGACCTTTCCGGATGCGACAAGCTTTCTCCGTTCTCTCGACAAAACCTTGCCCGATCTCATCCTCCTCGACTTAATGCTCCCTGACGCCGACGGCCTCGACGTCTGCCGAGCCATCCGGGGCCATGATGCGCGCCGGTCGATCCCGATCATCATCATGACGGCTAAAGGCACCGAAACAGACCGGGTCCTCGGGTTGGAACTCGGAGCCGATGATTACGTCGTCAAGCCGGTTGCTTTCATGGAGCTGGCCGCCCGCATCCGAGCTGTCCTTCGAAGGGGGAAGGCGGACGCAACGTATCAGAATATCTCCCTGGGAAACGGCGAATTCACGATGGACCCCGAACGCTTCGAAGCACGGCTTTCGGGAAAGCCGGTCGAGCTGACGACGACGGAATTCAAGCTTCTCCACTTTCTCGCCTCAAAGCCCGGCCGTGTTTTCACCCGAGATCAGATCCTCGATCGACTCTGGGGACACGATAAAATCGTCCTCGACCGGACGGTCGACGTCCATATCAAGAACCTTCGGGAAAAGCTCGGCCCCGCCGCCCGATTCCTTAAGAACGTTCGAGGCGTCGGTTATAAGATCGATCATTAGGGGAGATCGAACCGCGCCGGCTTAATCCCGATGAATCGTTGGTTTGTTCCTCCGTTGAAGTGAAGCGCCAGCCGGCCGTTCTTTTCAATTCCGAACCTGTTAATTCCGAACCTGTTTAACCTTTTCCCTATTTCATACAATTTTAGCGGAGAAAATGCGGAAATGGTTAAACAGGTTCGCTTGATAAAACGGGGATTGCGCCTGCCGATAAATCGTGCTACTATTTACTTGTTTCGTGTTACTAAAGGAGGAGGTTCCATCATGAAACGATTGGTTTCCTGCGCCGTTGTTTTTCTTCTTGCTCTCTTCCCCGGCTTCAACCGGCCGGCGGCCGCGGCGGATTCGGACGCGGTTGAAAACGCCCAAAAAGACGAACGCCTCCTCCGCCCGCGGCATGAAGTCACGGTCACGGCCTCCCCCATCTGGAAGGCCGTCAAGGATTGTTCCGTGTCCGTCGGCATCCTGGATGAGACGGATATTTTAGCCGCCCGGCCGCTCAACGCCCTCGGAGCCCTCACCCGCCTCCCCGGCATTTTTGCTCACCGGACGGGCGATTTCGGACGGACCGACATCGAAATCCGGGGGATCGGCCAGCGAGGCCAGAGGATCGCCGTCCTCGTGGACGGCCGCCCGGAAAAGATGGGCTTGTTCGGCTGCGCCGTGACCCATGCCTATCCGCTCGACAACGTCGAGCGGATCGAGGTCGTCCGCGGCCCGTCCTCGGTTTTGTACGGCCCCGACGCCATGGGCGGCGTCATCAACGTCATCACCCGCCGGCCGGCGAGCGGCTTCCGGACGGAGCTTGCCACCGCCGTCGGCAGCTACAAGACCTTCTCCCTCAACCTCCGCCACGGCGCCGCGTTTGAGCGGTTCGACTATTATTTCACCGCCGACCGGATGACGAGCGACGGACACACCGCCCACTCTTCCTACCTGGGAACGGCTTTCACAGGCCGGGCGGCCTACGACCTCGGATCGGGCCTCACCCTGACGCTGCGGGGCAAGGCGTTCGACGGGAAGAAGAACGAGCCCGGCCCCCTAGCCTCTCCGTCCCTGACGTCCTGGAACCACTACAAGCGCGGTTCAGCCGACCTCAGCCTCAACGGCCGCTGGGAGGGAGGCGAAGGCTCGATCATGGCCTACGCCGACTTCGGCCGGCACGTCTTTTCCGACGGCTGGAACTCCCGCGATCATTATCGCGGAGCGATCGCCCGGGGCAGCCTGGCCCTCGGAGCGGGCCATCGCCTGTCGTTCGGGTTGGACGCCCGGTTTTTCGGAGGGAAAAGCTACAACGCCCCCAAGGGCGAATGGGAAAAAAGCGACGTCGGCGTCTACCTTCATGACGAAATTTTTCTCGGCGGCCGGTGGATTCTTTCAGCCGGCGCCCGCGTGGACCGCGATTCCCAATTTGGATGGGAAGGCTCCCCCCAGGCCGGGCTTGTCTGGCACGCCGGGGAAAATACGTCCTTCCGTCTTTCCGTCTCCAAGGCGTTCCGCGCGCCTCATATCAACGAGCTTTATCTTTTCCCCGCATCCAATCCCGGCTTGAAGCCCGAGCGCTCCTGGAATTTCGAGCTTGGGATCAGCCAAGCCGTGGCCCGGATCCTCACCTTCGACGCGGCCGTCTTCACCATGAGAGGGGCAAACCTTATTGAATCGGCCCCGAATCCGGCCGGCCCGCCGCCGTTCAAATTCCTGAACACCGGACGCTTCGCGTTCTCCGGAATCGAGCTGGGCTTGAAAGCCGACGTTCTCCCTTCCCTCATGCTCCGGGGCGCGTATTCGCGGCTGGACGCGGGCGGCCTGACGAAAGGCCGGCCGGGGAGAAAAATCGACCTCGAGATCCGCTGGCAGGCCGGCCGCTTCCGGACGTTTTTAACCGCCCAGTCGGTTTCCGAATACTACGCCGGCAATCGCAAAACGCTCCCTATTCCCTCTTACACCCTGGTCAACGGCCGGCTTGAATTCGCCGTCACTCCCTCCGTCGGGCTGTTCGCGGAGCTCAACAACCTTTCCGCGGCGGCCTGCTGGATCTACGCCGACCTTTCCGGAAAAGCCGCCGGGTTGTACGAAATGCCCGGGCGGAACGCCCATCTCGGGCTCAAGGTGGGTTTGTGAGCCGGCCCCCGCTCGGCGGATTTTTCGACCGCCACGCGCCTTCCTGGGACAACGGCCGGCCGGCCGGCTTAACGGCCGCGATTTCAAAGATCTTCGCGGCCGCCCGCCTTCGTCCGGGCTCGCGCGTCCTCGATGTCGGCGCGGGGACGGGCATCCTCTATCCCTATTTCCTCAAGGCCGGAGCCGGGGCTTACACGGCCGTCGACAGCTCGCCGGCGATGGTTCAGCGATTCAAGGCCAAGCGCCCGGAGGCCGCCGTCCTCGAGGCCGATTACGAGAAGCCGATCGCCTTTCCGGAGCTTTTCGACGTCATCATGATTTTCAACGCGTTCCCCCATTTTCGGGATGAGGAAGCGGTTTTCCGCCGTTCCCATTCCTATCTTTCGGCCGGGGGGCGGCTGTTCATCTGTCATTCCATGAACCGGGAAGCCCTCAACGCCCATCACCGCGACGCCGGCGGGGCCGTGGCGGGCGACGTCTTGATTTCCGACGAGCGGATGGCCGGGCTCTACCGGAAGGCCGGATTCACCGCCGTCCGGGTTGAAAACACGAACCACTTCTATTCCGAGGGAACGAAATGAAGCCCGAATTAAGGGACGTTTCGATGGCCGCGGTCTTCGGGGCGGCGGCCCTGGCCCTGCCCGTTCTTTTTCATGCTCTCGGACTGGGCTCCGCTTTTCTCCCGATGTTCCTCCCTCTCTCGGCGGCCGGGTTTCTCCTCCCCGGCCGCGCCGCCTGTCCGCTGGCGGTGATCGTCCCGGCCGCCTCCTTCGCCTTGACGGGCATGCCGCCGATGACCGTCCCTCCGACCGGGCCGATCATGATGCTCGAGCTCGCATTCCTCATGGCCGCCAATCGTTTCCTCCACAGCCGGCTGAAAATCGGCGTCTTCCCCGCGGCTGCGGTCGCGGCGGTCGCCGAGCGGCTGTTCCATCTCGTCCTTCTTTTTCTCGCGGCGTCCGTCCTCCGCCTCCCCCGCTTGGCCTTTTCGCTGGCCGCCTTGGTGAAAAGCCTGCCAGGGACGATTCTTCTCTTGACGGCGGTTCCGGCGGTCGTCAAAATCATCCAAAAGAACGAGGAAGCGTGATGCGGGCGGCGCTCCTCGTTTTCCTCCAAGCCGCGGCCTTCCTGGCCGGTCCTCGTCTTCTCGCCCCGGCCGCGGCCGCGGCCGCAGCCTGGTTTGCGGAGCGGAAGGAAAGCCGCTCCCGCGTCCTGTTCGGTACGGGCGTGTTCGGAATGTTTTTTATCGTCCTTTGTCTTCTAGGCGCGGTCGAGGGCTTTCTGAGGCTGTCCGCCCCGGATTATGGACGCTATGCCCTGCTGACGCTTCGGGGATACGCGTCCTTTCTCGTCGTCGTCGCCGGGACGTCGATGTTCACCCTGGCCGAAATCCTCTGTTTCCTGAAAAGAATCCGCGTGCCCGGCTATGTTTTAACCATGGTCTATCTCATGATCCATGATTTGTCCGTTTTCGCCCGGTTGGCCTCGGAAACCGGATGGTCCGTCCGGAGCCGCGGAGCGGGGCTCCGCCTCCCTCAGCGGATCAAGCTTGCGATCCACGCGGCGAGGAATTTCGTGGTCTTCGCCGCCTTGAAGTTCCGTCACCGGCATGAACACATCCAGGCCCGGGGGCTGTCCCTGGACCTTCCCCTGGACGAATGGAGGGCGCGTGAACGCCTGCCTCAAGGCGGATGATCTGTCCCTTTGGCGGGGGGAACAGGCCGTCGTTTCCGGCTTGTCCTTCACCGCCGCGCCGGGCGAACGGGTCGCCGTTCTCGGGGCCAACGGATCAGGCAAAACGACTCTGATCCGGACGATTCTGGGATTCTCTCCTTACCGGGGGACGCTTAAAGTCGAAGACCGGGAGGTCCGGGAGCAGCCCCGGGAGGCTCGGAAAGCGGCCGCGGCCGTCTTCGGCGACGCCGACACGCAGCTGCTGATGCCCACGGTCCACGACGAGCTGGCGTTTTCCCTGAAAGCGGCGGGAGCGCGGGCCGACGCGCCGGCCGTGCGGGTTTTCGCCGGACAATTCGGACTCGTCCCGCTTCTCGACCGCCATCCCTCGCGCTTGAGCAGCGGGGAGAAACGGAAGGTTCTCTTGGCCCAAAGCCTCGGCCGCGGGCCGTCGATTCTGCTTCTCGACGAACCGACGTCGGACCTGGACGCCCGGGGATCGCGCCAGTTGCGGGAGATGCTGAGCCAAGTTCCCCAAACGATCATTTTGGCGACTCATCATTACGACCTGGCCCTGGCTCTTTGCCGGAAAGCCGTCGTCCTCGGCGGCGGGAAGGCGGTCGTGTACGAGGATATCCGGCGGCTGTTCGACGACCCGGCCGCCCTCGACCGCTGGGAGCTCCTCTGAATTCAATCGGTACCTGGTTAACCATTTCCTGAATTCGAATCCAGGAAATGGTTAACCAGGTTCGGACTTATCGGAAATGCGGAAATGGTTAAACAGGTTCGGATTTAATCCGAATTGCTTGTCTGCTTCGCTCGCTCCCGTTTGATCTCCGCTTCCCGTTCGAGATAGCTCTGGCCGGACGTCATCCAGGCCTCGGCGGGCTCGCCCTTCAGATAATGCCCGAACCAGGCCAGGATCCGGCGCTGGTAATCCATCTGGTTTTTCTCCTTGCGCAGCCCATGACCCTCGCCCATGTAAGCCAGCATCACCACGTTCTTGTCCGCTCGCCGGGCGACGTTGTAAAGCTCGATGCCCTGGCGCCAGGGGACGATCTTGTCCTCATCGGCGACCTCGAGCAAAAGCGGGACGGTCATCCGGTGAGTCCCGAAATACGGGGAGTTGTCGATATAAGCCTGGAGGTCCTCATATAAAGGAACGACCATCCGCTCCTGACCCGTCTCGATGTGATCCGTCTCGGCGATGCCCGTGTCCCAGTGATGATCGCCGTAATAGCTGACCATGTCGATGATCGGCGCCCCGGCGACCGCGGCCGCGAAAATTCCGTCGGTATGGGTCGCGACGAAGGCGGTGTTGAAGCCGCCCATCGAATGCCCGACGATGCCGACCTTCGCGGGATCGACCAGGCCCATCTCCACGACTTTTTTCACGGCCGCGGTCACGCATTCGACCACGGACCAGCCCGGCCGGCGCTCCCGGAAAACGATGTCCGGTTCGAGAACGAAATATCCCTGGGAGGAGAAGACGCTGGCGTTGTAATAGCTCCGTTCCGACGGGGCCACGTAATGATGGACGGTCTGGGACAAAAGCTCGTAGTTGTAGACGATCATCGGATATTTTTTCCCCCGTTCGTATCCCGCGGGATAAATCAGGGCGGCCTGCAGCCTCCGTCCCTTGTCGGTGACATACTCGATCAACTCGCTCCGTCCCCAGGCGAATTTCTCCTGGAAGGGATTGGTCGCCGTCACCTTGGCGGCGCCCTTCAAATCGGGGCCTCCGACATGGATGTCGGGCGAAAGGTCATAATCCTCGATGATATAACCATACACATCGGCCTTTTCGGCCTTGGCCAAGCCGCCGACGGCCCGGTCGAGCCAGATCAAGCGGGTGGTTCCGCCGCCGGGGCGAAGGCGGGCGTATCCGGATTTTTTCGTCCACTCCCCGAAAAGCTCCAAGTAAAGGGGCTTGGTCAAATCAACCGCCTCGGCCGGAGGACGCGGAAATCCGTATCTCCGCCTCCCGCCGTCGGCCAAGTCCAAGCGGACCAAACGGTGGCGGACCTGTTCGCCGGCCCCGTTCGTCAGGCGCACCGCCCCCGAGCCGTCCGGGGCGATTTGCCAGAGATCATACTTGTCATAAAGAAGGACGGCGGCGTCCTCCTTCCCCCAGCCGGCGACTCCGAACGGCGGTTTGGCCGGGCCGGTCTCATCCGACTCCTGGTCGACGAACGAGACGGGGAGGGAAGCGGTGATGTTCACGACCGCTCCGGTGGACGCGTCGACCGTCCAATAATGGTCATCCTGGAGGAACAGAACGTACTTCCCGCCGGGGCTGGCTTGCACGTGCGCGTCGTCGACGCCCTCCCGGATTTTTCTCCGGGTCCCGGTCGCGATATCGGCGAGATAGAGATCCGCCGCCGGCCGGCCGATCGTCCGGTTGAACGCGTATTTCGACCATTCGGCGACGAGCGCCGACCGCCCCGGCCGAAGCGGCGTCACCTCTTCCTGGGCGGGATCCAAGCCGAGGGGGACGAGCTTTCCGGACGAAAGGCGCAGGGCGGCGGGCGTGTTTCGCCGGCGGTCCGCGTCGGCGTGGATTTTCTGCCAGGGCATGACAAAGACGTCCCTGGCGTGCCAGATTTCGATGGTTGAGACCTCCTCGGCCGCGGCCGGGCCGGCGGCCCGGTCTTTCATTCCGGCCGGAGCGACGGCGTCCTCCCAGGGGGCGAGTCCCAGGAAAACCACATCGCCGGCGGCCGACCAGGAGATCGGCCGGAAGTCGACGATCCGTTTTCCGGCTGGGAAGGCGGCATCCGCGGCCGAGTCATAAATCCAGCTTCTTTCTTTCGCTCCCAGTCCCGTCCAGGCCAGGACGACTTGGGCCGGTCCTTCCTTCCGGTCGTCCGTTTTGGCCCGGAACACGGCCAGGTCCGGCGCGTCTTTCCTCCAGGACAAGCCGGCGTAAGCCGACGACGACGAATCCAGAACGCGGAGGACGCCGGAGTCCGGGTCATACAGGTGGACGCCGTTGCCGGTCTTGCCTTTGACGCTGACGATCAGAGCCAGGAACCGGCCCTTCGGGCCGTCCTCCCAGCGATATTGGGAGACGTTGCCGAAGGACATGTCCAGGCCGGCCGCCAGCCGCCGGACGAGCAGGGTCGAGCCGGGAGATTCGCCGGCGGCTTTGGAATCCCCGGAGCGCGCCGGGGCGTCCGCCGCCTCGGCCGGAGGGTACGTTTTCATCGCCAGGGAAGCGCCGTCGGGACTGAAGGCGAACGATTCGATTCCGTCGAACATCGTCACGCCGCCTGCGGCCAGGTTCAGCAACCCTAGCTTGTCTTGGATGGGTTTTTTCTCGTCTTTCCGCTTCTTCGCGTCCGCTTCGGACAAGCCGACGGCGAACGCCAGCCACTTCGAATCGCTCGAATACACGGGCCGGGAGCCGAAGGCGAAAGCCTTCTCCGTCTTGTCGGAAATCCTGACGACGCGGAGCTCGTTATTCCGGTTGGATCGGTTAAGGCCGTAGACAAGCCATCTCCCGTCCGGAGAGAACCCGCCGTTGGCGCCGGCCGCGGCGATCGTTTCCCATTGGCCGTAATCGGCGAAGGTCGCCGGCGGCTGGGCTGTCGGCGCGCCGGACGCGAGGACCGTGACAAAGGCAAGGATGATGAGAGAAGCCGGAACGGAGCGTTTCATCGCGAATCTCCCTGTCCGAGGGGTGGATTCCCGCGGGAATCAAAATCCATTCTATCAATAAAAACGCGGGACACAACGATGATTTCTCCATTTCCCCGGACAGGCCCGCCGCGGCGGATCGGCGCCCGTCGAAATCGGTACCTGAAATCGGTACCTGTTTATCCATTTCCGCAATTCAATCGGTACCTGTTTCAATCGGTATTTCAATCGGTACCTGTTTAACCATTTCCCGAATTTGAATTCGGGAAATGGTTAAACAGGTTCGGAATGGAACAGGTTCGGAATGGAATCAGAAGTCCAGCTTGAAGCCGAGATAGATCTGGCCGTCGTCGCGGAAAGCCCCGAACTTCGTCTTGTCCCGGTCCCCCGAGACCGCGGCGAAGGCGCCGCAGACGACGTTGAAGGCGTCGGCGACGCGGAATTCCGCCTCGGGCATTACAACAAAGGCCGATCCGTTGGACGTGGTCTCGAAAAGCCCTCCGAATCTCAGCTTGACCGTGTCCCGGGCGAACTTGTATTCCGCTCGGCCTAAAACGTAGCTCCCCGGCTCGCCGAAGAACATCCCCTTCCGGAAGCCGAACGTGTCCTCCGCCCCGGCGCTGTAATCCACCTCGTCGAAAAAGCCGTGAAGGAACTGAACGTTGACCGAAAAACCGCCGCCGAAATTGTAGTCGGCGCCGGCCACGTACTTCCAGAACCCCTTTTCGAAAAGCGGAAAGGTCTTCGTGTAAATGACCGGCCCGTCCCCGATCCAAATCGGAAAGGAAACCGAGCCGTCGATTTTCTCCGGCATGACATAGGCCGCCTCCGCCCAGTATCCAAGGCCCCCGGCTTCTCCGGCCAGATCCAGGCCCAGAATCCCCGCCCGGGGATAATAAAACACGCCCGAGGTGACAAGCCCGGCATCCATTGACCGCAGATACGGCAGCGTCAAGTTGCCCCGATAATACGACAAGCCGAGGTCGAGGCCGGCCGCCCGTCCCGCGACCCGCGCGCCCCAGGCGGTTTTGACCGCCGTGTCGTCCCATCCCCGCGTCACGAGAAAATCATCCATCGGAAAGAACTTGGCGACCAAGCCCGAATATCCAAACGGCAGCGGCGAGACCTGGTGCTGGAGCAATCCGACCAGCTGGATCTTGAACGAGCCGCCGGGGTAATACTCCAGGTTGACGGCCGTCTGCGGCCGGCGCTCGAAGAAATAATCCGGATCGAACGACAGGAAGTTGGCGAAGTCGATCGGATTGAGGTTGTCGACGACGCCGATCTTGTCGGCCGTCCCCCAGGAAATCCGCTGCTTGCCGGCGGTCAAGTCGAGCCCATCGATCAGGAAGTCCGCGACCTTGACCCAACCCTCGTAAAGCGCGAGCTCGAAATGCTCCGAGGAGGCGGGCGATCCGAGAAAAGCGGATTCGGGGAATTGGTTGGCCTGGAGAAGGTCGCCGGGGTAAGAGAACGCGTCGAACCGCACGCCGTAGCTGACCCGGTCGTTGACCGCCCCGGCGAATTTCAACCGGACCTCGGCCCGGCGGAAGGCGAACTGGCCGGCCTTGTGGGTGAAAAACATGCCGTCCGGATTGTCGGCCGCGTAAAAAGAGGAAAACAGCCGGACCCGTCCGGTGATTTCGGGCGCGGCCGGCCCCGGCGTCCCGGCGGCGAAGGCGAAGCCCGCCGCCAATAAACCCACGGACAGGAACATCGCGGTTTTTTTCACGGTTCCCTCCTCAGCCCTGGATCTTCCGGACCAGGTTGCGTTCGGTGAAGAGGTCGGCGCCGACGCCCTTGTCGACCTTCATGTCCTTGAACTCCAAGGCCGTGCTCGAGCCCTTCTTGTGATCGGTCATCTTGACCGCGGTCATGACCCAGTAGCCGTCGATCGAGGCGTACGCCTGCTCGGCCGACTTCCAGAGCCGGCCGGCCTCGTCATACATTTCCGTCTTGACCGGCATGTGCATCCGCTTGTCCACGGTCATGACGATCCGGGAATACAATTTATCCGATCCGGCCTTCCGCTTGAGATCCAGCACCCAGGCGCCCGCGTTCTCTTCCCGGAGAGCCGGCTCATAAGACCGGGCGTATTCGCCCGTCCCCAGGTCGTCGTAGGAGAAATCCGAGCTCATGAACGCGTCCTTCCGGTTGGACGAGGCGATCCGCCGGGTCCGGTGAAATTCGGGCAGGTAGATGTACATCGAGTCGTCGCTCAGGACGAGGAAGCCGACATCGCGGACATCGGCCGGCGAAACGAATTTCATCAGCCGGTCGTCGTTCTTGCCGGCGTTGTTCCGCGTCCAGGCCCGGATCTCCCGGACCTTGACCGAGCTCCCCTGGGTGATG
>MTKY01047334.1_pt1 | contig 10553 bp, 10 predicted proteins | sample 1042731 | NCBI WGS metagenome assembly MTKY01 (sample SAMN06212206, study PRJNA360538) | anaerobic digester metagenome | biome: Wastewater treatment plant; material: sludge; isolation source: anaerobic digester fed with sludge from wastewater treatment plant | place: Denmark: WWTP Soeholt ... | reverse complement strand
CAAAGCTGCCGCTTGACGTCAGCGCCGCCCGCCGCGACATCCTTGATCAGCCGATTCCCGCGCAAAGGACCATGTGCATGACCGAGATCGCTACACCGGGCCAACTTCGTATGTCGTATCTGCGCTGGGCGCTGGTCACCGTGCCGGCGATCGTCCTGATCGGCAGCCTGATGGGCGTGTTGTCGAACAGCGGTTACGGCAACCGCTGGTTCGCCGCGCTCGACCTGCCTGCGATTACGCCGCCCGGATGGGTGTTCGGGGTGGTCTGGCCGATCCTCTACATCATGCTCGGGCTGGCGCTGGCGATGATCCTGCATGCACGCGGCGCGAAGGGGCGCGGCTTTGCGCTGCTGCTGTTCTTTGTCCAGCTGATTGCCAATTTCGCCTGGTCGCCGCTGTTCTTTGGCCAGTATCAGGTAACAAGCGCACTCTATCTGATCATATTCATCCTGATGGTGACGATCGCCACCACTTTTGCCTTTGCCCCGATCCGCAAGGCGGCGGCGTGGCTGCTCGTCCCTTACATGATCTGGCTGAGCTTTGCCGCAATCCTGAATTTCCAGATCGACCAGCGCAATCCCGACGCCGAAACCCTTGTCCCCGCCGCCGCCAGCACCCAGATAGGGTGACGGCAAGGGACTGAACGCTCGACAAAGGAACTTTAATATGCAGAGCGAGAACCGCTTTTTCGACGATCTGGCCAAGATGGTGAACGGCGTCGCCGGTACCGTCGCCGGCGCTGGCCGCGAAGCCGAAGCCGCGATGCGCGAACGCGCCAAGGAATGGGTCGGCCGGATGGATTTCGTCAGCCGCGAAGAATTCGAAGCAGTGAAGCAAATGGCCGCCACCGCGCGCGCCGAGACCGAGGCGTTGAAGGCGCGGCTCGACAAGCTGGAAGGCACGGCAAAGCCTGCGGCGACGGCAAACGCGGCTGCGGCAAAGCCAGCGGCACCGCCAAGGGCTGCGGCCAAGCCTGCCGCGAAGCCGAAAGCGGCACCCAAGACATAGTCGTCATCGCGGCGCAGGCCGGGATCTCGGCTTTGCATCCCACGCACCATTGAGATCTCGGCCTCTGCCGGGATGACGTTTTTCTGTGCGTGACTCGCGTCGCAGGACAACACCCGCTAAAGCGCCTCCATGAGCGAAGATATCTACGACGACGAAGACGGCCAGGACGCCGCCCCGATGGACATGCTGTCGTCCTATTTCGCTGCGCACGACTGGCCGCACGAAATGGTCGGCGAGGACGAGATCGTCGCGACCGCGCAGGGTAGCTGGACGACCTATGAGTTGCGCGCGGTGTGGCGCGCCGATGACGGCGTCATCCAGCTGCTCGCCTTTCCCGACATCCGCGTGGTCGAGGACAAGCGCGCCGTCGCGCACGAGGCGCTGGCGCTGATCAATGAACAATTGTGGCTTGGCCATTTCGAACTGTGGTCGAACAGCGGCACGATCCTGTTCCGGCATGGCCTGCTGGTCGGCAGCGATGCTTCCTTGTCGCTCGACATGACCGAAACGCTGATCGAAAGCGCAATCGATGAGTGCGAGCGTTTTTACCCGGTGTTCCAGTTCGTGCTGTGGGGCGGCAAATCGCCCGCCGAGGCGCTGGCGGCGTCGCTGATCGAAACGCGCGGGGAGGCCTGAGCCTTTACCCCCTCAACCGTTCGCCCTGAGCGTGTCGAAGGGCTGTCCTGTTCTTTGAACGTCGAGAACACGACCGGTCCGTCGACACGCTTAGGACGAACGAAGTCGAAGTTGGTTTAGCGTTTCTCGAACCGCGTCAGCCCGACGCCCAGTTCATTCGCCCCGATCGCAAGCGCCTCACCGCTCCAGTCGGCGACAAACACCGACTTGCGGCCGATCCCGGCGGGCAGACTGGCGCGATTGCCGACAATCGAAAGCCCGCGTGACGGGTTCTTGCGCTCTTCCGCCGCCACCGCGACCAGCGCCGAATAATTTTCCTTGTCGCGCCCCTGTATGAACAGGTTGTTCGTGATCTGGCCGACCGATCCCGACGGCAGGTCGATCATATAATTGGTCGCGCGCCCCTGGGTGTCGTCGAAGCTGTTGTCGTTGATGTCGACCGCGATCGCGCGCGTTTTAAGGTAGTGGCCGCCGCTGCCTTTTTCGAACCGCGTCCGCGTGACAACGACCTTGCCGTAAATCCCGGTATAGACGCTGTGCGCGCAGCTGAGCCCGCGGTCGCAGCGACCGAGGCCGGAGAAGGTCGAGTGATCGATGGTCAGCGTGGCTTTGGGGTCGTCGGCGGTCAATATCCCCTCCTCGCTGCTCCGGAACAGGCTGTTCAAAACTTCCAGATCGCTGGTTTCCAAGCGGATGCCCGCACCGTTACCGTCGGGAACGCGCATATTCTGGAACACCAGCCCATCGACCCGCGCCCCCGCGCCGCGCAGCACCAGTGCCGCCTTGCCCTCGCACGCCACCCCATCGAATATCGCCCGGCCGGGTTCGGCAGCAACAAAGGCGATGCGGCCCGCGGTCTGCACCGCACAGTCGCGGTGATAGCCGGGGGCGATGCGGACCGTCCCCTCGCCGTCACCGATCGCATTGACCGCGTCCTGCAGCCGTCCGAAGCTGCGGCCCTCGACGCTATAGGGTGCGCCGCCGCCGGTCTGCGCAGGCAGCGGCGTCGGGGCGGACAGCAGCGGAACGGCGAGCAGCGGCAACAGGGGCCGGCGGAGAAGGGACTTTACCATGACGACCCTATAGCGCGTTTCGAGCCGTCAGTCGTTTGCGAAGGCGGTTAATCGCGCACGCGTCCCGTTGTCGCACAGACGCGCCGTGTGAGGTTAATCGAGATTTGGCCGCAACCAGCGCGTCGCGGTGTCCATATCGACCCCGCGCCGGGTCGCATAATCGGCCAGCTGATCCGGCCCGAGCGCAACCCCAAAATAGCTCGCATCGGGATGTCCGAAATAGAAACCCGATACCGCTGCGGTCGGCAGCATCGCGAAACTTTCGGTCAGGACCGCGCCGGAATTTTTGCCCGCATCGAGCAAATCGAACAGGATCGGCTTCAGGCTGTGGTCGGGGCATGCCGGATAGCCGGGCGCCGGGCGAATGCCGCGATATTCTTCCTTAACGATCGCCTCCGGAGTCAGTTGCTCAGCCGGGGCATAGCCCCACAGATCGGTGCGGACATGCGCGTGCAGCCGTTCGGCAAAAGCCTCGGCGAACCGGTCGGCGAGCGCTTTCAGCAGGATGTCGTTATAATCGTCATGCTCCGCCTTGAAGCGCGCCAAATGCGGCTCGATGCCGTGGATTGCGACCGAAAAGCCGCCGATCCAGTCGCCGTCATGGCTGACGAAATCGGCGAGGCACATGTTCGGGCGCCCCTCGCGCTTCGCGATCTGCTGGCGCAAGAAGGGAATGCGGACATGCTCTTCGGTCTGTTCGAGATGGATGATCACATCGTCACCCTCGCGGCGGCACGGCCACAGCGCGGCGACCCCCCGTGCCGTCAGCCAGCCTTCGCCGATGATCTGGTCGAGCATCGCGCGCGCGTCGGCGTACAGGCTCGACGCGCTTTCGCCGACGACCGGATCGGTCAGGATCGCGGGATAATTGCCCGCCAGCTCCCACGCGCGAAAAAAGGGCGTCCAGTCGATCCAATCGACTAGCTCGGCCAGATCCCAGCTGTCGAAGACATGCAAACCGGGGTTCTCGGGCGGAAACGGCCGGATGTGTTCGTCAATCGCAAAGCCGTTGGCGCGCGCATCCTCGATCGGGATCAGCGCGCTCTGCCCCTTGTTCGCGCGCACGTCGCGGACATGCTCATAATCGTCCTTGTAGCCCTTCACATAGGCATCACGCCCGGTGTCGCTGACCAAGGCGGTGGCGACGCCGACCGCGCGGCTGGCGTCGAGGACGTGGAGCACCGGGCCTTTGTAGGCGACGTCAATGCGCAATGCTGTATGGACTTTCGACGTCGTCGCGCCGCCGATCAGCAGCGGCATCGTCATCCCGGCGCGCTGCATCTCCTCGGCGACCGTCACCATCTCATCGAGCGAGGGGGTGATCAGGCCTGACAGGCCGATCATGTCGGCGTCATTCTCGTTCGCGGCTTCAAGGATCTTGCTCCACGGCACCATCACGCCGAGATCGACGATCTCGAAGCCGTTGCACTGCAGCACGACCCCGACGATATTCTTGCCGATATCATGGACGTCGCCCTTCACGGTGGCCATGATGACCTTGCCTTTGCCCTTCGCGCCCGGCTCCTTCGCCGCTTCGATGAAGGGCAGCAGATGCGCGACGGCTTTCTTCATCACGCGTGCCGATTTGACGACCTGCGGCAAAAACATCTTGCCCGACCCGAACAGGTCGCCGACGACGTTCATGCCGTCCATCAACGGCCCCTCGATCACCTCGATCGGGCGCGGCAGCAGCAGGCGCATTTCCTCGGTATCGGCGACGACATGGGCATCGATGCCCTTGACCAGTGCATGTTCCAGCCGCTTGGCGACCGGCCAGCCGCGCCATTCCTCGGCGGCCTTCTCCTGCGCTGGGTTGCTGCCCTTATAGCGTTCCGCGAGCGCGATCAGCCGCTCGGTCGGGCTTTCCGCCTCGCCGTCTTTCTTGCGGTTAAGCACGACATCTTCGCTCGCCTCGCGCAGTTCGGGGTCGATCGTGTCATAGACGTCGAGCTGGCCCGCATTGACGATCGCCATGTCGAGCCCGGCGGGGATAGCATGATAGAGGAAGACGCTGTGCATCGCGCGGCGCACCGTCTCGTTGCCGCGAAAGCCGAACGACAGGTTCGAGAGGCCACCCGAGAAATGGACGTGCGGACAGCGGACGCGGATTACCTTCACCGCTTCGATGAAATCGACCGCATAATTGTCATGCTCTTCGAGTCCCGTCGCGACCGCGAATACGTTAGGGTCGAAGATGATGTCCTCGGGCGGAAAGCCTATGCCCATCAGCAGGTCGTATGCGCGCGCGCAAATCTCGATCTTGCGTTCCATCGTGTCGGCCTGCCCGACCTCGTCAAACGCCATCACGACGACCGCGGCACCATAAGCCATGCATTTGCGCGCATGGTCGAGGAAGGCCCCCTCGCCCTCTTTCATGCTGATCGAATTCACGATCGGTTTGCCGGGCACGCATTTCAGCCCCGCCTCGATCACACTCCATTTCGAGCTGTCGATCATCACCGGCACCCGCGCGATATCGGGCTCGGCGGCGATGAGCTTGAGGAAAGTCGTCATCGCATATTCGGCGTCGAGCAGCCCTTCGTCCATGTTAACATCGATGATCTGCGCGCCATTCTCGACCTGCTGGCGCGCCACTTCGACCGCCGCGGCATAATCGTCGGCGAGGATCAGCTTCTTGAACGCCGCGGACCCCGTGACGTTGGTGCGTTCGCCAATGTTGACGAAATTGGTGGCGGAGGAGGCGGTATTCTCAGTCATCTGATGCTTTCAAGCCCCTCCCCTTCAGGGGAGGGGGTGGGGGTGGGAGCTATCAGCGTAGCGCAAGGCCGATGGCCCTCACCCCGCTGCGACGAGCGAACGCGTTCGCAAGCCTCGCTGCCCCTCCCCTGAGAGGAGGGGATAAAATCACGCCGCCATCGTGAACGGCTCCAGCCCGGCGAGCCGCGTCCGCACCGGCACTTGCGGGATATGGCGCGGCGCGAGGCCCGCGACGGCCTTCGCCATCGCCGCAATATGCGCGGGGGTCGATCCGCAACAGCCGCCGAGGATATTGACCTGCCCATGCTCGGCCCATTCGCGCACCAACGCAGCTGTCGTGTCGGGCATCTCGTCATATTCGCCCAGCTCGTTCGGCAGGCCGGCGTTGGGATAGACCATCACCAGCGCGTCGGCGATGTCGGACAGCACGCGCACATGCGGGCGCAGCTGCGCCGCGCCGAACGAGCAGTTGAGCCCGATGGTCAGCGGCTTGGCGTGACGCACTGCGTACCAGAAGGCCTCTACCGTATGCCCCGACAGGTTGCGACCCGACAGATCGGTGAGCGTCATCGAGATCATCAGCGGCAGCTCGCGCTCGATCTTCGCCTCGGCCTCGAGCGTCGCGGCGATCCCCGCCTTGGCGTTCAGCGTGTCGAAAATCGTCTCGATCAGGATGAAATCCGCGCCGCCCTCGGCGAGTGCGACGACCTGATCGAGATAGACCGCTTTCAACTCATCGAAATCGATCTCGCGGTAACCGGGGTTATTGACATCGGGCGACAGCGACAGCGTCTTGTTGGTCGGCCCGACCGCACCCGCGATAAAGCGTCGGCGGCCGTCCATCGCTTCATATTTGTCGGCAGCTGCGCGCCCCAGCCGCGCGCTTTCATGGTTGATATCGGCGACCAGATGCTCGGCTCCGTAATCGGCCTGGCTGATCCGGTTGGCGCTGAAGGTATTGGTCGACACGATGTCCGACCCCGCAGCCAGATAGGCCTCGCCGATCGCGGTCACCACGTCGGGACGCGTCAGCGCGAGGATGTCGTTGTTGCCCTTCTGGTCATGGCTCAGCCCGAGCGAACCGGCATAGTCGGCCTCGACCAGCTTGCGGTCCTGGATCTGCGTTCCCCAGCCGCCGTCAGTGAGCAGGATGCGGTCCTTTGCTGCTGCCACTAATGCTTCGCGCGCGCTTTTCATGCGATCTGATCCTTTGCGTTCACAACCGGCCGCAGACCCAGCAGATGACAAATCGCATAGCTGAGCTCGGCGCGGTTGAGCGTGTAGAAATGGAAATCGCGTACCCCGCCCGCATACAGGCGGCGGCACATTTCGGCGGCCACGGTCGCCGCGACCAGCTGGCGCGCCGCGGGATGATCGTCGAGGCCGTCGAACAGCGACATCATCCAAGCCGGGATCGCGGTGCCGCACAAGTCGGCGATGCGGCGCGTCTGTGACACGTTCGAGACCGGCAGAATGCCGGGAATGATCGGCGCGTCGATCCCCGCTGCGGCTGCCGCATCGCGGAAACGCAGGAAGCTGTCGGGCGAGAAAAAGAACTGCGTGATCGCGCGTGTCGCTCCGGCATCGAGCTTGCGCTTCAGATTGTCGAGATCGGCCTGCGGACAATCGGCATCGGGGTGCGTTTCGGGATAGGCGGCGACCGAGATTTCAAACGGCGCCACCGCCTTCAGGCCCGCGACGAGCTCGACTGCATTGGCATAGCCGTCGGGATGCGCACTATACGGCGCTCCACCGGGGACGTCGCCGCGCAGCGCAACAATGTGCCGCACCCCGGCTTCCCAATAGGCCTCTGCTACTTCATCAATCTCGGCGCGCGATGCCTCGACGCACGTCAGGTGCGCCGCAGGCGGCACAGCACTTTCGGCGGCGATACGAGCGACGGTCGCATGGGTGCGTTCGCGCGTCGAACCCCCTGCGCCATAGGTCACCGAGACAAAGCGCGGCGCCAACGGTTCGAGCGTCCGAAACGTGTCCCACAGCTGCGCCTCCATCTTTTCGGTCTTGGGCGGGAAAAATTCAAAGCTGACGCCGATGTCACCGTCCAGATTGGCGAACAGCGGCGACGCCGCGGCGCGGCGCGCTTCCGCGAGCGAGTTCAAGGTTGACGTCATGCCGCAAGCCTTTTGGGTTGGCCATCGCCATCCTGGGCGAGAGGCGGTTGATCTTCGTCGCTGCGACGGCGGCCGAGCCAAAGCTTGACGACCAGTTCGCCGCCTTCGAGCGTTTGGGTGTTTTCCAGCAGCAGTCCCGCCGATGCGAACCAGCCGCGGATCTGCGCGTCCGAAAAGCCGAGCCGCGCATGCGCCGCCAGGTTGCGAAGCGCCTCATCGTCATGCGGCGCGAAATCAACGACGAGCAAATGACCGCCGCCGCGCAGCACCCGGCTCGCCTCGGCAATCACCCGGTCGGGTTCGTGCGCAAAGTGCAGCGCCTGGTGGATGACGATACTGTCGACGCTGGCGGCGCCTACCGGCAAATTCAGGAAATCGCCCTGCACCAGATCGACCGGGATCGCTTGACCCGCGAGCTTGGTGCGCGCGATGCGCAGCATTTCGGGGCTGCGGTCGAGCGCAGTTATCCGGCGCGCCGTCGGCGCAAAAATCTCCGCCATCCGGCCGGTGCCAGTGCCGATGTCGAGCAAATGCCCGAGCCGCCGGTTGTGCATCATCGCCAGCATCGCCGCCTCAACCTCGCTTTCGGCAACATGACGCGAACGGATCGCGTCCCATTCGGCGGCATGCTCGGCAAAATAGCGTTCGGCGACCGCGACGCGCTCGTCGCGCACCGCCGCCAGCCGCCGTGCATCATGCGCGATCACCAGCGCCTCGCGCGCCGAAAACGGCCAGCTTTCGGCCTGCCCGATAATCTCCGCAATCGGTCCGCCCTTGGCGATCCGCAGAAACACCCAGCTGCCTTCGCGGCGCCGCTCGACAATCCCCGCCTCCACCAGGATGCGGACGTGGCGGGAGACGCGCGGCTGGCTCTGGTCGAGAACGGCCGCCAGCTCACCGATCGCCAGCTCCATTTCGCGCAGCAGCGCCACGACTCGCAGGCGCGTCGGGTCTGCAAGGGCACGAAAAATGTCGATCAGCTCGCTCATGGGAATACATATAAAGCTTTCTTTATATCCGGTCAACCAAGCCGCGCACCCCTAATTTCCGCCATGCGCGATTGGGCCAAGGCGGGTTTGTGACGAAACATCCCGGCTGGCCGAAAAAGGGCGTTGCGTGCCATTTGTTGAGCGAGTAATTCTCCGCTCGATTGGCATATTCCGGGATCGATCTGTTCCTGTGCCGGTCGATCAGTTCAATCCGAGAGGGGTTTCCCAAATGAAAAAATCGATCACTCTGTCGCTCGTCCTCGCCGCTACGATGAGCCTCGCCGCTTGCGGTGAAAAGGCTGCCGACGACACTGCTGCTGCAACCGAAGACGCCGCTGCGACCGTCGAAGGCGCTGCTGACGGCGCTATGGAAGCTGCCGAAGGCGCTGCCGACGCTGCTGCCACTGCCGGTGCTGCTGCTGAAGGCGCTACCGACGCTGCTGCTGCTGGCGACACTGCCGTTGCCGCCGACAAGGCAACCGAAGCGGCTGACGCCGCCAAGGAAGCTGCCGACGCTGCCAAGGGCGCGATGGAAGAAGCAAAGAAGTAAGCTTCTTTCGGGCCAAATTGGTCAACAGAACAATGGGGGTCGTCGGTTCGCCGGCGGGCCCCTTTGTTGTTCTGGGGGATAGGCGCCGTGCCGCGAAGGGACAAAAGCTATTGATTGCCAAGCCCCTGAACCCTCGCTAACCCTCTGCGTCCATGACCGGTCACACGGTCATTGTTTTCGAAAGGAATACCCATGCGCAAGATCCTCATCGCTTCGATGGCCGCCGCGGCCTTCAGCCTCACCGCGTGCTCGGAAAAAACCCAGGACGCAGCTGGCGAAACCGCCGACTCGATGGCTGACGACGCCGCCGCCACCGGCGATGCAATGGCGGAAGGTGCTGCCGACGCCGCAGACGCTACCGCTGCTGCCGCCGACGACGCTGCTGCCTCGACCGCCGCTGCCGCCGACAAGGCCGGCAATGCTGTCGAAGGCACTGTCAACGCCGCCGGTGACGCCGCTGCGGCCGCTGGCGACAAAATCGAAGCCGAAACCGCTAAGGCCGAAGCCAACGACAAAAAGTAGGTCATTGGCGCGCGTCTGAACGCGCGACTATAGAAGGGCTCCATTCTTTATGAATGGAGCCCTTTTTCGTGGGAGAGACGTCTATGCAATGCCGTGGATTTGCGACAATCCTGACAGCGGCAACCCTTGCGCTGGCCGCGGGGTGCAGCCGCACCGATAACGAACCCGGCCCTGGCGGGGTAACGGTCAACGAGGCCAAGGCGCTCGACGATGCCGCCGAAATGCTCGAAAGCCGCGACGCTGCCCCCGCCGCCGGTGCTGAGGCAACAAGCAGCGCGAACGAGAACGCGGATAAATAGCGCCTTTCCCTCGGCGCGGCGCGGGGTTAAACTGGGGCCACCCCGCGACTGGCGCTGAAGATGGAGACCCATCGGGAAGCGGGGCTGGCAGATAAGCCATGACGAGCCGCGCGCCTGGGTGATCCACAGCCAGCGCAAGGACATCCGAATGACCGACGCACCGCCGATCCCTGCCGCCACCACGATCGTTTTCCTGCTGTTTCCCGGTATCACCCAGCTCGATTTCACCGCGCCCGCGCAGGCGCTCTGCCGGATTCCGGGCGCGCGCCTAGTTGGTGCGGCAGCAGACCGCGATCCGATCGCCACCGACAGCGGTTTTTCGATCCTGCCGACCGACGATTTCGCGAGCTGTCCGCAAGCCGATATCCTGTGCGTACCCGGCGGGCATGGCGTTGCCGAGGCGCTGGGCGATGCCACAACTATTGATTTCATCGCGCGGCAAGCCGCCGGCGCAAACTGGGTCACGAGCGTCTGCACCGGCGCCTTCCTGCTCGGCCGCGCTGGATTGCTGACGGGCAAGCGCGCCACGACGCATTGGGCCTATGCTCATCTGCTGCCTCTGGTCGGTGCCGAACCGGTGAACTCCCGGATCGTCGAAGATGGCAATCTGGTCACCAGCGGCGGAG
>MTKY01053676.1_pt1 | contig 10555 bp, 13 predicted proteins | sample 1042731 | NCBI WGS metagenome assembly MTKY01 (sample SAMN06212206, study PRJNA360538) | anaerobic digester metagenome | biome: Wastewater treatment plant; material: sludge; isolation source: anaerobic digester fed with sludge from wastewater treatment plant | place: Denmark: WWTP Soeholt ... | reverse complement strand
CAAGCTTCAGTCCCCCGCCCTGCTGATCACCCGCGGCTCCCAAGGCATGGCCCTTTTCGAAAAGGGCAAGCCTCCCCGGTTTTTACCGGTGTTCGGATCGACCGATATCGTCGACGTCACCGGCGCGGGGGACACGGTCATCGCCGTTTTCACGGCCGTCCTCGCCGCCGGGGGAACCTTCCGCGAGGCCGCCCGCCTGGCTAATTACGCCGGCGGGATGGTCGTGATGAAAAAGGGAACGGCCGTCGTCCGGCCTCAGGAACTCAAGCAGGCGGTCCTCGTCGGGAATTGAAAACGGCCAAGATCCTCCCCCTCCCCGCTCTGCGCCGCATCGTTGATGGAGCGCGCGGCCGCGGAATGCGAATCGTTCTGGCCAACGGCGGCTTCGATTTGATCCACGCCGGACATGTCCGTTACCTCCGGGAAGCCCGGAAGAAGGGCGATCTGCTGGTCGTGGCCCTCAACAGCGACGCTTCCTTGAGCGGGCTGAAGGGTCCGGGCCGGCCGATCCTCCCTCAGAGGGAACGGGCCGAAATCATCGCCGCTTTCGAGGGCGTCGATTATGTCGTCATCTTCGGCGAACCCGATGTCGAGAGGATTCTCCGCGCCCTCCGGCCCGACGTCCATGTCAAGGGATCGGATTACACGAAGGACACCGTTCCCGAACGGGAGATCGTCCGTTCCTACGGGGGAAGAGTCGCCATCGCCGGGGGGCCGAAGATCCGTTCGACCTCCGATATCATCTCCCGGATCCTCAAACGGCCGAATGACGCCCGGAGGCCGCGGCCGTCCCGATGAACGAATACCTGATCATCCGGTTGAGCTCGCTCGGCGACATCGTCCACGCACTCCCCGCTTTCGCCGCCCTCCGCCGCCGCGAGCCGGAGGCCCGGATTTCCTGGGTGGTCGAGCCGAAAGGGCGGGAAATCCTCGACCTCGTCGAGGGCCTGGACGAGATCATCACCGCCGGCGAGCCCGGCTGGACGTCGAAACTCCGCCGCCGCTGCCGGATCGCCCTGGATTTCCAGGGGCTCCTCAAGTCGGCTTGGATCGGCTGGAAGTCACGGTCCCGGCGGCGCCTCGGGTTTTCGGCCGGCAATCTCCGCGAGCCGGCCGCCCGCTGGTTTTACACGGAAACCGCTCCCCCTTTTCCTGAGGACGGCCATGTCATCCTGAAAAACCTGCGGCTGCTGGAGATCCTCGGATACAAGGAAACGCTCGTCCGCTTTCCCTTGGCCGTGCCCGGAGATCTCATCCGGACCGCTCAAGAACGGCTGTCCGTTCTGGGATGGAATCCCGGCCTCCGCCCGGTGATCTTCAACGTCGGAGCCGCCTGGCCGACCAAGCGCTGGTTCCCGGAACGGTGGACGGAGACGCTCCGGCGGCTGGACCGAGCCGGCCTGTTCCCGGCGATGCTTTGGGGCACGGAAGAGGAACGGAGGACGGCCGAAGGCGTCGGCCGCGCGGCCGGCGTTCCCGTACTGCCCTTTTTTTCCGTCAAGGAAACGTTCGGCCTGTTGAAAAGCGCGGCCCTTCTTGTTTCCGGAGACACATTCGCCCTCCAGGCCGCCTCCGCCGTCGGACTCCCGGCGGTCGCGATTTTCGGCCCGACCAATCCCCGCCGCAACGGTCCGTTCACGCCCCGGGACCGGGTCGTCTACCATGAGCTCCCCTGCGGGCGCTGTTACCGTCGGGCATGCCCCGATCCCAGGTGCCTGAAAGCCGTCGACGTCGACGAGGTCCTCGAAGCGATCCGGGATACCCTGGCCCCTCCCCAATGACATGACGATCCGGGAAATTCTTTATCGATGGCGGGTCCGGGCGGCCTTGTTCGCTTTCGTCGCCGTCCTCATCCTGGCCCGGCCGACGGCGGCCTCGATCGCCGCCGGGGCGGCGATCGGCGCGGCCGGCTTGGCCGTCCGCGGCTGGGCGGCGGGTCATATCCGGAAAGACAAAGCCTTGGCGGTCACGGGACCTTACCGGTTCACCCGCAACCCGCTTTATGTCGGAAGCTTCATTCTCGGCCTCGGCCTCGTCTGCTGTTCTTGGACCTGGCGGGGAGCGGCGATTTTCGGCCTATATTTTCTCGTGTTCTATGTGCCGGTCATGGCCGAGGAGCGCGACCGCCTCCGGCGCCTTTTTCCCGAGGCTTACGCGGAATACGAGAGCCGTGTTCCCCTCTTTTTCCCGACGCTCCGGGGCGCGGCCCCCAGCGAGCCCCGGAAATGGGACGCCGCCCTGTTCCGCCGGAACAAGGAATTCCGGGCCTGGCTCGGAACAGCGATCGTCTGGGCGCTGTTCATCCTTCGGGGATTGTTCCGATGACGCGGACGCCCGAGCGTCGGGCCCGGCTCCACAACGTCCTCGGCCGGCGTCAACCGGACCTCCGCGTCGTCCTGGAAGAGATCACCAACGCCCACAACGCGGCGGCCGTCCTCCGCACTTGCGATGCGGCCTCGGTCCTTCACGTCGACCTCATCCAGGCCGAGCCGGCTCCGCTGCCCTTCAATCAGGCGATCACCACCCGGGCCGATAAATGGCTCGTCCTGCATCGCCATCCGACTCCTCAGGCATGCTACGAGTCGCTGAAGGCGGCCGGCTTCCGGATCGCCGCCGCCGACCTGGGCCCGCAGGCGATCCCCCACACGGACCTGGACTACTGCCGGCCGACGGCGATCGTTTTCGGCAGCGAGCGCGAGGGCCTTTCGCCGTCGGCCCGCGAAGGGGCCGACGTCCTGATCAAGATCCCGATGTTCGGGATGGTTCAGAGCCTCAATCTCTCGGTTTCGGCCGGGATCATCCTCTATGAAGCCGTCCGCCAGCGGCTCGCCCGGGGCTTCTTTGATTCGCCCCGCCTCTCCCCCGAGGAATTCGAGAAGCTCTTCGCCCGCTGGATGGAGCTATAAGGGGAATCCGGAGCGCCTCCCCGCGTCAAATCCTGGAAGAACCTCGGAGCCGCGGCGGCCGCGTCTCCTCTCTTTCCCATTCCTCGGCCAGCCTTCTCATCTGCTCCCGGCTCAAGGTCCCGAGCCGCCGGTCCCCGAAAAGATCCCTCAAATCCCGGACCGCCCCCCGAAAAACCGAGGCGGCTCCCTCCGGTTGCTTGTCCTCCTCGGCGACCGGAACTTCGATCGTCATCGTTTTGCGATCGCGGAGAATCTCCAGCTTGACCTTGTCCCCGGCTTTTTTATCCCGGATCAAGCCGCTCAGGCGGGCGACCGTTTCCACCGTTTGGCCGTCGGCTTTGAGAATCACGTCGCCGGCCTTGAGGCCCGCTTTTTGAGCCGGGCTCTCCGGAGCGAACTCGGTCACGAGCAGCCCCCGGCCTTCCTTGACGCCGAAGAATGCGGCCAGATCACGGGTCAGCTCTTGGAGAGTGACCCCGATGTAGCGCCGGTTTTCCCAGACGAAGAACCGTTCCGGCCCGCCGGGCGCGGCCGGCCGCTCGGTTCCCTTGGGAAGCGGAGGGAACAGCCTCGGAAACCGGGTTTCCAGCTCGAGGCGGCCGTCCTCCGGCGTGAATTCCCCCAGCTTGACCTTCACATCCTTGGATTCCTTGTCCCGGAGAATTCCCAGGACAACCTCGGTCCCGGGCTTCCGCTTCCGGATCTCGCGGGAAAACGCCGCTCCGGAGGCGATCTCGGCTCCGGCCGCCTTGACGATGACGTCGCCGGGTTTCAGCTTGGCCGCTTCGGCCGGGCTGTCCGCTTCGACATCCTTGATTTCGAGGCGTCCATCCTTCTCGGTGATCATGATCCCGATCCATCCGCGGAGGACTTGGCCGTCCTTCCGGATATCGGCGGCGACCGAGCGGACCACGTCCGCCGGAACGGCCAGGGCCATTCCCGAGGACGGCCCCTCGGCCCGGCTGAAGACCGTCCCGGTGCCGACGACCTGCTGCTCCCGGAACTCGAAGTAGACCGGCTGGTCCTCGAAGAAGGTTCCGCGCAGGACGCCGATCATCCGCCCCTCGGAATTGACGACCGGGCCGCCCGACGAGCCGGGCATCACCCAGAGGTTGAGCCGGATGCGGTCCTCGGTCGCCGAGCTGACGATGCCCTGGGTCACGGCCGGCGTATCCTCGGGAGAGAAGCCGATCGCCCCGGCCCAGACGCCCGGCCGGGCGTCGGCCGTCGTCCCGAGGGCGATGGGGGCCAAGCCCTTGTTCTTGACCTCGATCACGGCCAGGCCGGTCAGGGTGTCGAATCCCTTGAAATCGGCCGGATATTGTTTTCCGTCGAATGTCCGGACGGTGATTTTTTCATCCCGCGGCGAGATCAAGGCGGTGGTGACGATCGTCCCCTCCGCGTCGATCACCACGCCGGTGGCGATCTTGCGGACGCCGTTGCGGGCCTCGACCTTCACGACCGAGGGGGCCGCCGATTTCAGGACGCTTTCGATATTCCGCTCGTCGGCGGGGACGGCGGCCGCGACGGCCGTCGACAACCCGACCGCCAGGACGAGACCCAGGAGGGCGGCTTTTAAAAGAAAACGACGATGGGGCATGAGATCCTCCTTAATAACGGATCATCGCGAACGAAGAATCCGAGATCTGTTCCAGAAGATACACGGCCTCCGCGTCCGGGGAACCGGCCCGGACTTCCCGGCCGTAATCGATGGTTTCCATGACCGGGATCGCCGCCGGTTCAGCGGCCGAGACGGCATATTCGCCGGCGGTCCGCGGCCCCTTCCCCGGAACGACGAAATTCAAGATGGTGAAAAAGGCCAGGAGAGCGGCCGCCGACCCGGAAAGCGCCCACTTGAACACGCGCGCCCGCCGTTCTTGGGGCCTCGCCCGGCGCCTCCGGTCCAGCTCCCGGAACACCCGGTCCTCGAAATCCTCCGGGGCCGCGACCCGGGCCAATCCATTCCACGTCTTAGCATCGTCCATCGCTGATCTCCCGTTTGGCGAACGCGGTGACGCCGTCCGACGCCCCCTCCAAGCTTTTCCGGAGCATCGCCCGCCCCCGGCTGATGCGGGCCTTGACCGTTCCAACCGGGCTTTTGACGATCGCCGCGATTTCCTCCTGGCTGTAGCCCTCGACGTCCTTGAGGACGACGGGGATTCGGTACCGCGGATGAAGGTCGGCCAAGGCCGCCCGCAGGTTCCGGGTCAATCCCGTGTCCGATTCCTCGCCGGCCGGGGTGCTGATTTCGATCGTCGGCGGCAACTCCTCCAAGGAAACGGCCATCATCCGGCGGCGCCGTTTGTGATCGGTTTTCGCCAGGTTCGAGGCGATGGCATAGATCCAAGAGGAGAGCGGGGCGATCGGCCGGTAGCGGTCGGCCTTGAAATAAACCCGGATGAACGTCTCCTGGGACAGGTCGGCGGCCTTTTGATAATCGCCCGTCACCTGGTACAGGTAATTCACAATCTTGTCCTTGTAGGCACGGACGATCTCGGCGAAGGCCGAGTTATCGCCTTGCTGCACGCGGGCGATGAGCTTTTGATCATCCATGCTCATGATGATAAAACCCTCGAGGCGTTCCGGACGTTGCGTTTCTCCCCTCAACATAGACCGATCGGCCCGGCTTTTCAAGAACGGTCCTCAAGGGGCGGCGTCCCGGCCGGTTTGGCCTGAAAACGGCTTCCGGTATAATAACCGGCATGAGCGGGATGACGGAACGATCGATCCTCTTTTCCCCCTTGAAGGTCGGAACGGCGGAGATTCCCAACCGTTTCGTCCGATCGGCCACCCACGAGTTCATGGCCGGAAAGGACGGCCGGATGACGGAACGGCACCGGGCTCTCTATCTCGCCTTGGCCGAGGGCGGAGTCGGACTGATCATCACCGGCCACGCCTATGTCAACCGCAGGGGCATCGCCAGTCCGGGCCAGACGGCCGTCGACGACGACCGCCTCATCGATCTCTTCCGCCCGATTCCCGAAGCCGTGCACGGCACGCCCTCTAAAATCTTCCTCCAAATCGCCCACGCCGGCCGCCAAACCAAGGAACGCCTGGCCGGGGGCGTCCCTCTGGCCCCTTCGGCCGTTCCCGATCCCCTGTCCAGGGTCACGCCCCGGCAAATGACCGAGGACGAAATCCAGGACCTTGTCCGGGATTTCGTTCAGGCCGCCCGGCGGGCCTCGGCCGCCGGGTTCGACGGGATCCAGATCCACGCCGCCCACGGATACCTCCTCAGCGGGTTCCTTTCGCCCCATACCAACCGCCGGACGGATGCTTGGGGCGGGCCGATCGAAAACCGGGCCCGGGTCGTCGTCGAGATCCTCGCCGGCATCCGGGCGGAGCTCGGTCGGAATTTTCCCGTAATCATGAAAATCAACGCGACTGATTTTCTCCCTTCCGGATTGGAGCCGGAGGAAGCGATCGCCGTCACCCGCCTCCTCGAGCCCCTCGGGCTCGACGGCGTGGAGGTCAGCGGCGGGATGGCCGAGGCGGGCCGCGGCTCGGTTTGGCCGGGGCTCCGGCCCGAGGACGAGGAGGGATATTTCGTCGGCTACGCGTCCCGGTTCAAGGCCGCCTTGAAGATCCCGGTCTTCGGCCTGGGCGGAAACCGGACCTTACGGGTCATGGAGCGCTTCGTCCGGGAAGGCCGGGCGGATTTCATTTCGCTCAGCCGGCCGCTGGTCCGGGAACCGGACCTGGTCCGGCGCTTCCGGCTCGGGCGGGCCGAGCGGTCGGCCTGCATTTCCTGCAACAAATGCTTCAATCCCCGCGGGCTCTCCTGCGGGGATCTCGGGAAGCGGCCGTCTCCCTGAGCGGGACTCGGGGAGGTCCCTCCCCCAGGCCGCGGCGACGGGTTGACTCGGCCGCCGTTTTAGGATGAAATCGTTTCGTCCCTTTCTCCAGGTTTCTTTAAGCTATTGATATTTTTATAATTCAATGACGATAACGGCTGCCATGATCGTTTTTTCGATATCTCCGGCTCCTTCGGCGTCCCGCGAAAATCGCGCTTCGGGGACGGAACTCCGCTCTTCCGGAATCCGTTTATAAAGGTGAAGTGAGTGGATTTGGACGCGATCATACAGGGTTGCCGGGACGGCAACGAAGGAGACTGGAAAGTGCTGGTTGATCTTTTCTCGAAAAAAGTGTTCAACCTGGCCTACCAGTTTTCCGGGTCGTACCAGGAAGCCCAGGATCTCACCCAGGAAATCTTCGTCAAGCTGTTCCATGCCCTCCCGAAATACGAGAGCGGCCGGAATTTTTCGGCGTGGCTGACCACCCTGGCCAAAAATCATCTCATCGACGAATACCGGCGGACCCGGTGGGAAAAGAAGAACCGGGACGATTTCGACGCCCATCTTTTCTCAGCCGCGGCCCCCGACGGCGACCCCGAGGCGGATCTTCTCCGCGGCGAACGGCGGAGAATCCTCTGGGAGGGCCTCAATCAACTCCCTCCCGACATCCGCCTGGCCGTCCTTCTTAAGGAAATCCACGGCAAAAGCTACGAAGAAACGGCCGAAATCACCGGCGTCCCTGAAGGGACGGTCAAATCCCGGGTCAACCGGGGCCGCCTTCAGTTGGCCCGGATTCTCCAAAAAACAAGGGAAAAAGCCGATGTCCTGTAACCGCATCGAAGAGCTCCTCCCCGGTTTCCTTGACGGCGATCTCGACCGCGGGGAACGGGTCATGGTCGAGGACCATCTCCGGACGTGCCCGGCCTGCGCCTCCTTCTTGGCCCTCTTGGGCGAGACCGACGCGGCCCTGGCCTCGTTTCCCGAAGTCGAAGTCGGGGACGATCTGCGGGAACGGCTGGCGGCGATCGCCGGGCCGAAGCGGCGTTTCTCCCTGTTCGCCTGGCTGCGGACGCCCGCTTTTCAACCCGTCCTGGCCGCGGTCACGGCCGTCGGCATCGCCGTTTCGCTGTATTTTTTGAACCCCGGGCGGCGGGATTTCGAAAAGAAGGTCGTCCGGGCGTTTCATCGCGGCGTCGGCCAAGTCGAGCGGATCTACGCCCGAACGGGATTCCTGGCCGGCTCCATCGAATCCACGGCTGAAAATCTCTATGCCTCGCTCCGGTCGATGAAATCCCCGGACCGGGACAAGGATTGAATATTCTCCCAAGGAGGCGCATATCATGGCCGATCCCATTCCGACGGAAAAGCGTCCGTCAAAGTCCCCCGCCGTCGCCGGCCTTTTGTCGGCGTTCCTGCCCGGAGCCGGAGCCTTGTACAACGGCCTGTATACGAAGGGCATCCTGTACATCCTGATTTTCGCCGGGCTCATCACCATGCAGGACCGCGGCGGCCAGCCGTTTTTCGGGCTGATGCTGGCCGCCTTCTACTTCTTTCAGATCATCGACAGCGTCAACAACTCCAAGGCCATCAACAAGACGGCGGCCGGGGGCTCAACGTCCCCCGGAGAGCCCGTTCCGGCGCCGCTCTCCCCCTCCCCTTCCGGCTCGATTTTCTGGGGCGTCTTGATGATGGCCCTCGGGGGGATTTTCCTCCTGGGCAACTTCGACGTGATCGATTTCGACCGGCTCTGGGATTTCTGGCCGGTCATCGTCATCGTGATCGGAGTCAAGATGATCTTCGATTACTTCTCGAGAAAGAACGCCTGAGAAAGGAGACGTTCCATGTCTAAGCGCAAAGATCCCCTTCTTTGGGGACTTGTTCTCGTCGCCCTCGGTCTCGTTTTCATCCTCGAAAATTTCCATGTCGACGCCTGGGATTTCGTTTGGCGGTTCTGGCCGGTCATCCTGATCGTCTGGGGTGCGACGAAGCTGGTCGACGGCCTCAAGAGCAAGTCCCGGAGCGACGACGCTCCCCTTCCCCCGGCGCCCCCCAAGGCCTGAGATGCGCGGACGCGAAATCGCTCTCGCCCTTCTCATCATCGCCCTGGGCGTGCTGGTGACGTATGAAAAGTCGGGGCGCCTGGACGGATGGTTCGAGGGCCCGGACGGCTCCTGGCTCGGTCGCGACGAGTATGTGTATGAGGAGGCCCGGGACATCGACGGTCCTCTCCCGGCCGAGATCCAGGTGATCAACGCCCACGGGCGGATCGAGGTGACGGGGACGGCCGATTCCGGCCCGATCCGGGTCGTTTTCCGCAAGCACGTCTACGCCCGGAACAAAACGGAAGCCGACCGCGTCGCCGCCGCCCTCCGGATGACGGCCGCGCCCTCCGGGCCCCGCTTGATCCTGGAGACCAACCGGAGCGAATTCGAGCGCAAGAGATTCACGACCTCGTTCCTCCTCGCCGTTCCGGCCGGGACGGCGGTGATTTTAAAGAATTCCTACGGCCTCGTCCGGGCGGAAGCCGTGGCCTCGGCCGAGATCGCCAATCCCCACGGCGATGTCGTCGTCCGGGACTTGGCCGGCCCCCTCGTCTTGAGCTCAAGCTACGAGAGCGTCGACGTCGCCGGCGTCGGCGGAGACGCCCGGATCGACGCCCCGCACTCCCGGGTCGTCCTGAAAAAGATCAAGGGCGGGCTGATCGTGAGCCATTCCTACGGCAAGATCGACTTGGAGGAAATCGACGGCCCGGTTTCCATCGAGGGAACCCATTCCAAAATCACGGCCCGAGGCCTGGCTTCGGCGGCCGGGATCTCCACGACGTACGAAGCCGTCCGGGTCGAGGACGCCGGGGCGGTCACGGTCCGGGCCCGCCACAGCGATATTTTCGCGAAAAACATCGGCGGAACGCTTGACGTGACGAATACGTACGGCCGCGTCCGCCTGGAGAACGTCGAGGGCGAGCTCAAAATCGACGGCCGGAACGTCGCCGTCGAGGGGCGGGGCGTCCGGTCGTCCGATGTCTTCGTCAAAACGACTTACGAAAACGTCTTCCTGGCCGGCGTCCCGGGAAAAGTCACGGTCTCCCTCTCCCACGGCCGCCTCAACCTGGAGCCCGAGGCGTCCTTGACCGGGCCGGTGGATGTCCAGGGCGATTACACGGACGTCCGCCTGCTTTGGCCGGCCGGATTCCGGGCTCCATTCCAAGCCCGCATCCGCGACGGCCGGATGATCTGGAATCTGCCCGATCCCCTCGATTCGGAGAAATCGAACGGCCTCACCGAAGTCCGGGCGTTCTCCGGGGCGGCCGGGAAGCCGGGGGTGACGATCGAAACGGCCCACGGCGACGTCCAGGTCGACGCGGCCGGGCGGTGAGGCGCCTCAGGGTTTCGACCGCGGGCAGAGGATCCGGGCGCTCAGCGCGCCGTTGATCTTGATGTTGAACAGATTGATCAGGTTGGTGAGATCCTTCTTGAACTTCGTCACGTAGCGGACGAACCCGATTTCCATCTTGAAGCGGAGCAGGTTCTCGAATTCCCCCACCTCGTCGTTGAGCTCGATCAGGTAATGGGCGATCGCCCGGTACTGGGCGTTGATCTCGATGAGATCGATTTCACTGACCTTGGCCGCCTCCAGGTGGGGCGGCAGGGATTCGAGAATGGCCAGGCTTTCGCCGTTGATCTCGCCGACCGATTCGCGGATCTCCTGGAAAAACGATTTGTACTCGAGCGGCTTTTTCAGCTTGTCCTCGGCCCGGTCGATCAGCTTCTCGCTCTGGGCTTTGAGCGAGGCGATCAGCTCGCGCACGCCGAAGTATTTCCGCCGGAAATTGTAGAGATCGATGAAATCGCGGCC
>MTKY01052470.1_pt1 | contig 10556 bp, 8 predicted proteins | sample 1042731 | NCBI WGS metagenome assembly MTKY01 (sample SAMN06212206, study PRJNA360538) | anaerobic digester metagenome | biome: Wastewater treatment plant; material: sludge; isolation source: anaerobic digester fed with sludge from wastewater treatment plant | place: Denmark: WWTP Soeholt ... | reverse complement strand
ATGGCCCCCCATCCCCGGCCCTTCCCCCACGAGGGGGGAAGGGGGAAGAGCGGCGAGCCTGCTCCCCTTCTCTCCGCGCAGCGTGGGGGAAGGGGCCGGGGGATGGGGGTCACTTCGACACACTACCGAGTAAGGTGGCGGCCCTTTGACGCGCCCCCCATTTATGGTACAATGCGCCCTGGTGACGCTGCGCCTATCGGGTGGCGCCGTCGCCTGATCGAGTCTATGTGTCCAAGCGTGTTCGACGATCCTGCTGAACCCCCATTATGTAGCCATCCCATCCAGCCGCGCACGCCCGGCCCGTGTGGGGACGGTGCGCGCACGCCTGTGCAGGGCTGCACCCCTTGCCTCCGCAGCCTCGCCTCTCTCTTAGCCGCAAAGGTGAAATCCGGTGGACGATAGCTTAACCGGGCTGCTGCTGTTGGGCGCGATCATCCTGCTCAACGCTCTGCTCAAGATGTCCTATGTGACCCTCATCAACGCCCACAAAGCGAAGCTCAAAGACCTGGCCGATGAGGGGAACACTCGTGCCGCGCGCGCCTTCGACCTGGCTAACGACGCGACGCGCCTGCTGGCCTCGCAGCAGATCGTAGACCTGGCCCTGCGCTTTGGCATTGCCCTGGTGTCGGCAGTGGCTATCGCGCCGCCCCTGCGTGATGCCCTGCTGGAACAGGACATGAGCGGTGGGCTGGCGAGCCTGATCGCCTACGGCGGTGTGCTGTTCTTCGCCGCCGTCCTGACGCTGGTCTTGGGCGAGATGCTGCCGACCACCATCGCGCTCGGCTATGCCGATGCGCTGGCCCTGCGCGTCGCTCGCCCCATTGACATCCTGTCGCACGCGCTGGCCCCCATGCTGCGCCTGCTGTACTGGATCAGCGACAGGGTCGCCCGGCCCATCGTCGGACGCACGGCGCTGGGGCTGGTCACGGAAGAAGAGATCATGCTGCTTGTGGATGCCGGGTCGGAGGGCGGGGCGATTGAGGACGAAGAGAAAGAGATGATCTACTCAATCTTCCAGTTCGGCGACACGCTGACGCGCGAGGTGATGATTCCGCGCATTGACATGGTCGCCCTGGAACTCAACACGCCGCTGCTCCAGGCGCTCAACACCATTGTCGAGGCGGGCCATTCGCGCATTCCCGTCTACGAGGAGTCCATTGACCACATTCGCGGCCTGCTCTACGCCAAAGACCTGCTGGCCTCGTGGCGCGATGGCGAGATGGAGCGCCCCATCCGCGACATGCTGCGCCCGGCGTACTTTGTGCCGGAGTCGAAGAAGGCGGGTGACCTGCTGCAAGAATTGCAGCAGCGCAAGGTGCACCAGGCGATTGTCGTAGACGAGTACGGCGGCACGGCGGGCCTGGTGACGCTGGAAGACTTGATCGAGGAGATCGTCGGCGAGATCCGCGACGAGTACGACGTGAACGAGGAAGAAGTCTACCAGCAGGTCGGCGAGCACGAGTATATTTTCGACGCCGGAATCGATCTCGACGACCTCAACCGCCTGCTCAACGCCGACCTGCCGACCGAAGACAGCGATACGCTGGCCGGTTATATCTTCAGCAAGCTGGGCAAAGTGCCGGTCGTGGGCGAGACCCTCAGCGAAGGCCCCCTGCACATGGAAGTGCTGAGCGTGGATGAGAAGCGCATCCGCAAGATACGGCTGGTGATCACCCCGCCCGCCCGCGACACCGGTGAGCGTGAAGACATCCGCGAGGAGCCAGCCGCCGCCCCTGACTGAAGAGAGGCCGTCCGCGTGTGGATCGCCTTGCTCGCTGCGATCCGTGCTGGCAGCGGCCAATGCCAGGCTATTGGGAAGCCCCGCTCTGCGGTTTGCTCCACCCCTGAATCAGGCTTCTCTTGCGCGCTCAGGCCGCAATGCGCTCGCGAATCACGCCCGCTGCCTCGGCTGGATAGCCGGCCAGCCGATCCCGTAGCAGATGATCGGCCAGATCGAGCAGCTCCAGCGCTGCCTGATCCAGGTCAAGCCGCAGCAGCCCGTTGATCGCTGCGCTGATCTCCGGGTAGGCCAGCTCAACCCGGCGCAGTGGATCGAGGTTGTCGAGCACTCCGGGCTTCTCCGGCGGAAGATGCCTGGGGATCAACTGCAACAGCGCGTAGAGCGACGAGACCGTAATCAACTGCCGGGCGCTCAAGCGCTCGCCGCGCCGGTAGCGTCCCACCCCCACCAGCAGATTGGTGAGGAACTGCCCCAGCAGGCACAGGTCGTCTGCGGCGGAGTCTGCTTCCGAGGCAGTGGCCCGCTGCAATTGCGCTGCATCTGCTGCCAGCCCGGCCCGATCGATCAGCATCCGGTAGTCGTTGACTCTGGCTTGTAGCAATCCCTGGCGGTCGGACACGGCGAATTCCAGCAGGTGCCCGCTACGGTAGACCGCCTTGAAGCCCCCGTGCGGCTCGCGAAACCACAGCACGATCTGCTCGCTGTCCGGCAGCCATTCGTAGTGGGTGTGGAACCATACCTGTGCGTCTGGCTCCACAATCACCCAGAAATCATGATCCGACCATCCGTCGGGCTGGCGCGAAAGGCAAGCCATCGAGCCGGCTGCCATCAACCCGCTCACACGGGAATCGCGCTCAAGAGTGCGCTGGAGCGCATCGCTGAAAGCCTGGTATTCCTGCTGGTTCATGGGTGATGATGTTCCTATGGCATTGGCCCGGCCACCATTCAGCCGTAGCTCACGATATCAGTGGGCGTCGCGCTCAAGGGCACGCTGTCTCCCCAGCGCTTATCCGGCCCCCAGCACACAGGGATCGCCGCTCCCGCGCGCACGAACACGGGGATGCGCTCAAGCGGCGCGGGCACCTGCACGATCTGCTCCCCGGCGAAGTGCTCGCGCGTCCACAGATCGATCCAGTCACCAGCCGGCAAGAACACGGGCCAGGTAGACACGCCTTCCTCGACGACCGGGCACACGAGCAAGTCGCGCCCGAAGAGGTACTGGTAGGGCGGCGCTTCGCGGTGCCAGAGTCCCAGCGCGCGCATCATCGGCTGGCCGGTTTGGGCGGCGTGCTGGGCTTCCTGCCAGATATAGGGCATCAGGTTGTGCCGCACGTTGGTGAAGAAGCGGAAAGCGGGGATGACTCTCTCATCGCCTGTGCGCGCCTGGATATTCCAGGGCGTGCGGTCGCGGCAAGGCTCGCGGTGCTGGTTGAACTCGGAGTGGTACTGCATGATCGGGCAGAAGGCGGCCATTGCCGCTCCGCGCAGGTAAAGCTCGGCGGAGGGGACTTCGCCGCTGAAGCCGCCGAGATCCCATCCCCAGAACGGGATGCCGGATATGCCCGCCGACAGCCCCGCCAGGATTGAGTGCCGGAAAGCGTCCCAGGTGGAGTTCTCGTCACCCGCCCAGTGCGCGGGCGAGCGCTGCGAGCCGATGAACCCGGCCCGGCTAAACGTCAGCGCATCGTCTCCCCGTCTTTCGCGGGCAAACTGGTAATAAGCCTCGCTGTAAAGCTGCGGGTAGACATTCCATAGCTCATCGCCCCGGCGCTCGTCGGCGAACTGGGTATCACTGCCCCACAGGTGCTCGCCACCGTCGGTCTTGAAGCCGTCAATGCCCATCTCCTCCAGCAGGTAGGCGCGCTTCTCCAGCCACCAGGCGCGCGCCGCCGGGTTGGTGACATCCCACAGGTAGCCATTGCGGAACCAGAAAGGCCGGATTTTGTACAGGCTGCCGTCGGCTTCGCGCACGCCGAAACCCTGCTGCTCGAAGTAGGCGCGGTCGGCTTCGTGTTGGGGGTGCGTCCCCTGCGGTGCCTTGAATGCCGGAATCTGCCACAGCACAACGCGAATATTGTTCCGGTGCAGATCGTCAATCATGCCCTGTGGATCGGGCCATTTGCCCTCTGCCGGGAAGGTGAAGTCGGCGCGGTGCAGCGCCCGCTCACCGGGGACAGGGGCGTACTGTGCGTCGTTCCAGATGTAGAAGGTCGTCTCGTCGCTCCACGCTTCGATCACCAGCGCGGAGGGGATGATCCCGTGAGCGAGCGACTGCTCGACTTCACGCTGCACGCGGACCTGTGAGTTCCACTCGTTGCCGCTCATCCACAGCCCGAATGCCCACAAGGGTGGTAGCGCCGCCGGGCCAGTGAGTCGGGCGAACTGGCCGACGATCTCCAGTGGCGAGGCACCCATGAGCCAGGTCAGGTCGAGCGCCTCGTCCGGCCCCAGGTCGGCTTCGAGCATCCAGCGATCCGGCTGGGTCGCGGCTAGGTCAAACTGCATCCAGCGATTGCTGCGGACGTAGAGACCGTACCCCTGTGACGAGAGCAGAAACGGGATCGGGAGATAGGTGCGCTTGCCCTGGCTCTTGTACTGCTCGTAGCAGCGCACGTCGAGACCCTCGCCGCGCTGGTTGAGGGCGTTGAAGCGCTCGCCCAGGCCGAAGAACGCTTCATCGGGCGCGCTGGCAAAGGCGATCCGCACGCGGCGCGCGTGTGTGCCGTCGGTCAGCCATTCGACGGCGTGAATGGGGGGCACTGAGCCGGGTTGCGCTGCCCTCTCGCCCCGCCCCCGGCGGATGCGCATGGCCCACTGCCCCGGCTGCGTCTCGTCCAAGGACAGGGCGTACGGGGCAGGCTGCCACGCTTCGCCGCGCAGGGTGTATTCTGGCCCCGGCTGCCCGTCCGCTTCGATCCAGTAGGTGAGGGTGTGCCCGTGTCCTGGGGTCGCAAGCTGTGCCTGCCAGACATCCTGCTCGATGATGACCATCCTCTCCAGGAATTCTGCGCCGACCCCTGCTTCTAGCTGCGGCTGCCAGTCGGGTATCCGGCGGGCGGCGATGACCGGCCCGGCGGTGCCGTCCAGCCGCGTGTGGACGCTCACCGACCCGACTTGACCGGGCGGGCGGGTGACGATGCCGACTGTGAATGGCTCCCCGGCCAGCGGCTTGCGGGGAAAGCGTTCTTCCGGCAGTTGCTCGTAGGGGTGTTCCTGGCCTTTGGGGGTATGGATGATTTCGATCATGATCTCTTTTCCAGCAGGGATGCGATGACCAGATACATGCCGTGCGACCACAGCAGGGGCGACGCGACCTTGCCCCAGCGCCGTTCCCATTCGGCGTACCGTGTGGGGTGCAGCAGGTGGTCGGAGACCTGCTCCGGCAGCGTGCCGTCCGGCGCAGCCTGCGCTTCGATCCACGCCATTAGCTCGCGCGCCTCGGCCAGGCGGCCTAGCTCGATGTACGCCCAGGCTAGCCACGCCGCCAGCAGAATCCACTCCCCGCCGCCGTAATACACATCGTCGCGGTAGCGGTACACGCCGCCGCCCGGACGGTGCACATCGCGCTCGATTCTGGCGAGAGTCCGGCTAAAGCGCTCGTCACGGACATCCACCAGGCGGTAGGGCACCGCCGTCCAGAGCAGGCTGGCGTCTACCGCGTCAGTGCCGGGGTACTTGACCAGGTGACCTTCCGGCGCGACGCCTATTTCCAGGGTGAAGGCACGGATGCTCTCCGGCAGACCGTCCGGCACGAGGGCGGGACTGTGGCGCTGAACGGCGCTCACCCCGCCATAGAGCGCGGCCAGGGTGCTGACGTGAACGCACTCGCGGTGCTCCTCCCAGCAATCGTAGTTGGGCGACTGCCACAGCGCCGCGATGTAGCGCATGGTCATGGCTACGCAGGGTTCCAGCGCGGCCCAGAGATCGCGGTCTCCCGTCATTTCGACATGTGCCGCCAGCCCCCACAGCCACGCCCCGTAGCCATCCAACTGGAAATCCCACCAGAAATCGGAGCCGACCTCGCCATCGAGCGTGAAGCGGGTGGGCAGGTAATCCGCTTCGCCGGGAGTCTCATGGCGTTCGAGCTTCTGCCATAGCCGTTCGAGCCGGGATTGCTGGCCGGACAGCGTGCGCCCGACCCAGCGATAGAATGCGCGGGCGCTGTCGTGTCTGCCAGCGCAGTCCATCCCATAGGCGATCCACGCGCCGTCGCGCAGCCACGAGTAGCCGTATTGCGAGAATGTCGGCGAGGCCACGTAAGCGCCGCTGGGCGCTTGCCCGGCGAGAATGATGTTCAGACTGGTCGTGTGTAGGTTCATGAGTCGGGTCAAGAGACGGTGATGGCGGTGAGTCTCTCACCGCCATCACGCTATGTGGATAGGAAGACGCTATTGGATCAGCTTGTCGAGCTCTGCTTTGGCCGTGTCCAGCGCGGTCTGCGGATCAAGCTCGCCATTGGCAACGGCGTTCAGCAGGTTGTTGATCGTGTCCTGCATCTCGTTCTGGCGCTCGATGACCGGCGGGGTGATCGGGCTTTCCAGCGCGGCGAAGACAGCGGCGCGGTTGGCCGGCTTGTCCAGCGCCAGGTAGGACTCGAAGTATTCGGGCTTGTCGAGCGCGGGCAGCTCCCAGCCGGTCTCGACGCGGATTGTGGCCGCTTCCTCGCTGGCCGTCAGGAATTGCGCCAGGGCTGCGGCCTCTGCCGGGTGCTTGGTGCTGGCCGCCGCTGCCACGCCATTGGCGAAGAAGTGATGACCCTTGTTCACCATGCCCGGCTCAAGCTCGATATCCCAGGCAAAGGGGGCATCCTGGAACATGGCGAACATCCAGATGCCGATGACGACCATGCCGAGCTTGCCCTGCTTGAACAGGTCTTCGTTGACAACGCCCGCCAACTCGATCTCGTCGGGCATGATGTCTTCATTGAGGAAGCTGACCATCAGCTCCAGGGCTTCGACGCATTCGGGCGCATTGATCGTTGATTCGGTCATGTCCGCGTTGAAGAACTGGCAGCCGTTCTGCCCGGCCTTCTTGTAGAACTCCCAGAACTGGATTGGCGAATACAGGCCCCAGATGTCGTCGCCAAGCGCCCGGATTGCCTTGGCAGCGGTAACGGCATCGGCCCAGGTCCAGTCGGGGGTGGGGTAGGCTACGCCCGCCTGGTCGAACAGGTCTTTGTTGTAGAACAACAGCACGGTGGAGAAGGTCTCCGGCAGCGCGCCCTGAATACCCTTGTACTGGAACGCTTCCAGCGCGCGCGGGTAGTACGGCGTGTCGGCGGGCAGATAGCTGCTCAGGTCAAGCAGCACATCGTTCGCGGCATAGCTGACGAAGTTCTCGTAGTTAAGCTCGAAGACATCCGGCGGATCGCCACCCACGAAGTCGGCCTGGAGCAGCGTAAAGTAGTCGGCCCAGGGTGCGCTGGAGACCTCGACTTTGACCCCCGGATTCGCCGCTTCGAACGCCGTCACGATGGTCGCCAGGTCTTCGACGTGATCGGGATCGGACGAGAAGTTGAAGTAACGGATCGTCACCGTGTCCTGCGCCAGGGTCACACCCGGCAGCATGGCAGCCAGCAAGGCCGCTATCACAGTCAGCGCGAGCAATTTGCGAGACATCGGTATTCCTCCAATCGTTTACTAAGCAGGATGGGAGCGGTCTATCCCTTGATGCCGCTGAGCGTCACACTGCGGATAAACCACTTCTGAGCCAACAAGTACATGATCACGATGGGCAGCACGGTGATGACCGCGCCTGCCATAACCATATTCCATTGCGTTAGCGCCCTAGGACCTCCTTGTAGTTTTGCCAGACCGACTGGCAGCGTCATGAACATATCCTGACGAGCTACGAACAGCGGCCACAGATACGAGTTCCAATATTCCATGAAGCTCAAGACGGACAGGGTTGCCAGGGCGGGCCTGGACGACGGCAGCACGATCCGCCAGAAGACGGTGAGATGGTTGGCACCGTCAATGAACGCCGCCTCCTCCAGTTCGCGGGGCATCCCCAGGAAGGACTGCCGCAGCAGGAACACGCCAAACGCGCTGAACAGCCCCGGCAGGATCAATCCCTGGTAGCTGTTGACCCATCCCAACTGGCGGATCAGGATGAACTGCGGGATCAGGGTCACCTGGCGGGGAACCATCATCGTCAACAGGTACAGCACGAACACGATCTCGCGCCCTCGCCACTGCATGCGCGCAAAGGCATAGGCCGCCATTGCCGACACGAGGACCTGGCCCGCCGTGCCCGCGATGGCGACGAAGGCGCTGTTGAACAGCATCCGGTCAACCGGAATCAGCTTGGCGAGGTCGGTATAGCTGCTGGTGGTAGCCGGGTTGGGAATGAACTGCGGGGTGGCGCGCAGAATGTATTCGGCGGGCTTCAGCGAGGTGCTGAGCATCCAGGCAAACGGGATCAGCATGATCAGGGCCAGCACCGTCAACGCCAGATACGTCAGGCCGTCGCTGACTATGCGGGGCATCTGCCTGGCCCGTGCCGGTGCGGTTAAGGAGGCTATCCGGTTCATAGCTCGTAATGCACCCATCGGTTCTGCAGGCGAAGCTGAACCAGTGTGACCGCAAAGATCACCAGGAACAGCACCCAGGACATCGTCGCGGCGTAGCCCATGCGGTTGTAGCGAAAGGCATTGTTGACGATCTGCTCAACAACCACTGTGGTGCCGCGCTGCGCGAAGCTTTCGGGCATCAGCCAGGCCTGCTCGAAAATCTGGAAGCCGTTGATCAGCGAGATGATCAGCGCGAAGAAGGTGGTCGGCGTCAGCAGCGGCAGGGTGATGTAGCGAAAAGCCTGCCAGGGCTGCGCGCCGTCAATGTGGGCGGCCTCGTAGTAGGTTGCGGAGATGCTTTGCAGCCCGGCCAGGTACATCACAGCGATGAAGCCGATGTCTTTCCACACGCTGGCGATGATGATCGCGTACAGGGCGCTGTCCGGGTCGAACAGCCACGCCGGGCCGTTGATCCCGATCTGCGCGAGCAGGTAATTCAGCAGGCCGTAGCGCGGGTTGAAAATCCACTTCCACATCAGCGCCACGACCACCCACGACGACACCACCGGCACGAAGGTCGCCGCGCGGAAGAAGGCCATGCCGCGCAGCGGACGGTTGAGCAAGAGCGCCGTTCCCAGAGCCAGGACGAGAACTGCCGGAATGTAGAAGACGAGATAGGTCAGGGTATGCTGGAAGGCGAGCCAGAACTCCGCGTCGTGATACAACTCCTCGAAGTTGCCGGTGCCAATATAGACCGGAGCGGAAAGGAGATTCCAGTCGTAGAGGGTCAGGCGCAGCGAGTAGAGGATCGGCCCCACCATGAACACCAGCAGGCCGATCAGGCTGGGGGCCAGGAAGACCAGCACCCATCCCCATTTTCGCCAGCCACGATTCCCTGCCACAGCGCCCTCTTTCTTTACTGATTAAAGAAACTTGCTCAAAAAAAGCTACTGGGCTTCGTCAAGCTGCTGCCAATTGACCAGCGGCGACTCGAACAGCTTGCCCACGACCAGACCGGCGGCTCCTCTGGCCCAGGCCCGGTCGTCGGCGGGCTTGACCAGGATTTCCACGCCGTCGAGCAGGCCGTTGAAGGTGTGCTGGCGCAGCGTGTCAAACATGGGTTCGAGGCGATGCGCCCCGGCGACGACCCCTTCGCCGCTGACGATGATCAGGGTGGGGCAGAAGAGATTGACGGCAGTCGCCAACCCCAGCCCCAGGTAGTAGCCGCTGCGAGCCAATGCCTGGCGCGCCGCCTCGTCCCCTCGATCCGCCGCCTCGACGACCGCTTCCAGGGTGGCAGACTCGCCCAGGTCGGGGTTACCCTGCACGGCGCGGAGGATAGCTGGATCGGCGGCAAGCGCCTCCAGGCAGCCGCGCTTGCCGCAATCACACAGGGGGCCGTCCGGCGCGATGGTGATATGGCCTAGCTCGCCCACGCTGCCCTTGTGACCGCGATAAAGCTGGTGATTGATCACGACGCCCAGGCCAATGCCGCGCCCGATGGTCATCACCGCGAAATTGGCCACATCGTGCCCAGGGCCGAAAAGCTGCTCGGTGATGGTCAGGGTGTTGACATCGTTTTCCAGGTAGACCGGCAGCGCCAGGTGGCGTGATACCTTGTCGGCGAGCGGGACATCTTGCCAGTGAAAGAAGGGCGAGTAATGGACGATGCCCGCATCGCCATTGATCACACCGGCGAGACCGATGCCTACACCGCGCACGCTTTCGCGGGTGATTCCGGCTTCGTAAAGCGCCTGGATCACGATCTGCGCCAGCCTCTCGGCTGTGTCATCGGGCGTGTGCGAGCCGGTGAGGGGATGGTCTGCGTAGTTGAGGACGGTCGTTTCCAGATCGGAGACGGCGCACACCACGCGGTTTTCCATAAGCTTCAGCCCGACCACGTAGCCTGCTGTGGGGTTCAGGCGTAGCATCACCTGGCGGCGTCCGCCGGTGTAGTCGCTTTCGCCTGCTTCGTTGATCCACCCAGCGCCGAGCAGCTCATTAACGATCTGCGACACCGCGCCCACGCTCAGCCCCGAAAGCTCGGTGAGCTGCGTGCGCGAGAGTGGCCCCTGACTCCGAATGATGTTCAGAATCAGGTTGCGATTCATCGCGCGCATCAAATCTCGATTGCCCCGGCGTGGCTTGTTCATGGGACTTTTATCACTGAGTGAAATAACTTATCTACAGCATACGCCGGGTTACAGAGTTTGTCAAGCCCCCTGGCGATTTGGTCAGGGTGATCGCATCAAACGTGGGCGCTGTTCTACCTCACCCCCAGCCTCGCTACGCTCGGCTCGCCCC
>MTKY01054889.1_pt1 | contig 10568 bp, 9 predicted proteins | sample 1042731 | NCBI WGS metagenome assembly MTKY01 (sample SAMN06212206, study PRJNA360538) | anaerobic digester metagenome | biome: Wastewater treatment plant; material: sludge; isolation source: anaerobic digester fed with sludge from wastewater treatment plant | place: Denmark: WWTP Soeholt ... | reverse complement strand
TCGATCCGTATCTGCCTGCCGAGATGCTCGACGCTCGTACCAGCGGCGCCCACGGTCCGTTCGCCAGCGACGACGGGATGGTCCATCTGATGCGTTCGGCTGGGCTACCACTGGTCGAGAACATTGCGGAGACATTGACCGTCACATTCGACGACGTCGAGATGTGGCAACGCTGGACCATGAGCGTCGGTCAGCGCCGTATGTGGGGCCTCGTTCCCGAAATCGAGCGCCCCGAGGTGCTGGCCCGCGCGGCCATGTTGCTCGAGACTGCCCGGGACGAAGACGGCCTGATCCGACTGCGCCAAGGCGTGCGCTACACGGTCGGTGCGAAAGTCATCAGCTGAAGAATGTCGCACCGCCTTGCGGTGGAGGCGACATCTCCGTATCAGCATCGGTGAAAGGTGTCTTCCCGGCGAACCGGTCGATGACCTCACGAGGCGAAATGACCCGGTAGGGCAATGGAGAGCTCGCGGCACGCCGAGCCAGGTTCTCCCACGGAACGGGACTGAGTGATGCCACGACGAGCAGGTTGCCGAATCGTCGGCCCTTGAGGGTGGCGGGCTCGGCACTGACCATCACATTCGGGAAGTGGACGCATACTCCAGCCACCACTCGCCGAGCGTGTGCAAAGGGCGCTCGATCGGCGAGGTTCAGCAATAGCAAACCATCAGCGGCCAGCACCTTTGACATCTGCTCGAACGACTCAGTCGTCACGAGATCCCCCGGAATGCGCGCGCCGTCGAATGCGTCGAGCACGATCACGTCGGCGAAGTTCGGCCGCATCGCAGCGATGCCGGTGCGACCATCGACCGGGCGCACCTTGATACCGCTGTTGCGTGGAAGCGGAAGCCGCTCCCGCACCAAGGCTGTGACACGTTCAGCGGGTTCAAGGACGATCTGCGCCGACGTCGGGCGGGTGACGCAGACGTAGCGCGGCACGGACATCCCCGCGCCGCCGATGTGCACCAACCGAAGGGGGGCGCCGTTCTCACCGTGTGCATCGATCACGTCAACGATCCGCTGCACATAGTCGAACTCAAGCCTCAGCGGATCGTCGAGGTCGACGTACGACTGATCGGTCCCATCAATGCGTAGTGTGAAGGCGTGCGGACGGTCGCGATCCGCGATGAGCTCGATGTGGCTTTCGGCGGTCACCCGGTCACTGGGTGTCGCCCAGATTGACCACAGCGACTTTCTTGCTGACCTTCTTGCCGCTGTCGTCGACCGCTGTCAGCGTGTACGTCTGCTTGGGGCTGGGGCAGTTGTAGGCAAACGGCGAGTACCCGGCCGGGAAGTCAGACTGATTGCCCGACGAAGGTAGATTGTCGAACAGCGCTCCTGTCGACGCATCGTCGGTACTGACGCCGAAGTAGACCTGGTCGGCTGACTTCGTCGACCACCTGAAGGTCACGTACTGCGGAGACGGGTTGGGCGCCTGCGTGTTGCAGCGCACTGAGGTGGACGCGGCGAAGGTAATGATCGTCGGTCCCGTCGTAGCCGGCGGCGCAACGGTCGTCGTCGGCTCAGTTGTTGGCGGTGTCGTGCTCTCGGCCGTGGTTGTCGGCGTGGTCGGGAGTGGGGTGTCGTCCGAGACGGTGTTTGTGTCGTCCCCCCGCGAAGCCAGGAGGTAGGCAATCAGCAGCACCAGCGCAGCAACGATGCCAGCGAGAATGAAAACGATCCGCTTCGGTCGATTGTCGGGCTCATCTTGCACCGGCTGGGGATCAGGCTCTGGTTCCGGTTCGAGCGAAAACTGTTGGGTCTGGTCATCATCGCTCATGGCTGTCCCTCACGTGTGGCCCTCATCCTGGGGACTCAGGATAGGTGCGATACGACTTGAGCGACAAGATCAGCCCACCCGCGCGGCGAGCGTTTGACTTGGCAACTGCACTTCGACCAGCATGCCGCGCGCAAGTTGTCGGCCGCGACGTGTCTCGATCTCGCCGTCGACTGTGACGTCACCGCCCTGGATCAGAGCGCCGGCGGCCGCGCCAGACTCGGCAATGTTGGCAAACTTGAGGAACTGACCCAACCGGATCATGTCTCCCCTGATCTGAATCGTGGGGATGTCGTCGGTGGCCACACATGAAGCATAGAGTCGGCACATGCAAGCCACGGCACGCGCGGACGTATGGACGTCGTCGGTCCGTCTCTATCGGACCCGCTCGTTGGCGTCGGCGGCGTGCCGGGCCGGGCACGTGAGCATCAACGACGTCAAGGTCAAACCGGCGCAGACCGTGCACGTCGGTGACCGTGTGGAGGCGTTGACCGACGGCGGCCTTCGCATCGTCGTGGTGAGCCGGATCATCGTCAAACGGGTCGGCGCGGCCATCGCCGTAACCTGCTTTGTCGACCACACTCCCCCGCCGCCACCCAAGGAGGAGAGCGCCTTCATGCCACGTCGTGACCGGGGTGCCGGGCGTCCGACCAAACGTGACCGCAGGGCGCTGGATCGACTACGGCGACGCTGAAGTCAAAAGGTCGGAGCTTCGCCGCCCCACTTGTCGGCCCAGGCGCGATCGCAGGCGGATGCGGGCCAAGCTGGAAACCTGGCCCACTCGATCGACCTTGAGCTGACGCTGCCGCGCTGATTGCCACCTTCGCCTCCGGCTAGGACACCACGGCCGCCCCGGCGATCAGCAGCGTGCACGCCACTAGGAGGAACACCAGCAATGGTGCGATGAACCGGAGGTACTGGTCGTAGCGCACCTTGGCCAAGGCCAGACCACCCATCACCACTGCAGACGTGGGAGTGATCAAGTTGACGACGCCCGATGCCGACTGGAAGGCCGTGACCACGATCGAGCGGGGCACGTTGGCGAAGTCGGCGAGCGGCGCCAAGATCGGCATGGCGAGCGCAGCATGGCCCGAGGTTGACGGGACCAGAAACGCCAGAGGCACGTTGATCAAGAACATCAGACCACCGAATACCCCCGATGAGGTGCTGTTCACCGCGTTTTCCATCGAGTGCAGGACGGTGTCGGTGATCTGGGAGTTGTTCATGATGACGGTGACGCCGCGGGCGAGCACGATGATCAAACCGACACCAACGAAGTCGCCAGCACCGCGCACGAGGGTGTCGGTCAGCCCCTTCTCCCCCAGCCCACCAATCATGCCCACCACGATCGACATCACGATGAACAGAGCGGCCAGCTCCGGGAAGTACCAGTCGAGTTGCCAGCCATAACTGTTGGCATTGGGCCCGTTGATCACCTGTGCCCACGGGACGATCGCGAAGATCATGAACGCGAACGTGAACGCGACCACTGCGAGCACCGCCTTCTGACGACCCGTGATCGTGGTCTCCTCGACGGCTTGTACGGCGAGGTCGGCATCACCGGGCTGAGCCGCTGTCAGCGAGGCGGCGGGCTGCGTCTTGACCTTGCGGGCGTAGCGCAGCACATACAGCACGCCGACGGGGACCAGGAGGAGATACATCACGAAGCGGAAGACGATGCCGTCACCGATCGAGATCCCGGCGGCGTCAGACGCGACACCGGTGGCGAACGGATTGACCGTTGAGGCAAGCACCCCGAGGCCGGCGCCGACCAGGATGGTGGCGGCCGCCACCATCCGGTCGTAGCCGAGGCTCAGCATCAATGGCACGACCAATGCATAGAAGCCCAGTGTCTCTTCGGCCATACCCTCCGTGGTGCCGCCGAGGGAGAACAGCACCATCAGCAGGGCGATCACCACGGCGCCTCTGTTGCCATAGCGCTGCGCCACCCGGGCTATGCCGTTGTCGATGGCACCGGTACGCATTGACATCGTGATGAAGACGCCGATCGCGAGCACGAACAGGAAGACCCCGGCCGCCCCGAAGAGCTCTCCACTCTCGTAGGGGCCAATGAAGTTCGTCGTGGCCGACTTGATTCCGTACAACCCGTTGACTGGCGACAGGAACAGCTGCATCAGCCGGTCGCCGAAGGACAGTCCGGCGTCGACACCGTGGTAGGTGCCCGGGATGGGGCCGCCGGTCTTCTCGCTGATCTTGTAGGCACCGGTTGGTACGACGAAGGCCAGGAGCCAGACCCCGACGGTCACGGCGAACAGCACGGTGAACGCGCTGGGGAATTTGAACGTGCGCTCCTTGCCGCCCTTTCCTGCTGGCGGCACATTCTTGCTGTCAGTTGTCATTTTCTTGCCCTCCACGGTGTCAGATCCAAGCGACACCAGCAAAGCAGCCGAGAAGCGAAAGCAATGCTGCCTAAGGTCCCCGAAGCCGTGGGCCTTTGGGCCCTCCTCGATTGAACCGTTCCACGACAGCGTGGAATCGACATATTTGTGTAGTCAATGACTGTGGGAGAAGACATGACGTTGCACGTGGACTCAGAGGTAGGCACACTTCGTCAGGCGATTGTGCACCGACCCGATCTCGAGCTGAAGCGGCTGACACCGACCAACAAGGACTCATACCTTTTCGACGACGTGCTGTGGGTGAAGCGAGCCAAGCAGGAGCATGACGCCTTCGCGGAGGCCCTGCGCGACCTCGACGTGCGCGTTCACATGTTTGATTCCCTGCTCCGCGAGACCGTCGCGATCCCCGAGGCACGAAAATACATCTTGGATGCCTCCTTCGACGAGCGGGTCTACGGCCCGATGGCCACCGACGCGCTCTACAACACGTTCTCGGCGATGGATGATGAGGCCTTGGTCACCACGTTGATCGGCGGCATGTCCAAGCGCGAACTGCTGGAACACGTCGAGCAACCCCCGTCGGTGGTCCTCTCGGCCCTGGATCTGGACGACATGTTCTTGCCGCCGTTGCCTAACCATCTGTTCACCCGAGACACCTCGGCGTGGATCTACGACGGTGTCGCGATCAATGCGATGCGGATGAAGGCGCGGGCCCGCGAGACCATTCACTACGAAGCGATCTACCGCTGGCACCCGCAGTTTGCCGACGAAGATTTCCACATCTGGTCAGAAGGACAAGTCAACGGCCGGGCCACCGCCGAGGGCGGCGACATGCTCGTGCTCGGGCGTGGTGCCGTACTGATCGGCATGAGCGAGCGCACAACCTCCCAGGGAGTGGAGCGATTGGCACAGCAGTTGTTCGCCGGAGGCAAGGCCACCAAGATCGTGGCGCTCTCACTGCCGGTCAAACGAGCTTTCATGCACCTCGACACCGTGATGACGATGCTTAACGAGGACACCTTCACCGCTTACGCCGGTCTGGGCAATCTGCCCTCCTACACGATCGAGCCCAGCGACGTGGCAAAGGAGCTGAAGGTCACCGAACACGCCCCCGAGGACATGTACACCGTGATCGCCAACTCGATCGGGTTGGACAAGGTCAATGTCCTGACCGCGACCCAAGACGTGAAGTCCGCCGAGCGTGAGCAATGGGACGACGGTTGCAACGTGCTGGCAGTGCGGCCCGGAGTGGTGGTTGCCTATGAACGCAATGTCACGACCAACACGTATCTGCGCAAGAACGGCATCGAGGTGGTGACGATTCAGGGCAGCGAGCTCGGTCGAGGACGCGGTGGGCCGCGTTGCATGACGTGTCCCATCGAGCGTGACGGTATCTGAGATGGCCTTCAACCTGCGCAACCGCAGCTTCATCAAGGAAGTGGACTTCACCCAGAAGGAGTGGCGCTTCCTGCTCGACCTCGCCGCCGAGCTCAAGCTCGCCAAGTACGCCGGCACCGAGCTGCCACAACTCACCCGTAAGAACATCGCGCTGATCTTCGAGAAGTCATCCACCCGTACGCGGTGCGCCTTCGAGGTGGCCGCCTTCGACCAGGGAGCGTGTGTCACCTACCTCGATCCGAGCGGGTCGCAGATCGGCCACAAGGAGTCGATGGAGGACACCGCGCGCGTTCTTGGCCGGATGTATGACGGCATCCAGTACAGGGGCTCGGCCCAGCACAACGTCGAGACTCTGGCGGCGTTCTCCGGTGTGCCGGTCTGGAACGGGCTGACCGACGACTGGCACCCAACCCAGACCCTGTGCGACATGCTCACGATGCGGGAACACTCCCGCAAGAACGACTCCGACGTCGCGTTCGCCTATGTCGGCGACGCCCGCAACAACGTCGGCAACTCGCTGCTCGTCGCCGGGGCGCTGATGGGCATGGACGTGCGAATCGTGGCACCCAAAGAACTGTGGAACCACGACGAGGTGGTCCAGCAGGCCCAGGCCATCGCCGATGACACCGGAGCACGTCTGACCCACACCGAGGACGTCGCCGAAGGCGTGCGCGGGGTTGACTACGTCTACACCGACGTCTGGGTGTCGATGGGCGAACCCAAGGAGGTCTGGGCGGAGCGGATCAACTTGCTCAAGCCGTATCAGGTCAACATGGACCTCCTCGCGCTCACCGAGAACCCTCGAGTGAAGTTCATGCACTGCCTTCCGGGCTTCCATGACCGGCACACCAAGGTTGGCGAGGACCTGTACCAAGCCACCGGGATGGAGGCCCTTGAGGTCACCGACGAGGTGTTCGAGTCAAAGCACTCAATCGTCTTTGACCAGGCCGAGAACAGGATGCACACGATTAAGGCCATCCTCGTGGCCACCCTGGGTAGCTGACGTGCGCATCGTCGTCGCGCTCGGTGGCAACGCCCTGCTGAGGCGCGGTCAGAAGCCTGACGCTGAGGTCCAGGAGCGCAACGTGGCGACAGCTGTGGCCTCACTTGCGCCGTTGGCCGACGAGCATGAGCTCGTGATCACCCACGGCAACGGCCCGCAGGTGGGTGTGCTCGCACTGCAGAGTGCCTCCGACCCGAACCTGACCACCCCGTACCCCTTCGATGTCCTCGGGGCGCAGACCCAGGGCATGATCGGCTACTGGTTGCTCCAGTCGATGCAGAACGCCCTTCCGCGCCGACAAGTCGCCGCCATCATCAATCAGACACTGGTGGAGGCTGGCGATCCGGCTTTCCGAGATCCGACAAAGTTCGTCGGGCAGGTCTACGGCGAGCAGGATGCGCGTCGGCTGGCTGCAGATCGGGGGTGGACGGTCAAGCCGGACGGAGAGTTCTGGCGCCGCGTGGTGGGCTCCCCTACCCCCAAACGCGTCGTCGAAACGAGGTTGATCCGGCTGCTGCTGGAGAGCGGAGCAATCGTCATCTGCGCGGGTGGCGGCGGCGTGCCGGTCGTCCGAAATGTGCAGGGTCTGCTCGAGGGAGTCGAGGCTGTGGTCGACAAGGACCTCACCACCTCGGTGCTCGCCGAAGCACTGGACGCAGATGCCCTGCTGGTGCTGACTGACGTCGCGCACGTGAGCCGCAACTTCGGTACCGACCAGGCCGAGCCGATCCTGCGAGCGTCGGCGGTGGCCCTTCGGCGCGAGGAGTTCCCAGCTGGATCGATGGGCCCCAAGGTCGAGGCGGTATGCCGCTTCGTTGAGGTCACCGGAGCGATGGCCGCCATCGGCAGGCTGGAAGACGCTGCTGCGATCCTTCGAGGTGAAGCCGGCACGATCGTCACCCCGGACGGAGGTTACGACGGACCCGCGGCGCTGCGTTCACACGCCCAACGCACACCCGGGACCAGCGCGCCGTGAACCCGAGCGACCTCCGCGACGCTTCTGTCCTCGACGCGTCCACCGTCGCCACCCGCCTGACTGTCAACCCCACTACAGGTCTGTCGGGAGCTGACGCTGCCAGCCGTCTTGCGAAGGATGGGCCGAACGAGCTGCGCACGGGTCCTCCGATGCCGGCCTGGCGCAAGATGCTGGCGCAGTTCCAGGACCCGTTGATCTACCTCCTGCTGGTCGCCGTCGTGATCTCCTTGCTCGCCTGGGCGATCGACGGTGCCGGGAGCCTGCCAGTCGACTCCGTCGTCATCGCCGCGATCGTCGTGGTCAACGCGATACTCGGCTACACCCAGGAGTCCCGAGCCGAGGACGCGGTGGCGGCGCTCGGCGTGATGACTGCGGCGTCGTCGACCGTACTGCGCGGCGGTCGGCTGTGCACGGTGCCCTCGGTAGCTCTGGTCGTAGGCGATGTCCTTGTGTTGGCCGAGGGAGACGCCGTGGGTGCCGACGCCCGGTTGTTCGACGCGACCGCCCTGCGCATCCAGGAGGCGTCGCTGACCGGCGAGAGTCAGGCCGTCAGCAAGAATCCGGAAACGCTGGCCGCAGCGGCTCCGATCGGCGAACGGACGAACATGGTCTTCAAGGGCACCGGCGTCGTGCAAGGTGTGGGTAGAGCGGTGGTCACAGGAGTGGCGATGTCCACCGAGGTGGGCGCCATCGCCGAGATGCTCGCGGCGACAGAGGCCGAACCGACCCCACTCGAGGTCGAGATCGCCAAGATCAGCAAGATGCTGGGCTTGGTTGTCGTCGCGATCGCCATTGTGGTCATGGTGACGATCGTGCTGGTGGATCATGTCACCAAGCCAGCCGACCTGGTCGCGGTCCTTTTGCTGGGCGTGTCACTCGCGGTGGCAGCGGTCCCCGAGGGGTTACCGACAGTCCTTTCAGTCGTGCTCGCGATCGGCGTGCAACGGCTGGCCAAGCGCAATGCGGTTGTCAAGCGACTCAGCTCAGTGGAGGCGCTCGGGTCGGCGTCGGTGATCTGCACCGACAAGACCGGCACTCTGACTCGCAACGAGATGACCATCGTTCGCGTCGTAACGGCCTCGGGCCGCGCCGACGTGACAGGTGTCGGTTACCAGCCCGACGGCACCGTCTTGGCCGAGGGCTCCGAACTATCTGGCGCGCAGCATCGTGAGGCCCAACTCCTGCTCGGTATCGGTGCGTTGACCAACGATGCCCAACTCACCGAGCTCGATGGTACATGGGAGATCCAAGGCGATCCCACCGAAGCTGCGTTCCTCGTCGCAGCCCGCAAGCTGGCCGGGACAACTGATCGGACTGCCCTGTTCGAGAGACGAGCGGAGATTCCGTTCACCTCCGAACGCAAGATGATGACCACCGTGCACCAGGAGACCCTGGAGGGCACTCATCTGCTCCTCTCCAAGGGCGCACCGGACGTCCTGCTCCCCCGGTGCACCCGGCTCCAGGTCGGCGACACCATCGTCGCGCTCACCGACACCGCCCGTGGGGATCTTCTCGCCGAGGTAGAAGCGTTGTCGGCGCAGGCACTACGTACCCTCGGGCTCGCCTACCGCCCCGTCGACAGCCCAACCGACGGGCCAGGGCCACTCGACGAGTCCTCCGAGCAAAACCTGGTGTACGTCGGCGCGGTCGGCATCATCGACCCACCACGGGTCGAGGTGTCGTCGGCGATCGCGGAGGCCAGGCGAGCCGGGATCCGGGTCGTCATGATAACCGGGGATCATCCAGCCACGGCGAGCCGCATCGCGGCCGATCTAGGCATCATCAAGTCGGCAGATCGGGTCGTCACCGGACCCGAGCTGGACACTTGTGACGAGGCGTCGCTGCGGGACCTCGTCGTCGACGTCTCGGTCTATGCCAGGGTGTCGCCGCAGCACAAGCTCCAACTCGTGGACGCTCTACAGGCCACCGGTCAGATCGTGGCGATGACGGGCGACGGGGTCAATGACGCACCGGCCCTCAAATCGGCCGATATCGGGGTCGCCATGGGGATCAACGGCACGGAGGTCACCAAGGAGGCGGCCGGGATGATTCTGGCCGACGACAACTTCACGACGATCGTCGTCGCCGTTCGCCAGGGTCGCGTCATCTTCGACAACATCAAGAAGTTCTTGCGCTACCTGCTCTCTTCCAACATGGGCGAGGTTCTCACCGTCTTCCTCGGCGTCATCGCGGCTGGCGTGATCGGTCTCGGCGTTGACAGCGGGGAGGCACTGGTGCTGCCACTTCTGGCGACCCAGATCCTGTGGGTCAATCTTGTCACCGACTCCACCCCGGCCCTGGCGATGGGCGTGGATCCCGAGATCGACGATGTGATGGCTCGCCCACCCCGGCGCTTGACCGCGCCTGCGATCGACGGGCGTATGTGGGCGGGCATCCTCTCGGTGGGGATCGTGATGGCGATGGTCACACTGTTCACGATTGATCTATTCCTGCCCGGAGGTCTAGTTGAGGGTAACGACACGCTCACCGTCGCCCGGACCGCCGGTTTCACCACACTTGTCCTCGCCCAGCTCTTCAACGCCTTCAATGCCCGTTCGGAGATGACCAGCGCCTTCCACGGACTCTTCACGAACGGCTGGCTGTGGGGCTCGATGCTGCTCAGTGCCGCCTTGCAGGTCGCCGTGGTCGAGATCCCGTTCCTGCAAGTCGCATTCGGCACAGCGGCGTTGGACCTCACCCACTGGGCGGTCTGCTTGGGTCTGGCCTCGCTCGTCCTGTGGTTCGGCGAGATTCGAAAGCTGGTGCTCCGCCGCTCTCACGCACACCGCGCCTGAGATTCACCAGGAGCGACCTCGACTCCTCACGTTTCCGACGAGCGACCCGCATCGCGGTAGCGCTAAGCCTTGGTGTTCGGCTACCTGCTCTCGTGGTTCAACGACATGGTCTTCGGGCAGATCACCTCGGTGACACCCACCAGCGGAGGCAAGGCCATCGCGCACGACCGCATCAACCTCTCCGGGCTCGGCGACTCCTCATGGTTCGGCCTGCCCACTACGCGAGCTGGAAATAGACCCAGAACGCGACTACCAACCG
>MTKY01059834.1_pt1 | contig 10574 bp, 9 predicted proteins | sample 1042731 | NCBI WGS metagenome assembly MTKY01 (sample SAMN06212206, study PRJNA360538) | anaerobic digester metagenome | biome: Wastewater treatment plant; material: sludge; isolation source: anaerobic digester fed with sludge from wastewater treatment plant | place: Denmark: WWTP Soeholt ... | reverse complement strand
TCGGCGACGAGGAGGGCGGCCTGATCGGCGCCCTGGCCGAGGACGAGGGCGCGGCAGAAGAGGTGGTCGCGCACGCCGACGGCGGGCCCGAGGCGGGCGAGGTAGCCGGTGAGAGTGGCGCCCACGGGCGGGGTGATGTCGGACTTGCCGAAGCCGGCGAACATGGCATGGACTCCAGGGAAGGATGCGGTGAGTCTACCCCTTGATGCCGCTCATGACCACGCCCTGCACGAAGTACTGCTGGGCGAACATGTAGAGGGCGATGATGGGGATGACGCTGATGGTGGCGCCGGCCATGAGGAGGGCCCACTCGGTACCATACTGCCCGCGGAAGAAGGCGAGGCCGACGGGCAGCGTGAGCTTCTTGTAGGTGGTGAGGTAGATCACCGGGCCGAGCAGATTGTTCCAGCTCCCCATGAAGGTGAACACGGCCAAGGTGGCGATGGCGGGCTTAGCCAGCGGCATCATGATGTTCCAGTAGATGCGGAAGCGGGAGCAGCCGTCCACTATGGCGGCGTCTTCTAGTTCCATGGGGATGGTCATGAAGAACTGGCGCAGCAGGAAGGTGCCGAAGGCGGAGCCGAAGAAGTTGGGTACGACGAGCGGCAGGTGGGTGTCCAGCCAGCCGAAAGAGCGGAAGAGCACGAACTGCGGGATCAGGGTGACCTGGCTGGGGATCATCATGCAGCCGAGCCAGACGAGGAACATGAACTCACGACCTGGGAAGCGGAGTCGGGCAAAGGCGTACGCTGCTAGAGAGGCGGAGAGCACCTGCCCCAGGACGGAAAGGAGGGCGATCTTCAGGCTGTTGAAGGTGAACCAAGCGAAGGGCATCGCCTTGGTCACCTCGATATAGTTGCTCCACTGAGGCGTCCTGGGCAGAAGCCGGGGCGGAAAAATGAAGATCTCGGGCTGGGACTTGAGCGAACTGAGCACCATCCAGATGAACGGCAGCGCCATGACCAGGCTGGCCAGAATGAGGAAGCTGTGTACCACAACCGGCTTGAGGATTCGGCGCGTCACGTCCCAGACGGAAGGGCCGCGCCGCGTGTGTCGCAAGCCAACTCGGGAGTCGGCAGCCATCAGTCCATTACCCTCCTAACCGTAGAACACCCAGCTTCGCTGTAGGCGGAACTGGATGAGTGTGAGCACCATGATGATGAAGAAGAGCACGTAGGCGAGAGCGCAGCCGAACCCCATGTGCATCCACTGGAAGGCCTGGACATAGATGTACCAGGACAGGGTGGTGGTAGAGTAGGCTGGCCCTCCTTGGGTCAGGATGTAGGTCTGCTCGAAGACCTGCAATGAACTCATGATGGTGGTGACTACCACAAAGAAGATGGTCGGCGTCATCAGGGGCAGCGTGATGTGAAGGTGGCGGCGCCAACGGGTGGCCCCGTCGATGGCGGCGGCTTCATAGAGCTCCGGCGGCATGCCCTGCAGCCCGGCCAAGTAGATGACCATCGTGTAGCCGAGTCCCTTCCAGACGCTCATGATGACGATGGAAGGCATGGCGGTGCGAGGGCTCGCCAGCCAGAGGGGGCCCTTGATGCCGAGCAGGCGCAGGAAGTAGTTGATCAGGCCGAACTCCGGGTTGTACAGCCAGTACCAGACCAGGGCGACGGCTACCGTCGACGTAACCACGGGAAGGAAGAAGACACTACGGTAAATGGTGATCGCCTTGGCCTTCTGGTTCATGAAGATGGCCACCAGCAGCGGCAGGGTGACGCCAGGGACGAGGTAGAGCACGGTATACTGGAAGGTGTTGCCCACGGTCTTCCAGAACAGAGGCATCTGCGCCATCTGGGAGTAGTTGCCCAGACCGAGCCACTTTGGTGGCGTGAGGAGATCCCACTGCGTGAAACCGAGAATGAGAGCCGCGACAACCGGTCCGGCGATGAAGACGAAGAAGCCGATCAGGGTGGGAGTCAGGAAGGGTAGCGCCTCCAGGAACTGCGCCAGTCCGCGACGGCGCTGCTCACGTGTTGCGGAGAGCGATGTTGGGTTGGTCGAGGCGGATGCCACTGCCACTAGATACCTCCGCTCATGCTTCCGGAGAGGAGAAAGCCCTTGGGGCCCACGCGGGCCCCAAGGGATGGGATCTGCCGGCCTAGGCCGGCCAAACGATGCTGTCGAGTACCTGCTGGATAGCCGTGCTGGCGGCTGCCACCGACTCCTCCACCGAGCGCTCGCCGAGGTACGCCAGGTCCAGCTCCTGGTTCATGATGGTGACGCGCCACTCCATCCACTGGGAGCCGAAGTCGGCGCCCCGCCCGACCGGAGCCGAGTCGAGGAGCGTCTTGGCGCCGGCGGGCATGCTGCCTCGGCCGAGCCACGCGTCGGAGTAGGCGGCCTTGCGCAGGAAAGGCACCGAGCCAGGCGGGAAGATGTCCATGATCATCTGCTGCTCTTCGCTCACCCAGTGCTTGACCAGCGCCCAGGCGGCGTCCCGTGCCTTGGTACCCTTGTAGATGCTGATGCTGTCCGGCCCGGCATACATGACTCGACCGGTGCTACCCAGCGGGACGTAGGCGACGTCCCAGTTGAACTCCGCCTCGGACCAGTCGTTCATCATGTAGGACCCGTTGATCGTCATGGCGACGACTTGGGAGGCGAAGGTCCCCTCAGCGAAGCCCTGGGCGGCGGCCGGCGTGGGGGCAACAGCGTGCGTGAGTATGCTGTCTACGCACCACTGGATAGACTCGATGGCTATGGGCTCATTCAACAGGCAGGTCCTGTAGTCCGGACTCAGCACCGCGCCGCCGTTTGCCTTGATGAGGGAGTCAACGGCCTCATGCCCTGAAGGTGCGGCCATGCCCCAACGCTTGAAAGTATCCCCCTCCTTGAGGGTAAGGTTCTTCGCCGCGTTGAGCATGTCGTCGTAGGTCCAGGTCTCGTCCGGGTACGCCTGCCCCACCTCGTCGAAGATGTCCTTGTTGTAGAAGAGGTTGGCGCCCACCCAGCGGATGGGGAAAGCGTAGAGATCGCCGTTTTGCATGTCCGGGTAGCGGTGACAGCTAAGCTCCATCTCCATGAAGTAGTCGTCGGTGTTGATCTCGGCTTCGATGTAAGGCTGGAGATCGAGCGAGATGCCCTTGTTGGCGTAGTCCCATCCGTAAGCCACGCTCATGGCGTAGACGTCATAGACGGTGCCGGATGCGGCCTGGGTCTGTATCTTGGTCCAGTACTCGTTCCAGGGGGCGGGCTCGTAGACGATGGTTACGTTGGGATTGGCTTCCTTGAAGGAGCCGAAGAACGGGCCTTCCAGCATCTCCGTCTTCCCAAGCACGTCTCCCCAGCCGCTGACGCGCAACGTTACCTGCTCTCCTGCCGCTGCCGGTGCTTCGGCTTCCGTTGCCGCTGCGCCGGGGGACGCTGGAGCTTGAGTGGCTGCGGGTGCGCAAGCGGCCAGCGCCGCCCCCGCTCCCACGGCGAACAACCCTCTGAGTGCCTGGCGCCTAGTGAACCTTCTTTGTGACATCGCCGACCTCCTACATAGGACTTGACCGGATAGGTGCGATACGTGCCCTTTTAACCCGCTGGGTTCAGCATACTGCGTGGCGGCGTCACTCTCTATAGCCGGTCGTGCCAGATCTGTGCCATAATGATCCCAGCCTGCCCACGAGTATCGACGCCCACGGAGGTCTTCTTGGCAGTGTCCGGCAGCACCCGGGAGGAGGTTCACCAGGCCCTCGAAGCCCTGCACGACAACGTGCGGCTGGCTGAGGCGGAACTGGCCCGGCGCTTTCCCCTATTGGCGGGCATTCCGCGTCTGGAGGAACGCGCCGACCGGGCCCGGGCCCTGCTCCTGGAGGCCATCGAGGTGCTCCGGCCTGCCCGCGCCGTACCCTTCGGCTCGGACGAGTCTCGCCTGTACGACATCCTCTCCTTGCGCTATGTCGAGAACCTGTCCCTGTCCGAGGTGATGCAGGAACTCAGCCTCAGCCGGCGCCAGGCCTATCGCGACCTGGCCGATGCCGAGGAGCGGCTGGCGCGGGTGCTGGACTCGTGGGCCTCGGCGCCCATCGAAGCCCCGGCCAAACCGCGCCGTGACCTTATCAGCGAGGAGCTGGCCTCGCTGCCCGACGCTTCCGATGAGGTGGACCTGATCACCGTGGCCGCGGAGGCGGCAGGGCTGGTGCGCGGGCTGGCCGAGCAACTGGGGATAGTCCTGCAGCTGCCGCCGGCGCCGGTACCGCCTCCTCCTCCCGTGCTGGTCGATCGCACGCTCCTCCGGCAGGTGCTGGTACAGCTCTTCAGCGCCGTGTTGCAGAGCCGGCCTCGGGAATCGGTTGAGATTCAGTGCCTTGAGAGTGGCGACACGGTCTCACTGGCCCTCACGTTCGTGCCCGAAGCGCTCAAGAGCGAGATGCTGGACACTGTGCGGATGATGGCCGAGTCCCAGCACCTAGGCTGGACCATCGATAGCCCTACTGAGGGGACGCTGTCGGTGAGCCTTAGCGCCCGCTGCGGCCGCTTGGCCACCGTGTTGGTGATTGAGGACAATCCCGGAGTAGTTGAGCTCTACCATCGCTACCTGGCTCCCAGCGGGTACCGGGTAGTGTCCGCGCCCACGGCAGCGGTAGCTTTCGAGGTGGCGCGCCGCACGCAGCCCGATGCCGTCGTTCTCGACATCCTGCTTCCCGGGCAGGATGGCTGGAGCATCATGAAGGCCCTGCGCGAGCATCATTCCACCAGGCACATCCCGGTGATCATCTGCTCCGTCCTTGAGGACCCGTCCCTTGCCAGTTCGCTCGGCGCCGATGCCTATCTGAGCAAGCCGGTTACGCAGTGGCAGCTTCTGCGGGCGCTGAGTCGTTGTTTGACGGCATCGTCTGGGTCTGTGGCCGGGACAGGGCCGTACTCAGAAGGGAAAGAAGATAAGCTTCGGGGAACTCCTCGCCGCTGACTACGGCGAAGCCGGCCTCAGCGCTCTCGGACCCTGTCGAGACGGCGCCTGTGATGGCGACTACCCGCATGCCGGCGGTGGCCGGGTCTGCCCGAAGGCTCTCCAGCACCTCAAGCCCGTTCATGTCCGGCATCGCCAGGTCCAGGAGGACCAGATCAGGACGTTCCCGGCGAGCCGATCGGATGGCGTCGGTTCCGTTGTAGGCAACGCAAACCTCGTACTCGTCCCCGGATACGTCCAGCATGCGACGCAACAGCGCAACGAAGCCTCTGTCATCATCGACGATCAGCACTCTTCGGCCCACCCGCGGACTCAGTGCCGCCTGCACGGCCTGGAGCAGGCTATCTGACGAGACCGGCTTGGTGAGCACGGCGTCGAACCCGGCTGCGTCGAGAGCCTTGTGGGGGCTGGGCAGCGTCAGACGAATGCATGGGATGGCCTCGAGCAGGCTGGGCACTGGACCGGCGCATGAGGCTCCGGGCGCCACCGTCTCTATGAGGGCCAGCGGCTGCACCTCCTCCCATCGCTCGCACAGGTCGGCCACGTCGCGGACCGGTTCCAGGTCATAGGATTCGAGGCGGCGCCGCAGGTACGAGAAGGCACTGGCATTGTGGGCCAGGGCGGCGACACGCGGCTTCATCCTGGGTTGGGGGACTGGAAGCGGGTGAGCGACGACCGGGGGACTCAGTGGACGACCGGCGCCGTCCAGCGGTAGCGAAAAGGCCAGCTCAGCACCGCCCTCGTCCAGGTTACGTGCCCATATTCGGCCGCCGTGCATACGCACAAGCTGCCGAGCTATAGCCAGCCCCAGCCCCTTGCCGCGTTCGCCCTGGACTCTGGAGGCGTCTAGTTGCCGGTATTCGTCGAAGATCCGCTCCAGAGCATCGGCAGGTATTCCGGGGCCGTCGTCGCTGACCGCAACTACCACTCGGTCCCCATCTTGGCGGGCGGACACGACGACGCGACCACGCGGCGTCACGCGAATGGCGTTGCTGAGCAGGTTGTAGAGCACCTGGTGGATGCGGGTCTCGTCCAGGTAGACGAGAGGCAGCCCGGGCTCCCATGCCCGCTCCACGGTCACTTCCTTGTCGTGTGCCACGCTTTCTACACCCCGTACGGCCTGCTCCAGGACCGCTGTCAGGTCTTTGTACTCGCGCCTGACGGGCATGGCGTTTGCATCAAGGCGCGCGAGATCCAGGATGTCGTCGAGAAGGTTGGAGAGGTAGCCGGCGTTGCGCTGGATCTGGGCCAGGTCACGCCGTAGCGCATCGTTCCATCGGTCCTCGCCGTAAAGCCGGGGATTGCGGTAGATGATGTCGCTGAAGCCCAGGATGATGTTCAGTGGAGTGCGGAGCTCGTGGCTGAGCCCGGCCGCGAAGCGCGACTTCAGTTCTCGAAGATGCTCGGCTTCTCCGCGGGCTTCATCCAGAGCATGGTTGGTGCTCTCTAGGAGGCGGTAGGCCGTGTCGAGGGCTCGGATGGCTCGGTTGTGTTCGCCCTGCCTATCGCGCAGTTGCTCCACTAGGCCGCGGGCCTCGTTGCCGCGCAGACAGGATAGCTCAAGCATTTCCTGCCATGCCCGCAGGCCGACCCAGGAAACCGTGCCGACGGCAAGCACGGCGTAGGCCGTCCAGGCGCTCCCATCATATGCGGTAGGACCGAACAGGAGAGCCGCGGCCAGAATCGTACCGGTGATCAGGGCGGAGGTTGCCCCGAAGAGCAAGCCGGCCACCATGGGCACGAGCATGGCGATGCCGAGTAAGGCGGGATGGGCGAGCGTGATCCCGGCCCATAGCCCACCAGCGGCCAGTCCGGACATCAGCGCCACCGCAGCCGCTGTGGGGTAGCGAGGCTGGAGTAGAGCAGTCGCCACCAGCAGCGCCGTCAGGTAGACGGTGAGGCCAAGCAGAGCGGCGTTGGCGAACTCGTAGCACAGGTACACCCAGAGTCCGAGTGTGATGGCCGCGAACGCCAGCAGGAGCGAGCCCAGCGTCTGTGCCAGCAGCTCGGACCGGTGGGCGAAGCCATTACAGGACCCGGGCATCGCACTCGCCGATTCGCTCTCGGTCTTCATGTCGCCTCCGCCGGCGCTGGAGAGCGTCGCTCTCCGCTAGAATGCGCCCAAGAACTACGGTGTGATTATAGCATCGCCCTTTGGTCTCTGGACTGTCTCGCGGCGAGCTATGCGGAAGCACGGACGCGGTTGCAGCCGTCGCTATCTCGCAGCGTCTCCGTGGCGAACCCTCCTCCTTGACACCCGGCCCGCTTCGGCTATCGTGCCTCACAGTCCCGCGTAGGAGGCAGCGTTATGTCCACCTCGTCCACCGGAGCCGATACTGCCTGGTTTACCCACGATCGCTTCGGGCTGTTCATCCACTGGGGAATCTACTCCGTCGCCGCCCGCCACGAGTGGATCAAGAACTACGAGCGAATCACCGACGAGGACTACCAGAAGTACTTCGATCACTTTGACCCCGACCTCTACGATCCGGCCGTTTGGGCGCAGGAAGCAAAGAACGCCGGCATGAAGTACGTCGTCGCCACCAGCAAGCACCACGACGGCTTCTGCCTGTGGGACTCGGCGCTGACCGACTACAAGGCCACCAACACTCCTGCCAAGCGCGACGTCCTCCACCCGCTGGTGGACGCCTTCCGCAACGAGGGCTTCCGCCTCGGCTTCTACCATTCCGTCATCGATTGGCATCACCCGGAGTTCCCCGTGGATGGCCTGCACCCTCGACGCGACGATCTTGCCTACCGGGAGGCCAACCAGAACCGCGACATCGCCAAGTACCGCGCCTACCTTCACGGCCAGACGCGCGAGCTCCTCACCCAGTTCGGTCCACTCGACATAATGTGGTTCGACTTCTCCTACTCCAAGTCGGACTGGGGCTGGTCCAAGGGCAAGGGGGCGAAGGACTGGGACTCGGAGACGCTGCTGAAGATGGTGCGCGACCTGCAGCCGGGCATCATCGTCAACGACCGGCTGGAGATCGGCGGCGACCTGAAGACGCCGGAGCAGTACCAGCCGCGCGGTTGGCTCCAGGTGGACGGAAAGCCGGTTCTCTGGGAGGCGTGCCAGACGCTCAACGGTAGTTGGGGCTACCACCGCGACAACCTGGACTGGAAGCCGGTGGAAATGCTGGTGCAGATGCTGGTGGACACCGTGTCCAAGGGGGGCAACCTTCTTCTCAACGTGGGCCCCACCGCCAGGGGCGAGTTCGACCCGAAGTCCATCAGCCGCCTGCGCGGCATCGGCGAGTGGATGCGCCGGCATGGTCGCGCTATCTACGGCTGCACCGCCTCCGAGTTCACCCCGCCGCCCGACTGCCGCTACACCCAGAACGGCAAGCGACTGTACCTGCACCTGTTCACTTGGCCCTTCGGCCACGTGCACCTGGACGGGCTGGGCAGCCGGGTGGAGTACGCCCAACTGCTCAACGACGGCAGCGAGATCAAGATCGTGCCCATCGACCCGCACCAGCAGGCGCAGAACACGACGATGGGCGGCGTCGGCGCGGACACGCTGACGCTGAGGCTGCCGGTGCAGAAGCCGGACGTCACGGTGCCGGTGATCGAGTTGTTCCTGAAGTAGAGGATAGTGAACAGTGGATAGTGGACGGTGGACAGAGGGAGATAGGCGGCCGTAAGTGTCCACGGTGCAGAGCTATCGGGATCTGATAGTCTGGCAGAAGGCAATGGCGCTGGCAGAAGCGGTTTACCGCTGCTCCGCACAACTGCCTCGCGAAGAGACCTATGGTCTGCGCTCTCAACTGACGCGGGCAGCCGTGTCGCTGCCCGCAAACATCGCTGAGGGGCAGAGTCGGCACGGTAGGGCTGAATTCCTGCACTTCCGCGGGGTTGCGCGCGGCTCGCTCGGCGAACTCGAGACGTTGACTATGCTCTGCCGGCGCCTCGGATATCTGTCGGAGAGGGATGCCGCCTCTCTGCTCGAGGATTGCCAGGAGATAGGGAGGCTTCTGGCCGGCCTTGTGAGGTCTCTCAAGTATCAGCCGCCTGTCTCACTCTGACCACTGATCACTGGCCACTAGCCACTCCGCCGGAGGCGACCATGTCCTTTCTTGAATTGGCCAACAAGCGTTACAGCGTCCGCGCCTACAAGCCGGACGCCGTCCCTAACGATGCCCTAGCGCAGGTGCTGGAGGCCGCCCGCCTGGCGCCCACCGCCGCCAACCGTCAGCCCTTCCGCCTCATCATCATTCACACTCGCGGGCGCGAGGACGACCTCAAGCGCATCTACGGGCGCGACTGGTTCCTGCAACCGCCCCTTGTCATCGCCATCTGTGGAGAGCCGGAGAAGGGCTGGACCCGTGCCTCCGACGCCGCCAACTACACCGACGTGGACGCCGGCATCGTCTTCGACCACCTCACCCTCGCCGCCGCCGACCTGGGCCTGGGCACCTGCTGGATCGGCGCGTTCGACCCGGTCGCCGCCCGCGAAGTACTCGGCTTGCCGGATGGCGTCCGGCCCATCGCCTTCACGCCCTTGGGTTATCCGGCAGGGGACTTCCGCCCCAAACAGCGGAAGCCCATCGAGGAGCTGGTGTCGTACGAACGCTGGTAGGGGCGGGCCTTCTTGGTGCACTGGATATCCGTCGACCGGACGGCTACAATATGGGCGAGAGTTGTGGCTAGGCGGGGGCCTGCATTCATCGACCCCCTACCCACAACTACAGGCCGTCCGCGGCAAGGAGGTGCAAGGTGGCATCCGTAACCATCTCTCGAGAGCATGGCGCCCTAGGAACCGAGATCGGGCATCGAGTTGCGGAGAGACTGGGCGGGCGGTACCTGGATCGTGAGTTGATCGAAATGGCTCTTCAGTTCGCCGGCCTGCACGCCGTCGCCCCCACGGAGGAGCCGACGCCGCCCCTGCCGCAGCAGGAGGTTCCCGGCCTCGTACGGCGGATAGTGGAAGCGGTAACCGGTCCTCTGTCATCCGGACTACGGCCCTGGCCGCGATACATAGCTCCCAAGCAGCCCGCCGTCGGGGAGGAGGACTCGCTCCTGCGGCAGGCAGTGGGCACTGATGACGCGTACGTCGCTGTCCTCAGCCAGGTGCTGGAGCGCATCGCCGAGGAACAGCCGAACGAAGTCCTAGTGGGCCGTGGCGGCCAGTGCATCCTCGGTGGGCGGCCGGGCGTCCTCCACGTCTTTGTCTGCGCGTCCCTGGGCGATCGGATCCAGCGGGTAGCGGAGAGCGAGAAGCTGGACCGCCAGGAGGCCGCCAGCACCGTGCGCGCCTTCGACGAAGAGCGCACCCGCTACATTCGCCGGTATTTCGCCGCCGACTGGCAGCGCCCTTCGCTCTATCACCTGACGGTCAACACCAGTTGGCTGTCCGTCGAGCAGAGCGTCGACCTCATCGTTCAGGCCGCGGCGATGGTCGACAGGCGGTAGCAGCCTCCGCGCTGATAACCGCCCGTGGGTGACTCACTTGCCCACGGGCGGTTCCATTTCCGGTCGCCGGCTGTTCGAAGGGTTCTGGAGCAGAATCGTCATAGACGCTAACATGACTCCATCCGACCACTGGAGAAGCACCATGACCGACCGCGAGCGCTTTCTGCGGACCATGTCCTTCGGCCACCCCGATCGCGTTCCCTATTCCTTCGGTGGGCCGCGCCAGGCCACCATGTCGGCGTGGGGG
>MTKY01048301.1_pt1 | contig 10574 bp, 7 predicted proteins | sample 1042731 | NCBI WGS metagenome assembly MTKY01 (sample SAMN06212206, study PRJNA360538) | anaerobic digester metagenome | biome: Wastewater treatment plant; material: sludge; isolation source: anaerobic digester fed with sludge from wastewater treatment plant | place: Denmark: WWTP Soeholt ... | reverse complement strand
GAAGCGAGGGCAGGCGGTGGACCACATCCTGCTCTACGGGCCTCCGGGGCTGGGCAAGACGACGCTGGCGAACATCGTCGCCAACGAAATGGATGTGCCCATCCGGTCCACCAGCGGCCCGGCGATCGAGCGGCCGGGCGACCTCGCCGCTATCCTGACGAACCTGGAGCCGGGCAGCGTGCTCTTCATCGACGAGATCCACCGGCTGTCACGGGTCGTGGAGGAGATCCTGTACCCCGCGCTGGAGGACCGGCAGCTGGATCTCATCATCGGCAAGGGACCAAGCGCACGCACTCTGAAGCTGCCGTTGCCTGAGTTCACCGTCATCGGTGCGACCACCCGCGCAGGCATGCTGACCTCGCCGCTGCGCGAGCGTTTCGGGATCATGCATCACCTTGAATACTACGATACGCCTGCTCTCAGCCGCATCGTGGCCCGCTCCGCATCCATCCTCGAAGCACGGCTGGATGCTCAGGCCGCGGACGAACTCGCGTCGCGGAGCCGCGGGACGCCGCGCATCGCGAACAGGCTGCTGCGCCGCGCGAGGGACTTCGCAGAAGTGGATGGTGACGGCAGCATCGGCCTGGAGATAGCCCGTACTGCGCTTGCCCGGCTGGAAGTCGATGAAGCCGGCCTGGATGCCACCGATCGCCGCCTGCTGAGGATCGTCATAGAGAAATTCGGCGGCGGGCCTGTCGGAATCGAGACGATCGCCGCAAGCGTGGGGGAGGATCGCGAAACAATAGAGGAGGTCTATGAGCCTTATCTATTGCAGCAGGGCTTCATAGCGAGGACCAAACAGGGTCGGGTGGCAACACTTCTGGCAAGGGAGCATCTGGGAATGCCGGCCAGAGACGGGCAGCCCTCTCTGCTGTAGCGTTTCTCTGGGCGGGGCAACAGAGGCAGTTTGATCTATATGTATTGCACACAGTGTGGCACGGAAAACAGTGATCAGAGCCGATTCTGCCGGCAGTGTGGGCATCGGCTGCATGCGCAGCAGGCTCACAGCGCCGTTGAAGTCACGGACGGCCCCGGGACGGGACAACGTGTGGCCGGCGAGAACGCGGACCTGGACGATGTCGGGCGGCTTCTGGACTCGGCGTTCGAGTTGTATGACGGCGGCAATGTCGATCAGGCGATGGAGATATGCCTTGCCGCTCTGAGAGTGTACCCGGACAGCGTGACGGGCAGGTCACTGCTTTCCGCCATCTACGAGAAGAAGGGCGATCTCGATGCCGCCATCCGTCAGATGGAGCGGGTGGTGGACATGAACCCGGAGAGCACCGCGGATGTCAACCGCCTTGACGGGCTCCGTCTGCGTGCCCGGCTGATGGCAAGCGCCGGTTCCGAGCCTTCTCCCGCGTGGATGGATACCGCGCGCGAGATGCTTCGCAGGCCCGGCGTGCTGGGCGGTGCGGTCGTCGGACTGGCGCTTCTGGTGCTTGCTGTCGGTTTCGCGATGCGCCCGCGGCCCGACCAGGGAGCGGCGCTCGATGTTCCCGCCGTTGTGCCTGGCGGTGCGCCCGCGGCCTCTCAGGGACCTTTGTTTGGCTCCACTCCGCAGTCTGCCCCTGTCAGCAGCGGGCTGTTCGAGGGCGTGGGATCGCAGACGTCCCAGGCGGCTCCCCAGGAGCCTCGCCAGCAAGAACCCCCGGCCCAGCGGGCCCAGCCGGTCGAGAGTGCTCCTCCTGCTCCAAGGCCCGCTCCGGAGTCTCGCCCGGCCGATATGTCCCGTCCGGTGGCCCCGGCGCCTCCCGCAGCCCCGACACGCGCGGCAATCCCGGCCGACAGCACGCCGCCCACGCCGGAGCCGCGCATCAGCATCACCCGGACCACTCCATCGGGGACGTCTTCCGGCACAGCCGCGCCTGCTTCGCCCACGACCGGGCGGGCCTTGCAGCAGCAGGCGATGGAATACAAGCGCAACGGCCAGACAGAGCAGGCGATCGCCAGCTTCCGCAAGGCCATCGATGCGTTCCGGCGCGATGCTGCGTCCGAGGGCGGTGGATTCGAGGCCCAGCAGGGCATCCGGTCGTGTGAGCTTGAACTGAAGCTTCTGGGGGCGAGATGATACTGTCCGGTCCACACCGCAGGTCCCTGTTCTGTTTTCTGGTGACGCTGAGTGTCCTGGCCATCGCCGGCGCGGGCGTGGCGCAGGAGGCGTCGGGAGCAAGGCATATACTGGTGTATCCCTGCTCCGGCGACGCGGCGCTCGCACCTGCTTGCACGCAGGCCCTCAAGGCGAACCTCAAGCAGGGCCAGACAGCGACGGTCACGGAGTTCAGGGCGGATCTACCAACTCTACGCCGGGCCGTTCTGGAGGGGGCGCTGCGCAAGGATGACATCACCTCTGTGGAACCGGAGGCACGCCGCAGGGTGTGCGCGGCGCTGCAGGCGGAGTTCTACACGCTGGCCGAGGTGTTTCAGCAAGATGGCGCCGTAGCGCTGAAGTTCCAGGCGTTTCACGTCCCGTCTGGCCGGGAGTTCGACTTCTCGTCCGAAGCCAAGCCGCCTTCCGAGAGCACTGGCTCCGTGCGCGAGTCACTCGTGCTGTCCGTTGCCAACACTGTCGCATCGCAGTTCATAACGGAAGTGCTTGGCAAAGTGCCGCCTGCGGCTCCGGCGGTTATCCCGATCTCCATCAAACCCACTCCTCCGGCAGACGCGCGCCCGGTCACGTCTTCCCCTGAAGGCGGTGCTAACACTCCTTCGTCGAATGAGCCTCCGGCGGAGCCTGCAACGGGCCCGCCCGCGCCCGTTCCGCCTGCGCCTGCGCCGTTTGACTCCGCCGGCGCCCTTCAGAGCGCCGACTCGATGGCTGCGGCTGGCGATGTTGCAGGGGCGATCCAGGTGTTGCGGGATGCTGTCAACAAGGCGCCCGGCGACGTTGCGCTTCGGATGAAGCTGGCGGATCTCTACAAGCGCAAGGGGATGGAAGCAGAGGCTGCCGCGGAGTTGCAGCGCGCAATGCAACTCGGGCCGACTGACGCGGGTTCCAGAGAAGCAATGGCGAAGCAGCTCGCAGCGGCCGGGGATGTTGAAAAGGCAAAGAAGCTGTTCCAGGACATTCTGAAGGACGAGCCCCGGAACTCAGCCGCCCGTGTCGCCTATGGCGACCTGCTCTGGAATACCGGGAATACGGATGGGGCGGCGGCCGAGTACGCGCAGGCCGCCAACGACACTCCCTCCGATGCAACACCATACGAAAAGCTTGCCCGTCTGTTTGCATCCCGGGGGCAGTTCCTCACTGCTTCCACCAATCTCGAGGCGGCACGGCAGATCCGCAGGCAGAGCCCGGAACTGCCCGTCGACAGCGGCCTCTACAGGTCGCTCATTCAGAGCGTGGACGTCGCGTACTTCCGCCACCGCGATTCACTGGATGACGCGGGCAAGGACTACACCGCGGGCCGTATGACGCGCGAGGACTATTACCAGAAGACGCGCAAGCTCATCACGGATCTGGAAGAGCTCACGGAGTTCCTGGCGGAGATCGTGCCGCCTGCGGACTACGCCACGCCTCACCTTCATCGCACGCTCGGTGCGAGCCTGCTCTCACAGTCCGTTGTGGCCCTCCAGGACTGGCTGGTCACGGGCAAGGATTCGCGTAAGTCCGAGTGGGAGGGATACCGGCGCGAGTCCGAGACGGAGATGGATACGGCCCTCACGCTCGACCGGCGCATCAGGGCGGGCTAGCTTCTGCTGCAATCGGCTCCGACCGAGAGCGCCCGGCCTCTACCGGTTTCGGCCCTCTGGAACCGGCCCCTGGCGCGTTTCTGCCGAAAGGAGGAACTGCGTGGCGCTGACGCGAACCAATCGGTAATGAGGCGCAGTTGCGTGGATTGGGCAGGCTTCTGGCGTTTGTGAAGTATGGCGCATTGTGCTATAATCCGCACCGGCGTACCGCCCGTTCGAGGGCGGCCGAGACAGGCGCCGCCGGCTTTTCCCGGGAGCCGGATTCCGGCAGCATCCCGCGCGACATCGTTGCTCCACGAAGATGCCTGTGCCGAAAGTGTGGCTGGCAGCGTCTGCCTCGTGTGAGGACCGGACGGCAGGACGCCGGGAGTGACCCTCGCCGCCCCTTCGCTTGGCAGTCAGGTTCAACTGATTCTGGCGTCCGAACGCTTCAGCGTACATAGTACATACTGACCGCGCGGGCCGGTTTTCATCCGGCTGGGCGCCGGGACTGCTTGTGAGACGAGGGTGCCGGTCGTTTTCTGCCCCCGGGCGGCACGCTCGCGCGCGACCCGGTAACCGTTTACGTGAAGGAGTCAATGTGCAAGATGGGCAAACTGGTTGAGATCCGTTGGCATGGCCGGGGGGGGCAGGGTGCGAAGACTGCGGCCCTGCTGTTCGGCGATGCTTGTCTTGGAGCGGGGAAGTACATGCAGGCGTTCCCCGAATATGGCCCCGAGCGCATGGGCGCTCCTGTGGCTTCCTACAACCGCATCAGCGATGAGCCGATCACGATCCACTCCTCCGTCGAGAGCCCCGATGTCGTCGTTATTCTTGATCCGACCCTGATTGGTTCCGTTGATGTGACAAAGGGTCTGGGGCCGGATGGAGTGGTGCTGGTGAACACAGGTGAAGCCGCGGACAGGATGAAGGAAATGCTGAAGCTGAACGGGCAGAAGCTCTATGTGCTGGACGCATCGGCCATCGCCGTTGAGACCATCGGCCGGAACATCCCGAACACCCCAATGCTCGGAGCGCTTGTCGGAGCGACGGGGATTGTCGACTTCGACCACATGATCGCAGACACAGAGAAGAAGCTTCAGAAGAAGTTCCGCAACAAGCCGGAAGTGATCGAGGGCAATATCAAGGCCATTCGCCGAGCGTATGATGAGGTGAAGGCGCAGGGTTAGTCTTTTGAGCGTGGGGGCTCCGCCGCGCTCCGGCGTCCCATCCGCGTATCTATCAGACAAGGAGTTGGCAGTTGTCAGAAACCAAAGTGAAGGATAAGGCCGGGGCGGCGCTGGAGACGTCTCAGGAACTGGCGGCCCTTACCGGGAACGAGGCGGTGGCCATGGCCATGCGCCAGATCAACCCCGATGTCGTGGCCGCTTACCCCATCACCCCCGCCACTGAGATCGTCCAGATCTTCTCCAACTACGTTGCGGACGGGCTGGTGGACACGGAATACGTCGCAGTCGAGAGTGAGCACTCCGCAATGAGCGCCTGCATCGGGGCTTCGGCGGCTGGCGCCCGCGTTATGACCGGCACGAGCTCGCAGGGGCTTGCCCTGATGTGGGAGATGCTCTACATCGCCGCCGGTCTGCGTCTGCCCATCGTGCTTTCCGATGTCAACCGCGCGCTTTCCTCGCCCATCAACATCCACTGCGACCACTCGGACACCATGGGTGCGCGTGATGCCGGCTGGGTCCAGATCTTCTCCGAGGACTCTCAGGAAGCCTACGACAACATGATCCAGGCGGTGCGCATCGCGGAGCACCCGGACGTGCTTCTGCCCACTATGGTCACGATGGATGGTTTCATCATCAGCCACGGCATGGAGGTCGTAAAAGTGCTGCCGGATGACGTGGTGAAGCAGTTCGCGGGTTCCTACAACCCGAAAACCAAATTGCTTGACGTGGATACGCCCAGGACGATGGGTGGATTGGACTTCACAGACTTTTACTTCGAGCACCGGCGCCAGCTGGTCGAGCCTGTCAAGAAGGCGCTTGAAGTCGCGGTTGAGGTGGGCAGGGAATACGGGAAGATTTCCGGGCGCACATACGGTCTGTACGAAGGGTACAAGCTGGACGATGCGGATTACGTCATCGTGCTCCTCGGCTCCACGGCCGGTACGACCAAGACAGTGGTGGACGAACTGCGCGAGAAGGGCGTCAAAGCAGGGATTCTGAAGATCCGCCTCTTCCGCCCGTTCGCATATGATCAGATCGCCTCCGTGCTCGAGGGGCGGAAAGCCGTCGCCGTGATGGATCGTTCGGACGGGCTGGCCGGAATGGGCGGCCCGCTGTTTGGCGAGATCCGTTCCGCGCTCTACGAGTCGGCCAGCCGGCCGCCGCTGGTGGATTACGTCTACGGGCTGGGCGGCAGGGACTGCGGTCCCGCTCTGATCCATCAGGTGTATGCCGACCTGCAGAAGATCGGCGCCGGTGGCGGAATCGCGAACCGGGTGACCTATCTGGGAGTGCGCGAGTAGGCGCGAGCCCGCGTCGCGCCTTGCTGAAGATTCACAAGAAGGACCTGAGATAATGGCAAATCTGAAAGAGCTTTCCCGCAAACCGGAGAAATTCACCGGAGGCCACAGGGCCTGCGCCGGATGCAGCGCTCCCATCGTGGCGCGCATGCTGACCATGGCGGCGGATGAGCCTGTCGTGGTGGGCTGCGCCACGGGATGCCTCGAAGTCACCAGCACACTGTTCCCTTACACCAGTTGGGACACCCCGTTCATTCACAGCGCGTTCGAGAACTCGGCCGCAACGGTGTCCGGGGTGGAGGCTGCCTACCGCTCCCTGAAGCGCCAGGGCAAGTATGACCGCGAAGTCCGGTTCGTGGCCTTCGGCGGAGACGGAGGCACCTATGACATCGGCCTGCAGTCCCTCTCGGGCGCCATGGAGCGCGGCCACCGAATGCTGTACATCTGCTACAACAACGAGGCGTACATGAACACGGGCGTGCAGCGCTCGGGCGCCACGATGTTCGGGGCGGAGACCACCACCACGCCGGTTGGCAAGGTCGGTGTCGGCAAGAAGCAGTTCGAGAAGGACCTGACGGCCATCCTGGTCGCCCACGGAGTCCCTTACGTGGCCCAGGGCAGCCCAAGCTACTGGAACGACCTGGTCACCAAGATGCAGAAGGCCCTCGCCACGGACGGCCCGAGCTTCATCAATGTCCTTGCGCCGTGCCGGTTGGGATGGGCGTTCCCGCCCGAGGAGACCATCGAGCTGGGACGGCTCGCCGTCAACACCTGCACCTGGCCGCTCTACGAAGTGGTCGAGGGGCAGTACAAGGTGACGTACAAGCCGCGCGAAAAGCAGCCCATCGAGACTTATCTCAAGAAGCAGACCAAATACCGCCACATCTTCCGGCCCGGAAACGAATGGATGATCAAGGAATTCCAGGGCCACGTTGATGCGAAATGGGAGCGGCTGCTGGCCCTCGCCGGAGAGCCTGTGCCCGAGAAAACGCCGGTCTCCGCCGGCTGAGACTGACAGAGATCAACCCGCGGACAGCTGACCTGCAGCCCGTGACGATTCAACAGGGGCGGAGCCTTCAGTGCTCCGCCCTTTCGCTGTCTGTTGCGCTCAGTGCAGGTGAGGGCCCGGAGGAGGGGTATACTACTCTCACAATACAGGCTTGCGCTGTGAGGAGGACATTGTGATGAAGGCGATACGCGTGCATAAGCCCGGCGGCCCGGACGTGCTGGCCTACGAGGATGTTCAGGACCCCGTCCCGGGCCGTGGAGAGGTGACCGTCCGCATTCGGGCGGCAGGGCTGAATCCCGTGGACACGTACATCCGCGCCGGGAGCTATGCCGACCTTGCCTATCCGTACACTCCCGGTATGGACGGTGCCGGCGTGGTGGAATCGGTGGGGGAAGACGTGACCGATCTGGCTCCGGGCGACCGGGTGTACTGTGGAGGTTCCATCAGCGGCACGTGCGCCGAGGTGGCTCTGTGCCGGGCCTCGCGCACGCACCGACTGCCGGATTCCCTGTCATTCGAACAGGGAGCGTCGATCGGAGTGCCTTACGTCACGGCGTACTGTGCGCTCTTTCACAGGGCCCATGCAAGGCTGGGAGACACGGTGCTGATCCACGGCGCAAGCGGAGGGGTGGGCACGGCGTCGGTTCAGTTGGCGCGATCAGCCGGTCTCAGGGTCATCGGTACGGCAGGCAGCCAGCGTGGCCAGCAGCTCGTGAAGGAGCAGGGCGCGGACCACGTGCTGGACCACACCCGCGAGGGCTACCTGGATGAACTGATGAAGCTGACGGGCGGCAGAGGCGTGGACATCATCCTGGAAATGCTCGCGAACGTGAACCTTGGCCGCGACCTTGGCGTGCTTGCCGCGGGTGGACGGGTTGTCGTGATAGGCAGCCGCGGAGAGGTGACCGTCAATCCCCGGGAGATCATGCGGCGCGACGCGGCCGTGCTGGGACTGCTGCTGTTGAATGCCACGGACGAGTTTCTGGCGGAAATCCACGGCCGGATGCGTCCCGGGTTCGAGTCCGGCGCGCTGGCGCCCGTCGTCGGGGAGAGCTACCCGCTTCGGGATGCCGCCAAAGCGCACGAGAAGATCATGGCGCCCGGGGCTTACGGGAACATCGTTCTCATCCCGTAAGGCGGTTCGTTCCGGGAGAGAATCTAGTGGCCGCCTGCCGCGCGGCCCGCGGCCCTTGCTTTCCATTCCGGGAAGTCCCGAAGAAACCGCTGCAGCACGTCGTCCAGATTACCTTCGACGAAGTAGATCTTCCCTCGCACATCCACTGTCTGCCCCACTCGGCAGTCCGGGAACATCGGGTCCGCGTGGATACATGGGATGTCGGCGTTCGTCATGATCTTGTAGCTGTTGTCGAACGCAAGAGCGACGATGCGCCTGCCGTCATCAGACACCGTGGCGATCATCGGCACGTCCGCCTGTTCGTCTGCCCACCAGCTCCGCTCGATCTTCGGCTTATCCATCGCAGGAAGGTCGGCCGTATTGGTCACGATGAAGAACGGATGCTGTCCTTTCGAGATTCCCGGCTTTGTCCTGTTCAGCGCCAACCATTCTCCCTTCACCCGGATGAACGTACGTTCCGCCATCGGATCCTCGAAGCCCTTCACACCTTTCTGGATCAGGCAGTACTGGTTGCCGCTGTTGCTCATATCGGCCACGTAGCCGTTCGAAATGCTGCTGTAGATGCTGACCTCATCCTTCCCTGGCTGTATCTGCACTCGGAAGGAGATTCCGTAGTCCAGTTCGCACGTGTAGTTCAGCACGCCAAGACGTGACCGCTTCCATTCCAGAGGATGCGTGGGCCGCGTGACTGGCGGCATGTCGTCCCGTTTGTGGTCGATGAAGAGCAGCCCGTGGTTGCTCCCGATCGTCTCCGGGGCGCGCAGAATCCACTGCCCTTCCTGTTTCCATGGCGGGCTTATCGTCACGGACATCGCATGAGGGTAGGGCGTCCCCCGCTCCAGCGGAACAGGGGAGACTGTCACGGAAGGAGCAGTTGCGGATGATCCGGCAGTAAGGGACGCTGTCAACGCGGCGAACAACGAAATCGTCATCATAGCTGCGTGCCACTTCCCGTGCTGGAGCCGGGATTCCTGCGGTGCACCGTGTGTTACAATGGGTTAGCAGTTCTGTTGGGGGATTACTATGGCACACACCGGCTTCCGGCGCGCTGGCAGGGCCGCCGTTCTGGCTCTGGCACTTGCACTCGCCGCTTCGGCGTCGCACGCTCAGCTCGCGCGAAACGTGATCCTGATGATCGGCGACGGCATGGGCTATCAGCATGTCAATGCCGGAAGCTACTACCTGTACGGGCAGCAGGGAGGGCTCTGTTTCGAGCCGTTTTACCAGTGCGGGGCGAAGACGTACTCTGCCTCCTCGTCCGTCACAGATTCCGCGGCGGCTGCAACGGCCATTGCCACGGGCGTGAAGGTTGCGGATGGCGTGATCTCACAGGCGACGGACGGCAAGCCGCTGAAGACCATCCTTGAGATCGCGAAGGACATGGGGAAGAAGACGGGCCTGGTGACCACGGTGCCCATCACCCAGGCAACACCTGCCGGCTTCGGAGCGCACGAGGCCTCCCGGAACAGCTACATCGCCATCGGCAATGACTACCTCACAGGCTCCCAGCCGAACGTGGTGCTGGGGGCTGGCGACCCTGCCCGTGGCGGAAGCAGCTATTTCACAGCTTCGCAGGTGACACAGGCCGCTTCGCTGGGATATGCCATCGCCTACGACCAGCCCCAACTCTTGTCTGTCAGTTCCTCGGCCGACCGGGTGCTCGGGCTGTTCAACGGCGGACAGCTTACAGCGGAATACGACCGCACGCCTGCGAACACCGAGCCGCACCTCAGCGAGATGGCCAGCAAGGCGCTTGATCTCCTTGGGAATCATCCCGACGGCTTCTTCCTGATGATAGAGGGCGGTCTGATCGACTGGGCCGCGCACGACAACCATATCCGGAAGACGACGCGCGAAGTGGTCGAGTTCCACAACGCTTGCGCTGCTGTGCTCGCGTGGATGGACGGCAGGGACGACACGCTGCTCATCGTCACTGCTGACCACGAGACGGGCGGTCTCACGGCAACCAATGCGGGCGCCGGCAACTACCCCGTCGCGTCATGGAGCACAGGGGGGCACACAGGGGCCAACGTGCCTGTCTTTGCCACAGGGGCAGGTGAGGACCTCTTCGGGCGCTACATCCGCGATGGCCTCATTGAGAACACCGATATCTTCCGGGTCATGAGCGCGGCGCTGGTCGTCCCGGCAGAGGAAGGCGCAGCGGTGGCATCAGTCAAGGAACCGCCCGTCGGCGCGGCAGTGGCTCTGGCCGGTAAGATCGTGACGGCTGGAAACGACCAGTTCGCCTCTGCTTTTTACGTGCAGGACTC
>MTKY01051753.1_pt1 | contig 10588 bp, 8 predicted proteins | sample 1042731 | NCBI WGS metagenome assembly MTKY01 (sample SAMN06212206, study PRJNA360538) | anaerobic digester metagenome | biome: Wastewater treatment plant; material: sludge; isolation source: anaerobic digester fed with sludge from wastewater treatment plant | place: Denmark: WWTP Soeholt ... | reverse complement strand
ATAAGTATACACCGGTACACGAATTTTATAACCTCCAGGAACCCTTGCGAAGGTTCTAAGTAGATTCTGGCATGAAAAGCACCCTCCGTAACCTTCGCAAGGATGCTTTCAGTCATTGGCGAGTTGTTGTACGCCCACCAATCCCACAACCAGGCAGACGCCGCCCACCACGCCAAACATCGGCTGGATGCCGATGCCATTCGCCAGGATGCCGCTAAGCCACGGCCCGGCAAACATGCCGGTGGCGTACACGGCCTGAAACAGCCCCATCGCCGTGGCGCGCTGCGTCTCGTCCACGTCGCGGATGCTCAACCCCATCAGCACCGAGTAGCCGATCCCCGAAGCCAGCCCAAAGGAGATTTGCGAGACGAAAACCAGCGGCAGCGACCTGGCGATGGTCAACATCCCCATCGAGAGCGCGATGGCGATGAAGTTGAACACCACCAACCAACGCGATCTCACCTGTTTGGCGATCGCTGAGGTGGCGAAGCTACCGAGCATCACCATGCCGATGTTCAGACTGGTCAACAGACTCAGTGTGTCATCCGATGCGCCCAGGTTCTTCGCCAGGATTGGTGCGAAGGTGAACGGTCCCGCCCACATTGCAAACTGCGACACCGCGCAAAGCAACGACGGCGCGAGCACATCCCGCCGGGTGATCAGCTTTCCCAGACTGCCGAGCGACGGCGCTTGCGGCGGGCGCGCCGGTTCGTGGATCCCCACCATCGTCAGCACGGCCACTGCGGCCGTCCCCGCCGCCACGAAGAAGGCGAGCGATGGCCCGCCCCACTCGTTGAGCCTGCCGGTGATGCTCGTAGCCAGCATCCGCGCGACGGAGTTGACGCCGGACACAAACGCCGAGATGCGCACCGCATCCTCCGGCGGGAACTGGCTGTTGACGGCGACGACCAGCAGCACCCACACACTCGCCGCGAAACCGGTGAGCGCGCGTCCCACGAGCAGCCCATTGACCGAGTTAGTCAGTCCCATCCACAACGCGCCCAGCCCCGCAAGCGCAAACCCGGCGATGATGAACGGCTTGCGCCGCCCAATCCAATCTGCTGCGATCCCCAGGGGGAAGCGGGCGACCGCCTGCCAGAGGCCATACTGCGCGATCACGATGCCGACCATCGCCAGATTGTCGGTTTTCGTCTTCACATAGTTCGACAGTGTGGGCATGTACAGGTACATCGAGGCCCAATAGAAGGCGACCGCCGCCATATACAGCGCGAACAATCCGCGCCGCGACTGGATATGTGTTCCTGTTTTCGTTAATGCCGGTGATGACAACGCTTGCTCCTTAGAAAATAGCCTCAACGGATCGAACGGATTCAACGGAAAAATATCCGTTGAATTCCGTTGAATCCGTTGAGGAAATCCTTTTCATCCTCGTTGGTGTGGAGTTCCACATGGAAACTCCTTCGAAAATGGCAAATGGCAAATGGCAAAAAATCCATTGCAGATTTTCGTGCTTGCATGGAGTGCGCCAGCACCGGTGTCTCCTCTGAAAATAGTCCGATAGTCGTTAGTCCGATAGTCCGGCGCCCATTTTCATTATCGGGGCTGTACCACAGGTTCCGTTACACTCCTTAGTCGGAAATCGGGTAGTCAGGTAGTCAAATGCTTATTCGCCATTTGCTATTCGCTGATTCTTTCATTCGCTGATTCTTTCATTCGCTGATTCTTTCCGCCCCTTCCGCAACCGCCAGGCTAGCGCAATGCCGCCCCCGCTGAGCGCCGCCATAATAATGAACACCGTCCCCGCCGGCAGCGCCTCGAACAGCGCGCCGACGATGAGCGGGTTGAGGACGGTGACGCCGCCGAGGATGCCGCTCGCCGCCAGATAAATCGGGCGCTGCTCGTTGTCGGCGATGTCCAGCAGATAGGCGCTGAGGCTCCACCACAGACTGGCGGTGACGAAGCCCATCAGGAAGAAGGCGGTGAAGTAGAAGACCGTTGGCGCGTTGAGCACGCCCGCCAGGATGACCGCCAGCAGCGAAACCGTCTGCGTGACCGCTGCCAAACGGATAGCGGCCCAACTGCCCACCCGGTCGATAAGCTGCCCGCAGATCAGCGCCGCTGCCGCCCCGCCGATGCTCTGCGTAGTCAGCAGCGCGCCGATGATCGCGTCGTTGCCCACGAAGGACTCGCGGGCGCGCACGATAAAGAACGGGGATGCCGCGCCTGCCGTCCACAGCACAATTTGGGTGATGACGGCCCGGCGCAACGACGCATCTGTGCGCAGATAGTGCAGCATCATCCGCAGGCCGTGACGGACGTCGGTTTTGCCGGGCGATTTGTCCTCGGCCTCCTCGTGGATGAAGAACATAGTGACGAGCGAGAGCATCAGTCCCACGAACCCGATGCCGAAGAGCAGCGCCCAGCGTTCCGGCAGCGCCGCGCCATCCTTGGCGAGGATGCGGCTGACGATGATCCCCGCGACTGCCGCGCCCAGGCTGGAAAAGAGCTGCCCCGCGCCGAAGAAGCGCCCGCGGATCTTGTCGGGGATCACCTTGCCCACGAGCGCGGGCCAGGTGACGCTGTTCAGACCCTCAGAGGTGTAGAAGATAGCGACCGATAGCGTGAGCGCCGCCATCGTCAACCAAATGTGGTTGCGCGTCCACAGCAGCGTGGCGAGCGCCAGGAAGAGAATGGGGAACCGCCCGCCAAACGTGGCCCACACCAGCAACGGCTTCTTGCGCGGCTGCGCGACCAGGAAACTGGCGGCCCAAATCTGCGGCGCGGTGATCATCAAAATCCGCAAGGCCGAGAGCGCGCCGATGAGCAGCGAAGAATCGGTGAACTCCTTGACGAACGCGGGCACGATGACCACCGGATCGTAAAAGGCAAAGCCTATCGAGAAGAAGACGAAATCGCCCACGAGCGCGAGCACATTTCGCCGCACGTGCTGTTTTTGCATAGGAATGAGACCTCTTCGATAAAATGACCCCGCGCGGATGCCGGACATCCACGCGGGGTCTATTGTAACACAATCTGGCGGAATTCTGTTGGCGCAGGTTGATGCGTTTGATATGAGTTCAGCCTCATTGCTGGCTATTTTGATGATCTGCTCTAGCAGTAAAAGCGGCTTTTGAGTTGGATAACCGGTGCGTTCTTTGGCTTTGGGGTTGAGATAGGGAATATCCCAAACATCGGATAACGGAACGCCTTTCTTGCCGCCGTTGGGAACGACCCGACTTGTGTACGTGCGTTTAGAGCCTATGCTCCCTACCCGATCTGCACCGTGGTGACGCCGAATGCTGGAAGATCCACGTCGACGGTATTTCCCTCAACTCTCGCAGTATCGACAGCTGGCGGCCACTCCATCGTATCCACCTCGACAGCGACTGCGCCTTCCGGCAGCAATTCAGGCGCGAACGCGACCCGCGCCGTGGTCGCGCTACCGTCCACTTCGACGAGGCGCAGGATCAGGCCCGCGCCATCCTCGCTTTGCTTCAATGCCGCTAACCGCACGTTCGCCGGTTCCACGGCGACGAGGCTCAACGCCGTTGGCAGGTCGCCATCCTGGAAGCGGCAGCTAACGACGACCGGCGGGAGGTTCAGCGCCTCGCCGGCCTGCATACTCGCGCCCACCGTCCAGCCGGCGTCGTGCGGGACGAGCGCGTATTCGATGACGTGCTCGCCCAGGTCGGGCAGCGGGTCGGGGTCGATGCTGGCGCGCAGCAGGGTGAGCGCGAGCGTGTCCCCGTCGAAGCTGTGACCGTACTTGGAGGTGTTGACCAGCGTCACGCCCTGCCCGTCGGCCTCGGCGACGTCGGCCCAGCGTTGGGCGACGACTTCTTCGCCGTGGGTGAGGTCGCGGACGAGGCTGCCGAAGGGGATTTCGTAGCGCGGCTGCGCATGGTCAACCGCCAGCGGGAAGCGGACGCGCAGGTGCGGGATGCCGCGCGTTTTATCGCCGATCTCGCGCCAGTCCACCCGCAGGCGGAACTCGACGCGGGGGACGCCCTGCCGCACGGTGATGTCCAGTTCGAGAGTGGTGTCGCGGGAGTCGCCTCTATTGCCGATTTTGCGCGTCCAGCGGAAGGTGTTGACGTAAGGGCCGCTCTGCGCGCGCTTGAGCGCGCCGCCGTCGAGCAGGTCCGTCTGTTCGAGGAAGTCGCCGATGACCCAGGCTGTCATCCCGTTGTTGGCTTCGAGGCAGTACTGGAAGACGCCCGCCGCTTCGCATTCGGGGATCCACTCGCGGCCCGTGCGTTTGTCCAGCAGGCTGACCAGCCCGCCCGACGCGGGGTCGAGCGTGACCTTGAGGTATTCGTTTTCCAGCGTGTAATCCGGTGGCTCTATCATCCGCCACGAGCCGCCCTGTCCGGCCCACGGATCGCCCAATGCGGTTGGCAGCAGGTCGAATTCCGCCGCCCGGTCGGAGACGCACACGGCGCGATAGCCGAGCGCGGGCAATTCCACGGGGAAGGCGACGGTGAGGTAGTCGTGCGCCCAATAGCCGCCCTTGTCGAGCACTTGAACGCGCTGCGGCTCGAAGCCGTGTCCTGTGACGATGAGGTGTTGCGGATCGAGCTGGGTGTCCCACAGCTTGACCTCGACGACCTCGACGCGCGGATATGGCAGGGGATTGAAGATAAGGAACGCGCGGTCGCTGAGGTGCGCCGCCCCGAACGCGGATGCGCCGCCGGTTCCGCTGGCGTTGCCCACACCGGCCCCCGCTCGCCCGGCCTCCAGCTCGTCTTTGTAGGCGCGCGTCGCATCCACAGCGAAGTCGCGGCGCAAGGCGTTGGTGTCCACGCGGGCGGCGAGGGCGCGTAGGGCATTGGTCGTCGCCAGGGCGGCGGCGGCTTGCGTCTCCTGCGCGCGGCCCATCGTGTAGTGGCGCGTGTCACGCACGCCGGAGCCGGGCAGGATGTCGTGGAACTGGTCGAAGAGAAGGTTGCGCCAGGCAGCGGCGAGGTTGGTCTGGGGATAGGGGACGTCCGCCAACTGCGCGCCGATGAGGGCGGCGGCTTCGGCGGTGTAGAGCAGGTTTTCGCCGCGCCGGTTGGCCCACTTCTGCCGCGCCTGCGAGGTGTAGCAGCCGGTAAAGACGCGGTTGCGCTCGCCGCTGATTTCGGGGATGTGCGCCGTTCCCGCTGCCAGCGCCGCTTCCGCCGTCCTGAAGAAGTTGTGCAGCGTGGAGAAGGTGAATTTGGGAAAGATGGGCCAGGCGTCCATTTCGATCAGCCGCCGCAGGTCGGCGCGGGTGGGGCCTCCGCCGTGGTCGCCGACGCCGTAGAGCATCGGCATCTGCTTGAGGCCGGTCGTCTGCGCGAATTCCACGATCGGATCGGCCACGACGGGCGTGACGACGAGGTTGGGAGCCAGGGGCATGTACCACTGGACGTCGTCGAAGGCCAGCAGCCGCGAACCATCTGGGCCGATCCACCAGTAAAGGTGCGGGCCGTGACTGCCGCGACAGTGGTAGTAATATTTCACGCCGCCGCGCGCCAGGATCGTGGGCAGTGTGGCGGGGTGGCCGAACGTGTCCGGCTCGAAGTCCACCTGTACGTCTTCCGGCGCAAGGCCGAACTTCTCCTGCACGTAACGCCGCGTGTAGAGCAGGTGGCGGCTGAGGCTTTCGCCGCTTGCCATATTCTTGTCACCCTCTACCCACTGGCTGGCGGTGACTTCCCACCGCCCCTCGCGCACGCGCTGCTGGATATGCGCGAACAGCGCCGGGTTGTACTGCTCGGCGATGGCGTAGGTGGACGCCTGATCCTGGGTGAAGATGAATCCGGGGAACTCGTCCAGCAGCGCCAGCATCGTCTCGAACGTGTCGTTGACCACGGCGACGGTCTCCGGCCAGCCCCACATCCAGTTCATGTCGATGTGGGCGTGGCTGATGCAGAGCAGTGTGTAGCTCTTGGCGACGTCGCCGATGGGCTGTAGGACGGCTTCAGCTTGCGCGATGACGGCGTCCAAGTCGCGGTTGCCGTCCACGCCGGCTTGGACGACGCGCCCGGCCTCGATGATGAGCGGTTGCCATGCTGTCGCTTGATCGGGATAAGCAGAACACAGCCGGTTGGCAAAGGCTAACTGCGCCTGAATCCGCTCAAGTTGTCGCGCGCGCCGGTCGAGGTGTTGTTGTAACGTTTGCGTGGTTGCGATAAACTGCGCAGGGTACGTGGTCATACGAGTCTCCTCCTTACTTCCTACTTCCTTACTTCCTACTCCCTACTCCCTACTCCCTACTCCTTACTTCTTACTTCCTACTCCCTCAACTCCCGCTTAAACTTTGCCAGACATTCGGGGCAGATGCCGTGGGTGAATTCAGCGTCGGAGTGTTTTTCGATGTAAGTCTCGATGCTGGTCCACTGCCCGTCGTCGTCCTGGATTTTCTTGCCGCACCACGCGCAGATGGGGACAAGGCCGCTGAGGGTTTTGATGGTTTTCAACGCTCTTTGGAGCTGGCGATTGCGCTTTTCCAGTTCAGCGTTGACGCGGTTCAATTCCGTGTTGAGGCGCTGCAGTTCCTCATTCAGACGGCGCAGTTCGTCGGATTCGCGGGACCGCGCGAGGGTGATGGTGATGACACGTTGTAGCTCGCTGGCCTCCGGTGGCTTGACCAGATAGGCGACCACGCCGGCATCGCGGGCCTGTTCGACCAGGTCGGGGGTGTCCATAGCGGTAAGCAGGACGACCGGCGTCGGCTGTACAGCCTGGATTTTGCGCGCGGCGGTGATGCCGTCCATACCGGGCATAGAGACATCCATAACGATGATGTCAGGTTTCAGTTTTTGCGTTAGGAGGATAGCTTTTGCCCCATCCTCCGCTTCACCGGCAACGGTGTGATCGAGCATATTGAGGATCGAGCGCATGGTGGCGCGCAACTCAGCGTTGTCATCGACGATCAAAACACGGACTGGCGGCGTTCCGGTCATACTGAATTCCTTTCCCAGAAATCTTTCAAAAGGTCAGGTTCGCATACGGGGATAATTATAGTCAGTCTCAGAATTTAGGGAAACCGCTGTTTCTGAAAAAAGAGGACGGATTATAGATTGTTTTTATGATGTTTATATGATAAAATAGGATCACTGAAGACAAGAGTATTGTAGGGAGGTGTTCAACATGGAATGGCTGGGCATGAAACAGTGGTCGCCCTACGTGGCAGGGATCGGCATCGGGATGTTGAGCTGGCTGACGTTTGTCCTATCCGACAAACCGATTGGGTGTTCGATGGCGTTCGCGCGGTTCAGCGGGATGATCGAGCGGGTGTTCCGCGGTGAAAAGACATTGGCGAAACCGTACTTCAAGCGGTATGTTCCAGAAATCACCTGGGACGTGATGCTCGTTATTGGGATTGTGATTGGCTCGTTCGCTTCGGCGCTGCTGTCGGAGCAGTTTCAATTGACGTGGGTGCCGTCGCTGTGGGCTGCGACCTTCGGCTCGGCGTATTTCCCGCGTTTGCTCGTGGCGGTGATCGGCGGCGTTTTGATGGGGGCGGGCGCGCGCTGGGCGGACGGCTGCACCAGCGGGCACGGCATCAGCGGCACGTTGCAACTGGCAGTGAGCAGTTGGCTGGCGGTGGCCTGCTTTTTTGCTGGCGGGATCGTCGCCGCGTTCGTCATTTTCCGCGTGTTGGGCGCGTGAGCGAGGTGTGCGATGTTGACGGAATTACACACGAATAAGCGCCTGCAACTGGTTCTCGGGCTGGTGGCGGGGATCGCGTTTGGTTTTCTGCTGCAAAAAGGCGGCGTGACCACCTACGATGTCATCCTCGGCCAACTGCTGCTGACCGATTTTACGATGGTCAAAGTGATGCTCTCCGCCGTCGTCACGGGAATGATCGGCGTGTACGCGCTGCGCAGCTTGGGACTGGCGCGGCTGCACCCCAAATCCGGTTCGGTGGGCACGACGGTGGTCGGCGGTTTGATTTTCGGGGTAGGATTCGCCGTCCTCGGCTACTGTCCCGGCACGATCTCCGGCGCGATCGGACAGGGATCGCTCGACGCGCTCATCGGTGGGACGGTGGGCATCCTTCTGGGATCGTGGTTGTTTGCGACGTTTTCCCCGAAGTTGCAGAAGCCGGTGCTGAGCAAGGGGGAGTTCGGCCCGCTGACGTTGCCGGAACTGCTCAAGGTCAACGCGTGGGCAGTGGTCATCCCGGCAGCGGTGATCTTGACGGCGTTCTTATTCGCGCTTGAGCGCACTGGGTGGTAAAATAGGGTAAATTCGTGCAGGAGGATGGTGGAGCAATGGCGTTACAGGAAGAATATTTACTCGCGGGGGATGTGGGCGGCACGAAGACCAACGTGGCGGTATATTCGCGTGAGGCTGGACTGCACGTGCCGCTGTTGCTGGAGACTTTTCCCAGCGCAGCCTACAAAGGGTTGGCCGATCTGGTGAAGGAATTTCTGAGCCGCACCGAGATACCGGTCAAACGCGCGTGTTTCGGTGTTGCTGGGCCGGTGGTCAATGGGCAGGCGCGGATCACAAATCTGCCCTGGGTGCTGGATGAGGTGCAGTTGGCGGTCGACCTGGGTTTTTCGTCCTTCACACTGTTGAACGATTTGGTGGCGATTGCGAGCGGCGTGCCGTTTTTGAAACCGGATGATCTTTACACCATTCATCAAGGGCAAGCGCAGCCGGGCGGGGCGTTGGCTGTTGTCGCGCCGGGGACCGGCTTGGGCGAGGGGTATCTCACCTGGGATGGGACGCACTATCGCGCGCACGCCTCTGAGGGCGGGCACTGCGACTTCGCGCCCACGAACGCGCTGGAAGTCGATCTCCTGCGCTACCTGCAAGCGCAGTTGGGTCGGGTGAGCTGCGAGCGAGTCTGCTCCGGGTTGGGCATTCCGAACATCTACACTTTTCTCCGTGACAGTGGATATGCGGAAGAACCGGCCTGGTTGGCGGAGCAGTTGGCGTCCGCGCCCGATCCCAACCCGGTGATTGCGCGGGCGGCGTTGGAGCAAGAGCAGCCCTGCGAGTTGTGCCGGAAGACGTTGGAAGTTTTCGTCTCCATTCTGGGCGCCGAGGCGGGCAACATGGCGCTGCGCGTGTTGGCAACCGGTGGGGTCTATCTGGGCGGCGGCATTCCGGTGCATCTCCGCGCGCTGCTCGACAGCAACACCTTCCGCGCGGCGTTCCGCAACAAGGGACGCCTCTCACACTTGCTCGCGCAGATGCCCGTGTACATCATCCTGCATCCCAAAATCGCCTTGTTCGGAGCGGCGGCGCACGGGTTTGGATTATGATTGGCTCGTGTTGTGTTACTGGCGTTACGAATCCTGTTTGTGGCATCGGTGGTCAGGAATGTGCGAAGGCGCTTTGTTAAGAAAAGCGTGCAGCAACTCTCTGATTGACCAAGGTGGACGATACACCTGAGCGTGTTATAATCCGGGATGAGTTCTGGACCGAGGTCGCTATGAGATGTGGGTTACACTATGAAACTGGTCATCCAAATCCCTTGTTACAATGAAGAAGGCACGTTACCAGGCACGCTCCGTGATCTGCCGCGTGAGATTGATGGTATTGATGCAATCGAAGTTCTGATCATTGACGATGGAAGTGTCGACAAAACGGCGGAGGTAGCGCAGATACACGGTGTCGAGCACATTGTGCGGCTTGGACGGAATCGCGGGTTGGCGAATGCGTTTGTGCGAGGATTGGAAGCTTCATTGGCGGTGGGCGCAGACATCATCGTCAACACCGATGCCGACAATCAGTACCGTGGCGAGGACATTCCACGCCTGGTGCAACCGATCCTCGAGGGGGGCGCCGATATTGTTGTCGGAGATCGAGGCGTTGCTGACTTGCCGGAGTTCTCGCCCCTCAAGCGCCTGTTGCAGCGGGCCGGCAGTTGGGTGGTGCAGGCAGCGGCGGGCGTCTCCATACCGGATGCGACTAGCGGTTTCCGTGCCTTGACCCGTGAAGCTGCGCTGCGAACGCTGATCTTGAGCAACTACTCGTATACGCTTGAATCCCTGATCCAGGCCGGCGCGCGCCGGATGGCGGTGGTTTACGTGCCGATCCACGTCAATCCGCAGACACGCAAATCCCGGCTGATGCGTAACATTCCACACTATCTTGTGAATTCCTCGGTGACAATTCTACGCGCGTATACGATGTATCGGCCCATGCGGGTGTTTTTCTTCTTGGGCGGGTCGATGATTGCGGCGGGTATGGCGCTTGGTGGGCGGTTTTTGTATTACTACATCCAGGGACGAGGCACCGGTATGGTGCAATCCCTGATTTTGACGGCTGTGCTGCTGATTGTGGGTTTCCAGACGTGTTTGATCGGGTTGGTGGCGGATCTGATTGCGTTCAATCGGAAGATATTGGAGGAGACGTTGTATCGGGTAAGACGGATGGAGATGAGAGAAAATTGCTCGGCGGTACTGGAAAATTAGGGGCGACAACGATCCAGATGCGAAGGATGTTTTTCAAATCCGCAGGGAGCCATTAAATGAAACGTCAATATGTAAGTTTGGTGTTTTTCTGCATAGTTATTACATCTATAGTTCTTAGAGTATGGGGTATTGATTATGACCTGCCATACATCTACCATGCTGACGAACCTGTTAGCATTACGATTTCTCGAAACATGTTTGTAACGGGAGATTTGAATCCTCAT
>MTKY01009646.1_pt1 | contig 10590 bp, 11 predicted proteins | sample 1042731 | NCBI WGS metagenome assembly MTKY01 (sample SAMN06212206, study PRJNA360538) | anaerobic digester metagenome | biome: Wastewater treatment plant; material: sludge; isolation source: anaerobic digester fed with sludge from wastewater treatment plant | place: Denmark: WWTP Soeholt ... | reverse complement strand
CCGGGAACTCCGCGCCCCCGAGAACCAGCTTTCGTTCCGGGTCGGTGCGGTGAATGTCGTAGCCGAACCCGACTCTTGTCATGCCCGTGGACAGCATGCCCTCCAGCGCGGCAAGATCGTTCTTCGTCGTGATCTTCGCAATCCTCTCATCCGCCTGCACCATCATCACCGGGTAGCCCATGTTTTCCACGAGCCCGGCATCGTCCGTGAAACTGAGCCCCGCCGCGGCGGCTTTCTGGTAGGCATCGTAGAGCAGATGGGCCTGGAACGCCTGCGGTGTCGCCGCCAGCCAGAGCCGCCTGCGGTCCAGCGTCCGGCGCACCGTCCCGTCGCGCGTGCTGACCTTGACGGTGTCCTTGGCCGGAACTCCCGCGACAGCCGCCCCGTGATGGGCAGCACTCTGAGCCACAGCTTCGATGAGTTCCGGAGTCACTCCGGGCCGTGCGGCATCGTGCACCGAGACCACCTCAAAACGTTCGTCCACCGCCGCCAACCCGCGCGCCACGGACTCCTGCCTGTCACGCCCCCCGTACGCGAACGTCCACGGCTTGCCCTCCAGCGCTCTGTCCGCGATGCGATGGATGCGCTGCCTGTCCGGCGGCCGCCCCACGATGACCACTTCTCCGACGACTCCGCACCGGACATGGGCTCTCAGAGACCACTCCAGGACAGGCATCCCGAGCAGCGACGTGAGCACCTTGCCCGGCTGCCCGAAGCGCGTCGAGCTTCCCGCCGCCACGATGACTCCGCTGACGGAACCCGGCGCGAGTGCCGGCAGTGCAGCTGCGGGGGGATTCGCCTCCGTCATCTCAGCCGCGCCGCCGCCCCCTCTGGGAGTTCGCTGCTCCGGGCTGTGCTCCGGATTCGGAGCCGCCCCCCTCTTCCTTCAGGCTGGCGAAGATCATCTTCCCGGCGACGGTCTGCCACACACTCGCAACGATGACATCCACGCGCTCTCCGATAAGACGCTTTGCATTCTCGATGACAACCATCGTCCCGTCATCCAGATAGGCCACACCCTGGTTTGGCTCCTTGCCCTCGCGAATCACGGTGACGCTCATCTCTTCGCCGGGCAGCACCACGGGCTTCAGCGCGTTCGCCAGTTCGTTGACGTTCAGCACCGTCACCCCCTGAAGCTCCGCGACCTTGTTGAGATTGAAATCGTTCGTGATCACGATCGCGTCAAGGTGCTGGGCCACGGCGACCAGTTTGGAGTCCACTTCCGGTGGCAGGCGTATCCCCTCCGGGTCGAACGTGACCACTTTCATCCCCAGCTCTTTGCGCATCTGGTTCAGGATGTCCAGCCCGCGGCGTCCGCGGGCTCGCTTCAGGGAGTCGCTGGAGTCGGCGATGTGCTGGAGCTCGTCCAGAATGAACCTGGGGATCAGGATGGTGCCTTCCACAAACCCCGTCCGGCAGATGTCCAGAATGCGCCCGTCGATGATGACATTGGTATCCAGCAGCTTGGGCATCAGCTTCGGCGCTTCCGGCTCGGTCTCCGCGGCCGGCGCGGGATTGTAGAAGCTGAGCTGCTCCTTGATGCTCATGGTCGCCGCCACGCTGAGGTAACACAGCAGAAGCGCAAGCACGACCGTGATGCTTCCGGGCATGCGGAAACTGACCGTGATGAGGAACGTGAGCACAAGCCCCCCGACAAGACCCAGGAACAGCGCCACCTTCTCGCGCGCGGACATGGTCTCCAGCGCCGTCTGAGCATTCAGGATCTGGCGGTAAACGACGGAGCTGAGCAGGAAACCGCTGAGCCCGCACGCAACCGTGAAGGCCAGGACAGCCCAAGCTTTCCCTGCCTCTGTGGGAGGGGCTCCGGCGAGGTAGTTCTCCAGCCACGGCGGCTTGTCCTCGAGCAGCGAGTTGTAGAAGTTCGAGGCGATCACGCCGACAACCCCACCCGCCGCTATGAACACGACCGTGAGAACCGCCCGCAGCAGCCTGTTCTCCCGCTCCGGACGGTCTTTTCTGGCGCCCGTCAGTTTCATAGTCTCCTGAGTCCCCTAACGATCCACTTCACCCAGCACGATATCGACACTCCCGATGATCGCCACGGCATCGGCGATCTTCCAACCCGGAATCAGCTTCGAGATGAGCGCAAGATTGGCAAACGACGGGGCACGCCATTTGAGCCGGACCGGGTTTGTGGTGCCGTCGCTCACGATGTAGCAGCCCAAATCGCCCCGCGCGCTTTCGATATGTTCGTATGCCTCGCCTGCAGGCGCCTTGAGGTTCATGTTGATCTTCGTCGAGACCGGTCCCTCCGGCAGCCCGTCCAGAGCCTGCTCGATGATCCGTATGCTCTGCCGAACTTCCTCGGTGCGGCAGAGGTACCGCGCCAGGCAGTCGCCCTCCGCCCGAACCGCGGTGTCCCACTCGAAGTCCGGATAGACACTGTACGGATGGAACTTCCGGACGTCGTAGTCCACCCCGCTCGCGCGGATCACCGGCCCGCTCGCCCCGCTGTTCACCGCCACATCGGCATCAAGCCTGCCGATGCCCCGTGTGCGAACCACGAAGATCTCGTTATTCGAAAGCAGATCATCATATTCTCGGAGCAACCCGGGCATTTTCCTCAGGAAGTCGCGGCATCTGGAGTCGAACTCAGGCGGCAGGTCGCGCGCGACGCCACCCGGGCGCATAAAGTTGAACGTCATCCGCGCTCCGGCGGCAAGCTCGAAAAGGTCCAGGATGGTCTCGCGCTCGCGGAAGCAATAGATGAACGGGGTCGTCGCGCCCAGGTCCAGCCCGAATGTCCCGATGAACACCAGATGGCTGGAGATACGGTTCAGCTCCATCATGATGACGCGGATGTACTCCGCGCGGCGCGGCACCTCCATCCCGATCAGCTTCTCCAGCGTCATCGTGTACAGGGCGCTGTTGAGCATGGAGGCAAGATAGTCGAACCGGTCGGTCAGCGGCATGTACTGGAAGTACGTGCGCTTCTCCGCGACCTTCTCCATCCCGCGATGCAGATATCCGATGACGGGAGTAGCCTCCCGGACAATCTCGCCGTCCAGCTTGATGACCACTCGAAGCACCCCGTGCGTGCTGGGATGCTGGGGGCCCATGTTGACTTCCAGTTCCTGCGTCTTAATCCGGCTCGACATAGTCTTTCCTGAGCGGGTGGCCCTCCCAGTCTTCGGGCAGCAGCAGGGGAACGAGGTTGGGGTGCCCCTCGAAACCGATGCCGAACATCTCAGCTGTCTCGCGCTCCAGCCAGTCCGCCGCCTCCCATATCTGCGATAGAGTGGGCACCGACGGGGAGTCGCGATGCAACCTGCACTTCAGGGCCACTCTGCGGCCATCCGCAAGGCACAGGAAGTGGGCGACGAGCTCGAACTCCTCCTTGAGATCGACGGCCGTCAGGCTGGCGAGGTAGTCCAGCTCCCCGGCGTCGCGAAGCGCGCGGGCGCTGTCGAGCCAGTGCTCCTGGGCGACACGGCAGATGGTCCACCCGTGCTCTTCGGTGACATCCAGGGATCGCTCTCCCAGGATGCCGCTCATTGTCTCGGCGGTATCAGCCGGGGTCAACTCTCCGGGGTCTCCGCCTGGAGAGAGCAGGACTCGCCCGCCGCCACGATGGGGCGCTTCGCGGGAAGTTCGCCGCTGCGGATGCGCTTCTGGAGCTCCAGCACTCCCTGCAGCAGCGCTTCCGGCCTGGGCGGGCATCCGGGGACATACATATCGACAGGGATGATCCTGTCCACACCCTTGACGACGGCGTACGAATCGTAGAACGGGCCGCCGGACACGGAACAGCTGCCCATAGCGAGCACGTAGCGCGGCTCCGCCATCTGCTCGTACAGGCGCTGGATCCGCGGCGCCATCTTCTTGGTCACCGTCCCGGCGACGATCATCAGGTCGCACTGGCGGGGGGATGCGCGGAAGATCATGCCGAAGCGGTCAAAATCGTAACGCGCGGCCCCCGTCGCCATCATCTCTATGGCGCAGCAGGCCAGGCCGAACAGCATGTACCAGAGCGACGAGCTTCTCGCCGCGTTGACCAGCTTGTCCAGCCGCGTCGTTACGATGGCCCCTTCAGAGAGGAGGTCTATAACGCCCATAGTGTGACTCCAGCGGGATCACTCCCACTTCAGAACGCCCTTCTTCCACGCATACACGAGCCCCAGAAGAAGGATGGTGACAAAGAGCAGTATCTCCAGAAGAGCGACGACGCCCATGCCGTTGGCGGCGAACCATTCCAGCCGCATGAACGCGGGGAACATGAACACCATCTCCACTTCGAAGATGACAAAAATAAGGGCAAAGATGTAGAAGCCGACGCGGAAGCGCGACCACGCCTCGCCCACGGGCTCCTCCCCGCATTCGTACGTGGACAGCTTCTCCGGGCTCGGATTGTCCCGGCGCAGCAGCCTGGACATGAGGATGGAGACAACGGCAAAGCCGACTCCCACGACCAGGAACACAAGCACAGTTAGGTATTGTTGAAGCATCGCCGGAACCTCTCCTGACACTGTAGATTGTACCGGAAGGATTGTCAATCAGGCAAAGCTACCCGGTCACCTTTCCGCCGGCAGGCGGTATCAGCTATAGTGTGAGAGACCGAATCTCACGTACATATCTCTGGCATAAACCACTTCAGGACCACATACCCATGACCAGACGCATCACTTTCAAGCCGCGCTGCTTGCTGGCATTCTGCGTGCTCGCCATATTCATCCTGCCACTGACGATGGTGGCTCAGGGGTGCGGGAAGGGCGCCGGCAAGGGGAAGGCAGAGGCGCCCGACGCGGACACCGAGGCTGCAGCGAAGATTGCGCCGCTGGCCGGTGGATCGTCGATCTCCGAGAGCCTCGCCGGCTCGCCGGATACCTTCGGGGGCGCCCCGGCTGCCCCGGCGGGACCCGACGCCGTGCCCGCATCTCCAGGCGCTCCGCTTCTGAAGCCGGGAGATCAGCCCCTGCAGCCGCAGGCCGGCCCGGCCCCGGCGGCGCCCGGACCCGGCGCACAGCCGGATGTGAACCGCGACAAGAACGCCGCCCTGAAACAGGTGCGCCTCCCGCTCTATCCCGGAGCGAAGCTGGAGGAAGGGGCCGTTGTCGGAGCGCCATCCGGAGCGGCGGCAAAGAAGGGCTCAGCGGCAATGGTCCGGCTGACGACGAACGATGGCATCGACAAGGTGGTGGAGTTCTACAGATCCAGGATCAGCGGTTCGGAAGTGAACCGGGGCGAGTCCGACGGAACGAAGCTGGCGAACGTGAGGGGCAGCGACAAGAAATCAGGAGAGCTGCTCGTGGCTCAGATGCTGCAGAAGGACAAGCAGGTGCAGGTGATGCTGTCGCGCATGCCTCCGCCGCCGAAACCCTCGGAGATGCCCTTCAAGACGGACGAGAACAAAGACCGTGCGGTCAAAAGCCTGGACTTCCCGCTCTACAACGGAGCGACGGTCGAAATGGGCGCCACGCAAACGGACAGAAAGAATGCAGCCATCTCGCGTACCGTCGTGGTCCTGAAATCCCCGGACAGCATGGACAAGGTGCTGGCATTCTATAAGGATCTGCTCCCGGGCGCGAAGCAGGACGAGAAGACGATCGAAGGCCACAAGGCCGTGCAGCTCATCAGCCAGGACAAGACCACGGGAGGGGGAGTCTCGGCCACCATCGGCAGCGTGGAAGGCGGCACGCGCGTCGTGCTGATCCGCGCCAGGCTGCCAAAGCCGAAGGGCGGAGCCGGGTCGTGAGCCGGGCCTTGTGCATCGCGGCGGGCGCTCTGCTGTCGGCTGCATGCATCGCCGGATGCTCCGGCGGCGCGGTCCCCGGAGGAGGCCGAAACCATGCGCCGGCCCCCGCGATCCGCGTCGAGGGGATGGGTACGGAAGACGCCATCAGCGTGCAGCGGAAGGATGTCCTGAAGGAAATCGGTCTTCCGGTGTACTCCGGGGCAGAACTCGTGGAAGGGTCCCAGATGGCAGCACACGACGCCGACCGCTCCGGCATCTCGTATTCGGCACGTTTCCGGAGCCCGGACGCATTCGACGACATCATGAGATGGTATGAGCGGAAGCTGAACGTGCAGGCGATGTCGGGGAAGGTCGCGGGGACTCGCGGCGCACTGCTGACGCCTCCGAAGGACGGAAAAGGGGCAAGCACCGTCACGCTGACTCAGAAGAGAGATCAGAAGACGGTGTCCATTACGCTCGCACGATTTGTGAAGGGCAGGTAGCAGGCGAGAACAATGTCCACCCGAAACGACGAACCGACAGTCTGCCCGGTCGCGCGCTCAGGCGTGTTCGGCAACATCTCAAGACTGCTGCTCTCCACGGAGAGCAGCCTCGACTCCATCCTGGACGCCATCCTCACGGAGTCCATGCACGCCATCCACGCGGACCGGGCGTTCATCGCCCTCGCGGACTATGAGCACGGGGAGCTGGCCGTCCGCTACACAGCCGGGGCCGGCTGGAGTGAGCAAAACACCGAACTGCGGCTGCGCGTATCCCAGGAGACGGGGCGCGGCATAACAAGCCGCGTGGCCGCGACCCAGAAACCTTACAGAACAGGCGACGTCACCACCGACCCTTACTACATCAGCCATTTTGACGACGTGCAAAGCGAGATCGCCGTCCCCGTCATCAACTCGCACGGGCGAACGGAAGGCGTTATCAACCTGGAGAGCGTCCGCAAGAACGCTTTTCTGCCGGAGCACGAGGAATTCCTGGGCGCTGTCGCCAACCTCGTGGCTCTGCGTATCCTGGCCGACGAACAGCAGGTTCGCCAGGCGGCTCTGGTGGCGCTGGGGCGCGAACTGGGGCGCTTCACGCGCACGTCCGACGTGCTAAATAAGGTGATGGACCTCGTGGCGGGGGCGATCAGCTTCGAGGACTGCTCCATCTTTCTGCTCTCCAAGGATGAGAACACGCTGGTTCTGGAAGCCTCTCGCGGCAAGCTTGGAAGCAGGGTGCATGAAGCCAGCTACACCGTTGGCGAGGGCATTACGGGCTGGGTGGGCGAAAACGGCAAGCCAGTACGCATCAGCGACCCGCGTTCCGACCCGCGCTGGCGCGGGCTTCACGAAGAACTGCCCCCGGAGAGCGTCGGTGGGCTGCTGGTGGTGCCGATCCAGGGCTATGAACGCCTTCTTGGCGTGATGCGGATTCTTCGCCGGCGCAGCCAGTACGCGTGGGTCCCCAACGACTTCACGGAAGACGACGAGGACTTCGCCGTGGCGACCGCCAGCATCCTGGGCGCCGTTCTGGACGGGTACGAACTGCTGAAGCGCGTGGTGGCCGCGGAACGGATGGCGGCGTGGGGCGAGATGTCCGCGCGGTCCGCGCATATGATCGGCAATCGCGTGTTCGCCATCAAGGGGGACCTGAACGAGATCAAGCACCTTCAGAACACCGACTGCTCCGCTCAGGCGATAACCCCGGTCATCGAAAGCCTGGAGCGGGGCGTCTTCCGGCTGGAGGAGATTCTGGCCGAGTTCCGGGAGTTCGTGGTCGCCACCAAACTGAACACGGAAAAGACATCCATCAACGAACTGGTGGAGGAAGCGGTGCGAGAGTCTTTCCCGCGCCATACGCTCGTGGAGCTTCAGATGGACCTTGCCCCCGACCTGCCCGCCGTGGAGGCGGATGCTTCAAAGCTGCGGCGATGCTTCGCGGAGCTCGTGGAGAACAGCTTCAACTTCCAGCAGGCGGGCGGACGCGTGCGGGTGATGACCGAGCCCGTGGGAGCAGACCGCGACCAGGTGCGCATCCTGTTCGAGGATACCGGACCGGGGATCCCGGACGAAAACAAGAAGAATATCTTCCGGCCGTTCTTCTCCACGCGGTCCAAGGGGATGGGGTTGGGGCTTTCGATCGTGAAAGGCATAATCGACGCTCACAGAGGCACCATCCGGGAGATCGGTGAAGAGGGCGAGGGCGCCCGTTTCGAGATCCTGCTGCCGGCGGCAGCCGATGACGAGTCTTAGGATAACCTGTGGACGATTCAGGAGCAAGGAGAGCTATGAGAATCCTCATTGTGGACGACGAAGATTCCGTGCGGGCGGCCGTGAAACGCCGCCTGGAACGCGACGGGCACGTGGTGGACGAAGCGGACAACGAGAAAGCCGCAGCGGAGCGCATTCAGGCCAGCGAGCAGTCCTACGATGTCGTTGTGACGGATATGGTGATGAACTCGGAGCACGCCGGGGTGGAGGTGCTGAAGTCCGCCATCGCGAGCGACATCTTCACGGAGGTGATCGTGCTCACGGCATACGGCAACGTCGCGAACGCGGTGGAGTGCATGAAACTGGGCGCGTTTGACTACGTCGAGAAGAACATCCCCGGAGTGGACGTCTACGACCTGCTGGCGATGAAGGTGGAGCAGGCGCTGCAGAGGCGCCGCGCATCGCTGAGCACGGTGCGCCGGGCCGACCAGATCATGAAGGTTATGTCAAGGTCGCAGTGAGGCGGCTGACGGCCCGCTCCGCCCGCGCTCTCAGGCGCTGATGTGCATGCGCAGCTGAATCTGGCGGGCCAGCGCTTCCTCCGAAACTGTGCCCACAAGCGTACCCTCGCTGTCAACGACCAGCAGGGGCGCATCGCCCTTGCCGGCAGCGTTTGAGAGTGCCGTCCATGCATCCTCGTCCGGGTCCACGAAGCTGTCGGCGGCGACTTCGGACATCACGGCCGTCACGGGGGTGCTTGTCCACTGGGCGTAGGGAACGCTGCGCAGGCTCTGAACACTGACCGTGCCCATTACCCTGCCTTCGCCCACCACGGGCAGGATCTCCGTGGGCTCGCGCAGGAAGTAGTCGTGGACAGCCGTCTCCAGAGAGATGTCGGGCGGCAGGACGATGGGTGAAGGGCGCATCAGGTCCCGGACGGAGAGGCCGCGCATCGCGCGTCTCCACTGCACCTGCTGCAGCGCCGCCTGAGCCGCATTCTGGAGGAACAGCCCGATCAGGATGAACCAGATGCCCCCCCAGTCCAGCATCAGCAGCCGGAAGATCCCCACGAACACCAGCACCCAGCCGAACGCCTGACCAAGCCCCGCGGCCACTCTGGTCGCCGTCTGCAGGTTGCCCGTCCAGGACCACACGATCGCCCTCAGTGCCCTGCCCCCGTCGCTGGGGAACGCCGGGATGAGGTTGAACACGGCCACGGCAAGATTGGCAATGGCCAGATAGCGCACCAGCTCGCCCCATATCTGCGGCAGGATCTGGGCTCCCCAGACGAGATACAGGAAGGCGGACGTCACGATGCTGAAGATAGGCCCGGCAAGGGCCATCCGCAATTCGTCGCCGGGGAAGTCCGGCTCACTCTTCATCCGGGCCACACCGCCGAACACGAACAGGGTGATCCCTGCAATGGGAACCCCCTTTTGCCGGGCGATGTAGCAGTGCGCCAGCTCGTGTCCCACGAGGCTGGCAAAGAACAGAAGCCCCCCCACGATCCCGGCCGCGATGAGAAGACCGGGTGGATAGTATCCCGGCGCGAAGCGCACGAGAAGCCCGTCCTTGATGGCCCATGCCACCAGGACGAAGATCACAAACCAGGACCAGTCTATCTCTACGGGGAACCCCAGTATCCTGCCAAGCCTGAGAGACAATGCGCCGGAACCGTCCTTTCGTGACGAAGAGTGAGCCGAATGTGACCTGTCACTTCAGCGACTTCAGATATGCCGCAACCGCCCCGGCATCCGTGGTGTTCATCCTGAAGTGCGGCATGGGCGGGAGGAAGTCCCCGCCAGACGGCCTCTTGCCGGTCATCATGGCTTTGGCAAGGTCGGCCTGCGTGTACGTGGTGAGCGCCGAGCCGCGAATGTCAGGCGCCTGTGGCATCAACACCAGGTCCGGCACGGTGGACTTGAAGGGCAGCGGGCCGCCCTTCAGGTTCGGCCCATGGCAGTCAATGCACATGGACACCTGGTGCACGATGTACTTGCCGTGAGCGATCTGCTTGCTTGAGCCGGAAACTGCCGACTGCAGCGGGGCGGCGGTCACGGCAACCGCCACTATGGTCACGGCCAATATGGCCAGCGTTCTGCGTTTCATTATGTTGACCCATCCTAGTTATCGTCTGTAATGGGGCACCGAGAACGGCGCCCACGGACATCCTAGCCGAGGGCAGGCAGGAGGGTCAACCGGAGGAGCATGGGCTGTCCGGACCGCCTGAGGGGAGCAGCAAAAAAGGCCGGGGCGCCAGGCCCCGGCCAGGGAACAAGGATCAGTATTGTTGTCCGGCCATAGCCGGATGATGCCTCTACGCCCTGCGGCGGCGAAGCAGGCCGGCCATTCCGACCAGCCCGGTCCCGAGAGCCAGCATGCTGCCCGGCTCAGGAACCATCTCGAAGTCATCCAGGTACAACTCGTACGGGCCGGCAGCGCCGGTGCGCACGAACGACAGGTGCTCGATGGTCCCGGAGTTGTTGGTCAGGATGCCATCACCCGTGAAGCCGGCGACCGGCTGAGCCTTGATGACCCACGTCACCGTCTGCCACGAGGCGGAAGGCGAGATCACATGGGTCAGCGCGGGGCCGTTCGCGGTGGTGCCGGAGGTGGCGCCGATCCACTCGATCGGTCCGCCGGAACCGCCGTCGGCGCCGACCGCCGCGGCCGTGCCGTTGTCCCGGC
>MTKY01017902.1_pt1 | contig 10592 bp, 8 predicted proteins | sample 1042731 | NCBI WGS metagenome assembly MTKY01 (sample SAMN06212206, study PRJNA360538) | anaerobic digester metagenome | biome: Wastewater treatment plant; material: sludge; isolation source: anaerobic digester fed with sludge from wastewater treatment plant | place: Denmark: WWTP Soeholt ... | reverse complement strand
GGACAGACTGAAGGAAGAATCCGGGAGCATCGGCAAGCCGTTCTGGCGCCCGCTGCTTCGGTACGCCGCCGGGCTGCACGAGCGCAGCATCCTTCCGGCGTGCGACCCGTTCCCGTACGACTGGGAGGAGATCGGGCCGGGCTACTGCTACGGCCCGGCATTCGGGCACTGGGACATCGTTCACCAGATCTTTGACGTGCTTGGGTCCGAGCAGGAGCACGCGCGAAGGCAGATCCTGAACAACCTCGCCGCGCAGCAGCCGGACGGCCTTGTCCCCGGCAGCATCTGGATGCGAGAAGAGTGCCCGAAGTTCAGCACAACGGGCGGGCACCCGCCAGTCTGGCCGGCGGCGGTGGGCGACCTCTTCGAGCTAACGGGCGACCGGGCCCTGCTGTCCGTCTGTCTGGATAAGCTCGAGTGCCAGATAAGGTGGTTCGAGTGCAGCAGAAAGGCTCGTGGAGAGGGGTTTTACTATACGGATATCGTGACGCGCCAGTGGGAGAGCGGCGTGGACGAGGGCGTGCGCTTCGACGACGCCCCGAAGGGTCCCTTCGCCTGCGTGGACGCCTCGTCTCACGTGTTCGCGATGTATGACTGCGCCGCGCGCTGGAGAGCCGTGCTGCAGAAGGACTCAGCACCGTGGCGGCGGCGGGCGGATGAGCTTGGCGAGTTCCTTCGCGATGCACTCTTCGACTCTGAGACGGGCTTCTTCCACGATTCGTGGGCGGTCGGCAGGCCGGACCGGCGCCACCTCGTTTTCGAGGGGATGTGGCCGTTCGTCGTGGGAGCCGCATCGCCGGAGCAGGCCGGGCGTGTCGTGCGGGAGAACCTGCTGAACGAGGAGCGGTTCTTCGCCCCGCATCCGATGGCGACTGTCGCCCTCTCCGACCCCGCGTTCGAACTGCGTCTGTGGCGAGGGCCGGCGTGGAACAGCATGACGCTCTGGGCGGCACGGGGATGCCTGCGCTACGGCTTCCGGGAGGCAGCGCGGGTGCTGGTCGAGAGAGCACTGGACGCTTCGGCGGAGCAGTTTCGCCGCACGGGCACCATCTGGGAGTTCTACCATCCGTTCGGAGGCAGGCCGGAGGATGTGCGGCGCAAGCCGCACACGCATTTCAACGCTCCCTGCCGGGACTACCTCGGACATAATCCCCTGATTGCGATGGCGCGGATGTGGAGCGCTCTTGATACTTAGGACAACAGCCGGGTGCCGCGTGAGGCTTCCGGAGACAGGAATACGGACATGATCAGACTGGGAGTGAATTCCGTTCTCTTCGCGAAGTTCGACTTCGCCACCGCAGCACGGCATATCAGCCTTGCGGGGTACGGCGGCGTCGAGATCTCGGCCATCAAGGGAATGTGCGAGCATCTGGACCTGGACAACTGGCGCGCTCAGGCCGTCGAGCTGAAGTCCATCGTCGCGGATAACGGCCTTGAGTTCCTGGCCATGGAGGAAGCGGCGCTCGATGAGGACAGGCTGATGAACGCGTTCGAGGCCGGCGCGGAGATCGGGATCCCGGTCGTCAACATCGGGCCGGGAGGGGCCGCGGGCAATGAAGACGACTTCCACCGCCAGACCGACATGATGGCGAGGATGGCGGACAAGGCGGAGCCGTTCGGGGTGAAGCTCTGCGTCAAGGCGCATGTGGGGGCCTGCATCCACGACACCGAGACTACGCTCCGCGCGATGCAGAAGATCTCCTCGCCCGCACTCGGGATCGACATGGACCCGAGCCACGTGTTCCGCGCCGGGGAGAACCCGGAAGAGGCGCTGCCGCGGGTGCTCAGCCGCACGCGCCATATCCACATCCGCGACTGCAAGGGACGCGGGCCCTCGCCGGGAGCCCCGGCGGATCAGGCGTGCGGTCGCGGCGACATCGACCTGATCGGATACTGCCGTGCGATGGTGGAAGGCGGTTATACGGGGCCGGTGAACCTGGAAGTCATCGGCGCTGGCGAGCTGTCGCTGCCCGAGGTCTCCATCATCGCCGCCGAGAGCCGCGGCTACCTGCGCGCCGCTTTCGCAGGACTAGGAGTCTAGACCAGACCATGAAACAACCAAACCTTATCCTTTTCGGTATCGACAGCCTGCGCTCCGACCATATGAGCCTGTATGGCTATCATCGCCTCACCACGCCGCATATGGACAAGTTCGCTGCGGGGGGGACAGTCTTCGAGCGCTGCTTCAGCCCGCATATCCCCACCACGCCTGGATACTCGTCCATGTTCACCGGTATGGACTGCTTCGGCACGGACGTCGTGGCGCTGCGGCACGAAGGGCCGCTGGGCGAGCATGTAAGGACCCTCGCAGAGATCCTCGGCGATGAGGGCTATGCCACGACCTGCGTAGGTTTCAGCGGAAACCAGGCCTCGCGCGGATTCCAGAACTACATCGACTTCAGCGGCTGGGGGGACTGGGAATCCGGGCGCAGCCCGAAAGCGGAGAATCTGAACGCCGTTGCCATCCCCGAGCTGAAGCGTCTGGCCGGAGAGCAGCAGCCATTCTTCCTGTTCCTGCGCCACATGGACCCGCACTCGCCGTATCTTCCGCCGCGCCCGTTCGAACGTATCTTCTATGATCGCGACGAGTTCGATCCCGCGAACCACTCCATCGACCCCGTGATGTCCTTCAAGCCGTTCTGTGATTACTTCGCGAGCTGGTTCCCGCCGGGCGTGCGCGACAAGGACTACCTCATCGCGCAATACGACGGCGCCGTCGCGTATATGGATGCCTGCATCCAGAACATATTCACCACCCTGGCGGAGCTTGGCATCGAGGAGGAGACGCTGGTCGTCATCGATGCCGACCATGGCGAGACGCTCTACGACCACGAGTGCTGGTTCGACCACCACGGGCTGTATGATTGCACGCTCACCGTCCCGCTCATCTTCCGCTTCCCGGGGAAGGTGCCGGCCGGAGCGCGCTTCTCCGACTACTGCCAGCTGAAAGACGTCACGCCGACCATCCTGGACCTGCTTGGCGTCCGGACGAAGATCCGCTTCGATGGGCGCAGCCTGGCCCCGCTGATGAAGGGCAAGCCGCGCGTGCAGGAGCCGGAGTTCTATATCACGGAGTGCACCTGGATGCGAAAGCACGGATGGCGCACGCCGCAGTGGAAGCTCATCCACGCGCTGGAGCCGGACATCCACTTCAAGCCCGAAGTCGAGCTGTACAACCTCATCACGGACCCGGAGGAGAACAACAACCTCGCGAAGCAGGAGCCGGGGGTCGTGAAGATGCTGGAAGAGCGCATGCTGGCGCACATCGCAAGGCGCGAGAAGGCAACAGGCCGCACGAATCCCATCTACACCAATCTCAACTGGCACGGGCATGGCGTGCAGTTCAAGACCTCTCAGGAGGCCTACGACACCCTGCACATCGGTTCGCCGAAGGCTGCCGAGGCCCTGCAGGCCAAGGAACTGCAGACCCAGCGTGGACAGAAGAAGCTGTAGCGAATGCTTGTAACAGTCATCGGAAGGGGGCACTCCGGGACTCGCGCGATGTCTCACACGCTCAGCGAGAGCGGCGTGTATATGGGCGCGCAGATCAATGACTCCGGCGATCTCATCCCCCCGGAGGATATGTATGAAGCGTGCCGGGTGATGGCGCGGCAGGTGCGCCACCGGGGCGGGTTCGAGTGGGACTTCTCGGCCCTGTTGTCCGGGCCGATCGACGCGGAGTTCACGGAGCTTGTCTACTCCTACCTGTCTTCCGTGCTCACGAGCGACGCCTCCCGGCGCGGATGGAAGCTGCCGGAGACTACGCTCGTGTACCCCTGGATTTCGCGGATGTTCCCGGACGCCTACTATATCCACTGGGTGCGCGACCCGCGCGACAGCATCCTGGGCGCTCATGTCACGGACGATATCGCGGACTTCGGTGTGCCGTACGAGCCCACCGAAGACCTCATGCTGAAGCGGGCAACCAGCTGGAAGTACCAGCGCGCCATCGTCCGGGCGACTCCTCCGCCGAAGCGCACAATCGAAGTGCGCTTCGAGGATTTCGTGCTGCATCAGGAGCGCGAGCTGAAGCGGCTGGAGGAGTTCCTCGGGATACCCCTTGCGCGCATCGAAGTGCGCCGCGACCCGGTCGGACGCTGGAAGCGCTGCGCGGGCAGCCCGGTGTTCGGGCTGTTCGAGGGTGACATACGGGAACTGGGCTACGAGGAATCCGCTGAAGTCTCGCAGCAGGAGGAGGTCTGAGAGGACCGGCTGTGCGACTCCGGGTCTCGATGAAAGATTGGCATCTCTGAACATGCTTCGCACATGCGTGATCGGGCTTGGCCCCATCGGAAACCTTCATTCGGACATCTACGCCGCGGACCCTCTCGCGGAACTCGTGGGAGTCTGCGACGTCATTCCGGAGCGCGCGCGCGCAGCAGGCGAGCGCCTGGCTGTTCCGCACTTTCTGGATGCCCGCGAAATGCTCGAGCACCTCGCCCCCGATGTCTGCAGCGTCGCCACCGGCGGCTATGAGTACTCCAGCGACCACTACGAGCCGGTCCTTCAGGCGTTTGAGGCCGGGTGCCACGTGCTCTGTGAAAAACCGATCTGCAACGATGTCGGCAAGGCTGCCGATATGGTGGCAGCGGGCCGGAAGGCAGGGAGGCTCTTCGCCCTGGACTTCAATCACCGTTTCACGCCGGCGGCAAGAGTCGCGAAAGCGTGGGTGGATGACGGGCGCATCGGCAGCCAGCTGTTCGTGAACATGGCCCTCTGGATCGGAAAGCCGCAGGAACTCGACTCGCCATACTATCACCTCAAAGCGCTCAACCCGCACTCGATCGACATGATCCGCCACTTCTGCGGCGACATCCGAAGCGTACAGTGCTTCGCCCTGAAGGCCCCGGGTCGAAACATCTGGAGCACCGCATCGTTCAACTTCCAGCTCGCATCGGGAGCGGTGGGGCATCTCACCAGCAGCTACGACATCGGGCGGGGGCATCCCATGGAACGCTGCGAGGTCGCCGGGCTGGACGGCCGTTTCGTGCTGGAGGACATGTGGCGCGAAGCCACGCTCTACCCGGCGGATACCCTCGTCAAGACCGTGTATTCCAACCCTGTCTTCGGCGGATACCGAGACTTCAACGACACGTTCCGGGAGCGCATCCACTGCTTCCTCCAGCAGGTGGCCGACGGGGTTGGCCCGGAGGAGGTCGATGGGTCCGGCGCGGACGGACTGGAAGCCCAGCGGGTGATCCAGGCGGCCATCGTCTCCCTGGAGGAACGCCGCATCGTCGCGGTCAGCGAGGTAACCGGGTGAACTCCGTCGAGCGGGTCCACTGTGCCTTGAGCCTCGGCAAGCCGGACAGCGTTCCCATTGCCGAGTTCATCATCGACCCCAAAGTCTATCTCGCCCTCGTGCCGGATGCGGCGGACCAGGCGGACTTCATGGACCGCATCGGGCTGGACGCCGTCGGGTGCGGAGCACAGTTCGCCACTGTCCGCGAGAGCCCGGATGGGACGTACGTGGACGAGTGGGGCGTCATGTACCGCTCCGGCGGCACGGAAGCGGTCAGCCACCCTCTCCGGGGGCCAGTTGAAACACTCGCCGATGCGCGGGCCTACACCCCTCCCGACCCCGCCGCCCCGCACAGGCTGGAGAAACTCCGGGATATCGTTCGCCGGTACAAGGGAAAACGCGCCATCTGCTTCCACCACCGCGCAGCGTTTATGTGGTCGGCGTATCTGACCGGAATCGACAATCTGCTGGCGGCGTTTCTGGCTGAGCCGGACTTCGCAGAGTATCTGATGGACAAGGTGCTGGAAGCCAACATGGAGGTCGTCCGGCGGGCGATCCGGGAAGGGGCCGAGGTCATCGTTCTGGGAGACGACTACGCACACAACCACGGCCCGATGATGAGCCCGGATGTGTTCCGGCGTTTCCTGCTCCCCAGACTGCAGAGGATGGTGGATCTCATCCTGGACGAAGGCGCGTTCTGTATCAAGCATTCGGATGGAAATATCTACCCGCTGCTGGAAATGATCGTCTCCACCGGCTGTCACGGCCTGAACCCGATCGAGCCGCTTGCCGGGATGGACCTCAAGACCGTGAAGCGCCTTGTGGGAGACCGCGTATGCCTGGTGGGCAATATCGACTGCGGCCACCTGCTTCCACATGGAACGCCGGAGGAGGTCGCCGATGCCGTGCGACAGGCCATCGCTGACGCGGCGGACGGGGGCGGCTTCATCCTCTCCAGTTCAAACAGCATCCACAGCACCGTCGCTCCGGAGAACTACATGGCGCTGGTGGAGGCCGGACGCCGCTACGGGTGAGCGGCCGACGGGACTGACGTCTGCGTGATCGGCGGCGGGATGTCCCGGGTACGCTGTTTCAGGAGTTCGCGCATCTTCCGCTCCGGTTCGGACCCCGGTGAGAAGTACGCCAGGTTGCGCATCTCGCGGGGGTCATTCTGCAGGTCGTAAAGCTCCGTGATGTTGTCAGAGCCGGGATACTCGATCAGCTTCCAGCGCTCCGTGCGAACGCCCCGGATGGCCGGACGCTTCCTCGCCTCGGCCTCCCAGTCGTACTCGTACAGGAAATCCTCGCGCCATCCCCTCGCTTGCCCGTGCAGCAGCGGGCGCAGCGAGCGTCCCTTCACGCCCTCGGGGATCGGGGCTCCCGCAAGGTCCAGGAACGTGGGGCAGATGTCGATGTTCAGGGCCATCCCGCGGATGCGGCTGCCCGGCCGCGCCACTGCCGGATACCGCATCAGCAGCGGCACCCGGATGGACTCCTCATACATCGCGCGTTTGTCGCCCAGCCCGTGTTCGCCGAAGAAGAAGCCGTTGTCACCCGCATACACGACAACTGTGTTGTCCAACTGCCCCATGGCCTCAAGCTGCCGAAGAACCCTTCCCGTGCTCTCGTCCACGGCCGCAAGACAGCGCAGGTAGTTGCGCTGGATATCCGCCACCCAGGCGTATCCCTCACCGCGTGAGGCGCGCTTGACGTTGCTCAGCCACCCGGGCTTGCCTTCCAGAGTGTCGTCAATGCTTGGAGGTGGCTCAATGGGGATATCCGCGAACAGGCCGGAGTGCCGGTGCGCGGGGATGAAGTCGGAATGCACCGCCTTGTGCGACAGATACAGGCAGAACGGCCTGCCGCTCCGCTCCCGCAGCCAGTCCACCGTGAAGTCCGTCAGAACGTCCGTGATGTAGCCCTGCTCCCGGCGCACATCCCCGTCGATGTTAAGTTCCGGGTCCCGATACACTCCCTGCCCCCGGAAGGATACCCAGCGGTCGAAGCCCGGCTGCGGTTCGCTCTGCAGTGACATGTGCCACTTGCCCACGTACGCTGTCTCATATCCCTGTTCGTGAAGCAGGCGGGGGAAAGTCCGGGCATCCGCGCTCAGAAGAGTGTTGTTGTCCCGGACTCCGTGGCGGTGCGCATACTGGCCGGTCAGAAACGACGCACGGCTGGGTGAGCATAGCGACGTGGTCACAAACGCGTTCTCGAACAGCGCCCCTTCGCGCGCCAGGCGGTCGATGTTGGGCGTGTGCAGGAAGGGATGCCCCGTGCAGCTCAGTGTGTCGTGACGCTGATCGTCCGTCAGGATGAAGACGAAGTTCGGACGTCTGCTGTCAGCGGCGCGTGCTCGCAGACCAAGAAGTGGCATTACGGCGGCAGCGCCGGACGAGCGTAGGAACCGCCTTCTGGATATCAGGGACACATCAGACCTCCGCAACAGAAATGGCCCACCTCGGGGCGGGCCATTTCGAGCCTAATGTCAGCGCATCGTTGTCTCGTCGCCGAATGTCCCGTCGCCGTCGTAGTCCAGTCCCTTGGTGGGCATCAGGATCTTGTCGTTCTGCGGCCTGTACCACTGCACGTGCCCGTCCAGGAACGCGTAGTTGGCTCCCCCGCTGTGATTATTCAGCATGCGATTCTTGTTGAGGGCGTCATCCGCACCCCAGCCATACCCCCGGGCCTTGCCGTCCGGCCCGACGTGGTACCTGAACGAGCACATGAACGCTGGCGTCGCCGTGGGAGAGTGAATGGTGCTCATCGCCCGACCCTTGCTCAGGGGAGGCATCACCTGAAGGGGCGGATGTACCTGCAGTTCGCTGCTTCCGCCCTGCCTGTTGGCGTACATGTCCGTGGCGAGCGGATAGTCGACCAGGCACTCGTTCCACGCGTAAGCCATCTTCTCGGAGCAGATGGTGATGTTGTGGTCTTTCACGTACGGGAAATAGAGCGGCGGAAGGTCTCCGCGCCAGCTCAGATACTGATAGCTTGGCAGCCTGCCCTTGTAGTCGTCCGTGTACATCAGAGCGGACTGCATCAGCTCCTTCTGATGCACCAGGCACCTGGCCGTCCTGGACTTTGCCCTCGCCTGGGAGAACACGGGGAATAGAATGGCGGCGAGAATCGCTATGATGGCAATGACAACAAGCAGTTCGATCAGTGTGAATCCCCGGGTGAGCCTGCGGTTCACAGATTGTCCCTCCTCTGTGCCTCTGGCCGTCCTCCACCGGCCACAGCGGTAGAACGTCGCTCAAAGTCGAGAGTAACGCCCGCGCACTTGCACGCAATAACGGGCGGCTTGACTTAGTGGTATAATCATACCACCTTTGCCCCAGAATGCAAGGGGGGAAGGGCAGATTCGCGTGTTTGCTGCGAGGAATCGTGCCATAACGCATGTCCAGGCTGCAAACCATTATTCCGCTCCGTCCTGGACCCGGGATAGAAAGGATGGCCCCGCTCGATGCTGTTTCAGGACTCCCGCATCCTGTTCATTGATACCGCGCCGCTTGAGTCGTTCGCCAGCACCTCTCTGCGCCTGAATTCCCCGGAGAAGCGCGGCCCCTGCCTGCTCGTCGAGAAGGAATGGGAGCTGGGGGGCGCGCGCCCCTGCAGCGTTGTGGAATGGGAAGGGCAGTACCGGTTCTATTACAAGGTCAACCCGGCCGAGGATCTCATTGCCGCCGCGTTTGTTGTCAGCAGTGATGGCATCACCTGGCATCGCCCCGACCTTGGAGCCGTGGACTTCAACGGGTCACGCGCGAACAATCTGGTGGATATCCAGAACGAGAAGACCGGGGAGACCTGTGTGTTCGTTGACCCCTCCGCGCCGGATGAGCACCGGTTCAAGATGGTTTGCCACACGCAGGAACAGGGCGGTGCGTTTCTGATGACTTCGCCGGACGGCGTCCGCTTCCAGCGCATTGCCGGACGCCTGCTGGACTTCATTGTGGACAACCACATCAGCGGGTTCTACGATCCCACGGTCGGGAAGTATCGCCTGTATATGCGGGGCTGGGACCGCGCCCGCGCGCTGCCGCCTCTGGAGGGGACGCGCATGGTCGTTCTCGCGGAGACCGACGACCTCCTGAAGCCGCTTCCCATCGACGAGAACGCTCCGGACCCCTGGCCTCCTGCCCGCAAGTGGATGGAATCCGAATGGGCCGGGATGCGCCGCGTGAACAAAGAGCTCCCGTGCGTGATGAAGTGCGATGAGCTCGACCCGCCAAGCGCAGGCCTGTACCAGGCGGCTGCCGTGCACTACACGCCGGACACGTACGTGGCTTTCCCGTCACTGTACTACAGCTACCCATGGCCGCCGGAGGGCGAGTTCATCAACGACGGCGTCCTGGACCTGCAGTTCGCGAGCAGTCGGGACGGCGTGCACTGGAACCGGGACATCCGGGACCCCTATGTGCGTCTGGATCTGCCGGACGGCGACTGCACGAAGATGATGCATATGCTGCAGGGAATGGTGCCGAACGGATACCGCCTGAGCCAGTACTACGTGGGCGGGAACCGCACTCATGGGCAGGGGCGCACGGACGGTACCGTCAAAGTCCGGCACGACACGCAGATGGGCAACCCCATCATCCGCCGCCTCGAGCAGCGGATGGACGGCTTCATGTCCGCCGACAGCGCTTACACGGGCGGCTCCCTCGTGACAAAGCCGTTCACGCTGCGCAGCGCCTCGCTGAAGCTCAATATCGACACCTCCGCCAGCGGAGACGCCCGCGCCGCTCTGCTGAACCCGGACGGATCGGCCGTGGAGGGGCATTCGCTTGCGGACTGTGACAGGATACAGGGCAATGATACCGGCATGGAGGTCACCTGGAAGGGCTCAGCCGACCTCTCCCGTCTGCGCGGACGTTCCGTAAAGCTCGTTCTTGAGAGCCGCGCGTCCAGGCTCTATGCCGTCTATCCATGATGGAAACAGGGGATTGGCGATGACACAGAAACACGATGCGGCCCTGCTTCTCGAAAGAGCAGTCGCCTGCGGCGAATGGATGGTCCGGAACCAGATCCAGGACCGATTCGACGCCAACCGCGGCCGCGGCATCCGCTCCTACGACGCGGATACCGGCGAGTTGGTCATGACGGGAAACTGGATGACGGGATCATTCCTGTGCGGCCTGCTGGCGCTGTGGAAGCGCACCGGCGACGAGAAGTACTTTCAGGCGGCCGAGTTCGCGGGACGCTATCTGCTGTCGCTGCAGGTGATGGACAAAGACGATCCGCACTACGGCGCCATCCGCGAGATCACACCCCAGAGCATCGAGTTCGCTCCGCGCGACGCCACCAGCGGAGCGTGGGGGCTGGTATGGCTGGCGGAGGCCACGGGACAGGA
>MTKY01048747.1_pt1 | contig 10594 bp, 6 predicted proteins | sample 1042731 | NCBI WGS metagenome assembly MTKY01 (sample SAMN06212206, study PRJNA360538) | anaerobic digester metagenome | biome: Wastewater treatment plant; material: sludge; isolation source: anaerobic digester fed with sludge from wastewater treatment plant | place: Denmark: WWTP Soeholt ... | reverse complement strand
CTCAACACGATCGGCGGGTTCCGCAACAGCGTCGAGTTCCTGCTGACCGGCCTCGACATCCCCGAGAAGGCTGCGCTCATCCAGACACAGATGAACAGTGCTCTAGCCGCCTCGCCGCCCGACGAGATCGAGTGGCACCTCGACCGTACCGACGTCCCAGATCCTGCGACTGAGGCGGCCGCCACCTCGCTGCTGCGTTGCCATGTCAAGAGTGCCGACGCAGGACCGGTGGGTCGAGCGTTCAGCGATGCGGCGATCCAGTTGGCTTTGGCCTCATACCCCGGCTTCAGCGTCACCCGCCCGCCGACCGCCGGTACGCCGTTCGGCGTCTACAGAGCCGCGTACGTCCCACAGACCGAGGTGCCGCACATCGTCGTCGACGGCGACGGCAACCGCACAGAGATCGCACCTCCGACCGCGGTCACGCCGATCCTCGACCCCTCCGGCATCCGATCGGAGAAGGAGCCGGCGACAGCCGAGAAGACCGAGGACTGGCTCGGCGAGGTCGTACGCGCTCCGCTCGGGCGACTCGCCCATGCGCGGTCCGGCGACAAGGGCGGCGACGCGAATGTGGGCGTGTGGATTCCCGCTGACCATCCTGAGCGCGAGGCGGCGTACGAATGGCTTGCTGGCTTCCTCGACGAGGAGACCGTACGCGAGCTGTTGCCGGAAGCAGCGAGCCTAAAGATCGAGATATACCCGCTCGCCAACCTGCTAGCCGTCAACATCGTGATCCACGGACTGCTTGGAGAAGGTGTTGCCTCGTCGACCCGCCTCGATCCGCAGGCCAAGGGACTGGGCGAGTGGCTCAGGGCTCGTGATTGCGCGATTCCCTCCAAGCTCGTTCCCGGAGCTCTCGTTGGAGGTGCCATTTGACGTCCGTATGGGACACCGCCGAGCGCACCGCGCTACGCGAGATGGTCACCTCCTTCACCGAGAAGGAGCTCGTACCCCACCTCTCCGCATGGGAGGACGCCGGTGAGATCCCGCGTGACGTGCACCAGCGCGCGGCCGAGGTCGGACTGCTGGGGATCGGGTTTCCAGAGGAGCTCGGCGGCTCGGGTGGAAACATCGCCGACGCGGCGGTCATGACCGAGGCGGTGATGTCCGCGGGCGGATCGACCGGGCTGCTCGCCGGCCTGTTCACCCACGGCATCGCGATCCCGCACATCATCGACAGCGGTAACGCTGACCTGATCGACCGCTACGTCAGGCCAACTCTTGCTGGCCAGAGGATCGGCTCACTGGGGATCACCGAACCCGGCGGAGGGTCCAACGTTGCAGGCATCACCACCAAGGCGATACGCGACGGCGACGACTTCGTCGTCAACGGCGCCAAGACGTTCATCACCTCCGGCGTGCGCGCCGACTTCGTGACCACGGCCGTACGCACCGGCCGAGACGGCTTTGGCGGCATCAGCCTGCTGGTGATCGACAAGGGGTTGCCCGGCTTCACCGTCGCGCGACCGTTGCGAAAGATGGGCTGGCACTGCTCAGACACCGCCGAGCTGAACTTCGACAACGTACGCGTACCGGCGGCGAACGTCGTCGGCGAGGTCGACGGCGGCTTCGTGCTCGTCATGCAGCAGTTCGTCAACGAGCGATTAAGCCTGGCGACTCAGGCCTACGCCACCGCACAGCGCGCCACCGATCTAGCCGTGGCATACGCCCGTGAGCGTGAGACGTTCGGTAAACCGCTCATCACGCGACAAGTCATCCGCCACAAACTCGTCGAAATGACGCGCAAGACGGCTGCCGCCCGTGCGTTGACCCGCTTGGCGATCGAACGAGCCGTCGAGGGTTCGACCACGGATCCGGCGATCATCCTCGATGCTGTGATGGCCAAGAACCAGTCGGTCGAGGCCTGCGAGTGGGTCGTCTCCGAAGCTGTGCAGATCTTCGGTGGCATGGGCTACATGCGCGAGTCCGAGATCGACCGACATTACCGCGATGCCCGCATCCTCGGCATCGGCGGCGGCGCCACCGAAGTCCTGAACGACCTGGCCGCGAAACTCCTGGGGTTCTGATGAGGTCTCGATACACCGCCTCGTTCCTCGGCGGCACTCAACCACCGGTGGTCGAGTGGGGAGGCCGCCCGCGGCCGAGCCGTATCGAGACCAAAAAGGATGTGGCATGAAGACGACTGTTGACACGACGACCGAGACGTATGCGGGCAATCGGGCGGCGATGCTCGAACGCATCGATGACCTCGCGGTGCAGCACGGCAAAGCACTTGAGGCGGGCGGTGAGCGCCACATTCAACGCCACCGAGACCGCGGCAAGCTGACCGCCCGCGAACGGATTGAGCTGTTGCTTGACCCCGATTCGCCGTTCCTCGAGCTGTCGACCCTGGCGGCCTGGGGCACCGACTTCGCGGTCGGCGCCTCGATCGTCTCCGGCATCGGCGTCGTCGAGGGCGTCGAGTGCATGATCATCGCCAACGACCCGACCGTGAAGGGCGGCGCCTCAAACCCGAGCACACTGCGCAAGGGTCATCGCGCTGCCCAGATCGCCAGCGAGTGCGGACTGCCGAGCATCAACCTGGTCGAGTCAGGCGGCGCGGATCTGCCGACCCAGAAGGACATCTTCATCCCCGGCGGGCGGTCCTTCCGTGACATCACCCGTGCCAGCGCGGCGCGGCGTCCGACGGTGGCGCTGGTGTTCGGCAACTCGACGGCTGGCGGGGCGTACATCCCCGGCATGAGTGACTACGTCGTCATGGTCAAGGAGGGCGCCAAGGTCTTCCTCGCCGGCCCGCCTCTGGTCAAGATGGCGACAGGAGAAGAGTCCACCGACGAGGAGCTCGGTGGCGCGGAGATGCATGCCCGCCAGTCAGGCCTCGCCGACTACCTCGCCGTCGACGAGCGCGACGCCATCCGCATCGGGCGTTCGATCATCAAGCACATCAATTGGCGCAAGACCGGATTCGTGCCCGAGCCGACGTACGCCGAGCCGGTCCTCGATCCTGAAGAGCTTCTGGGCATCGTTCCGACCGACCTCAAGATCCCGTTCGACCCGCGTGAGGTCGTCGCCCGCATCGTCGACGGAAGCGACTTCGACGAGTTCAAGCCCCTCTACGGCTCGTCGCTCGTCACCGGATGGGCCCAGCTGCACGGCTACCCGATTGGCATCCTCGCCAACGCTCAGGGCGTGCTGTTCAGCCAGGAAGCGCAGAAGGCGACCCAGTTCATCCAGCTCGCCAACCAGACCGACACCCCACTGCTGTTCCTGCACAACACGACGGGCTACATGGTCGGCAAGGAGTACGAGCAAGCCGGCATCATCAAACACGGCGCACAGATGATCAACGCGGTCTCCAACTCCACGGTCCCGCACATCTCGGTGGTGATCGGTGCTTCGTACGGTGCAGGCCACTACGGGATGAGCGGGCGGGCGTACGACCCACGCTTCATGTTCAGCTGGGTCAACGCCAAGTCCGCAGTCATGGGCGCAACCCAGCTTGCCGGTGTCATCTCGATCGTCGCGCGCGGCGCTGCCGAGGCCAAGGGTCAGCCCTACGACGAAGAGGCCGACGGGCAGATGCGAGCTTTCATCGAGCAACAGATCGAGGAGCAGTCGCTGGCGTACTTCACCTCGGGGATGGTCTACGACGATGGCGTGATCGATCCGCGGGACACCCGATCGATCCTCGGCATCTGCCTCAGCGCCATCAACACCGTGCCCACAAGGGGCGCCGAACGCTACGGGGTGTTCCGCACATGATCACCAGCATCCTTGTGGCCAATCGGGGAGAGATTGCTCGGCGGGTGTTCAGCACGTGTCGCGAGCTGGGCATCTCGACCGTTGCGGTCTATTCCGACGCCGATGCCGGCATGCCGTTCGTCGGCGACGCTGACGTCGCCGTACGTCTGCCGGGCAACGCGCCGTCGGACACCTACCTGCGTGGCGATCTCGTCATCGCCGCTGCGCTCAAGGCTGGCGCTGATGCGATCCACCCCGGCTATGGCTTCCTGTCGGAGAACGCGGCATTTGCCCGCGATGTCGCCGATGCCGGTCTGATCTGGATCGGCCCTGCTCCCGACACGATCGACTCGATGGGCGACAAGATTCGCGCCAAGGAGCTGATGGAAAAGGCCAGCGTACCGATCCTCAGCGTGGATGCTGCCAACGTCAAAGAGTCGGACTTCCCGCTGCTGGTGAAGGCGTCTGCGGGTGGCGGCGGTCGCGGTATGCGCATCGTCACCGATCCCAAGGACCTCGAAGGTGAGCTCACCGCTGCTGGCGCCGAGGCGCTCTCGGCGTTTGGCGATGCCACCGTCTTCGTCGAGCCCTATCTGCCGACTGCGCGCCACATCGAGGTGCAGGTCATGGCTGACACCCACGGCACGTGCTGGATCGTCGGTGATCGTGACTGCTCGATCCAACGTCGCCATCAGAAGGTGGTCGAAGAGGCACCTGCACCATCGGTCAGCGACCAGGTACGCAAGGTGCTCCACGACGCCTCACGCGCTGCCGTCGAAGCCGTTGGCTACGTCGGCGCAGGCACGGTCGAGTTTCTCGTGGCGGACGCTCACCTCGACACCGGCAAGGCGTACTTCCTCGAGATGAACACCCGGCTCCAGGTCGAGCACCCGGTCAGCGAAGCAGTGTTTGGCGTCGACCTGGTTGCGCAGCAGATCCTCGTTGCCGAGGGCAAGCAGCTTGGTCGCGAACCCAATGGTCCCGGCGGGCATGCGATCGAGGTGCGGCTCTATGCCGAGGATCCGGCCGACGACTGGCAACCCCAGACGGGCAAGGTCCGTACGTTTGACGTCCCCATTGGGCCGGGGCTGCGCGTCGATTCCGGTATCGAGGGCGGTTCGGTCATCGGTATCCACTACGACGCGATGATCGCCAAGGTGATCGCCTTCGGTGACGATCGTGCCCACGCCGTACGGCTGCTCGGCGATGCCCTTCGCCGTACCCGCCTGCACGGAGTCACGACCAACATCGACCTGCTGCTCGGGATCTTGGGCGACGAGGAGTTCCGCGCCGAGCGCGTGCACACTGCGCTGCTCGATGAGCGCCTGGCCGAGTGGGTCAAGCCCACCAGCGAGCGCAGCGTTCGCAAGGCAGCCCTCGTCGCGGCACTTGCCGAGGCGGCCTACAGCACCGCGAACGCCAGGGTGCTCGGCCGCATCCCGACGGCTTACCGCAACGTGCCGAGCCAAGCACGCGTCCGCTCGTACGTGGTCCGCGGCGAGGAGATCAGCGTCTCCTACAGCGCTGGTCGCTCCGGACTGGCGCAGACCGAGCTCGTAGGCGTCACGGTCGGCGAGGTGACGCCGACCCGAGTCGTGATCGACGACGACGGCATCACTGAAAGTTACGACGTGGCCGTCGGAGACGGCTGGGTCGACGTCGACGGACCAGCTGGGTCGTTCGACGTCGCGCCGGTCCCCGAGTTCGTCGATCCGGCAGACGTCATCGCGGAGGGATCGCTGCTGGCCCCCATGCCAGCCGCCGTCATGAGCGTCGCAGTCACCGAAGGACAGCAGGTCAGCAAGGGCGACATCGTCGTCGTCCTCGAGGCCATGAAGATGCAGCACACCATCACGGCGCCGGCAGACGGCGTCGTCACCGAGCTGTCGGCAACCGCCGGCGCCCAAGTCGAGTCTGGCGCCGTACTGGCGATCATTGAAGGAGAAGCAGAATGAACAACTTCACCGAGTCCGAGGAGCGCCTCGCGCTGCGCAAGGCCGTCTCCGATCTGGGCAAGAAGTTCGGGCGTGACTACTTCGAGCAGGCTGCCAAGCACGGCCGCAAGACCACCGAGCTGTGGGAAGAGGCTGGCAAGCTCGGCTATCTCGGCGTCGCCGTGCCGGAGGAGTTCGGTGGCGGTGGCGGCGACATCGGCGACCTCGCTGCCGTATGTGAGGAGCTCGCTGCGGCCGGCAGCCCGCTGCTGCTCATGGTCGTCTCACCGGCGATCGTCGGCACGATCATCGCGCAGTACGGCACGCAGGAGCAGAAGGAGCGTTGGCTGCCCGGACTCGCCGACGGCACCTCGACGTTCGCGTTCTCGATCACCGAGCCCGACGCCGGATCCAACTCGCACAAGATCATCACCACGGCTTACCGCACCGACGACGGCGGATGGCGTCTGACTGGCACCAAGACGTACATCTCGGGTGTCGACGAGGCCAGCCACGTGCTGGTCGTCGCTCGTACGGAGGACGCCAAGACTGGCAACCTGAAGCCAGCGCTGTTCCTCGTACCTACGGACTCGAAGGGCTTCACCCATCAAGAGATCGACATGGGGCTCACCTCGCCGGAGAAGCAGTTCACGCTGTTCTTTGACGACGTGCTGCTGCCTGCCGACACGCTGATCGGCAGCGAGGACGCCGGCATCGACCAGCTGTTCGCGGGTCTCAACCCCGAACGCATCATGGGCGCGTCGTTCGCCACCGGCACCGCGCGTCTTGCACTCGCCAAGGCGACGGAGTATGCCAAGGACCGCCAGGTCTGGAAGGCGCCGATCGGTTCGCACCAGGCTATCGCGCACCCGCTTGCCGAGTCGTTCATCGAGATCGAGATGGCTCGCCTGATGACCCAGAAGGCTGCCGCACTGTATGTCGCGGGTGACTTCATGGCAGCCGGCGAAGCGGCCAACATGGCGAAGTACGCCGCGGGTGAGGCCGTGTGCAACGCCGTCGACCGGGCGATCCAGACGCATGGCGGCAACGGCCTGGCCAACGAGTACGGTCTGGTGCAGATGCTGGCCGGCTCGCGCCTGTCGCGCATCGCGCCGGTGAGCAAGGAGATGGTGCTCAACTTCATTTCCCAGTTCTCGCTCGGCCTGCCGAAGTCCTACTAGTCAATCACTTCGCGTGGTCTCGATACTGCCCCTCGTTCCTCGGGGCAACTCGACCACCGGGAATGAAGGAGCAGCATGAGTGAGCTTGTGCATCTTGAGGTTGCCGATCAGGTCGCGACGATCACCCTGGACAGCGACCACAACCGCAATGCGTTGAGCCGCCAGCTCGTCAGCGAGCTGGCCTCACACCTGACGACTGTTGGCGACGACACAGACGTGAAGGCGATCCTGATCCGCTCCGCTGGCACGGTATTCTGCTCCGGCGCCGACCTGACGGAGGCGGCAAGCGGCGGGATGGTCGAGGGCGCCAAGGCCATCGTCGCGCTTCAGCGCCAGATCGCAACACTCGACAAACCTGTCGTGGTCGAACTCGGTGGCCCCGTACGGGCAGGTGGCCTCGGCATCGTCGGCGCCGCCGACATCGTCATCGCTTCAGAGTCTGTGACATTCCAGCTCACCGAAGTACGCCTCGGCCTCGCGGCTGCCGTCATCTCGCTGTCGCTACTCCCACGTTTCACCGACCGCGCGGCGGCTGACCTGTTCCTGACGGCCCGCAAGTTTGACGCAGCGGAGGCCGCGAGGGTTGGGCTGATCACTCGTGCCGTCCCTGACGCGGAGCTGCAGGGCGATGTCGCCGGAGTGCTCGGCGATCTGGTCAAGGGCTACCCGCAAGGTCTGCGTGAGTCCAAGAAGCTCCTCAACCACGACCTGGTCGCTCGCATTGATGCCCTCGGCGAACAGGTCGCCGCTCAGTCGGCTGCGCTGTTCGGCAGTGCCGAAGCCCGCGAAGCCATGACTGCCTTCCTCAACAAGTTGTAGCTGCCGTCCGCCAGCTGAGAGTCGCCTGCGGAATAGATCACCCAGCGCCTAGACTTATGAGTTCGACAAAACGGGCGAAGGAGTCGGGTGACGGATCACCGGGTTTTTGAGCAGAGCGGTGCTGCGCAGATTGCGCAGCAAGAGGTTGCTGCTGAACAGGCCTACGTCGACAACGTCTATGAGCGGCTCGAAGCATCGGGCCAGATGGCGCAGGCGCTGGTCGCCGAGGGCTATGCGCGGGGCCACATCGGGCACGAGGGTGGGCTCGTGGAGCGCGACGCCATGGTGTTCCAGGCATCGAAGCGCATCGCCGCTCTAAACGCGGCACACGACGGGCTCGTGTTCGGTCGCCTCAACCTGCTCGATGGGGAGTCTCGCTACATCGGCCGCATCGGCGTACGCGATGAGAACCGTGACGTCATTGTGGTCGACTGGCGGGCGCCCGCCGCCGCCGTGTTCTACCAGGCAACCGCCCAGGATCCCGCTGGCGTCATCCGTCGCCGCGTGCTGCGCTGCTCCGGCGAGAAGGTCATCGGCGTCGAGGACGACCTGCTCGATGCCGACAACGCCGCTGATGACCTGGTGATCGTCGGCGAAGGTGCACTGCTCGCCAGCCTGAGCCGCGCCCGTGACAGCTCTATGCACTCGGTCGTCGCCACGATCCAGAAAGAGCAGGATGAGGCGATCCGCGCCCCGAGCCGTGGAGCGACCACGATCGGTGGTGGACCCGGCACCGGCAAGACCGTTGTGGCGCTGCACCGTGCGGCCTATCTGCTCTATACCGATCGCCGTCGCTTCGAGTCGGGGGGCGTGCTGGTCATCGGCCCGTCATCGGTGTTCATGAGCTACATCGAACGCGTCCTGCCGAGTCTCGGCGAGACCAGCGTGACCCTGCGATCGCTGGGCGAGGTGGTCGACGGGCTCCGCGCCGATCGCCACGACGAGCCGGTGGCCGCCGCCGCGAAGGGTTCATCTCGGATGACGGCCTTCATCGGCCGCGCTGCTGCAGCACCGCTACCCGGCGCGCCGACGGAGTTTCGCTACTTCTACAAGGACGACGTACTGCGCTTGAACGAGGCAGACCTCGAGCGCATCCGGCGCCAGCTGCTCTCGGGTGGCAAGCGCAACCGCGCGTACGACAAGGCGCCGGCAGCACTCGTCAACGCCCTCTGGCGCCAGGTGTCCGGTGAGCGCGCCCTGGAGAAGGGTGAGGCCGAATTCGTCGAGATCGTCACGACCGACGACCGTTTCGTCTCGTTCGTCGAGGACTGGTGGCCCCCGGTCGATCCGATCGAGATCTGGCGCACGCTGCCCGATGTCGTCGATTCGTTGGGCCGCGGCGCCTTCTCAACCGAAGAGCTGGCCGCGCTCAAGGCATCATGGGCGACAGGAGAACCAGCGATCGAGGACATTCCGCTGATCGACGAGCTGCGCTACGTCATCGGCGAGATCCCCGACAACGATGACAACGACGACGACGGACCCAAGCAGCTGATGAGCTTTGAGCGTCGCGAACGCGAAGAACGCGACGACCGTTATCGCGCCACCCGCAGCATCGATGACGACGGCTTTGCGCATGTACTGGTCGACGAGGCACAGGACCTCTCGCCGATGCAGTGGCGCATGCTCGGGCGGCGCGGTCGCCACGCCAGCTGGACGATCGTCGGCGATCAGGCGCAGTCGTCATGGCCTCATCCGCAAGAGTCCGAAGCGGCTCGCCGGGCCGCCCTCGAGGGCAAGCCGGAGTACGCGTTCAGGTTGTCCACGAACTACCGAAACTCCGCCGAGATCTACGACCTCGCTGCAAAGGTTGCGGTGGTCGGCATGGACCAACCAGATCTTGCCGACGCCGTACGACGAACCGGCGAGCAACCTGAGCACCTCGTTGTTGGCGCCAAGGGACTCATCGACCACCTGCGCGTGAGCACCGAGGACATGCTGGAACGTGTTGAGGGCACGGTCGCACTGGTGGCACCGCGGGATGATCTCGAACGGCTCCGCGGAGAGCTCGCCGATCTGCTCGGTGAACACCCGACTCGGCTTCGTCTGCTCGACGGGCTCGACACGAAGGGTCTGGAGTTCGACGCCGTTGTCGTCGCCGAGCCCGATGCGATCACTGACGAGTCGACGGCTGGCTGGCGCACCCTGTATGTCGTGCTGACCCGCGCCACCCAGCTCCTCACGACGGTCGGCACGACAGACCGCTGGCGAAAGCGGATCCACTGACCCGCACCCTGAAGATCCTGTTGCTGGCGCTGCTTGCGATCGGCGTCGCGCTCCCGACGGCCTACACGACGTTCATCCACAGTGAGCGAGCCATCGTCATCGGTGCGCACGAAGCAACTGTGCAGCCAGATTTTGGCAAGTTTGCACGCATCGACTTCGGTCCGTTGCTGCCGTCGGTCCGGCTTCCGGCAGAGGCGCCTTTGGGGATCGGAGTCGACATACGGCTGGGCGACGCTGATGTGTCCGACCTCAACCAGCTTGTCGCACGCGACGCTGTGATCGCGTCGCAGCCGCAAGGTGAGATCGCGGCCGTACGCTCACAGATCATCTCGATGGTCATCGATGCGGTCCTGAGAGCGCTCGGTACGGCGCTGCTTGCGCTGCTCATCGCAATCTTGGCGTGGAAGGCGATTGGTCACGCTCGTCGCAGAGTCCTGTGGTCCGTCGCGCGTCACCCCAGCCGGAAGCAGAAACTTGCTGCAGTCGCGGTCATCGGGGTGACGGTTGCCGCGGTTGCCCTCATCGCGGCACCGGAGCGACCGCGGTCTGACGAGGCGCAGTGGCTTCCGATTGGCAAGGTGTTCCCGCAGCTGCCCGCCGACCCCGTTCTGGACAAGGTCGAGATCGCTGAGGGTGCGTCGACGAGCGGCGGCAGGGCGCTCGTGGAAGGCGCCTTGGGGACCTATCAGGATTCGGTGTCGTTCTACGGCAAGCTCACTGACCGGGCGAAAG
>MTKY01051631.1_pt1 | contig 10595 bp, 7 predicted proteins | sample 1042731 | NCBI WGS metagenome assembly MTKY01 (sample SAMN06212206, study PRJNA360538) | anaerobic digester metagenome | biome: Wastewater treatment plant; material: sludge; isolation source: anaerobic digester fed with sludge from wastewater treatment plant | place: Denmark: WWTP Soeholt ... | reverse complement strand
AAAACCGGCGATCCGCGCGAGCGGCGCGATCTGCTCCTCGTTCCAGAGGCCGAGATCGAACGGCGAAATCCGGCCGCGCGGCTCGATCGCGACGGCCTCGGTCATGACCATTCCGGCGCCGCCCGCCGCGCGCGCGCCGAGGTGGACAAGGTGCCAGTCGTTCGCAAGCCCGTCGACCGCCGAGAATTGGCACATGGGGGCGACGCCCACCCTGTTGCGGAGTGTCAGGTCGCGCAGCGCGAACGGTTCGAACAGCGCCGCCATCAACCGGCCCACTTCGGCATCGCCCCGCCCGATGGCGCCGCTTCAGCCCTTCGGCAAGCCAAGATAGCGTTCCGCGATCGCATTGCGGCGAATCTCGAGCGTTCCGCCTCCGATCCCCCATTTGAAGGCCTCGAGATAGTGAAGCGGCCATTCGCCGAGACCGTTTTCGCATTCGAAGGCGCCGGGGCCGAGCAGATCGAACGCGAAGCCGTTCACCCGGCGGACCAGCTCGCCGAAATGCAGGGCGACCAGATTTCCTTCGGCGCCCGGCACCGCTTCGCGCATGTTGCGCGAGATCGACATCACGCTCATCGCCTGCAGCGCGGCGACCTCGGCCTTCAGCCTGGCAAGATCGGCGGCGATCGCGCCATTGTCGATCGCACGCGCCTCGCCGCACGGTCCCGCGACGCTACCCGCGAGATCGATCAGCCGGTCCATCGTCCGCGACAGCTCGATCTGGTGCGCGATACTGGCGGTCCCGCGTTCGAAGCCGAGCGTGGCCATTGCCACGCCCCAGCCGCCGTCGATTTCGCCGACGACATTGGCAAGGGGAATACGCACATTGTCGTAGAAAACCTGGCAGAAATGGGTGAGGCCCGACATGGCCTTGATGGGCCGGATGTCGATACCGGGGGAACGCATGTCGCAGATCACCCACGAAATGCCCTTGTGGCGCGGCTTGTCCCGGCTCGTGCGCACCAGCAGTTCCTGATAGTCGGCGAACATCGCGTAGGTTGTCCAGATCTTCGATCCGTTGACGACGAGGTGATCACCCTCGATCTCGGCCGTGGTGCGAAGCGAGGCAAGGTCGGAACCCGCTCCGGGCTCCGAGAAACCCTGGCACCAGACATGTTCGCCGCGCAGGATCGGCGGGAGATGTGCGGCCTTCTGCGCCTCGCTGCCCTTCACGATCAACGTCGGTCCGCCGTGGCTGAGCCCGATGAACATCGCGCCGCTCGGTGGCGCGTCCGCGAGCGCATATTCCTCGTACCAGATGAGCTGCTCGACGAGCGACAGTCCGCGTCCGCCATATTCGACCGGCCAGGATATGCCCGCCCAGCCGCCCTCGAATTGCCGGCGCTGCCACTCGCAGTCGAATGCACGCTGCGCCGGGCCTTCGAGCGGCCGCTTCTCGCGCGGAACATTGTCGGCGAGCCAGCCGCGTATCTCCGAGCGGAACCGCGCTTCTTCGGCTGATTCAATGACGCGCATCGGGAGCGGTTCCTTCAATCTGTCCGCGCTCGGCGGAAAAGGGTGCCGCGCCCGCGGCGACGGGCGGGATGAGCGGTCTATTCATCGAACAGCGCCCGTACGGCGCCCACCGGTACCTTCATCGACGCGTTGCGGGGCAGCGCTTCGACGAGGCGGATTTTTAGCGGAACCTGATAGGCGAGCAGGCGCTCGCGGGCGAAATTCCTGATATCGTCCGTCGTCGCCGCGCAGCCCGGGCGAAGTTCGACCGCCGCGACGGGCACTTCGCCGAGGCGCTGGTCGGGAAGGCCGATCACGACAGCATCGGCGACCGCGGGATGTTCGCGCAGCACGCCCGCGACGCTGTCGGGCTGGACCTTGAACCCGCCGCGGATGATCGCGCCGTCGCTTCGCCCCTTGAGGAAGAGGAAACCGTCGGCGTCGAGGACCGCGAGGTCGGTCGTCGCGATCCACTCGTCACGGATCCGTTCGACGCGGGCCTCGAGAATTCCCGCTTCGCCGGGGGGAAGGGTGCGGCCCTCCTCGTCGACGACGCGCAGCTCGACGCCGGGACGCGCGCGGCCGCAGCTTCCAGCCTTTGCAGCGCCGAATGCGCGATGAAGGTCGAGCGTCCAACTCGCGATGACGCCGCCGAATTCAGTCGCCCCGTAGCCCGGAAAGATCGCGAGATCATAGCGCGCCTCGAAATCGGCCTTGAGCTGCGGGTCGAGCGGGCCGCCGCCAGTGCCGATCGCGACGAGGCTCGCCAGCCGTTCGGGAGCGATCGCTGCGTCATAGACCATGCGCAGTCCCGCCGGCGGCAGCGCGCCGCGCTTCGGCTGAAAGCGTTCGACGGCCTCGACCCAGTTTTCGAGCTCGAAGCGCTCGAAGAGAACGATCGGCTGTCCCGCGACGAGCGGGCCTGCGACATAATTGACGCCCGACACGTTGCCGAGCGGATGGATGACGAGGGCGGGGGGCGGCACGGCCTCGCTCGCGCCGGGATCTTCATACACGCCCTTCGCATCGGCGACGACCGCGTCGAGTGCTTTCCAGCTGAGCGGAAATCGCTTGGGCTTGCCGGTCGTCCCGCTGGTGAGAAGCTGGATAGCATAGGGCGCCGCGCCGGCTTCGCGTCGATGGGCCGACGGGGCGGCGGAATGCACAAGTTCGGGAAGCCGGTCGGCACCGAGCGCGATTCCCGCCGTGCCCGTGCGTTCCGCGAGGTCGTGCATGGCCGGGGTCCAGTCGTCGCGGTCGGCGAGGATCAGCGGCGCGGCGACGAATTCGACGTCGCCGACTATCGACGCGTCCGACTGGGCCGAATAGATCATCTGGGTCGGCGCCGACCGGGCGAGCTGCGCAAGGAGCGCGGCGACATGGTGCGGGCGATTGCGGGCGACGAGCGCCGCCGGCGTGGCGGATGCGAGCCCTTGCGACGCGACGAGGCGCGCGAGTTCCTCCGCCTGGCGCGCGATCCAGCCCCAGTCGAAGCTGCTGTTCGCGAAGTGGATCGCCGGCCGCCCGCTTTTCGCGAAATTTTCGAGGATGCTTCGGGCGATGGTGGCTGGCGGAGGACTATGGTCCACATCTTGTCCTTAATTGGTCGTGGCTGGAATGGCGGTCCCGGGCGGGGCCGCCGCGTCGCGATAGGCATCGCGTTCGATATCGCGCGACGAGGCCCAGAAATGATAGGCGGCCCAGATTTGCGTGACCACGACGAAGCAGAGCGCGTAGCGCAGCGAAAGATCGCCGAACTGCGGCTGCAGCGTGTCGCTGAGCCAGCCGGTGACGAGCGGTCCGAGCGATAGCCCGATGAGGCTGTTGAAGAAGAGCAGGAACGCGGAAGCCGTCGCGCGCGAGCGCGCCGGCACAAGGCTGTGGAGAGCGACAAAGACCGGTCCCGCATAGACGAGATTGGCGAATTTGATTCCCGACATGAGGAGCACCGAAAGCCCGCCCGACGGCGCGAACAGGGCGCCGAGCGTGAAGGGGATGGCGCCGAGCATCGCGATCGCCGGAATCCAGAGCCGCCAGCGCGCATTCCCGCCGCCGAAGCGATCGCCGGCCCATCCGCCGATCAGCGTGCCGCCGACCCCCGCCACGCCGTAGAGGAGTCCGAGCAGCAGCCCCGTCGACTGCGATGACAGGTCGTAGGTGCGCATCAGGAAGGCAGGGGTGAAGACAATCATCGCGTTCGCGCCCATCGAGTAGACGGCGATGCCCGCGGCCATATGCCGGAAACTGCGCCGTTTCATCAGGAAGCGCATCGCCTCCGACATCGTCATGTCGGAGGCTTGCGCAGCGGCGGCGGTCGGCGGTTCGCGCAGAACGAGCATGGTGATGATCGACAGCAGCATGCCGGGCACGCCGACCGCGATCATCGCCTCGCGCCAGGTCCAGTGCTCGTTGATCCACCCGCCCGCGACGAGGCCGAACATGGTTCCGAGCGGCACGCCGAGCGCGAAGATGGCGAGAGCGAACCCCCTGCGCCGCTCAGGAAAATAGGAGGAAATGAGTGAATGGGCCACCGGCGTCGCCCCGGCTTCCCCCGCCGCGACCCCAAGCCGGGTAACGAGTAGCTGTAGGAAACTCTGGCTGAAGCCCCCGAGCGCGGTGAGGCCGCTCCAGACCATGAGGCTGCCCGACAACACCCATTTCCGGCCGACGCGTTCGCCGAGCCGGGCGAGTGGGAGCCCGAGCGTCGCGTAGACGGCGGCGAAGGCGAGCCCGCCGAGCACGCCGAACTGCGTGTCCGAGAGCGAAAGGTCGCGCTTGATCGATTCGGCGAGAATGTAAGGAATCTGCCGGTCGACGAAATTGAAGATGTTAACCGCAAGGAGCAGCGTCATCACGCCGATCAGCCGCGCCCGGCTTATCTCCTGACTGTCCCGTCCGCTGCTCATGTCCGCCTGCCGCGCCGTGTTATTCGATGTCGAGCGCGAGCGTGAAGCCGAAGGTGCGGGGCCGCGCGAACGCGCTCGCGTCGCCCGCAGTCGTATCGACCGTGTAGGCGCTGTAAAGCTTGTTCGTGAGATTGCGGCCCCAGAGCGAAATGCGAAGCGGCGAATCCTTCGGGGTCAGCGCGACCTGGCCGTTGATCAGCAGGAATGAGGGCTCCTTGAGCCGGTTGCCCACGTCCCAGTAGTAACCGCTATTATAGGAGAAGGTCGCGGTCGCCTCGATTTCGCCGAGACCGATATCGCCGCGGACGGTGGGCGTGAGCGTCGCGGTGAAGCGCGGCGAGCGCACCATCGCATTGCCGCTGACGTCGGCTGTCGTCTGGACGTTGCCGCACGGACGATGCGGGTTCGCACCGCAGACGGCAGGGCTGGTGCGCGGGATCGTCACGAGTGCGCCAGGAAAGCGACTATATTCGCCATGCGTGTAGGCGAGCCCGCCCGCGAGGTCGAAATTCGGGCTGACGGGGAGCTTGAAATCCATGTCAAAGCCGTAAATTTCGGCCTCGGCGGCATTGCTGAGGTTGGTGAGGCCGGTCGCGAGGTTGACGGCCTGGATCTGGATGTCGTCATAGACATAATAAAAGGCCGAGCCGTTGACGCTGAATCCCGAACGGTAGAATTTGGCGCCGACCTCGTACGCGTCGACCTTCTCGGGATCGACCGGCACGTTGCTGAAGGCGGAGATATTGTAGGTGCCACTCTTGAAGCCCTTCGAATAGGTGGCGTAGACATTGGTGTCGTCCGTGAGGCGGTAGCGCAGCGACGCGCGCGGCGTGAAGCTGTTCCAGCGCTCGCCCGCCTCGAGCGTTCTGGGCGTGCCGGTCGGGCGCGAGGAATCGAGTTCGCGCTTCTCGCTGTTGTAGCGCACGCCGCCGATGACGCTCAGCGCGTCGCTGATCTCGTATGTGCCCTCGGCGAACCCCGAGATCGCCTCGCTGCGAATCTGCGCCGTCACGCTCGGGTTGCCGTTGACGCGGAAGTTATAATGTTTGGCGAGATCATTATAGTAATAGACGCCGGCGACCCAGCTGAACGGTCCGCCGCTTCCGGACGTCAGCGTCAGCTCCTGCGTGAAGGTCTTTTGCGACGTGTTGAACTCGGCGCTCCCGCCGTTGACCTGCGTGCGGTCGGAGTCCGTGAGGGCGTGGAGGAGGACTTTGCGCAGGCTCGAGATCGAGCCCAGCGTGACGCCGCCGAGATCGAGCGTGGCACGCACGCTTCCGCCATAATTTTCGACCGTCGCATCAGGCGTGAAGCTCAGCGCGCGTTCGTCGCGGCCGGGCGGAATAATCGCCGCCGCCGAGGCGGTGTTGTCGTTGATCGTCTTCAGGGAATAGATGGTGATGTCGGTGCGCTTGCTCCAGTCGCCCGCGAGCGTGACCTCGAGCGCGTCCATCGGTTCGAGGAGCAGTTTGCCGCGGAGCGCCGCGTCGCGCGTCGTCGCGAGGCGCACGCCGCGCAGCACGTCGCGCGCATAGCCGTCGTCATTGACGAACAGGCCGGCGATGCTGAACGCTGCGCGCGAGCCGAGCGGCGCGCTCGCATAGCCGTTGAGGCGGACTTCGTCGAAGCTGCCAAAACCCGCGCTCAGCTTGAGCTTCGGCGTCCCGGACGGACGCAAGGTCGTGATGTTGATCGCACCGCCGGTCGCGTTGCGCCCGTAGAGCGTGCCCTGCGGGCCTTTCAGCACTTCGATGCGCTGGACATCGGCAAAATTGAAGGCGTTCCCCGCCTGGCTCGGCATATAGACGCCGTCGATATAGAGCGCGACGTTCGGGTCGGAGGCGGCCGAGGTCACGGTCGTGCCAATGCCGCGGACGGTGGGCTGGGCGAAAGCTCCCGCAATCTGGACCTGCATGCCCGGAACGACCGTCCCGAGGTCGGTACTCTGCAGCACGCCGCCCTTGGTCAGCGCTTCGCCGCTGATCGCGGTGATCGAGATAGGGACGTCGCTGAGACGCTGTTCGCGCCGCTGCGCCGTGACAAGGATCTCGGTGTCGGCCGCGCCGGAGGCGCCGTCCTGCGGCGGCGTGTCGGCGGCGGTCTGCGCAAGCGCTGCCGCGGGCAGCGAGATTCCGGCGAGCAGAGCTGCGAAAGTGGCGAATCGGCGCATATTTATCCCCTCCGTTATTTGTCTATCCCGCGCTCGATACGCTATTAAGTTACATGTATCAACGAATAAAAGCAGCGGTCGTTCACGGCGTACAGAGCACGCATCGACGGAATCCCGACAGCGGACGGCCGAAAAATTGTGCGTATTGCGGTGTGAATCGACCATGATAGGGAGCTGCGCCATCGACCGGCGATGGGGGGACCGGGGCGCGAAGGCGCGGCGGGGGCATGCAGGCTGCCCGTCAATCAATTGCCTCTATTGGAAAATTGGGGCGGCCGGACGGCCGCCCCGAGTCTGGATGAGCGCACCGGAGATACGAGGCGCTACTCACCACGAAATTCGGGCGTCCGCCGGTCGCGAAAGGCGAGTCCCGCCTCAAGATGGTCGTGGGTGAGGGCGGTCTGCGTCTCGAAGCCGAGATGGGTCTCGATCAGGCCTTCGAGGACATTGCGAAGCACGAGGTTGATTGCCATCTTGGTCGTATTGACGGCAAGGGTGGCGCCGCCGGCAAGGCGTTCGGCCATCGCGTAGACCGCAGCGTCGAGTTCGTCGATCGTCTCGACGGCATGGCTTACGAGCCCGATTTCCGCCGCCTCGCGTCCGGTGAGCGGCTCGCCGGTCAGCAAATGGAAGCGCGCTTTCTGAAAGCCGATCAGGAAGGGCCAGATGAGCGCCCCGCCATCTCCCGCAGTGAGGCCGATATTGACGTGCGTGTCGGCGATCTTCGCGTCGGCGATCATGTAGCTGATGTCGCAGAAGGCGGCGAGCGTTGCGCCGAGGCCCATGGCGTGACCGTTGATGCGCCCGATCAGCGGCTTCTCGAGCCGCAGCAGGCCGTTGACGATATGCCGCGCCTCGAGCATCGAACGGTTCCAGCTCGCATGATCGGCGCTCTGGATCCGCTCGATCATGCCATTGATGTCGCCGCCCGCGGAAAAGGCGCGCTCGCCGGCGCCCGTGAGGACGACGACATTTGTGTCATGATCGTGATTGATTTCCTCGAAGATGCGCGCGAGTTCGGCGTGCGCCCCCGGCGTCGATGCGTTCATCGGCGGGTTGTCGAGCGTCACCACGAGTATCTTGCCGCGGCGTTCGATCTTCAGTTCCTTATAATTTTCGTACACCCCGCGCTCCCTCGCTGTTTGTCTGTTCGGTTATAAAGGTAACTTAATAGGGAAGTAGATTGGCGTTGTCGAGCCTGCGGTAAATTATTGCGGCGAGGAAAGATGGGTCTTGCGCAATTGAGATATAGGTTTAAGCGTCGGCTCGAGGCTGGCGCCTTCGCTGCCGCAACGGCAGGGGCGGCGCTGCCTGCCGCGAGGCGGAGGCTTGGCGTCTCCCGCGGCGGGATGGCGCCCTTGTGTCGATGTGGAGAGGCCAGAGTGACGGACAGGGACGAAATGGAACGCTTCCGGGCCGAAGTGCGCGCTTTCCTTGCTGCGAGCCTGCCGCCCGATCTCGCCGAGCGGGGACTGCGAAACTTCCGTGCGCTCGACGAGGATGTTCGTATCTGGACCCGCATACTCGAGGCGCGCGGCTGGTCCGTACCGAGTTGGCCCGTCGAATATGGCGGCCCCGGCTGGACGCTGGCACAGCAGCATGTCTTCGAGATCGAATGCCTGCGTGCGGGCGCGCCGCCGCTGTCGCCGCAGGGGCTGCACCTTGTGGGGCCGGTGATCTACACCTTCGGCTCCGACGAGCAGAAGGCGCATTTTCTTCCCGGCATCCGCAACGGAACAATGCTCTGGACGCAGGGCTTCTCCGAACCCAACAGCGGCTCCGACCTCGGCTCGCTCCAGACGCGCGCCGAGCGCGACGGCGACATGTTCGTCGTCAACGGCCAGAAAATCTGGACATCCGACGCGGTCGAGTCCGAGTGGCTCTTTCTGCTCGTGCGCTCCCGCGGTCCCGACGGTGCCGATGGCGGCGTGTCCTTCCTGCTCGTCGACATGCAGACCCCGGGTATCACCGTGCGGCCGATCCGGTCGATCGACGGCGCATCGCATCTCAACGAGCTGTTCCTCGACGATGTCCGCGTGCCGGTCGCGAATCTTCTTGGCGAAGAGGGCAAGGGCTGGAGCTACGCGAAATTCCTGCTCACGCTCGAGCGCTCCTCTTCGGCCGTCGTGCCCCAGTGCGTCGTCGCCCTCGAGCGGCTGAAGGCGCTTGTCGCCGCTTCGCCGGCGTCGGACGACCCGCTGATCGAGGCGCGGATCGCCGATCTCGAAATCGATCTGATGGCGCATGAGGCCACCACCAACCGCGTTATCGCGGACGAGCAGAACGGGCGCGGCGAGGGCTCGTTCGTCGCATCGACGCTCAAGATACGCGGGTCCGAGCTGCTGCAACGCATCGGCGACGTCGCAATCGATGCGGTTGGGGCGGCCGCGATGCCCTTCTACGAGCGGACGGCCATCGACCCCGACCGCCTCGCCACGCGTCCGCTCGGGGCGGAGATGCCCGGCTTCGTCGCCGAATATATGTTCCGGCGAGCGGGGACGATCTACGGCGGCGCGAACGAAATCCAGCGCAACATCCTCGCAAAGGCCCTGTTCAAGCAATGATTGCCGAACTCCAGATCAATCTCAGCGAAGAGCAGGAACTTGTTCGCGACGGCGCGCGCCGGCTCGCGAAAGAGGATTATCCCGCGCTGGCACCGGGCGAGGCCTGGGGCATGATGGCCGAACTCGGCTGGCTTGGCTGCGCGCTGCCCGAGGCGCAGGGGGGCTATGAAGGCGGCACGCGCATGCTCGCGCTCGTCGCGCAGGAATTCGGCCGCGGACTCGTCGCCGAGCCGCTCGTGCCGGTCGCCTCGCTGAGCCTGCAGTTGCTCGCGAACCTAGGAACGCCGGAAGCGGCGCGTCTGGCGAATGAAATTGCCGCCGGCGAGCTCAAATTGTTCACCGCGGCCGACCAGTTGCCGCCGCTGCTGCACGAAGCCGGCGTCGAGGCGGTTTCGACGCCGCAGGGCTGGCGTCTCGACGGTCAGTCGCTCGCCATTCCGTTCGGTGACCGGGCCCATGCCTTCATCGTGCCCGCGCGGCACGCCGGCGAGCTGCTGCTGCTTCTCGTCCGCCCCGACCTGCCGGGTCTCGAAATCGACGCCTATCCGACGTTCGACGGGCGAACCGCGGTGAATCTCGGGTTCGACAAGGCGGCGGTCGCCGCAGAAGCGCTGCTTGGTTCGGGCGCCCCCGCCGAGGCGGCGATGGTGCGCGCGATCGATCATGCGCTGGTGATGGCGAGCGCCGAGATGCTGGGCGCTATCGAGACCGCGTTCGATGTCACGCGCGACTATCTGAGGACGCGGCGCCAGTTCGGTCAGCCGATAGGCGAGTTCCAGGTGCTCAGGCACCGGCTCGTCGACATGTTTATCGAGGTCGAACAGGCCCGCTCGATGGTTCTCCTCGGCGTGTCGGCGATCGACGCGTCGGACGCGCGAACCCGCTCGGCGATCGCCTCGGCGGTCAAGTCGCGTGTCGGGCGTGCCGCGAAATATGTCGCCGGCCAGGCGGTCCAGCTTCACGGCGGCATCGGCATGACCGAGGAGCATCTCCCGGGACCGATTTTCCAGCGCGCGACGGCCTACGATCTCTGGCTTGGAACCGCGAGCCGTCATCAGGCGCGCTACGCCGGACTCCGCAAGGCACCGTGAAGCGCTGAGCCGGAAGCGCTGCGCCGCCGGCAGAGGGGGCATGCGCCGCGCGCTTGCCGCCCGCTCAGCGCGGCGCGGCCATGATCGCGGCCTGCAAGCGGTAGCGATTGGTGCCGAGCGTCGCGAAAAGATGGCTGCGCTTCAGATAATAATGGGCGTCGGCCTCGTCGGTGAAGCCCATTCCGCCATGAAACTGGATGTTGGTGCGCGCATTGGCGAGCGCCGCGTCGGTCGCCAACAATCGTGCCGCTGCCGCGTCGGCGGACCCCGGTGCGCCGGTGCCGGCAAGCGCCGCGACATAGCAGGTCTGGCTGTGCGCCGCCTCGACGCGCAGCGCCATGTCGGCGCAGCCATGCTTGATCGCCTGGAACGCGCCGATCGGCCGCCCGAACTGTTCGCGGACCTTGAC
>MTKY01051405.1_pt1 | contig 10601 bp, 6 predicted proteins | sample 1042731 | NCBI WGS metagenome assembly MTKY01 (sample SAMN06212206, study PRJNA360538) | anaerobic digester metagenome | biome: Wastewater treatment plant; material: sludge; isolation source: anaerobic digester fed with sludge from wastewater treatment plant | place: Denmark: WWTP Soeholt ... | reverse complement strand
CTCGCCCCGCCGGGGTCAACCAGCACCGGCACCTCGCCAGCAGCCTGCACTCCCGCCATCTCGCCGGGACGGGCCACGCGCCGCGCCGAGACGCCCTCAACCGTGATACTGCCCTCGAACACCGCCGAGGCAAACGCGACGGCCCGGCGGATGACAAGCGGGCGTTCCAGCTCAATCACCAGCACCGGAAAGCCCGCCTTCACCAGCCGGTAGACCACGCCCGAAGCGAGGTCGCCCCCGCCCCGGACGATCACGGAAACGCGGCTAAATAACACCGAGGCCCTTCTCACGCAGCCTGGCCACTACCCGCTCCGGCGTCAGCGGGATGCGGTCGAACCACACGCCGGTCGCGTCGTGCACCGCCGCTACAATGGCGGGAGCGAGCGGGATGAAGGGCATTTCGGCCATGCCGCGCGCGCCCCAGGGGCCGCGCGGATCGGCGTATTCGAGGATGACCGACTTGGTCTCCTCTGGAATATCCCAGATCGTTGGAATCAGGTACGTGGACAGGGTGGGGTTGAGGATGCGCCCGTCTTTGGTCACCAGGTTTTCCATGACGGCGTAGCCCAGCGCCTGGACGACCGCGCCCTCTACCTGCCCCTCGATCAGGTGCGGGTTGATCGCCTTGCCGACATCGTGCGCCGAGACCACGCGCACCACTCGCACGTGCCCGGTCTCAACATCCACTTCGACCTCGACGAACTGGGCCATGTAACCGTAGGCGAAGTTCGGATCGGCGCGTCCCGTCTGCGGGTCATAGGGCGTGGTCTTGGGCGGGCGGTACTGGTAGGTGGCAATGGCCGGGCGCTCCTCGGCCAGCCATTTCTCCAGCGCCAGTTCCGCCGCCCCCTTAATCGCGTTGCCAGCCATGAACGTCATGCGCGAGGCCGACGTGCTGCCCGAATTGCCGGTGCGCGCCGTGTCATGACCGACAAGCTTGACCTTCTGCACCGGCACGCCGACCGCAGCGGCAGCCATCTGCACGAAGACCGTGTGCGCCCCCTGGCCCACGTCGGCGCCCGCCTGGTGCACCACCACGCGCTCGATCTCGGTGGAGCCGTGCAGCTCCACGGTCGCCCAGTTCTGTTCGGGCGCGCCGAAGCTGAACCCGACGTTCTTGAAGCCCATCGCCATGCCGACCCCGCGCCGCATGGCCGGGCTCGCCGGCTGCGCAATCGGCAGGCGCTTCCACTCCCCGCCTGCCTGCTCCCAGTAGCTGCTCTGCGCCGCGCCGTCGGCCAGCACGCGATCCAGGGTGACGCCGGGTGGCAGCGGCGAGCCGACCACGGTGATACTGCCGTCCTTGAGCACGTTCATGGCGCGCAGGGCGACCGGGTCCATGCCCAGCGCCTCGGCCAGCTTGTTCATCTGCCCTTCGGCGGCGAAAGCAGCCTGCGGCCCGCCGAAGCCCCGGAATGCACCGTTGGGCACGTTGTTGGTGTAGACGGCATAGCTGTCAATCTTGGCGTTGGGGATGACGTAGGGGCCGCAGACCATCAGGTGCGCGTTGCCGAGCACTTTCGTAGACGTATAGGCATACGCACCCGCGTCGGCGATGATTTCCGCCTCGGCAGCGACCAGCTTGCCTTCTCTGGTCGCGCCCCACTTCGCGCGGATGGTCATGGGATGCCGCTTGTGGTGCCCGATGATCGACTCCTCGCGGCTCCAAATGATCTTGACGGGACGCTGCAATTTCCAGGCGGCCAGGCCCAGCACGATCTGGACGGACATATCCTCACGCCCGCCGAATGCGCCGCCGATGGCCGGATAGACGATGCGCACCTGCTCTACGGGCAGCCCCAGGGCATGGGCAACCTGCTCCTGGTCTGCGTGCACCCACTGCCCGGCTACCACCACCGTGACACGGCCTTCCTCGTCAATGTAGCCTAGTCCGGCCTCCGGTTGGAGGTAAGCGTGCTCCTGCGCGCCAGTGCGGTATTCGCCCTCCACCACCACATCAGCCTGCGCCCAGCCCGCCGCCACGTCGCCATGACGGATGCGGTAGTGAACGAGCACGTTGCCCTGGGCGTGGGCATGAAGCTGGGGAGCACCCTCCCTCAGCGCCTCCTCCGGGCTGCCGACAACCGGCAGGTCTTCATAGGTGATGGCAATCAGCCTGGACGCTTCGGCAGCCGCCGCCTCGCCGTCAGCCACGACCAGCGCGATCTGGTCGCTGACACTGCGCACGATGTCCGCGCCCTCTTTGGCACTGCCCGGCCCGCACAGCACCGGCTGGTCGGGCATGATCAGCCCGTACTCATTGACCGGCACATCCCTGGCCGTGAGCACCGCGACGACACCGGGATAGGCTTCAGCCTTGCTCGTGTCAATGGCCGTGATGCGCGCATGGACGCGATCCGCAAAGCGAATCTTCATCCACAACTGGTCTTCCATGTCAATGTCGCCAGGATACGCCGTTTCGCCAGTGACCTTGCCCACAGCATCGAGGCGGCGCACGTTCTGGCCGATCGCTAACTCTCTTCTGCTCACGGGTTCTCTTTGCTCCTTACCACACGATCGCGCGGCGGGGAAACCCAGATGCATTGGCGCGCGATGACGGCGGGCGGCAATATTCCTACGGAGCCTGCAATCCAGGGCACGGGCTAATCTCAGGACTCAGAACCCCGTCCCAGGGACTCGACTCGGCCCTCCAGGTGACCGCGCGTCTAGCGCTTCTTGCGCTTGAATTCCCGCTCCTGCCGCTTCACCTCTTTGAGGTCTCTCTTGAGCTGCTTGACCACTGCCTTCCTGTTGGCCGGGGGAGGCCCCATCTCCTTCCAGGCGCGACGTTCCGGGTCGGTGCCGTAAGTGGCAACGCCGACAGCCAGCATCGCCAGACCCATCAAGACCAGCCACAGCACCACAGCAACGAATATCTCGACGATGTTATTACCGTGATAGCGCTCACTATTCGCATACCAGCCATACCCGGCGAACTGGTCGCGCAGATCGCCATAGGCATCGTCAATGGTCTGGCTCTGATCGCGGCCTAGCTCCACCAGCGGGAAGGCGATCACATACGACGCCACCGCCAGCAGCGCCGCCAGGGTCAGACCAATGATCGGCAGCCAGCGGCCTGCGCGCTGCTCCCGCTTCTGAGGCACATATCTGCTCATCGCCCGCTCCTCCCGCCACGCGCGGCCCTGCCCCGGCCCTCGACTCAGGCGCTATCCCCCTGGGCAGCCCGCTCGAACGCCTGCACGATCTTGTAGTACCCCGTACAGCGACACAGATTGCCGCTGATGCTCTGCTCAATCTGCGCGCGCGTCGGATGGGGATGCTCCTCCAGCAGCTTCGCGCCGGACATCAGAAAGCCGGGCGTGCAATAGCCGCACTGGACAGCGCCCGCCTCCACAAACGCCTGCTGCAACGGGTGCAGCGTCCCATCCTCCGCTGCCAGCCCCTCGACTGTCGTGATCTGCGCGCCATGCGCGCGCGGCGCGGGCACCAGGCAGGCCATCACCGCCACGCCGTCGAGGTACACGGTGCACGCACCACACTCACCCTCAGCACAGCCTTCCTTCGTGCCGGTCTGCCCCACGTCCTCGCGCAAGAAGCGCAACAGCGTCTTGTTTGACGCGCCGGTGACCGAGTACGCCGTGCCGTTCACCGTTGTGACAATCGTGTCGCCGAGATCGTCTTCGTGGCGGACTGCCGCCGGAAGTGACTCCCGCACTGTCGCCCGGTGAGCGCCCCACAGCATGGCCGGATCATCCGGCCAGCCCTCGCGCTCAGTTCCGGCCCGCAGCGCACGCAACGCCCTTGCCACCAGCACGCGGCACATCTCTGTGCGGTAGCCCGCACCGCTACGCACGTCGTCAATGGGCGCCGGCGCTGCCGCTGCCAGGCGCGCCGCCTCGCGGATCACGTCGTCGGTCAGCGTCTTGCCCTGCAAGTACTGCTCCACAACGGGCACGCGCAGAATCGTCGGGGCCACACTGCCCAGCGTGACCGCCGTATGGCTAACGGTACCGCCCTCGAAGCCGAGCACGACCGCCGCATTGACCACCGAGATCGCCTGGGCGTTGCGCAGCCCCAGCTTGAGGAAGATGCCGCGCTCGTGCCTGCCCAGCGCCGGGAAGGTGATCGCCGTCAGCATCTCATCAGGAGCCAGCGCCGTCTGGCGCACGCCTTTATAGAATGCAGGGAAATCCAGCGTGCGCTCGCCGCGCAGCGAGGTCAGCGTCACCGTCGCGCCCAGCGCCCACAGGGGCGTGATCGTGTCGTTGGCCGGGCTGGCCGTGATCACGTTCCCGGCCACCGTGCCCCGGTTGCGAATCTGCGGCGCACCTACGCTCCACGCCGCTTGCGCCAACGGCAGTGCCCGCTCAGCAATGACGCGGCTGCCCACCACATGGTTGTGCGTGACCAGCGGGCCGAGCCGGATAGTGTCGCCATGCACCGTGATCTGATCGAGGCCGGGCACGCGGGTGATATCCACCAGCGTATCCACGCCGGGCCGCGCGCCGCGCTCCAGCTCCAACAGCAAGTCGGTCGCACCGGCGACAATGCGCGCGCGCGCTCCGTACTGCGCCAGCAAGTCGAGCGCCTCTTCGACGGACGTAACGCTATAGTAGTCCTGCCACATGCACCAACCCCATCCTTCGCCCTTGCCTGCCAACTGCTGTTGCGGGAGCAATACTAGCATAGAAGCCCGCGCTTGCCTAAAGCGATCCCCCTACCTGATGGATGGCAGAGGCCGGCAGTTGGAACGTCTTCCGGCAGAGGTGCTGCTCTGCTGCGCCCGTGAGCAACGCTGGCTTCAAGCTGTGTGCTCCGTCCCTGCACTAGGGAATCTCAACCATCATGTACGGGTTCACATTGAGCACTGTTGTGCCCGCGAAGACCGTGCGCCTGGGGCGGCGTGTGTCCCACGTGTCCACATGACCGTGCAGCAGATACATGGGCCGCCCGACACGCATTAGCATCCGGAAGGCATTGAACCCGTGATGCGCATAGTCTTCCGGGATGTCGTGAATATGGCGCGGCGGGGAGTGCGTCACCAGGACATGCACGCCGTAACCCGTGCGCGCCCGCCGCACGACCATGCGCGGCAGCAGGCGCAGGGCGCTTAGCATCATCTCGCCCTGCGTATACTGCGCGTCACCCTTGTTGTAGCAGATGGATCCTTCCAATCCCGCGAACAAGCGCTTCTGGAACTTGAGGAAGCGCAGGTGCAGGTCGTCCCCGCCTGGGTGTTCAGGGCGATAGTTTGTGTCATGATTGCCCCTCACGAACAGCAAAGGGAGTGCCAGCGCCGACGCAATGAAGTCCAGGTATTCGACCGGCATATCACCACAACTCACCAAGACGTTGGCATCGCCATAGGCCTTGCGGAGATGCTCCAGGTTGCACAGTTGGGGCTGCACCGCATCACTGACTGCCAGTATCTTCACGACATCACTTTCTTCTTCGCCCGCTCACACCGGCCCGGCAGGCTTGCCCGGCCATCGCAGCGGCTCGCCGCTGCCACCGCGCTGAGCCTTGATGATCTCGGCCAGGATGCTCACGGCGATCTCTTTGGGCGTCTCTGCTCCGATAGACAAACCGATTGGCGCGTGAATGCGATCGAGGTCGGCCTGCGCAACGCCCTGCTCGCGCAGCGCTTCAGCCGTGATCATCCACCGGCGGCGGCTCCCGATCAGCCCGACATAGGGCGCATCAGTGCGCAGCAACGCCGGCAGCAGCGACTCGTCCACGATCAGCCCGCGCGTCACGGCGACGACATACGTCCGCCCCGTGATCGGGGCCTGTTCCACCAGGTCGCCTGGCGCGACTGTCAGATACCCGTCCATGCCGGGAATCTGTTCCGGCGTGGCGTAGTCGGGCCGGTCGTCGGCCACGATCACGCGGTAGCCCAGCCACTTGGCCAGCTCCGCGACCGCCTTGCCGACGTGTCCAGCGCCGATGACCAGCACCGTTGCCGAAGGCAGCAGCGGCTCGACATAGACACGCACCGACCCGCCGCACACGCCCGGATCGCCTGACTCCGGATCGGCCAGATCGTAGCTGACCACGCGGCTGGAACCGGAGCGTATCGCCTCCTGCGCCTCAGTGATAACGAACGCTTCCATCTGCCCGCCGCCCACCGTGCCGACGATCTGCCCGTCCGGCCAGACGAGCATCTTGCTCCCCGCCTGGCGCGGCACGGAGCCTTGCGTCTCCACGACAATCGCCAGCGCAGCGGGCCGCCCGTCCTGCTGAGCAGCGAGCGCCGCCTCAAACACGGCACGATCTTCGCTCACGCACATTCCTTTCGTTTCATCCAGCCTTCGCCCGCAGCGCCCGCCAGACACGCTCCGGCAACAGCGGCCCGTCCGTCATACGGATTCCGGCGGCGTCGTACAGCGCGTTCGCCAGCGCAGGCCCCACACCGTCCAGCGGAATCTCGGCAACGGCTTTCGCCCCAAACGGACCGCTCGGCTCGTAAGTCTCGACGAAGATGACGCCCGTCTCCGGCACCTCGTCGGCGCGGTAAATCTTGTACGGGCCGAACTGCGGATTGGTCATGCGCCCCCCCTCGTCGAAGACCATTTCCTCACAGTGCCCGTAGCCGAGCGCCTGCACCATGCCCCCTTCGATCTGGCCGCTGGCTGTCACCGGGTTGACGATCACGCCGCCGTCAACAGCCATCACCATCTCGTCCACCGTGAACTGGCCCGTCTCCGTGTCCAGCGTCACCGTCACATACTGCGCGGCGAAGGGCGGCGGCGACTCCGGGCTGACATAGCTAGCCACAGCCATGATCTGGTGCTGGTGCTCGTGATGCAAGCTGTCAAGGGCGATCTCGCGGTGCGTCACGCTGCGCCCGTCCGGGGCGTGAGCGGCGCGGTCGCGCAGCATAATGTCCTCCGGCGCGATGGGCGGAGCGTCGCCAGTCCGCTGGTTGAGCATCCGCGCGGCGACCTCGCGCATCTGGGCGGCGACCTTCTCGGCGGCGAGCACTGTCGCCCGCCCCGAAATATACGTCGTGCTGGACGCATACGCGCCCTTGTCAAACGGCGTGAAGTCCGTGTCCGACGAATAGGTAATGAAGTCCTCCGGCACACAGCCGAGCACCTCCGCCGCCATCTGCGTCAGCACGGTATCGGAGCCGGTACCCAGATCAGTGGCACCCACCAGCAGATTGAACGAGCCATCGTCGTTGATCTTGATGCTGGCCGCACCCATGTCCAGGCGCGGGATGGCCGTACCCTGCATGACCATCGCGACGCCGATTCCCCGCCGCAGGTGAGGCTTGCCCGGCACCTGGTGCCAGGCGGGGTTGCCGAAGCGCTCGTGCCAGCGGATCGCCCTCGCGCCCTGCTCCACACACTCGGCCAGCCCGCACGACCGAATGAACTCCGGCTCCGCCTCGCGCCCCTCGCTCCAGGCTTTGCTGGCCGGGTGCTCGTCGCCGCTCTTGATCGCATTGCTCAGGCGGAACTCCAGCGGGTCCCAGCCCATCTCACGGGCGATCCATTCCACCTGCTGTTCCACCGCCCAGAAGCCCTGCGGCACGCCGTAACCGCGAAACGCACCGCTCGGCGGCGTGTTCGTGTAGACGACATCCGCCCTGAACTTGATATTGGGCGCGTTGTAGAGCGACATGGCCTTGTGGCCGGTGTTGCCCGCCACCGTCATGGCGTGCGCGCCACAGGCACCGGTGTCGCTCAGCGCGTGCATCTGGTTGGCGACGATCTTCCCGTCGCGGGTCACCCCCGTCTTGAGCGTCAAGACCATGGGGTGCCGCGAGCGGCTGGCGTAGAACTCCTCTTCGCGCGTGTATTCCAGCCGCACCGGGCGACCGGTGGCGATGGTCAGGTGGGCGCAGATGTCCTCGATCAGCACCTCCTGCTTGACGCCGAAGCCGCCGCCGATGCGCGGCTTGATCACGCGGATACGCTTCTCCGGCAGGCCAAGCACAGGAGCCAGGATGCGCCGCACGTGGAACGGCACCTGCGTGCTCGTGCGGATCACCAGGCGATCATCCTCGTCCCACCACGTCACTACGACGTGTGGCTCCAGCGGCGTCTGTTGCACTTTGGGGCTGTAGTACGTCGCTTCAAAGATGCGGTCGGCCTGGGCGAAGCCCGCCTCCACATCGCCCACTTCCCAGTCAACGACGGCGGCCAGGTTGCGCGCCTTGTCCTCGATATGCCAGCTTTCCGGCTCGTCGTGCAGGACGGGCGCACCCTCTTTCATGCTCTCGCGCGGGTCGAAGATGGCTGGCAGCACCTCGTACTCAACCTCGATCAGCGCCAGCGCCTTGAGCGCGATCTCTTCCGTCTCCGCCGCAACCGCCGCCACCCGGTCGCCGACGAAACGCACCTTGGTGTCAAGGCTGTAGTTGTCGTGAGGCCCCGGCTCCGGGTCACTCTGCCCCGCCGTCGTATAGGGCACGCGCGGCAAGTCTTCGTGGGTCAGCACGGCGTGCACACCCGGCAGCGCGCGCGCCCGGCTGGCGTCAATGCGCGTGATCCGCGCGTGGGCGTGCGGGCTGAGCAGCAGCTTGCCGACCAGCATCCCGCGAAATTCAATGTCATCGGTGAAGGCCGGGTTGCCCTGCACGAGCTTGCGCGCGTCCACTTTGGGCGCGGGCCTGCCCACCTGGTGCAGCGTGTCTACTTCCGGCGCGACGAGCATCACCGGCAGCGTCCGCGTGGTGACTTGCGGCGCGCCCGGCTGCCCCTGCGGTGAGTCGGCAGGAGGCAGCACATCGTCATCCCACCTTGCGGGCCGTGTGAAGACCTCCGCTGGCACCGGGATCGCCCGCTCCGGCCCAATCGGGGGCACTTCCTCGCCGCGCATCACCGCCGCCGCGCGCAACACCGCTTCCACCGGCTTGACGTAGCCGGTGCAGCGGCAGAGGACGCCCGCCAGGGCATCGCGCACGTCGCTTTCGGTCGGGCTGGGATTGCGCTCCAGTAGCGCCTTTGCCGCCAAGATCATGGCCGGCGTGCAGTAGCCGCACTGGATCGCCCCCGTCTCGATGAAGGCCACTTGCAGCGGGTGCAGCGGCTCCGATCCGCGCCAGCCGCGTTCCTGCTCCCCGCCGACGCCCTCAATGGTGACCACCGAGCGGCCCGCGACCAGGGCCGCCAGGATCAGCGACGACACCACAGGAACGCCATCGAGCAGGACTACGTCCGCGCCACTCACGCCCTGGTCGTCGCCGTACTTGACGCCAAATACACCGTGACGGCGCAGCAGGCGCAGCAAGCTTTCATTCGGCGCAGCATCCAGCGTCACCGCTTGGCCGTTGAGCGAAAAGGCAATACTCACTGCGTGGACTCCCCAACCACAATCTCACCAATAAACAAACGCCCGTCAGGGCCAGCGCCCACGCCCGTCACCGGGTAGCGGACGCCCGTGCGCGCCTCGAACATGCCCAGCGCCACCACATACGTGCCCGGCGGCAGGTCTTCGGGCAGCGCGACCGTGACCGTGTCCGCCAGCAGGCCGGGCAGCCAGTTCGCAGGGGGCAGCGCCCCTCCACCCGCGCGGGTGACTACCTGCGCGACCGGCTCCGTGTCCAGCCTGTCCCTATTATACAGGTGTACGAAGATCACGCCGTCTCCCGCGCCGGGCGCTGGCCCCTGCCACACGGCATGGACGGCGACCTGCCCGGCAGCACCGTCCGCCCCCGGCGTGTATTCGAGCGTCACTTCGCGCAGGCGCACCGCGCCATCTTCGCCGAAGACGGCGACCGGCTGCCCCTCGTCCGCAATCTCCGGGCGAAAACTACCCTGGTACGCCCAGTGGTAGTACGGCAGATAGGCATCGACGCGGGGATCGTCCACGTCCGCCTCGATGCGCACCCGCGTGTGCGTCCCCGTGATCTGCGCGGCGGGCACCCAGGTGACGATCTCGACCCAGCGCCCTGGCACGGCGGGCTGCACGCGCCCTGCGACGCGGTGGCCGTTGATGAACACAGCCAGCGGCACGCTCGTCCGCCCGTGCACGCGCGTCACCAGCAGCAGGTCTTCGCCGGGCCGCGTCTGGATCGTGAACTCCTCACCGCCGGTCAGCACGCGCCCGCCATCGGTTGCCCGGCACGCTTCCTCGCCGGGCAGCCCGCAGGCGTGGTACCAGTGCGTGTAGACCTCGGTGATGAAGCCTGGCGGGGATTCGTCCTGCCACCAGGTGTAATCATACTCGTCCTCGCTGCTCAGATTCGCGACATCTACCGTATCCATGAGCGTCAATCCCCGCACCGCATCCAGCGTAGACGCTTGCGCCGCGATCTCCTCCTGGCGGGTAGTGCTCCAGTCCGCCGCGTAGACCGCCTGGTAGCCCGTCGCCGCCGCGACGTTGTGCTCGCCCAACTGCACCGGGAACTCAGCCAGCACTGCGCCGAAGATGCCCGCATCGAGCAGATAGCGCAGCCCTTGCACGTCCGGGTAGATGGCGAACGCGCCGGGCCGGTAGCGGCTGTGCGCCACGTGCTCGTAGATCGCGCCGGGACCCTGCCGCCACGACGAAGCCGGGCCGGGCAGCGTCAGGCCCACCACGTCATACAGCGGACGCCCGCTGAAGTAGCCCATCATGCCCACGTCGTGCACGCCAACGCGCGGAGCATCCTCGTCTTCCGGCAAGTTATCCCGTACCCAGCGGGCCAT
>MTKY01012770.1_pt1 | contig 10604 bp, 10 predicted proteins | sample 1042731 | NCBI WGS metagenome assembly MTKY01 (sample SAMN06212206, study PRJNA360538) | anaerobic digester metagenome | biome: Wastewater treatment plant; material: sludge; isolation source: anaerobic digester fed with sludge from wastewater treatment plant | place: Denmark: WWTP Soeholt ... | reverse complement strand
ACGTGCCTGCACCCGGATTCTCGGGTGTGCCCGCCACATTTTAGGCCGGACGCACAGGAAGGCATCAGTGGATGCCCTCCCTTCTGCTTTCCTTCTCTCCCGAGAGGAGAGGGATTTGGCGGCTTCGCCGCCAAATCACGATAATAAGATAAAGCCCCCTCCCGCATACGAATCCAATTTACATTCCGGTTCGTTGCCAGCGGGAGGGGGTTGGGGGGAGGGACGCACAGCCCGCTATAACTCCTTGCGCGCATGCGACCGCCAGCCGGGAACCCAGGAGGGCATCGGTGGATGCCCTCCCTACCAGAGAAGAGATAGGGGCTTCATCTTATAGGGCGGGCACTCATGCGCTTGCACCCGGATTCTCGGGTGTGCCCGCCACATATTGGGCCGGACGTATCGGAGGGCATCGGTGGATGCCCTCCCTACCACCTCAGGCTATCGCCTAAATAAAAACGATCTGCGCGCCTTCGGTCATATCCATAAAATCACCGGCGGTGACAATATCCTCCACCCCGTCCACAAAGTCTTCCTTTTTCAGCCCGAACATATCGACCGACATCTTGCAGGCATAAAGCTTTGCCCCGCCATCCACCAGCATCTCGAGGTACTCACGCACAGTGGGCACATTGAGATCCTTCATTTTCTTTTTCATCAGGGCGGTGGCGAACGGCGTCATCCCCGGCAGCCCGCCCATGAATTGCGGGATGCCAATATACCCGGGCACGCCCATCATATTCATCTTCATGCTGGAATTGGCTATCGGCGGGATCTCCAGCTTGTCGATCCTTGCCTTATTGATCATGTCCAGGCCCCAGAAGGTAAAAAAGATGGTCACATCGATCCCGTTGCCCAGCGCCGCCCAACCCATCACCAGCGCGGGATAAGCCATATCCAGGTTGCCTTTGGAGCAGATAAACGCGATTTTGCGGTCTTCAGACATGGTTTCAGCGCTCCTCTCAGCCTACACGCACCCCTCAGGCTTGCCCAACCCCGAGATGCGCGCCACTTTCTTGGCCGGCCCCTTGGGGAATAGCGTGAACATTTCCTTAGTGGTCACCCCCGCGTTGGTGGTGATGGTGCGCAGCGTGGGCGCAGCGCCGCCGGCGCCTTCCTTCCGGCAAAACTCGATCACCTTCCAGTGCAGCGGGGTCAGTTCAGCAATACCCTCTTCTTTGGCGATCTCGGCCGCGATCTCCGGTGTCCACTCCGCCGGATTGGTCATAAACCCTTCTTCATTGACCTGAACGGTCTTTCCCGCGATACTTTTTGTCGGCATGTGTTCCTCCTGAAAATTCTTTTGGTTCCTTATTTCGGCCTGGCTTCATGGCCAATCACTTTTACCACTCGCAGCAACAGCGCCAGCCCGCGCCTCACCTCGGCATCGCGCAAGCCTGCGCTCAACCCCATCAGACTGCTGGAGACCGGCTGCCGCATCTCTTCTTCAACCTCCCCCAGCATGCGCTGCATCAGGCGGATCGTCTCCGGCCTGCCGGCATCCCTCAGCAGCTCCAGCAGCGGGATGATCGAATCAGCCAGCTTGTCCATCTCCTCCGGCGGGCAGGCCGCGCTGATCTTATCAGCCAGTTTTAGCCCGGATTCAGCGTAACGGAAAGCGCCTTTGCGCTCAAGCTCATCCGCCTTGAATACCGCCAGATCGAGCGCCTGGCGCAGGATGGGCTGCACAACATCCAGCAAATCGGTGATGCTCTCAAGCTGATCCGCCAGCGTCTCGATCTGAGGCAGCCGGCGCACCAGCTTCTTCATCAGCCGCAGGGCGCGCGCTCCATCCAGGTCATCCTGAATGTCCTCCATCTCCCGCCCCACGCCGTCCAAGGCCTGCCGCGCTACCGGCATGCCCGCCTCCAGTAAGTCTTCCGCCGCCTGGCGGGTAACCATCAGCGCCTGCATCTGGCTGCTCAGCTCCCCCATCTGCCTGGTCAACGCGTCCAGCTTGCGGTTGATCTCCTGCAGATCCGCCTCCATCAGGCACCCCCGACCAGGCGTTTCCCGGCCATGCTCATCACCGCCGGCAAGGGGATATCCTGCCCGCGCAGCAGCAGATGCCAGTACATCCAGCGGAACATCAGCTTACCCCAATGGTTGATCTCGGATTCCTCCAGCAGCGTAAACGGTCCCACACCTGGCAGCGGATAACGCCCAGGCAGCGGCTCGGTCTCATAGTTGAAATCGATCAGCATGCCCTTGCCGAAGCCGGATTCGATAAAACAGTTGGTGTGCCCATCGTAAGTGGGCAGCAATTCGCCCCCGCGGATGTAGCGCATAAAGTTCTCGGCGAATAACTCCACCGCGAAATGAGCCACCGAACCCGCTTTGGAAGTCGGCGCGTTGGAGGCATCCCCCAACGCGAAAATATTGGGATATTTCTCGCTCAGGAAGGTGTGTTTATTGACCGGGACAAAATTCAGGGCATCACCCAGCCCGCTCTCGCCGATCACCGCAGCGCCCTTATTAACCGGCACGCTGACCAGCAGGTCATAAGGCACCTCGCGCTCATCGTAGGAGACGATTTTTTTCTCACCCGGCTCAACGCGTTCGATAAAGAACTCCGTTTCCACCTGGATGCCCTTCTGCGCCAGCAGCCCGTTGAGCAAGCGGGTGCAGGTGGGCTTGGTAAAGGCTCCCGGCAACGGGGTAGCGTAAATCAGCTCCACCTTGTCGCGTATGCCGCGTTCGTGGAAATACCAGTCCGCCAGCATGAGGAATTCCAGCGGAGCGACAGGGCATTTGATCGGATTCTCCACCACATTAACCACCAGCCGTCCGCCCTCCCAGCCGCGCAGCTTATCCGAAAGCGCCACTGAGCCATCCAGCGTATAGAATGTCTGCACCGACTTGCCCCATTCCTCCTCCAGCAAACCCGGTGTCTCTTCAGGGGCGATATCGGCGCCCGTGGCTATGATCAGAAAGTCGTAGTCCAGGTTCTGTCCATCCGCCAGACTTACCCTCCGGGCCTCAGGGTCAATGGCGCTGATTTTCTGCTGGATATAGCTGGTGCCCGCGGGGATGAAATCACGTTTGGGCTTGATGCAATCTCGCCGGGAGTACATATCGAAGGGCACGAACAGGAACCCTGGCTGATAATAATGGATCGGATCCTGGTCCACCAGCGTGATCTCCCACTCAGCGGGTTCCAGCTGCCGGCGCAGACGCACCGCCGACATCGTGCCGGCGGTGCCGGCGCCAAGGATGAGAAGCTTTTTCATACCGCTCCTATCAGGTCAGACAATCACGACAGCAAGGATGATATGCGCGCCGCAACGCGGCATACAGTACATTAGATGCCGGTTAGCTTCTATAAGTTACACCGGCCAGGCTTACACGCGAAAGGCCAGTACCGCCTCCAGTACCTGCTCGAGCTCATCCCCGGTCATGGTGGAGTAAAACGGCAGGCGCACCAGCCGGTCAGAGACATTCTCCGTCACCGGACACTGCCCCTCCATCCCGCCAAACTTGCGTCCCATGTCTGATAAATGCAGTGGAAGATAGTGGAAAACGCTCAGTATGCCGCGCTGCTTGAGGGTATCGATAAACCTTGTCCGCGCCTCAAGCGAGGGCAGCAGCAGGTAAAACATATGCCAGGCTTGCTCACACTCCTCAGGCACCACCGGCAGTCGGATGCCCTGCCGCGCCGCCCAGTCTCCCAGCGCGGCGGCATAAGTCTCCCAAATGCGCCGGCGCTGCGTTTGAATCGTCTCGCGCACCTCCAGCTGCGCGAGCAGGAAAGCTGCCAGCAGATCCGAAAGCACATAACTGGACCCCATATCCACCCAGGTGTATTTGTCCACCTGCCCACGGAAGAAGCGGCTGCGATTGGTTCCCTTCTCCCGCAGGATTTCAGCCCGTTCGATGAAGCGCGCGTCGTTGATCAGCAGCGCCCCGCCCTCGCCACAGGTGATGTTCTTGGTCTCATGAAAGCTCTGCGTCGCCAGCGCGCCAAAGGTGCCCAGATAACGTCCTTTGTAGCGGCCAAACAAGCCATGCGCGTTGTCTTCAATCACCGTCAGGCCGTACCGGTCAGCGATGCGGCCGATTTCTTCCATCGCGCAGCCCACCCCCGCGTAATGCACGGGCACCACCGCGCGCGTTCGTGGGCTAATCAGCGCCTCAAGCCAGGCTTCGTCCAGATTGAGCGTATCCGGCCGGATGTCGGCGAAAACCGGTTTCGCCCCGCGTACCACAAAAGCGTTGACCGTCGACACAAAGGTAAAGGCCGGGACAATCACCTCATCGCCGGGCTGCAGATCGAGCAGAAAGGCAGCCATTTCCAGCGCGTGCGTACAACTGGTGGTCAGCAAAGCGCGTTTAACCCCCAGGGTTGTCTCAAGCAGCTGCTGGGCTTTCCTGGTGAATGGCCCGTCCCCGGAGATATGCCGGTTGGCAATCGCCTCGGCCATGTATTGCTGCTCGCGCCCCAGGAAAGCGGGTTTGTTGAAGTCGATGCGATAGCTCATTTACGCACCAGGATGGTGAAGTCATACAGCCCGTAATCGTGCAGCAGCGCTACCCAGCGCGAATAATTCCGTTTGCAATGGTCAAAGTAAAAAAGCGGGTCGGCATAATAGAGGTGCGATTTCATGAACTCCGCATCCGAATAGGAAGTCAGCATATTGAACGCAATCCCCTTGCGCGCCAGACCGTTCATCTTCTCGAGGATATCGAGCACATACGCCAGCCATTCCGTTTCCCCCTGTTCGAGCCGTATGTTGAAGATCCCGCTCGCCACGACATAGTCCACCCCTTCCAGTTCATCCTGGGAGGCTGTAAAACGACAGTCAGGATCGCCCGCGTGATTTTCCCGCCCCCGGCGCACCATCTCGGGAACAAAGTCATACCCGGTGTAGTCCACTTTATAGCCCAATCCAACAAGATAGTCGTAGTACGGGCCAAACCCGCTGCCATAATCGAGCAGGCTGAAGGGCTCTCCCGCATCCGGCAGCAGGCGGGTGAGCTGCGCGAAGCGCACTTCCTGCGCCGCGCTCGAATTCCAGTCCAGCCCCTTCGGAGTGCTCCCGAAGCGGTCCAGTTTGTCCTGGAAATACGCCTGATAAGGGATTGGATCGATGCTCATCACAGATATTCCAAAGCTTTTCCGCCGGTCATGAAGAGCAGATCGAGGATCGAAACCTGCCCATTAAAGGGAGGGTACAGCTGGGGATATTCAGGATAATTGTAGGTCATGTACTCCAACCCGATTCCAGCCTGTCGGAAGAGATCCTCCTCAATGTACTCGCGGGCAGAGGGGCCGGAGAGGTAGGTGTCTGCCCCCACTTTCTGGAGCACGGAGAGCAGACGGGCTGTTTTGCTCCCCCGCACGCCCTCCAGTTCAGAAGAGCGCAGGAAGCGCGGCGTATCAATCCCCAGCAGATGCGCCAACCGGACGCTCAGATCGATGGTGAAATCCGCCAGGTATTCGGGCCGCTGGCCATACATCTCCTCCACCTGCGCGGCATAGGTCTTGAAAAATGGCGCCTGAGCATACGCGTGCCGGATCGCCTTCCAGTGCGCCGTTGCCCAATCCTCATCCCAGCAGACGCGGATGTGGCGGATGGGGATACCCTCGGTCTGCGCGCCGCGCGCCAGCACCGGAATGGTCAGCCATTGGGGACCCTGGCGCGTCTTGATGCGGTTGCGGTTGCGCCAACCGCGCCTGTCGTATTGCACATCATCGTAAAAAACAAAGACGTCCGCCTGGCGGATCTGATCAAAATACCCGCGCCAGGGGATATAGGATGGCTGAAGGATGACCGCTTTCAACCGCCGGTCTCCTCGCCGATCACATAGGTGGGCTGATCCATGCTGCGGTCAAACACGCGCGCCAGATATTCTCCAATGATGCCCAGAGCGAAGAGCTGCGCGCCGGAGAACAGCGCAATGATCGAGGCCAGGAAGGGAAAACCCTCCACGCTGCCGAGGAAAAAGTAGACATACAGCACATACAGGAAGATGCCTATCCCAAACAGGGTGACCAGAAAGCCGATCACGCTGGCAAACCGCAGCGGTCTGGTCGAATAGGCGGTCAGCACGGTCAGGGCTACGCGCAGCAACTGCCAGAAATCGTATCCTGAACGGCCTACCTGGCGCGGAACTTCCTCCACCACCACGCTGGCGAAACGGCCCGTACCCCAGGAGAGCAGCACGTCCAGGATCACATTGGGATTCTGATACTGGCTGAAAGCCTGGCGCAAATTCGTCCGCAGCAGCCTGAACGACCCGATATCGCGCAGGTTGCGCGTTCCCATCACCCAGGCGAGCGTACGTTTAATCATCCCCGAAAACAGATTGCGCCACCAGCTGTGCGGGCGACGCGCGGGTACGCCATACACCACATCCCAGCCCTCTTCCAGTTTCGTCAGCAGCAGCGGAATCTGTTCCGGCGGATGCTGAAGATCATCATCCAGCGTTACGGTGAGCGGGAAGCGCACCTTGCGCAGCCCGCAGAGGGTGGCATTGTGCTGGCCATAGTTGCGCATCAGGTTTAACCCGCGCACATGCGCGTCTTCCTCTGTCAGCGAACGGATCACTTCCCATGAGTCATCCGGACTGCCGTCATTCACCAGCAGGATTTCATACTCAGTGGTTACGCTGGCCAAAACCGCCGACAGCCGCCGGGTAAGCTCGCTGATGGTGGCCGCGCCGCGGTACACAGGGATAACCGCCGAAATTCCGGAAAAGGGACCGCTTTCCTTCACGGCAGGCATCGCAATTCCGCCAGTTCAAGCTGATAATTATCGGAGTCGCCGGCCCAATTGCCCGCCTCCCGCCAAACCCGGCACAGCGCAGGGCGCACGCGCTCGCTCGCGTCCAGAGCCCGCCGGGAAAGTTCACCGGCGTCGCCCCACCGATAGGTGCGCACGGCCGCTTGCACAAACGGAAGATACTCCGCCGCGCTGGTAGGTTTTCCGCCCTGCGCGCTTGCCAGATCGTAATGTTCTTTAACTGCTTCCCAGTCCATCTCCTGCGCCGCCATTTGCGCCTTCAGATAATGGTAACACCACAAACGCTCAGGCTCGGGCTGCAAAAAGCCTGGGAAATTGGGTGAAAGCTTTCCGTTTCCCGCCAGATCGACGCGCGCCAGGGGAAGCGCGCGCAGCGCGTACTCATCCAAATCGCCACGCAGGGCATCCTGCGGACCGCTCAGCAGGGAAAGGCATTCGCTGTTCGAGGTGCGCAAGACCAGCGCCTGGTTGGTGGTCCCTTCAAACTTCGCCCCGGGATAGCCTTTCACCACCTCCACATCCTCCTGCAGGAAAAGCAGCTTCCGGAAGCGCTCATGCGCATCCAACCAGGCCAGATCCAGATTCTGCCCCTCTCCCCGCGGGCTGTAGATCCAGTTGATCGCCCCGGTCAGGGAATCATCCTCCATATAGGCGGGCAAATCCCCGCCTCCGAGAATCAGCGTCCCGGCAGGAAGAGCCGGCGCCCTCCAGGCAATCTGCCAGAGCAGATCACGGGTTTGCGACCATGATTCCACATATGTCAGCGCCCGCACATTATGCGCGCCCACCGCTCCGGCGATCAGGACGGCAGCCAGCGCAGCGCGGGGGACGGGATTGCGTACCGCCCAGAAGAACAGCCCGGTCAGAAACAACGTGACCCCAGCCGAGAGGCTGAGCGTGTAACGATCCCAGGGGAAAGACAATCCGAGGGGCAGCTTCGCCACCCACACGGGTACGCCGGCCAGTAGGAACGCGGCCAGCCCAAGGCGCATGGCTTGAGCGGGCCATGGATTTCCAGTCCGTCCATCATCTGACCAGGCCAGCAGCGGTAAGAAAACCGCCAGAGCAGCCAACGCGGCGGCAGCTTCCTTCCAGGCATTTTGCAGCGCGCCCGGCCAGGTCAGCGCGCCCGCCCAGGCAGCCGCGCCTGCTATCCCCGCGTCGGCGATAATCCGTTCCAGCAGCCAGAGCAGCGCCGCGGCGAAATCCTCCCGCGACGCGCCCAGCAGGGAAAACCCGCCGTGGCTGAAACTTTGAAAAAACACCCGCCAGAGCGTGTATGCCGTCACCAGCAGCGCGTATGGCAGCCAATTCAGGATTGTCAGGCGCAGTCGTTGCCTGTTCCCGTTCCCCCTGATAACCAGCCATAGCAGCGCAGGACGCAGCAGCTCAAGTCCAAAGAAGTAGTCGGTTGAAAAAAGCACCATCCCGGCCGCGATCAGGCCGGCGGACCTGGCTGCCCATCGCGTCATCGGCGAGCCTTCCCGTGCGCCCACCAGGCTCAGCCCCAGCGAAGCGAGGCAAAATGCCAGCAGCAACAGCCCATTGCCCCATACCACCGTGATCCACTGCTGCCCAAATCCGGGATAAACCGTAAAGAGCAGCGCTGCTGTCAGCGCCCCCATCCGTTCTCCCGGCCATACCTGGCGCAGCAGGAAATAAAACGCCCAACCGGTTAGAAGCCGGGCCAGCAGCGCGAACATCTGCCAAGCCAGCGGGGAGGTACCCAGCAGGCTCATCATCAGGGTGTACAGCCAGGAAAGGGTCGGACGGTCGGCGCCCAAAGAGTTGCGGAGAAGCTCTGTCCCCCCGCGCTGGAACAGGTAGAGGTATGGCCAGTCGTCCCAATAAAAACCCATCCCGCGCAGGCGCAGCCCGTAAGACAACAGCGCCGCAAGCAGCAAGGCCAGCGGCGCGGTCCATTCAGACAGGTGGATCCGTTTCCAGACGTTTATGGATCGGGAAACCATCCCCGGCAGTATATCACAGACGGAAGAGGCCACTCTAGCCGTCTGAACTGCGCCCCATTTGTTGGAAAGAAATCTCTCAGGGATTAAGGACTGCGTTCTATCCTCAACGGGGCTCAGTCCCGAGCCTTATTTGATATCGACCGTAATATTGAGGTCGCAGAGCGTTTGTTCCCCCTGAACCACCACCCAGTGTTCGGTCTGTTTGCCGCTGCCGGAGGGGGCGGTCATATCTACAACGAAACGGAAGGCATCGCCATTGGACACGTCCCCCGCCAGGTCATAGCGTTTACCTTCATAACGCGAATCCCCTGAAACGAACACGAAGTCCACATTGGCAGCTTCCAGCGTCCTTCCGGATGTGTTGCGAATGTCCCAGACGATATCGTAATCAACCCCCGGGCTGACCGTTGCCGGCGAGGCGGCCACCACTGCGCACATACTCCCGGTACCCGAGCCAGGCATGGCGGCGCTGGGCTGCGAACCGCGGTCGGCGTTAATGAAGGCGTTGAAGGCATAAACCTTCTGGGCGCTGTCGATGCGCACCGTCACCCATTTGACGCCCTTGGTCACCTCTGGCAGACTGGAAGTCCATTCCATGCTTCCGCCTTTTCCCGAGTTGATCGTCCCGATCACTTCATAATCGCGGAAGAAGTTGTAGTAGGTGCCGATGCGCACGGTGAAATCCTGGTTGGCGGGCAGGTTATCAGCCCGCACACGCACCGAAACATCCTTTTTTACCTCAACGATAGTCAGAAGAGCTTTCGTTTTAGATGTGTTCTGCGGCGCCACAGGAGTCACCTCAATTAAAGCGGGAGGTTTCGTCGTGGTGGTGATCGTTGACCCGGGCGGTGAGGCGACTGGTTTCTCCGGATCATTCTTCCCGGTTTTATTGACAAACCAGTTGAACGCATAATAGCCGGAACGCTGGTTATCCATGCGGATGGCGATAATCTCCTCGGCTTTCAGTTCAGCAGGAATACTGAAGGTCTTTTCAAAGCTGCCGCCCTCGCCGGAATTGATTGTTTCAACCTCGATGCCATTGATCCCCTGGGTGAGGTTTTTCCCCATGCGGACCACGAAATCACGGTCAGCCGGGAAATCCCAGGTGTGCACGGTGACAGTTTCGCCAGCCTTCACCTCGATAATGGCAAAAACCGGCACTTCTGCCGCGGCATGTATGGATCCCAGCGGAAATACCAGCAATAAAACCAACAAAAGAACGGCGGAAATGGCGCGCCAAACAGGATGTTTCATGATTTCCTCCATTGCACGTCGAATTAATCCTTATTAAAGACGCGACAGATGCAGGATTGGTTCCTGAAAAGGAAGTTGTATTTCAGGCGCTATTACGGTTCAGGCCCGCCAGAAGCTGCGCATATAGCCCCGGGCCGGCTGCCAGGACCCCGCAGGGCGGCTTTTGGAAATTCGCATCTCCATCGATGGCGCTTACCACGGCTCCGGCTTCACGGGCGATCAACCCGCCCGCGGCCGAATCATACGGCTGCAACGCGATCTCCCAATAGCCATCGATACGTCCGGCAGCCACAAAGCACAGATCAAGCGCGGCTGAGCCCAGTCGGCGCACGCCCTGGGTGAGTTTGGAGAAATGCACGAAATGCGTCAGGTTGGTGTTGATCACCCAATCGTCATAGGCGAAACCGGTCGCCAGCATGCTGTTGAGCAAATCGTCCTGCTGCGAACAGCGGATCGGCTTTTCATTCAGCCAGGCGCCCTTGCCCAGCTCCGCGCAATACAGCTCCTCGTGGATCGGGTTATATACCGCCCCAAGGGTCAGCTCACCCTGGAAGCGGTAAGCGATCGAGACTGCGAAGAGCGGGAAACCATGCGCGTAGTTGGTCGTCCCATCGAGAGGATCGACCAGCCATAAGGATTC
>MTKY01047958.1_pt1 | contig 10608 bp, 12 predicted proteins | sample 1042731 | NCBI WGS metagenome assembly MTKY01 (sample SAMN06212206, study PRJNA360538) | anaerobic digester metagenome | biome: Wastewater treatment plant; material: sludge; isolation source: anaerobic digester fed with sludge from wastewater treatment plant | place: Denmark: WWTP Soeholt ... | reverse complement strand
AGCGTTTCCGCGGCCATCAGCAAGTACGAGCCATTGGCCCAGACCACCTGTCCATCCGCCCGACAGCGCCAGATCAGCGCCGGCGACCGCGCTACGATTTCGCGAATCGATGTCAATTCGTCGTGCAGCGCCGCATCCGAGGCCCCGTCACGGCCCGGAAGCCGCTCTTCAGTATCGGCATCCAGCAGCGTCAGCCGCGTCAACCCGCCCAGGCATTCCGCCCGCAACACCAGCGGCGGCTCCAAGTCCTCGCGCGAACACAGGACGAACCGGCCTTCGCGCGGCAGCCCCTCCAGCCGCAGCGCCAGACCAGGGAACATCGGCTCCAGCTGCGCGATGACGCGAAACCACGGGCCGCCGGATTCGACGCCGTTCGACACCATTTCGCGCGCCGAAGGGGTGGCGTCGACCAGCGACTCACCGTCGAACAGGAATACGGTCGAGGGTGTGGCCTCGCCAAAGATGGTCTGCCTGCGTTCGGGCGTGCGCGAGGCGAAAGCCGTCACCGCGAACAGGCTGGAAAGCGAGATCAACATGGCCGTAATCACAAGGCCAAAGGTAAAAGCAAGATCGACATTCATTCCCACAGTCCCGTCCCCTGGCGCTGTATGGGGTCGACCCTAGGGGCCTCAAGGTTAACGGGGTGTTAATCCTGATGAACAAGTTCCTGCATTTGCCGTAACGTCACACTGACTCAGATCTCGAACGGTGGGTTGGGGGCGCCGGTCAGCCCGGTCGGCGCCGCAAGCGCGTCGATCGGCCATTCCGCCTGCACCACGGCGCCGCAGCGTTCGGGACGTTCTTCCGGGGTCAGGAACGGGTCGGCGGCATTGGTGAAGGTCAGCTCGGCGCCCGACCGCTCCAGCAGCGTCTTGGCGATGAACAGCCCCAGCCCCATGCCTTCGTAGTCCGGGCGCCGGGCCAGATCCTGTGCCGACCGGCGTGGTCGCACGAACGGGTCGCCGATGCGGCCGATGACGTTCAGGGGAAAGCCGTCGCCATTGTCGATGATGCGGATCACAATGGCCTGCGCGGACCATTCCGCCTCGATCCAGACGGTGCTTCGGGCAAAGTCCACCGCGTTCTGGATCAGGTTGCGCAAGCCATGCACCACACCGGGCAGGCGCAGGATTATGGGCTGTCGTCCGGCGATGCCAAAGGCCGGATGCACGTCGAAGACCAGCGCCTTGCCCCGCGCGGCATGCGGCTCTGCTGCCTCGCGCAGCACCGATTCCAGCGGGGCCTGCCGCAGTTGCAGATCGTCCTTTCCCGCCCGACCCATGCCGTGCAGGATGTCGCGGCAGCGGTCGGCCTGTTCGCGGATCAGCTTTGCATCGGCCAGAAGCTCGGGCTTGTCGGCCAACTCTTCCATCAGCTCGGCGCTGACCAGCTTGATCGTGGCCAGCGGCGTGCCCAGCTCATGCGCCGCCGCCGCCACCACGCCGCCCAGATCGGTCAGCTTCTGTTCGCGCGCCAGCGCCATCTGGGTTGCCAGCAGCGCATCCGCCATGGCGCGGATCTCCGTCGCAACGCGGCGGGCATAAAGGCCCAGAAACAGGATACCCACCACGATCGACAACCAGAATCCGAACCGGAACAACGGCGGAACCGACAGCTCTGCCCCACCCGCGTTGCGCATCGGCACATTCAGCAGCGCGGCGACCGTCACATAGGCAATCGCGGCACCGCCAACGACCAGCGTCGTGCGCAACTGCAACGCGCTGGCCGAAATGGTCACCGGCGCCAGTACCAGCAGCGCGAATGGGTTGGTCAGCCCGCCGGTCACGAAGATCAGGAAGGCCAGCTGCGACATGTCGAACAAAAGCGTCCCCAACGCCTCTGTCTCGGTCAGCCGCTTGTTCTGGGGGAAGACGAAGATCGAGATCAGGTTGGCAATAATCGCGGCGCCGACCGCCAGATAGCACAGGCCAAGTGGCAGAATCAGTCCAAAGTAACGGTCCGCGACCGTGATCGCCGCGATCTGGCCAACGATGGCCGTCCAGCGCAGCGCGATCAGGGTGCGCAGCCGCACGCTGTTGCTTTCCGGTCCGGCCGCCGGAAACCTCACCTTCAAGCTGCGCCGCATTGTCAGATTTTCCGTGCCGATGATCCGAAGCATTGTTAAGGGCCACAAGACAGGTAATCAATGCGGCAGCCGCAGGGCGGCAACGCTTGGAAAGGCAGGGCAGGATGGAACGGACCTATGTGATGGCCGCAGCAGCCGCCGCGGCAGCCGCCGTAGTGTCGCTGATCGGCGGAACCGCGATCTATCTGGCGAAGGCGGGCGGCGACGACGCCTATGCCCAATGCCGTCAGGGTCAGGTCGGCGGCGGCAGCGTCGGCGGCCCGTTCACCCTGGTTGATGGCGCCACCGGCAAGACCGTGACCGACAAGGAGGTGATCACCAAGCCGACGCTGATCTATTTCGGTTATACCTTCTGCCCCGATGTCTGCCCGATGGACATGGCTCGCAACGCCGAGGCCGTGGATATCCTGGAAGAGCGCGGCATCGACTCCGGCCTGGCCTTCGTGACCGTGGACCCGGCCCGCGACACCTCCAAGGTGGTGGCCGCGTTTGCCGCTAACATCCACCCGAAGGCCATCGGCTTGACCGGAACCGAAGACCAGATCCGCTCTGCCGCCGGCGCCTTTCACGCCTATTACAAAAAGCAGGATTCGACCGACGAATACTATCTCGTCGATCATTCGGCCTTCACCTATTTGATGTTTCCCGACAGGGGTTTCATGGATTTCTACAAGCGCGACACCACGTCCGAGCAGATCGCCGAAAGCGTGGCTTGCTATGTCAGCGCCGCTGAAGGCCAAAATTGACCCCGCCCGCCCCGAGGTCTAGAAGGCTGCTGAACATGGAAAGGAAAGCGCATGGCTGAAGACATGGGGGCGCAGCTTGGGCCCGACCGCAGCCTTCTGCTTGTCGATGATGACGAGCCATTCGTGAAGCGCCTGGCCCGCGCCATGGAAAAGCGCGGCTTCATTCCTGAAACCGCCGAAAGCGTGGCTGCCGGCAAACTCATTGCCCAGACCCGACCGCCTGCCTATGCCGTGGTCGATCTGCGGCTGGAAGACGGCAATGGTCTCGACGTGGTAGAAATGCTGCGCGACAAACGCCCCGATTGCCGCATTGTCGTGCTGACGGGATATGGCGCTATTGCTACCGCCGTCGCGGCGGTGAAAATCGGCGCTATCGACTATCTGTCGAAACCCGCCGATGCCAATGACGTCACCAATGCTCTTCTGGCCAGGGGCGAATCCCTTCCTGCCCCGCCGGAAAATCCGATGTCAGCCGACCGCGTGCGCTGGGAACATATCCAGCGAGTCTTTGAGATGTGCGACCGCAATGTTTCTGAAACCGCGCGCCGCCTGAACATGCACCGCCGGACGCTTCAGCGTATTCTGGCAAAAAGAAGCCCGAAATAAAATCGCGCATTTGCAAAGTCCGGCTTTATCCCTTATTCAAGCCGCACAATCGCAAAAGGACGCAGCATGACCGTCGATCTGAAATCGCTTTCGCTTAAAGAGCTGAAAGACCTGCAATCTCAGTTGGCAAAGGCCATTTCTACTTTCGAAGAGCGCAAGAAGAAAGAAGTCCTTGCAGAGCTGGAAGAAAAAGCCCGGACCATGGGATATTCGCTGGCCGAATTGACCGGCGCCCCCAAGATCCGCAAGCGCAGCCCCGCCGTGCCGAAATACGCCAACCCGGCGAACAAGGCCGATACCTGGACCGGTCGGGGCCGCAAGCCGCGCTGGTTTGCCGAAGCGCTGGCCAAGGGCAAAAAGCCCGAATCCATGGCGATCTGACCTCAGGCACAGGCGGCCAGCAAGTCCCTGTGACGCGACACAAAATCCGCCCGCACCGCAGCGGGCGGACGCAAACGTATTTCCAGCCCGCGCAGCAGGGCCGATTCCGGTCGACCGAACAGCCTGTCGGCCTCTGCTTCCGAAAACCCGGCAATCTGCACTGCCTCCAGCCAGGCTGAAATGCGGTCCGCCGACTTGATCGCCTTTTTGATCAGTGCGGGCACGGTTGCGGGCAGCCCGAACCGCAAATGCACCGCCGCCGTCAGCCGTTCATCCAGCGCACCATAGCCCGGCCCCACCGCCGCCTTCACCGGGCTGATCATGTCGCCGATCACATATTCCGGCGCGTCATGCAGCAGTGCCGCCAGTTGCCAGCGCGCGCCCGCTTTCGGATTGGCCCGGTGAAACAGCGCCTCGACCAAGAGCGAATGTTCGGCAACCGAATAGGGCCAATCTCCCCGCGTCTGCCCGTTCCACCGCGCCACGAAGGCCAGGCCATGGGCGATATCCTCGATCTCGATATCCATCGGAGTCGGGTCCAGCAGGTCGAGCCTGCGGCCCGACAGCATACGTTGCCACGCGCGCGGCTGCTTCATCTGATGTCCCTTGGTTGTCTGCCCGTCGGTTCAATGCTATCTGCCCCGCAAACCCAGGATCAAGGAGTGCGCCGCATGGCGAAGGATTTTATTGTCAAAGACATCGCTCTGGCCGAATTCGGCCGCAAGGAGCTGGTCATCGCCGAAACCGAAATGCCGGGCCTGATGGCCTGCCGCGACGAATTCGGCGCCAGCCAGCCGTTGAAAGGCGCCCGTATTGTCGGATCGCTGCACATGACGATCCAGACCGCCGTGCTGATCGAAACGCTCAAGGCGCTGGGCGCCGATGTGCGTTGGGCCTCGTGCAACATCTTCTCGACCCAGGATCACGCGGCGGCAGCGATTGCCGCAGGCGGCACCCCGGTTTTCGCGGTCAAGGGCCAGACCCTGACCGAACATTGGGACTACCTTGATAAATCCTTCATGTTCCCTGAAGGCGCGAACATGATCCTCGACGACGGCGGCGATGCAACGCTTTACGTCTTGCTTGGCGCCCGCATGGAAGCCGGCGAAGATGTGCTGGCCGTTCCCGCCTCGGAAGAGGAAGAGGTCATCAAGCTTCAGATCAAGAAGCGCATGAAAGAAAGCCCCGGCTGGTTCGCCAAGACCAAGGCCGCCATCAAGGGCGTGTCGGAAGAAACCACCACCGGCGTCCATCGCCTGTACGATCTGCACAAGAAGGGTCAGCTGCCCTTCCCGGCGATCAACGTCAACGACTCGGTCACCAAGTCGAAATTCGACAACAAATACGGCTGCAAGGAATCGCTGGTAGACGGCATCCGCCGCGCCACCGACACCATGATGGCCGGCAAGGTTGCCGTGGTCTGCGGCTATGGCGACGTGGGCAAAGGCTCGGCCGCCAGCCTCCGCGGCGCCGGCGCCCGGGTGAAAGTCACCGAAGTCGATCCGATCTGCGCCCTTCAGGCCGCAATGGACGGCTTCGAGGTCACCCTTCTGGAAGACGAAGTCGCCAACGCCGACATCTTCATCACCACCACCGGCAACAAGGACGTGATCCGCATCGAGCATATGCGCGCGATGAAGGACATGGCCATCGTCGGCAACATCGGCCACTTCGACAACGAAATCCAGGTTGCCGCGCTGAAGAACCACAAATGGACCAACATCAAGGAACAGGTCGACATGATCGAGATGCCCTCGGGCAACCGCATCATCCTCTTGTCCGAAGGCCGCCTCCTGAACCTCGGCAATGCCACCGGCCACCCCAGCTTTGTCATGTCGGCCAGCTTCACCAACCAGACCCTGGCCCAGATCGAACTCTGGACCAAGGGCAAGGACTACGCCCCCGGCGTCTACATCCTGCCCAAGGAGCTGGACGAAAAGGTCGCCCGCCTGCACCTGAAGAAGATCGGCGTCAAACTGACCGAGCTGCGCAAGGATCAGGCCGACTACATTGGCGTTGCCGTGACCGGCCCATTCAAGTCGGACCACTACCGCTACTAGACCATTCCATGCCCTGAACCGCGCCCCGCTGCACCCCCGTGCGGTGGGGCGCGGTTTTTTCCCATTGCCTCACTGGCCTGATGGCCTAAGGTTCCCGCGTCTCTCCCAAGGGTGGGGGAGGTTAATCGGTACCAAAACCAGAGCGAGGGCCAAATGGGCAAGCGGGACGAACTGATCGCCAAATATGCCGACGATCTGAAGAACAAATGCAAGATGAACCCCGATATGGGCCTTCTGACCAAGGTCACTATCGGCTGCGGTCCGTCGATCTATGACAACGACGCGCAGACCGTCGCTGCCTCCGACAAGGACGAACTGGATCGAATCAAGAAGAATTTCCTGATCAAGAAGCTGGGCCTGAAAGACAGCCCCGCCCTGATAGAGGGCATCAACGCTGTCGTCGAAACCTACGGCAAGTCCGAGCGCAACAAGTATCGCGCGCCGTTCTATTACATGCTGGTCAAGCATTTCGGCAAGGAAGCCGTCTACAAGTAACCTGCCACCTGCGCGGCATTGCCCGCGCAGCACATTGCCAATTCGCCAACGGGCAGCCATTGTGCTGCCCGTTCGCTTGCCCGAGGCCGCAATGACCACCGATGCCCAGCCCCGTTCCGCCGCCCCCGCCGAGGCTTCCATCGAAGCCACCGTCGTGCCGGTCATTCTTGGCGTCGCACTGGGGCATTTCCTGAACGACCTGATGCAATCGCTTATCCCGGCGGCCTATCCGCTGCTTAAAGAAAACCTTGCGCTGTCCTTCACCCAGATCGGCCTGATCACCTTTGTCTTTCAGGGCACCGCCTCGATTCTGCAACCGCTGGTCGGGCTTTATACCGACCGCCGCCCGTTGCCCTATGCCATGGCTGCGGGCATGGCCTCGACCGGGTCGGGGCTGGTTCTCTTGGCCCATGCGCTGACTTTCGGCATGGTGCTGATGTCGGTGGCGCTGATCGGCCTCGGCTCGGCCATTTTCCACCCCGAGGCGTCGCGCATTGCCCGACTTGCTGCCGGAATGCGGCCCGGTTTCGCGCAATCGGTGTTTCAGGTGGGCGGCAATACCGGCTCGGCGCTTGGTCCCCTTGCCGCCGCCTTCATCGTGCTGAAACGCGGCCAGTCTTCGATCGAATGGTTTGCCGGCGTGGCGCTGATCGGAATGCTGGTGCTGTTCGCGGTGGGCCGCTGGTATGTTGCCGCTGGGGCAGCTCGCGCGCTGGCCCGCAAATCGCGCGCCCGGTCGTCGGTGCCGATGCCGCGCGCGGTGGTGCGCAAGGGCATGGCCGTTCTGATTCTCTTGATGTTGTCGAAATTCATCTACACCGCCTCGTTCTCCAGCTATTACACCTTCTACCTGATCGAGCGGTTTGCCCTGACCAAGGCGCAGGCCAATCTGTGCCTGTTCATCTTCCTTGCCGCCGTCGCCGCCGGCACCATCATCGGCGGCCCGATCGGTGACCGCATCGGTCGCCGCCGGGTGATCCTGTGGTCAATTCTGGGCATCCTGCCGCTGTCGCTGGTGCAGCCCTGGCTCCCCCTGGCCCCCAGCGTGGCCTGTGCAGCGCTGGCCGGGCTGGTGCTGGCCTCGGCCTTCCCGGCGATGGTGGTCTATGCGCAAGACCTGATGCCGCAAAGCACCGGCATGGTGGCAGGTCTTCTGTTCGGGCTGGCCTTCGGTATCGCCGCCTTTGGTGCAGCGGGCCTCGGCGTTCTGGCCGACCAAGTGGGGATCGTGACCGTCTACAAGGTCTGCGCCTTCCTGCCCGTTCTCGGCCTTGCCGGCTTTTTCCTGCCGGATGCCCGGCACTAGGGCGGTTTATGCCTTCCAGGCCACCAGAACCGCCCCGGCGGCAATCAGCGCCACGCCGGCCCATTGCACCGTGGCCAGCCGCTCTCCCAGAAACACCGCAGCAAAGATCGCCACCAGCACTACGCTCAGCTTGTCCAGCGGCGCCACGCGCGACGCATCGCCCAGCTTCAGCGCGCGGAAATAGCACAGCCAGGACGCCCCCGTCGCCAGCCCCGAAAGCACGATGAACCACAGGCTCTTGCCCGGCAGTTGGCCCAGGGGCTGCCATTGGCCCGTGGCCAGCACCAGAATCGCCAACGCGGCCAGAATCACCCCCGTGCGCAACAACGTTGCCAGGTCGGAGTTGATTCCGGTGATGCCGACCTTGGCAAAAATCGCCGTCAGCGCCGCGAAAGCCGCCGACAACAGCGCCCAGACCTGCCAATGCTGAAACAAACCCTGCAATATCCTCGCCTCCTTGACGTGCCGGGCCGCCAAGCGCCCAGTTCTGGCCCCACAAAAGCAGCTTTGGCGCATCCGCGATAGCAACCGCAGCGCATTCGCCTCAATTTCTTGGTGCTTCGGCTTTGCCTTTCGGGGCTGATTCCCGCTATGAAGGTCTTGTCAGGGCAGTACGCCCGGGACCCTTTTCAGAACACGTGCGGTGCATAGGGGAGCACGTGGGGTGGATGGAGGGTCCCGTAGGGGTGTGGGGCCCTCCATTTTGTTTTTTCCGACACATCCCCTGATCTTCGCCATTGCGACGGCTCAACGGCCCGCGTCGCTGCGAAATCCCTAACAAATCCTTAAGATGCGTCTCAAGCCATTGAAATCATGTCTCTGGCCAGGGCGTCCCGAGTCGGGACACCTCACGCCTCTACCCCGCCCATCCGGCAGATGATGCCCCATTCCGCCGCACTCACCGGCTGCACCGAAAGCCGCGAGTTATTGATCAGAACCATCCCCTCCAGCCCCGGCTGCACCTTGCATTCTTCCAGCGTCACGGGCCGTTTCAGCGGCCGCACCGCCCGGATCATCACGCAATCCCAGCGCGGATCCTCGGTTGTACTGTCAGGCTGGCTTTCGCGGCAGACCTCAACAATCCCCACAATCTCCTTGCCGACGTTGGAATGGTAGAAAAACCCCAGATCCCCCACCCTCATGGCCCGCATGTTGTTGCGCGCCTGATAGTTCCGGACCCCGTGCCACTCCTCGCCCTGATCGCCCTTGGCAACCTGATGGTCCCAGCCCCAGACATCGGGTTCGGATTTGAACAGCCAGTGGCTCATCCGATCACCTTCTTCCATTCCCTGATGTCCACGCGGCTGAACAGTCCCGACGCCGCATAGGGATCTGCTGCCGCCCAATCCCTTGCGGCCCGCAGATCGGCAACCTCCAGGACCACCAATGAGCCGCACATCCCGCCTTCAGGTGACAGGAAAGGCCCGGCCATTTCCACCACTCCCGTCGCCGCGATATAGGCCAGGTGCGCCTCGCGATTGGCCTTTCGCACCTCAAGATACTCTGGCTTGTCAATGCAAATCAGCGCCACGCGCATGGGTTCACTCCTGTTTCAAGGGCCGCGTCATCAGTTCGCGCGCAGCCTCGGCCACGCTGACTTCCGTGCCCACCAGCCGCGCCACCATCGACGATATCGGCATATCGATGCCCTTTTCCACCGCGATCCGGACCACGGCGCGCGCGGTTGCCACGCCTTCGACCGTAGCTCTTTGCGGCGGGTTGCCAGCACCAAGGGCCATACCAAGCGCAAAGTTGCGTGATTGCGGTGACGTGCAGGTAAGGATCAGATCGCCCAGACCGGAAAGCCCGGACAGCGTCTCTGCCCGTGCACCCAGGGCAAGGGCAAAGCGCTGCATCTCGGCGTAGCCGCGAGTCACCAGTGCGGCGCGCGCGCTTTCGCCCAACCCTGCCCCCACGACAACCCCTGCCGCAATGGCGATGACGTTCTTAAGCGCCCCGCCCAGTTCGGCCCCGACAACATCGTCGGTCCGGTAAAGCCGCAAGGATGAAGTCGACAATTCCGCTTGCAGATATTCTCCGCGGGCGTCGGCACAGGCCAGCGTCAGCGCCGTGGGCAATCCCTGCGCAATATCCGCTGCAAAGCTTGGCCCCGTCAGCACCCCGATGGAACCACGGGCTCCGGCTTCGGCCAGCACCTCCGCCGGGCCCTGCAGCGAGGTCAGGTCGATACCCTTGCAGCAGGCCACGAGGTCGTTTCCCAGCAAGGCTGCCCCATCACCGGCCAGGAAGCCACGCAACTTCTGCATCGGCAGGGCCAGCAGAACAATGGCAGTTTCCGCAAGATCAGAGACGTTTTCTGGCAGATCGATGCCAACCGGCAGCAGGACCGAGGGCAGCCGTGCACTTCGTCGATCAGAGCGCAGTCCGGGATCCCTTCCCCAAAGCGCGATCCTGCGCCCATCGGTGGCCAATGCCACGGCAAGGGCCGTGCCAAAAGCGCCCGCACCAGCAATGCCGATCATGCCTTGGCCCCCCGTTTTCCCGACCCGATCGCCGGGACCGCCATTTCGTCCAGTGGCCAGCGCGACCGCGCGGACAGGCTTGCGCTGTCCTGGTGTCCGGCACGAAACCTCTCAATCCCTGCCCAAGCTATAATCGCGGCATTATCGGTGCAAAGCGACAGCGGCGGGGCTACAAATCGCGCGCCTGCCGCCTCTGCAATGACCTGCAAGCGCGCCCGGATCACGGAATTTGCGGCCACGCCACCCGCCACGGCCAACGCCGGAGCGGAAAAGGCGGCCAGCGCGCGCCTGGTCTTTTCGGCCAGCACGTCGGCCACCGCAGCCTGAAACCCGGCGCAGAGGTCGCGCCGGTCCTGCCTGGTCAACCCGCCTTGGGTGGCCACCAATGCATCGCGCGTTCGCAGGACGGCGGTCTTCAACCCGCTGAACGACAGATCGCAACCCG
>MTKY01051462.1_pt1 | contig 10609 bp, 7 predicted proteins | sample 1042731 | NCBI WGS metagenome assembly MTKY01 (sample SAMN06212206, study PRJNA360538) | anaerobic digester metagenome | biome: Wastewater treatment plant; material: sludge; isolation source: anaerobic digester fed with sludge from wastewater treatment plant | place: Denmark: WWTP Soeholt ... | reverse complement strand
GCCAGTACCCACGCCATTTCAACCGAATTCGATACACTACCTCCGTTTTCAGACCTTGACAACCGCCTGCCCCGCCGCTAGAATGTGGGCCGTTAACAAAGCACATAGTGCCAACAGCGCTGAACGGAAGCAGTAGGCCATCGTCGCAGAGAGCCGGGGACAGTGAGAACCCGGCGCGGCGCAGCGACGAGCGCCCAGGCCGAACTCGTCCGGGAGCTGCGCAGCCGAAGCCCAGTAAGCTGCGCCGGGATGCCCGTTACGCATAGTGAGTGGATGGCACACCACGCAATCAAGGGCCCATAGCTCAGCTTGGGAGAGCGCCACAATGGCATTGTGGAGGTCAAGGGTTCGAGCCCCTTTGGGTCCACTTTTTGTCTTTTCTGTCGTTGAGTATCTGCCATCAACCAGGGTGGTACCGCGGAGTCCTCTTCGTCCCTGAGCAGTTTTCAGGGTTTCGGAGGGGATTTCTTCATTTCTGGCGCTGGCTGCCAGCCGGCTCTCTGGTGCAGGTGGCATCAATACCGGATTCTCGCCATCGTGATTTGGAGTGAAAGTACCTAGACATGGCCGACAAGTATGTGCCACAGGAAATTGAAGCGCGCTGGGCCGAACGCTGGGAGCGCGACGGGCTGTACCGCTCGCGGATTGATCTCAGCCGCCCTAAGTTCTACGTGTTGACCATGCTGCCCTACCCCAGCGGTGACCTGCACATCGGGCATTGGTACGCTATGGCCCCGTCCGACGCGCGAGCGCGCTGGCTGCGTATGCGCGGCTATAACGTGCTGTTCCCGATGGGCTTCGATTCGTTCGGCCTCAACGCCGAGAACGCCGCCATCAAGCGCAACATCCACCCCAAGACGTGGACCGAGAGCAACATAGCCTACATGCGCCGCCAACTGCGCACGATGGGCGCCATCTTCGACTGGGAGCGCGAGGCGGTCACCAGTCACCCGGCGTACTACCGCTGGACGCAGTGGCTCTTCCTCCAGTTCTTCAAGAAGGGCCTGGCCTATCGCAAGAACGCGGCGGTGGACTTCTGCCCGCAGTGCAACACAACCCTGGCCCGCGAGCAGGTCTGGGGCGAAGACCGCCACTGCGAGCGCTGCGGCACGCCCGTAGTCAAGAAAGAACTGGAGCAGTGGTTCTTCCGCACCACCAGCTACGCCGACGAGCTGCTCGACCACAGCCACATTGACTGGCCGGAGCGCGTCAAGACCATGCAGACCAACTGGATCGGGCGCAGCGAAGGCGCGCACGTCACTTTCCGCACGGAAGGCGGCGACCCGATCGAGGTCTTCACCACGCGGCCCGACACCCTGTGGGGCGCAACCTTCATGGTACTGGCTCCAGAACATCCGCTGGTGGACAAGGTGACCACGCCGGAGCAGCGCGCCACTGTGCAGGCTTATGTGGCTGCCGCCGCCCGCAAGAGCGAGATTGACCGCACGGCGGAGGGCAAGGACAAGACCGGCGTCTTCACCGGCGGCTACGCCATCAACCCCGTCAACGGCGAGCGCATCCCGATCTGGATCGCCGACTACGTGCTGATCAGCTACGGCAGCGGCGCGATTATGGCCGTGCCCGCCCACGACGAGCGCGACTTCGAGTTCGCGCGCAAGTTCCGCCTGCCGATCCGCATCGTCATCCAGCCGGAAGGCATGGACGACCTGGACCCGGACAAGATGACCGAAGCCTGGCCCGGCGAAGGGGTCATGGTCAACAGCGCCCAGTTCGACGGCACACCCGCCACTACCAGCAGCGACGGAGCCAAGAACGAGGCGGTTCGCGTGGTGACACGCTGGCTGGAGGCGCAGGGCATCGGGCACGGCGCGGTCAACTACCGCCTGCGCGACTGGCTGATTAGCCGCCAGCGCTACTGGGGCGCGCCGATCCCCATCGTTTACTGCGAGGCCTGCGGCATCGTCCCCGTGCCGGAGAGCGATCTGCCCGTCCTGCTGCCGGACGATGTGGACTTCATGCCCACCGGCGAGAGTCCGCTGCGCCATCACGAGGGTTTCCTGCACACGACCTGCCCGCAGTGCGGCGGCCCGGCCACGCGCGAAACGGACACGATGGACACCTTCATGTGCTCGTCGTGGTACCAGTACCGCTACCTCAGTCCGGCTTACGACGGCGGCCCTTTCGACCCTGCCGAGGGCGCGTACTGGCTGCCCGTTGACCAGTACACGGGCGGCATCGAGCACGCGACGATGCACCTGATGTACACGCGTTTCTTCACCAAGGCCATGCGCGACTGCGGCATCTTCCAGCCCACCGCGCAGGCGGCCAAAGCCATCGGGCGCGACACAACCGGCATGTTCGACGAGCCGATGCTGCGCCTGTTCAACCAGGGCATGATCCTGGGCGAGCCGCGCGAAGGCAACCTGATCATCGCGCGCGGCGCGTTGGCGGGCGGCAAGTTCAACGCGGCCAGTGTGCAGGTGGTCGAGTCGCTGGACGGCGTCTCAGTCACAGAGACGCGGGTAGCTGGCGAGGTGCTGAACCGCGTCGAAACCACGCTGCACGTGCGCACGCCCGACGGGCAAGACATCGTCGTGGACACGAGTGAGGGCACGACCTTCGACATCCCCGGCTTTGGGGCGGATGCGACGATCAACCAGATCAAGCATCACCTGGACGTGGAGAAGATGTCCAAGACGCAGGGCAACGTCGTCGCGCCGGATGAGCTGGTCACGGAGTTCGGCGCAGACACGGTGCGCGCCTACCTGATGTTCGCCTTCCGCTGGGATCAGGGCGGCCCCTGGGACAGCAAGGGCATTTACGGCGTGGTGCGCTGGCTGCATGACGTGTGGGCGCTGGTTAACCAGGGCGCTCCCTCCGGCACGCCCGACCCCGCCGCCGAGCGCGACCTGCGCCGCAAGGTGCACCAGGCGATCAAGAAGGTCTCCGACGGGCTGGAAGGCTTCAGCTTCAACACGGCCATGGCCGGGCTGATGGAACTGAAGAACAGCCTGCAAAAGGCCGCCCGCGAAGGCAAGGTGAGCCGGGCCGTGTGGGATGAAGCCGTCGAGACGATGCTGCGGCTGATGGCCCCCTTCACACCGTTCGTGGCCGAGGAGCTGTGGGCGCGCGCCGGGCAGCCGTACAGCATCCACAACCAGGCGTGGCCCGTCTACGACGCGGCGCTGGCGGAGGAGGAAGAGATCACGCTGGTCGTGCAGGTCAACGGCAAGGTGCGCGACCGCATCCAGGTGCCCGCCAGCATCACCGAGGAAGACGCCAAACGCCTGGCGCTGGAGTGCGACGGGGCGAAGCGGCACATGGACGGCAAGCCCGCGCGCAAGGTGATCTTCATCGCCGACCGGGGCATGGTGAGCATCGTGGTGTAGGCCGGGAACACCTGCCAGACACAAAACCGCCAGGGCGATCCTGGCGGTTTCTATTTCGAATTAGGCGACCCGTGTGAGACTTCCCAGCCTACCCCAGGCTGAACGTGCTCCCCGCCGGGTAGTCGTCAAGCTGCGTCGCGCTGCGATAGACGCACGCGCCGCCCTGCCCCACCACCTGAAACGTGTCGTCGGGATGGGCGATCAGCGTCGCCGCCCCGTCCACGCCGATCAGCGTCACGCCGTCCGGCAGCCCGTGCAGCAGCCGGTCGGGGGACAGGCGCATACGGAACAGGTTATGGTGGGCCAGGATAGCCAGATGCGGGGCGAGGGCCAGGCCGGGCAGCCACTCGTGGGCGAACCAGATCACGCCGCCGAGGGCCATCGCGCTGGCCCCCGTGCCCATGACGGCGGCTTTGCGTAGCAGCGCGCGGTGCAGCGCAGCCTCCGCGTGCGTGCCGCGCAGCCGCTCAACCATGTCGAGCGGGCTGCCATCGGGCAGCACAATCGCCTCCACCTTGTCCAGAATGGCGTACTCGGTCTCGGTGTTGGCCGTGCGCTGGTCGGTGATCATCACGTGCTCGGCGAAGGTGTTCAGGCGGCTGAAGTAGCGCGCCGTCTGCTCGGCGACGCGCTTGTGCTTCTCCATCGCTGCCACCGGCACCACCACCAGGCGCGGGCTGTGCGTCCCGCGCAGCAGACGGAGCCAGACGCGGTCGGCTTCCTTGCTCTCCGGCACGAACGCCTGCCCGCCGTTGAAGACGAGATAGCCCTTCTGCATGACCGCCTTTCTCCTGTGTGGGTGAGACCCAAGCCGGCCTGTAAGCCGCGTTCTGTGCCCGCCGTAGCGGGCGGTGATCATCTCTCTAGGACGCCAGTTACCCAGCGCCTCCAGCAACCTACCCGGAACTGATCGCGGGACGGGCCGCCCCTCGTTCCTGCTTGGTTTTGCTCCCGGTGGGGTTTGCCTGGCCGCCTGTGTCGCCACAGACGCCGGTGCGCTCTTACCGCACCCTTTCACCCTCACCCCTCACGTGGAGGGGCACTCTGCCTCTCTGTTGCACTTTGCCGTCGGGTCACCCCGCCTGGCCGTTAGCCAGCACCGTGCCCTGTGGAGCGCGGACTTTCCTCATCCCGCCGCCCATACGGGGGCGGGACGCGATCACCCGGTCTGCTTGGGTCTCGCCCCTATTATACCATCCCCGCTCGCCGGTTCGAGGGTGAGCGTGAACAAGAAGACGCCTCCCCCCTCAATCCCCCCTCCAGCCAAGCTAGAGGAGGGACGATCTGCCAAGCGGCGCTCCCCTTCCCCCAGCAAAGCTAGGGGAAGGGACCGGGGGATAGGGGCGTTCCCGTGCTTGCCCGACAATCCTGCCATTCAGCGGCGCGGCTCGATCACTTCCAGCCCGCCCATGTACGGGCGCAGCACGTCCGGCACGACGACGCTGCCATCCGCCTGCTGGTAATTCTCCAGCACGGCGATCAGCGTGCGCGTCATGCCCAGGCCGGAGCCGTTAAGCGTGTGCACAAAGCGCGGGCGGCCCCCATCTGCCGAGCGATAACGAATGTTGGCGCGGCGGGCCTGGAAGTCCTCGGTGTTGCTGCACGAGCTAACCTCCAGCCACTCCTCGCAGCCCGGTGCCCACATCTCCACGTCGTACTTCTTGGACGCGGCGAAGCCCAGGTCGCCGGTGACCATTTCCAGACGGCGGTAGGGAATCCCCAGCAGGCTGCACACCCGCTCCGCCGCTTCGGTGAGCGACTCTAGCTCGGCGTAGCTCGTCTCCGGCGTGGTGAACTTGTAAAGCTCGACTTTCTCGAACTGGTGCACGCGCTTGATGCCGCGCACGTCGCGCCCGGCGCTCATCTTCTCGCGGCGGAAGCAGGGCGTATGCGCGACGAAATAGAGCGGAAGCTGCGCCTCGTCCAGAATCTCATCGCGGAGCATGTTGGTCAGCGCCACCTCTGCCGTCGGCAGCATGTACAGTTCTGACTCAGTGTCGAAGTAGACCACATCGCGGAACTTGGGGAACTGTGCCGAGCCGAACATCGCCTCTTCGCGCACCATGAACGGCGGGTAAATCTCGGTATAGCCGTGCTCGGTCGTGTGCAGGTCGAGCAGCCAGCTAATCATCGCCCGGTAGAGGCGCGCACCCGCCGCCTTGAGCAGGTAAAAGCGCGTGCCAGACAGCTTGACGCCGCGCTCGAAGTCAATGATGTCCAGCGCCGGGCCAAGCTCCCAATGGGGTAGCGGCGTGAAATCGAACGCGCGCGGGGTGCCTTGCGCTTCCCCGATGCGGTTGTCGGCGTCGCTCTGCCCGATGGGCACGCTCTCGTGGGGCATGTTGGGAATCCACAGCATGTGCTCGCCAAGCTCGCCCTCGACCTGGCGGATCTCGTCATCCAGCGCGGCCACGCGGTCGCCGAGCGCCTTGAGCGCCCCGGCTAGCTCATCGAACGCCCCCGCGACCGCCTCTGCTGTCAGCTCGCTGCCGTCAGCGGGCGGCTGCGGGGATTCCAGCGCAGCCAGGAAGCCGTCAATGTCCCCCTGGCCCAGCGCCTCCACCGCACGCCGCGCCCCGCCGACGATCTGCGCCGGACTGAGCTGCTTGTTGCCCCGGAAGCGGCCCATCTGCTTGTTGAGCTTGTTGCGGTTGGCTTTGATCGCCTCGACCTCGGTCAGCAGGGCGCGCCGCTGCTTGTCCAGCGCCAGGATAGCGTCAATGCGCGCGATGGCCGGCTCGTCATTCAGGTGACGAAGCTGCTGCTTCACCCAGTCGGGCTTCTCGCGGATCAGGGCAATGTCGTGCATGGGATTTCCTCCTGGTAACGTTGTGATCCTAATCTGCTCGTGCAGAGTTCAAGACTCATTCTGGTCGGTGGGGTGGTGGCGATCCCGTTCCGGCGGGCGCGAGCGCCTTCGCGCGTCCTGGTAGGCCGTCCAGTCGCGCAACAGACGCAGCGCCGCGAGCGCCAGCCCGATCAGGACGGTGCCGATCACCAGGCCGTTCCACACGTCGGGCGTCAGAAAATCGAGGTGCATCGCCAATCTCCCCCAAACGAAAAATCCCCGCGCCTGGAAACAATCCAGGACGAGGGGACTCGTGGTGCCACCTGGGTTCGCCAGCGCCTTGCAGCGCCGGCCTCAGTGAGTCAAGGACTCGCGCGCGCTAACGGGCGCACCCGGCCCACCTTAAGACGGCGACCGTCGCTCGGCGGGCGACATGCTCAGGAGTGGATTTCCGCTGCTTGCGGGCCGCCTCGCACCGTCCGGCGGCTCTCTGCGCGCACAGTCCAGCGTACTTGGCTCCGTCAGAGTCATTACGACGGGCAGTGTAGCAGGGGCACAGCAGGCTGTCAAGGGGCGCGCCCGCATCAAGAGCCGCCCGCTCACTGCTTCGCCTCAAGCCCTCGCGTTTTCGGCTTCTCGTTTGGCTTTACAATCACAGAGAATTATGATAAGATGAAGCACCTTGAGTTGAGCAACCCAGATCGCCCCGCGTGGCGGTTTCTTGTTTTTGCGCGTTATTCTAGAGTCCTTTGATTGGCCGAGCCGCAATCCTGACCAGACACAGCGAAGGCTGTGTCTTTGTGCACCACTACGCCTTGCTCGTGCCAGGACAGCTTGTTCAAACTAGATTTTGCAGATCAGAGTGCTTTGACACAGAACCGATCAACTTGTGAATGCGCCCTCCTCTCAGGAGTGGCGTAAGCGTATTCCTGGCGGCTGTCCTCTGCCTGGCAAGCCGTCGGGATTAATCTGCTTACACAGATGGAGGACTCGCATGGTAGAGGATGTTCACTACCTGACGCCAGAAGGCTTGAAGGAATACGAGGAACGTCTCAATTATCTGCGCAACTTCCGCCGCCAAGAGGTGGCGGAGCGGCTGCGCCTGGCCCTCGAAGAGGGCGGTGAGCTGGTCGAGAACGCCGAATACGAAGACGCCAAGAACGAGCAGGCCTTCATCGAGGGCGAGATCATGCGCCTGGAGATGATCCTTAGCAACGCGCAGATCATCGAAGTCAGCCCGCACAAGGACTTCGTGGGCCTGGGTGATACCGTTACCGTGCAGGAAATCGGCACCGACGCCACCGAAGTGTACGTTCTGGTCGGCGCCGCCGAGGCCAACCCGCGCGCGGGCAAGATTTCATTCAAAAGCCCGCTAGGACGCGCCTTAATGGACAAGCGCGTCGGCGACAAGGTGATCGTCGAAGCGCCCGACGGCGACATCACCTTCGAAGTCAAGGCCATCGAATAGCCCCGGATAGCACCGGTGTCCGCTCCACGCCCATGCTGGCTCCGCTCGCGTGGGCGTTCTGCTGATGGGCACAGCAGACGGCACCTGACTCTAGTCCCTGGGCCTCGGCCCAGCACATAAGGAAGCAACCCGTCCATGTGGCAGCCAACCAATACCCCCGAACAGGATCGCGCCCGCAAGCTCAGCGAGCTACAGCAGCGCGGTGTGCAGCCCTACCCCAACCGGGTCACCCGGACGCATACAGCGCATGAGGCCGTCAGCGCCTTCGAGGCGGCGGAAGCGGCCAACAAGGACGCTCCCGCGCCGTTCACCGTCACCGTCTGTGGGCGCATCGTGCGCCAGAACCTCAAGGGCAAGGTGTTCTTCGCCCACATCGAGGATGGCACAGGGCGCGTGCAGTTGTTCGTGCGCATTGACGGCGTAGGCGAAGAGACGTTCGAGATAATCCGGCGGCACCTGGACTTGGGCGACTTTGTGCAGGCGCGCGGGACGATGATGCGCACGCGCACGGGCGAGGTCAGCGTGCTGGTGGACGAGCTGCTGCTGCTGGCGAAGGCGCTCAGCCCCTTGCCCGTGATCAAGGAGCACGTAGCCGCCGATGGCAGCGTGGAGCGTTACGGCGCGTTCAGCGACGTGGAGGAGCGTTACCGCCAGCGTTACGCAGACCTGGCGGTGAACCCCGACTCACGCGAGATCTTCCGCAAGCGTGCCCAGACGGTCAGCGCCCTGCGCAGCTTCCTGGACGGCGCGGGCTTTCTGGAGGTCGAGACACCCGTTCTCCAGCCGATCTACGGTGGGGCGGCGGCCCGGCCCTTCATCACCCACCACAACCAGCTTCACCAAGACCTCTACCTGCGCATCAGCTTCGAGCTATACCTCAAGCGGCTGCTGGTGGGCATGTACGACGCCGTGTACGAGATTGGGCGCGACTTCCGCAACGAAGGCGTCAGCTTCAAGCACAACCCGGAGTTCACGCAGCTTGAGTTCTACCAGGCGTACACCGACTATTACGGCATGATGGACCTCACCGAGCGCATGGTCGCCTATGCCGCTGAGCAGGTCACAGGAAGCACGACGGTCAGCTTCGAGGGCCACGTCATCAACCTGGCTCCCCCCTGGCAGCGAATCACGCTGCGCGAGGCGATCCGGGCGCAGACCGGCATTGACTACGTTGATCATCCGGACGCTGCGTCGCTGTTCGCGGCCATGAAGGCCGCCGGACTCGCCGCCTCGCCCACCGCGACCTGGGGCAAGCTGGTGGATACCCTGCTCGGCGACACCGTCGAGCCGTCGCTGATCCAGCCGACGTTCATCCTTGACTACCCGCGCGACATCTCCCCCTTCGCCAAGACGGTGCCCGGCGACCCGACGCATGTTGAGCGTTTCGAGATGTTCGTCGGCGGCATGGAGATGGGCAACGCCTTCACCGAGCTAAACGATCCGCTGGATCAGGAAGCCCGCTTCCTGGAGATGAGCCGGCTCTACGCTGCCGAAGACGAGGAAGCCACCCCAGCGGACGAGGACTATCTGCGCGCCATGCGCTACGGGATGCCGCCCTGCGGCGGCTGCGGCATCGGCGTGGATCGTCTGGTGATGCTGCTGACCAACCGCAGCACCATCCGCGAAGTGCTGCTTTTCCCGCACCTGCGCGAGCGTCAGGCGTAGAGGAGCTATGCCTGGGGCCAGCAGCCAGCGAAATGGAGGCAACGAGCGTTGTCTACCCTTGAAACGCGCCCCCTACCTCTCCTGGAACGGTTCCGGCTGCCGCTGCTGCTGATCGTGGCCGTCGCCACGCTGGTGGGGGTGGCAGCGCTGCTGCACAACCGCCCCAAGCCGGTGACCATCACTGTGCTGCCGCCCGAACCGACGGCCATTCCCTCGGCAACGCCCATCCCGACGGGGACGCCCACGCCGGGGCCGTACACAGTCTACGTGACCGGCGCGGTCGCCAGCCCCGAAGCGGTGATCACCCTGCCATTCGGCAGCCGCGTGCTGCACGCTCTGGAAGCGGTCGGCGGCCCACTGCCCGGCGCCGACCTGGAGCGCATCAACCTGGCGGGGCAGCTCAATGACGGTGACCAGATACACGTGCCCGCACGCCAGGCGGACTCGGTGCAAACGCCCGCCGCGACCGTGATCATCGTGACGCCCACGCCGGGCACCTACGCGGTGTATGTGGTCGGTGAGGTGATGCAGCCGCAGAGCATAGTCGCGCTGGCGGTGGGCAGCCGGGTCGAGGATGCCATTCACGCCGCCGGCGGCCCGACGGACAGGGCTGATCTCAGTCGGGTCAACCTGAGTCAGGTGCTCGGCGACGGGGACTACGTGTACATCCCGCCGCTGGATGATGCTGCGCTCATCACCCCGACGCCGAATCGCCCGATGCTGATGCACATCAACTACGCGACGCTGGAGGAGCTGGACGATCTGCCCGGCATCGGCCCGGCGCTGGCCCAGGCGATCCTTGATTACCGCGCCGAGCATGGGCCGTTCACCAGCCTGCAAGACCTGGACAATGTCCCCGGCCTCGGCCCCAGCAAGCTGGACGCGCTGCGCGATCTGCTCATCTTCGATTGACGGAGGCCGACGGGGATGAGGGGCATCGTGCTCCGGGCAAGTGGCGAATCCTCGTAAGGGCGTATTGCAGTACGCCCCTACGGGCGCAGCAGAGCAGTGCCCCTGCCCGACATGCCTTGCACACCCCCCTTGGCGGCAACCTTACGCCGTGAACACCACCTGTCCGCGCTTGATCACCGTCCGCGCCAGGTTGCTCCCGAAGCGATAGCTGAGATGCGGGTAGGCGGGCACCTTCCAGATGACCAGGTCGGCCTGCTTGCCCGGCTCCAGGCTGCCGGCACGGTCGCCCCGCCCGATGGCGTGCGCGGCGTTGATCGTGGCCGCCGCCAGCGCCTCGGCGGGCGTCAGGCGCAGGTAGCGCGTGGCCAGGGCCATGACGAAGACCATGCTCTCGTTCCAGCCGGTGCCGGGGTTGCAGTCGGTGGC
>MTKY01059169.1_pt1 | contig 10612 bp, 11 predicted proteins | sample 1042731 | NCBI WGS metagenome assembly MTKY01 (sample SAMN06212206, study PRJNA360538) | anaerobic digester metagenome | biome: Wastewater treatment plant; material: sludge; isolation source: anaerobic digester fed with sludge from wastewater treatment plant | place: Denmark: WWTP Soeholt ... | reverse complement strand
ACATCACCCCGTCAGCCGAAAAAACCCGTGAACGGTTACCATTTATCGAACCGCCGATGATTGTTGCCCCGTATGGCGAGAGGTTACCGATCAACCCATGATGCGACCAGTCTACGCCGCAATCGATCACAGCTATGGTCACCCCGTTTCCTGTGATGCCCTGGGTGTGGACGCAGTCGGCGTTGATGAATGGTATACTTGTGTCCATGCCGAATGCAGAGACAGTCAGAATGCACAACACGCTGGCCATCGCGCTTTTTGTGCCCATTTTCTCGTACTCCTTTTCTCCGCACCTCAGTTCACGGTCACGAAGGCCCGCTGCTGACCGTACCAAGCGGCCGTGCCCTCGAGACGGGACTTACTCGAACCACGTCGGGGTGTTTGCAGAGCTTCTGAAGCCCTTTCGCGGTAATGAAGCCGGTCACAGCCGCACTGTCAGCCAGCCCACCTGCCTGATGAAGGTCGTCGGCGCTCAAGGTTGCGAGTACGCGTTGCCGCAACTGCCGCGCGGCCTTTCGACGCAGTTCGTTTTTCTCAAGCGACTGCATGGACGGATCCGCGACTTCTGGCAGCGAGTCGGCTCGGAGACTGACCAGGACGAGGGCGCGATCCGCGATCGCCAGAATTCGGTGGACGTCGGGTTCTACCTGATCCTCTTTGGCTCCAGGACCTGCAGCCTCACCTGCCTTGGGTGGAGGGAGGTCGTCCCTGTAGATGGGCTTCACAGGGCCCTCCACCAGTGGCTGATCGTCGAGACATACCGCAGCCACATCAGGATTGGCCGCCAGTTTGTCCAGCGCCACCTTATTCGCGTAACCCAGAAAGCCGGGGTGTTTCTCAAACACGTATTCCAAACGGAATTCCGACGCCTTCAGGCTGGCGAGGACCTCCCCTTGCGCTCCGGCTTCCTTGAGTCGAACCTGCACATAAACCGTTCCTTCGCTGGCCAGCCCCTGAATCCAGATCCGAAAGGCGTTAATGTCCTTCTCCCCCTCGGCTCGCGTCTTGGCGTCTGACAGGATGCGAGCCAGCTCATCAAGCTTGGCGTAGACCTCCGGCTGGACTATTTCCGTCGAGCCCTTCTGGAGATAGGCCGAGGTTCTCGCGGGCCTCGCGCGTGACTACAGACCGCATCTTTCCGGGATCGTAGGGATCCGGAAACGCGGATACGCGCGGCTCTGTTGCGGCGGCACCAACAGATGTGAACACACCGAAGATCAAGAAACGCGCCCTCAACGGCTTTCGAGTCATGGGACACCTCCTTCTGATGTCATTCTTGCCGCAACCGCCCGACGCGGGCGGGTATCATAAACCCTTGATTCGGCATCACTTCGGAACGTGGAGACGAGGGGATTCGAACCCCTGACCTTCGCATTGCGAACGCGACGCTCTCCCAGCTGAGCTACGTCCCCGTCCGGGTTGTGCTGAACTTATACCCGCCAAACCCATGCCCGGCAAGGCCGCGCTGAGCCACAGGGACCGAAATCTCCCGGATTATCGGGCGGAGTGCCGCAAATGTTGCCGGTTTTCCGCCGGAGAAGATCTGTATCGTACAATTCGTATCGGCGGACGGAGATTCCCGCATGGGGATGCCCCCCGGCTGCCGGCCTGCGGCGGCCGGGAACGAGCCGCCCGCCCGGAGAACAGCTCGATTCGGCCGGTCGACGTGCCGACGAACCTGGAGTGATGTCCGTGGACCTGACCAGCGCCATCCTTGATTTCAAATCCGCGGCGGTGACCTCGCAAATCCAGTACGCGGTGGCCGCCAAGATGCTCAAGATGGCCAACGTGCAGGACCAGGCCGTGCTGCAACTGATCGAGGCGGCCGCCCAGAGCATGGAGGCCGCCGCGACCCAAGTGGCCGACGCCGCTTGCGATCTGACCCGGGGCATTGACGTTTACGCCTGACCCCTCCCTAAGCCGCCGCCTTCCCGGTGGCCAACTCCTCCCGATTCTCTGGCAACAGACCATCCACAACCCTCGGGACGGACGGACGTTCTGTGCTGATGGTTCCCCACGGCGCCGCAGCGAGGGTGAAGAGCCTCCTGCGCGGCGGTACGCGGGGGCGGGGGAACCTTCCCGAGGTCGACAAGACGGTTGGAACCGGTAGAGTAACGGGTTCCGCGGTCGCCTCGGGCGGCCCGGTGGAACGCGGTTGTGGCGAACGAAACCCCGGTAACCAAGGAAGGCTGGAATGAAATACGTCTGGCGAATCGTAACGGTGATCATGCTCCCGGCAACCCTGTGTGTTGCGCCGCCCGTCTGGGCGGACGCTGCCGGTCCGGTCCTTACGGGAATCGACGTGCTGGAGCAGGACGGCTTCAAGGCCCTGGATGGCAAGCGAGTGGGGCTGGTTACGAACCCGACCGGCATCACGCGTGACTTCCGCAGCACGGTCGACGTGCTCTACCGGGCGCCCAATGTGAAGCTGGTGGCGCTGTTCGGTCCGGAACACGGGATTCGGGGGAACGTCGCGGCCGGGGGCCAGATCAAGGATTCCACGGATCCCGTGACCGGGCTGCCGGAGTATTCGCTCTACGGGACCAAGCACAAACCGACTCCCGAGATGCTCGAGGGGATCGACGTTCTGGTCTACGACATTCAGGATGTCGGCTGCCGCTCCTACACTTACATCAGCACCATGGCCAGGGTCATGGAGGCCGCCGCCGAGCAGGGCATCGAGGTGGTCGTGCTCGACCGGCCGAATCCCCTCACAGGCAACCGGGTGGAAGGCAATACCCTGGACCCGAAGTTCCGATCGTTCATCGGGCTGTTCGAGATCCCCTATGTGTACGGACTGACCTGCGGCGAGCTGGCGCGGTTGATCAACGAAGAAGGATGGCTGGCCGGCGGCGCCAAGTGCAAGCTTACGGTGATCCCGATGAAGGGATGGCGGCGCGACATGTGGTTCGACCAGACCGGGTTGCCCTGGGTGCCGCCGTCGCCCCACGTGCCCCACGCGGAAGCGGCCCTGTTCTACGTGGCGACCGGCATCATGGGAGAACTGCACGTGCTCAGCGAGGGGGTGGGGTACCCCATGCCGTTCGAGCTGGCCGGTGCCCCGTGGATCGACGCGGCGAAATTGGCGTCGGAATTGAACGCCCGGCGCTTGCCCGGAGTGGTCTTCCGGCCGCTGACGTTTCGCCCGTACTACGGGCCGTACGAGAAGCAGGACTGCGGCGGCGTGCAGGTCCATATCCTCGATCGCGACGCGGTGACACTGGTGGGCGTGCAGTTTCACGTGATGGACGTGCATCAGCGGCTCTATCCGGACAAAAAGCTCTTTGGAAGCAAGCGCGACGGGATGTTTGACAAGGCCTGCGGAACGGACCGGGTACGGACGATGTTCCAGGAAGGCCGCTCGGCTGACGATATTCTGAAGGCCTGGAATACGGGAGCGAAGGATTTCTCCGCCACCCGGACGAAGTATCTGATGTACTGAACCGGCGGAACGCCCGAGCACCCGTCGTGTTTTGGTCCCAGCGCCGAAACCGCGCCCGGGAACGATGGACTTTTGAAAATGATCCGCAAACGCAAGGAACAGGTGCCGCCGTCGAACCCCGTGGAGGAAACATGGCGAGTCTTCCGCATCATGGCGGAGTTCGTGGAAGGCTTCGAGCTGATGTCACTCTGTGAGGCCGCGGTGCCGGTGTTCGGGTCGGCCCGATCGCAGCCGCAGGATCGCTACTACCAGATGGCGGAGTCCCTGGGCGGCAAACTGGCCCAGCACGGATATGCCGTGGTCACCGGCGGCGGCCCGGGCATTATGGAAGCGGCCAACAAAGGGGCGTTCGAGGCCGGCGGCACCTCCGTAGGGCTGAACATCTATCTGCCGCAGGAGCAGGTGGCCAACCCGTATCAGAACCTGTCCATGGACTTCCGGTATTTCTTCTGCCGGAAGGTGATGTTTGTGAAATATGCGGTGGCGTTCGTCTGTTTCCCGGGCGGGTTCGGCACCATGGATGAGTTCTTCGAATCCATGACGCTCATTCAGACGGGCAAGACGGCCCGGTTTCCCGTCGTCCTGCTCGGGAGCGATTTCTGGTCGCCGCTGGTGGAGTGGATCCAAGAGTTCCAACTGCACCGCAACCCGTTCATCAGCCCCGGCGACCCGGACCTGTTCACCATCACCGACGATGTTGACCTGGCCGTACGGATCATTGACGACCACCACCGAGCCGAGCTGGAACGGTCTCGGAAGGAGCGCGACGCCTCGCGATCGGCTGCCACTCGGCTGTGGACGGCGGAGGGCACCTACGTCGGCCAGCAGCCCCAGCCTCAGAGACCTATCGTCTCCCCGGACGGCTTCGACGGTTTGTAGCGCGGATCGGCCGGGAAAGAGACGGGGGAGCGGCGCCGCGCAACCGGCGTCGTCGTCGGGTCTTTCATCACAGTCCCTCTTCGAGGGCCGCCAGCCGTTGGCGGCAACTATCCACGCGGTCGGCGAGCCTTTCCACGGGCTCGGCCAGGGGGCGGAAGATTTCCTCGTCCAGCAGGGCGTCAACTTCGGACGTGGCAGGGGGCTCCAGCCCGTTTTGTGACGGTCCGAAACCCGCTTCGCGCCGGACGCGCTGCACGAGTCGTACGGATCGCGCGTACAATACCGCCAGCATGAAGAGCAGAACGGCCAGCGAGGCCCCAAAGCCTTTCATCAGTCCACCGGCCCCCAGGGCCATGACCACGGTCAGGCCGGCGGCAAGGCCACCCACCACCGCGCCCTTGGTCAGCACTTCCAGCACCGCACGTAGCAAAGGTTGCAGCAGGGGAAACCAGATCAGGACGAACCAGATGAAACCGCGAGCCAGGATCCCGGGTCGAGGCAGGCTGGTCAGACACACCTCCAGAACCGTCTCGTCGGCGTCCTCCAGGCGCTCACCAACTCGAGTCTCCAATTTGCCCGCCATCGCCTCTACCGTCGGCCAGCGGACCTGATCGACCAGGGATTGCGGGAGCTGTCTCAAGGCGGCCCGCTGGGCCCGGGCATGCACGGATTTCACGCGATCAGCCGAGCTCCAACCCCGGACTCGTAACAGGTCGGCCGCCGGCGGCGGGGGTCGGCCGGGCTGGCCACCGGCCAGTCGACTTCCCAGCCAATGAGCGACGCCGCGCAGAGGCCAGTACAGCACCGGCAGCACCGGCCACGTCTCGATGCGGCGAGCCATCACTTCCCGGGCAAGGTCGAGGTCCCCGCGACCGACGCGAGCAAGCCGCCGGGACACGATGCCCCGGTAATCGCTGTCGAACTCCCGATCGCACGCGGTGCTCAGGTCGGCCAAGGCCGTGGCCAATTGCCGGAGCGTGACGTCCAGGTCGTACTGGGCTCGCAGGGCGTCCAGGTTGGCGGCGAGTTCCGCGCGTTCGTTGTCCCGCTTGAGACGACGGATTTCCTCGGATGTCAACGGAGCCAAGAGGCGGTCTCGCAGTCGGTCAAACTCCGTTTCCGCCTGCCGCGCCACGTCGTTCAGAAACGCCCGCTCCGCACCGGACAACGCACCGCTTCGAGAACCGGTCCAACTCTCCGTCACGGACGCGACGAATTTCCGGGCCGCGACGAATCGGGCGGCCAGCGCAAACCGGTGATCCGGTGACACCGACAGTTCCACGGCCTGCAGACACTGATCGAACCACTTGTTCACACGCTCCCAGAACCGATACGCATCGTCGCCGTTCAGCTCATCGTGCAGTGTGAGGTCCAGTTTGTTCAGCACGCAGAAGACGCTGGCCGGAGCGCGTGCGAGGAGAGGGCGGATGTCGCCCAGGGCCCGGTCGTCGCCCTTCTTGGGATCGAAAACCCAGACCACGCGGTCCGTGCGTTCCAGGGCCAGTTCGGCCGTCTGCTGGTGCTCGTGAAACACGCTGTCGACATCCGGCAGATCCAGCAGAACGAGGTTGCGCAGCCCGGGCAACTCGTGCATCACGGGCTCGTACGCCAGGTGACCGGCGTCGGAAGAAGCAAAACGCCGGCGGAGGGTATCTGCCGCCTCCCGATGAACGTAGGCAACGGGCCGGTCTGTGCCTCGACCGATGTCTTCCCGGTCAATGGAAATCTCCTTGCCCGCCAGAGCATTGATGAGCGTGGTTTTGCCCGCATCCTTGCCGGCCAGAACGGCACAAATCACCAGATCGTCCCGGCTGCGCTGCGCGGCCATGTGTTGCAGCTCGACGGGCGGCCGGGCAAACAGCGCGGCCAGCTCCCGATTCAACCGCGCAAGATCATCGCCAGGATTGCTGATCGGTTTGGCAATCATGACCGGTCTCCGGTTGCGCCAGAGTCAGAGACGGTTTCCAGAGCCTTTCGCAGATCCGGGTTCGCGTCGAGCGTGCGCTGCCGGGCCGCTTGGAGGATACGCGCGACTGCCAGTTCAGCCTGCCGGCGGAGTCCGTCGCGGTATGCGTCCACGGCGGAGTCCAGGGATCGAGATTCGCGTGTACCGCGAATGACATTGTAGAGCCGGAGAAAGGGTCGTGCGCCCACACCCCCGACGCCGCTAAGAGCGGCAAGGAGCCAGAGGGAGGCGCCACCCGTCAGCACGGCCAGCGCCACACTGAAGGCCAGGCCGACACCCGCACCGACCACGTTCACCCGGATGCTGGCGGCCTCCGTCTCCACCTTTTCTTTGAACTCCTGCAACGCCGCCACGCACGGCGCAACCAGGCGGGCCGCCTCGACATCCAGATCATACGGTTTCAGGTTCGAATCCAGGATGGCCGCCTGCGGGGTTCCGGCCTCACGCCAGAAACGGCTTTGCCGAGCGCGGTTTTCCAGATCGCGGGTGATGTGGTCAACCATGCGGCAGAAATTCTCAACGCCGCGCTGCTGCGCGGATGCGTCGTCAGGCAGACCGTCCTGCCGGGGCGGTTCCGGCGTGGCCATCCCCACGAACGGCATCCACCGACCGATCCGGCCCACAGAGTGGCCGATCGATTCGCCGGAGCGCCGCACGACGCGCCACCAGGGCGAAAGAAGGCGTCGCTGGTCCGGCGTGAGGAACGCGGCGAGGATCTCCGGACGATCGGGAAGGCGTTCGGCTGCCGCCGCCAGGTCGGATTTCAGTTCGCGCAGGCGGGCCTGGCGGTCGGCGTCTTCGTTGAGGACGCGGGTTGCCTGGTCCGCCAGCAGGCGGCGCAGGCGGTGTGGCCGGCGTTCGCGGTCCGTCGTATCCGGGGCAGCGGCGGCGCTTGCGAGCCAGTCCAGACATGGCTGGATATCCGGATCGGCCAGCCGACGAAACCCGCGACCATGCCGGTATTCGAGCACCACGGTGCAAGCGTCCAGCCGCTGTGCCTGTTGCCGCAGCGTTTCCCGCTTCTTCTCGTCCAGCGGCAACGGGCGCTCGTTGAGATTGAACACGACGAGGCGGCCGATTCCCCAGCGATCCAGTTCGTCCCGCATCTCCTGAAACGTTCTGCGGTCGAAGAACCGCTCCGGGTCTGCCATGACGAACACGCAATCGAACCAGAGCAGAAGGCGTCGGGTCAGATCGCCCTCATGGGCGGCGGAAATCGTGGTGAAATCCGGCGTGTCGAACAGGAGCACGTCGCGCAGCCCGGGAGCATTCACGGGAATGACGAAGACGGCATCGGGAGCCCCCTCGGTGCGCTCGCCAGCGGCCAGTCGCCGGTGACACAGATGGGGAAGAAGCCCGTCTTGCAGCCAAGCGTCAACCTGGTCCTCCAGGGTCCGAGGAACGGCCATCAGGATCCCTCGCGTGGCGTGCGAGGTCATGGTCACCGTGCTGATATGGTCGCCGCCTGCCAGGCTGTTGAAAAGGGTGCTCTTGCCGCTGCTGGCGCCGCCGATGATGCCCACCAGCCGGACGGAAGGTGCGTCCTGGCGGTGGAGCAGCTGAAAACGCACGGCCGCCGCCAGGACCTGGTGCGTCGGTGACCATTCCCGAAAGTGCATTCTATCGGCCAGTTGTGGGCCGTCGCGGATCAGTGTGTCGAGGCTGCTTCGCATGGCGTCCAGAGCCCGGGTCATACTCTCCATCCGGGTGTTCGCGCCGAGGCGCACGATATTCCGCGGGATCCGTCGGGATCCCTCGGCATGCGCGGCGGGCGCATGATGAAGCCGGGGCCATACCCTGTCAACGGGCAATGGTGATCCCACCCGCCGCTTGCCATCGCGCTGGGTTTGTGGAAGATACCCGTCCGGGCGGCCGCTCCGAAACGGCGGAAAGGAAGCTGACTGATGGACGCGAAACCCGCTGAACGCAGCGAACCGTGGACCGTTCTGGTGGTCGATGACAACGAGCAGAACCTCGAACTGCTGCTGGCCTACCTGGAGGACATGGAAGACGTGGTCGCGGTGGAAGCCCGAAACGGCCTCGAGGCGATGGACATGGTCGTTCGCCAACGCCCCGACCTGATCCTCCTGGACATCATGATGCCCAAAATGTCGGGCTTCGAAGTGTGCAAACAACTGAAGTCCAACCCGGAAACGCGAGACATTCCCATCGTCATGGTCACGGCTCTCAGTGAAACGGCCGACATCGAGCGGGCGACGGAATGCGGGACGGACGATTACCTCACCAAGCCCATCGAGCGGGCGGCCCTGGTGAACCTGGTCCGCGCCATGCTGCAGAACCGCGTTCGCAAGTGACTCCGCTCCCCTTCAGTCGTCCGTCGCCACCAGGAGCACCTCCCCGGCCCGATCGTTCGTGGACAGGACGTACTTCTTCGCGCGCGGGCATCCAAGCACCCGCACGCACCGTTTGTGCGCGGACAGCCAGTCGGCAAGCTCCGCCGGGCTGGGAATGCCGTCACTGCGATAGGAGACCACCAGATGGCTGTCGGCGAACCGGGCGAACAGGGCCTGAAACGCCGGCCCGATCTCGTCGCGGCGCGTCCACGGACCGGGTTGCGGAACGAGCCGCCGATGGGGTGACGTCCAGTCGATTCGGTCGGCCCAGCCGTCATAATCCACCATGCCGTCCAGGAAGTGGTAGAAGGCATGATAGTCCACCCCCACCCCGCGGCTGTTGAGGTAGGGAGGGTCGATATACACCAGGTCAAACCCCGGTTCGAGCGTCTCCGCCGGCCGGCACAACGCGCGGCAGACCTGTCCGTTGTCGAACACGGCCGCGTTCGCCTCGGCGACGAAGCGACGAAAAAGATCCTCAAACGGCCGATCCCAAGTGGTTTTGTTCCCGAAGCCGCGAGGAACATCGGCCATGCGCATGTAGAGATTGCGGCGGTGGAACAGGTTATACGGCCGCTTGGCCAGGGCCGCCTGGCCGAGGGCGAACCAGGCGAGGGCCCTCCGGGCCGGCGAGGGGAGGCGGGGGATGTTCTGGCACAGCGTGTCCAGCCAGCGGTTCTCGGCGTCCGTGAAATAGACGCCCTGGAACGTCCGCTCGATGATGTCCCGGTAGGCGACGCCGCTGTGACGGCGCAGCAGGACCGCCACGGTCGCGTCGTCGAGCGTCTCGGAGCTGTTTTCGATCAGCGCGAGGCCAACCTGATGATTGAAACGCAGAACATCGTTGCAGGTGACCGCCTTGTCACGGCGTTTGAACATATGCGAGACGGAGGCCGTGCCGGAGAACGCGTCGAGCACCGTTTGGAAAGGAAGACGCTGGACGCTTTGCCAGATCCAGTCGCAGAGCCTCCACTTGCTGCCCTGGTAGCGGGTCCGCGGCATTCGGGCGTCCGAGAAGAGCCGGGCGTCTGAAGGTCGCGAAGACACGCGGAGAGCCTCCTCATGGGCGGGAGATGGAGCGTGCGGTCACGTTCCATCGGCGTCGGGCGGTTCGGGCCGGCATGATTCCCAAGGTCCGGTGAAGCCGCAGGAGCACGAAGTGAACGGGCAGAGCACAGAGCCCGGTGACCAGCGCGGTCAGAAGGCTCTCCCGACCCAGGTCCCAGACGCCCCCCGTGGACTCCCCGAACCGGACCACCCGCTGCACGTCCAGCACAATCTGAATGACCAGGCAAGCGAAAAATGTCACAAGGAAATGCGTCAGCGGATGCTCGCGGAACAGGTACTCGCGCACGCCGTACACCAGCAGGGCCACCAGGCTGAACAGTAGCGAAAACAGGCCCACATATTCCGGAGGCGTGTGAAGATCATACAGCAGCCCGAGGATCCACGCGCCGATCAGCACATCCGCGCTGCGGCCGTTGAGGGCATAGAAGACGGCCAGCATCAGCAGCCACTGCGGGCGGGCGCCGTGCCACTCCAGCCGCGGCGCCACGGTCGCCTCGAGCGTGAGTACGACGACCGCCAAGATACCGAACGTCAGCCAGCGCATGATTCCTCCCGCGACAACCCGGCCCAGCGCCCGATCAGCTACCCGGGGGTCGCCACACGTCGCGTGCGTCGGATCGGAGAATCTCCAGCACCGCCAGGGCGGCGGCCAATTCCACCCGGGGGTCGTACGGTTCATGAATGGCCTGTGCCAGGTCGGGCAGGGCTTCCGTCCGGCCGATCGCCCCCAGCGCCAGGGCCGCCAACTGCCGCACCCGGACGATCTGCAACTCCGGCAGGTCATCCCGGGCCACCGCCGCACTGCGATCCGGCCGATCGAACCGCACCAGACGCCGCGCTTCGGCCAGACCCGCGGGATCGCCCAGAAGGCCAAGGGCCCGGGCCGCGGCCATCCGCGTTTCC
>MTKY01047253.1_pt1 | contig 10615 bp, 12 predicted proteins | sample 1042731 | NCBI WGS metagenome assembly MTKY01 (sample SAMN06212206, study PRJNA360538) | anaerobic digester metagenome | biome: Wastewater treatment plant; material: sludge; isolation source: anaerobic digester fed with sludge from wastewater treatment plant | place: Denmark: WWTP Soeholt ... | reverse complement strand
TCCGAAACCCGTTCACCGGCGCGTCACCTCTGCGGGATCGTTCAGTCTTCCTCGAACTCCGCTTCATCTTCTTGCTCGTCCATATACTTTTCGTATGCGGCAAAAACGCGCTCGTCTTCTTCCTCATCGAGGCCGACCAACACTTCTTCGCCATCTTCCGATTCGACAAGCTTCATGAAGAAGAGACTGACCTCCTCGTCATCAACCTCTTCCGGGTCGATAAGCACACAGAAGTTCTCGTTCTCGAATTCAAAGTTGTCCGCCATCACAAAGGAATACTCTTCACCTGTCTCCGTATCGGTCAGCACTACGTAATCTTCTTCATCAAAAACTTCGCCGACGCCTTCATCTCCACAGCAGTCCGGTTCACAGCAGCAACAGCCTTTGTCGTCCTCCGGCGCCCACATAAGCTGAATCATTGTCATTTTTACATCCTCCTTAAGGATCGTTTATTACGAAGTCCGCTCCTTGTGTTTCGCGCGGGATGCGCTGTATCAAGTGGCGAACGAACGCATTATAGCATGTTCCCGCCGGTCTTGCCCTGAGATATTCTCTATCCTTGCCCGGCATACTGTCTACCTCTTTTTATGGCCGTTCCGGAGACAATCCCCGTATCTTCCGCAGGTCGAGCCACTCCTGCAGCAAAATCTCCGCGGCGATGCGGTCGACGAGGCTTTTGTCGCGTTTTTTCCCCTTGCCTCCGGCTCCTGTCTCCGCGATAAGGCGGCTCGCAAGCATGGATGTGTAGCGTTCATCAAACATGTCCACAGACAGATTCGTCTTCTCACGGAGCGCCTCCGCGAATCGAATGGCTTCTTCCGCGATTTCCGACTTCCTTCCATCTGTGCGGAGGGGAAGACCGACGACGATCGTATCCACATCATGCTCTCTGCAGAGCGATGCGACCTGATCCACAGGCCCCGGCTCATCGCCGTGCACGCGGGTCAGTGTCTCAAGGCGGCGCGCAAAGAGACGCAGAGGATCGCTGATGGCGATTCCTACTCTCTTCGTACCGTAATCAATGCCGAGTACCCGTTTGCTCACGGCGTCAGAGCCGATCAATGTAATCTCTCAGTATGACTTCCAGCAATTCATCGCGCTCCATGCGGCGGATCACGCCGCGGGCGCCGAGATGACTCGTAATATATGTAGGATCGCCCGAGAGGAAATAGCCGACCAGCTGATTAATCGGGTCGTATCCTTTCTCCTTCATGGCCACCATTACTTCCGCCATAATCTGATGAGCTGCCAGACGCTTTTCGCTTCCAATTTCAAAACGATTTGTATCCTGTTCAATCATAGGCACCTCCGCTACTATTTTACCATTCCCGCGGCACCGCTTCACGCGCGCTCTCATAACGCATTTTCTGCAGACAATACCTCTGCGACAGCGGTCTCTCCGTCGCTCCCGACAATCTTCATCGGAACGATGGCTCCCCTCGCGGGCATATCGCCGCCGAGCGCGTCACGGTCACTCCTCCGCCGGCGCGCCACCCCTTTGACAAAGATATATTCGGGCGTGTAGCCCTCTGCTCTGCCCTTGTCATCAAATTGCTCCACCAGCACTTCGAACGACTGCCCCATACGGTCCGCGATCGCTTTGACCGCGAGTTCCGCCGCTTTGGCGCGAAGGATTTCCGACCGCTCCATTGCTATCGCGGCGGGCACCTGACCGGGCATTTTGTCAGCTAGTGTCCTCGGCCGGCGCGAAAAACGGAACACATGGATCCGCAGGAAGCCGATCTCATCAGAAAACGCGAGCGTCTCTTCGAAATCCTCTTTCGTTTCTCCCGGAAAGCCGACGATGAGATCTGTCGTAATCCCCGCGCCGGGGAATGCCGCTCTGAGTCGGGAAACCGCGTCGCGGTATGATGCGCGTGAGTCACGCCGGTTCATCGCTTTCAGTATACGGTCCGATCCGCTCTGAAGCGAAAGATGAAAAGACGGACAGAGTGGACGGATACCGCTGATTCTCTCCACAAAATCCTCTGTCATCAGTGTCGATTCCAGCGAACCGAGGCGAATTCTCCGCACCCCTTCCACCTGGCTCACGGCGTTGATCACATCGGCGAGATCAGCCGTCCGAGTGTTCTTCGCTCCTTCTGCACCGTGGAAATCAGAACCGTATAGATTGAGGTTCGTCCCCGTGAGCACGAATTCGCTGAACCCCCTGGCCGCAAGCGCCCTCGCTTCCAAAATAATGTTCTTGATTGAGCGGCTCCTCGCGCGGCCGCGCGCAAGCGAAATCGCGCAGTAGGCACACCGATTATCACAACCGTCCTGCACTTTCAGGAACGCGCGCGTCTCAGAAGGCACTGCCGGCACGCCAAGCTCCTCATACACGTCCGTTTGAAAAGCGGCCTTTTCTAACCCTCCGCGTGACCCTGTCTGCTCCAGCGCGCCGAGAATCAATTGGGGAAGCACGGACCTCCCGGCAGTTCCGATACAAATATCGGCCATTTCCCGAAGATCTGACCGTTGTGCGTAACAGCCGCAGACGACTGTCAACGCTTCACTGTTCAGCTTCCTGTACCGCCTCAGCAGCTGACGCGCTTTTCTCTCGGCTTCGGCCGTAACTGTACATGTGTTGAGAACATAGACTTCCGCCGGCTCTTTATCGTCGACTATCGTAAAACCGTGCCTTCGGAACCATTCCGCCAGCGCGTCAATCTCGTATTGATTTGTCTTGCATCCCAACGACGCTAAAGCTATGCGGTTCATCGATCGTCCTCTCAGAGAACATCTTGTTCTGTCATTCCGCCAATCGCAGGCGGGTCGGTACATGCCCGCTCCTCTTAGGAAACCGGATGGTCATCCGCGGGAAAACGCTGAAAGAAAGCCCGTCCATACACCGGCAGTCGTTCAGGATGCCTGGGAGAAACCGGGACATTCAGTAATACTATAACGAAAAAAAGAGCCTCATGGCTCTCCTTTCGACAATCCGCCGTTTCACTTCACCTTAACCGCGGCCGGTCAGCAAGTAAAGCACCATGGTAAATACGGCGAAAGCAACAGCAAAGGCGCTTGTCAGCATTCTCAAAACAGCCTGCTTGCTGCGTCCCCTCGACTTGCCATAGAAAGTATCGGCCGCTCCGCCGGATTCTCCGGCCAGAACGCCAAGCCCCTTCGATTTACTGTCCTGCAGCATCACGGTCACAATGAGTCCGATACACGCAATAACGTCCAGTATGGCAAAAATAATCTGTGCGGCTTTCATTCAGTGCCCTCCTTTTCGCGACATACGGAGGTCATGATAGCACACGTTCATATCTCTCTGCAATAAGCGATTCAGGTTTTTACCCGGTCACGTTCCGGAGGCGGCGCATATAAAAGGGAAAGATTGTGATGAGCAGCAGGCCGGCGGCGTTCGTCGTCAGTGTCAGCGACCACCAGATACCGTTGACGCCGAGCGCTGTGCCAGATAAGAAGCTGCCTAGCGGGAGGCGGGCGATCATCAGTGTCGTTACGATCACCGCCGGTATAAACGACTGGCCGAGGGCGGCAAAAGCGGAGCTCGAAAGCAGGATCAGCCCCTGCATCAACTGAGAAGCGGAGAGCACCTGAAGATAATGGCGCCCATGCTCGACAGCGACAGGGTCCGAGAAGAAAACAGCGGTGATCGGCCTGCCAAGAAAATAGAGAATCAGCGAGGTCACTGTGCATGCGGCTGAAACAAGCCAAAACCCTGCCCAGTACCCTCTTGTCACCCGGCCATGCGAGCGTGCGCCGAAATTCTGCGCCATGAAGGCGTTGACCGCGGCGCTGAAGCCGTCTACCGTCATCCAGGAAATGCTTTCGACCTGCGCGCCAAGCCGCTGGGCGGCGACCGCCAGATCCCCGAAACGCACGATCTGGCGCGAAATCAGTATGGTAACCACCGCGTGCACAGACCCTTGCACGGCAATAGGAGCGCCGAGCCTGAAAACAGGTTTCAGCAGGCTGAGGCGAATACGTTCACTTAAAATCCGAAGCTTGCTGAACAGCGGATGGCGCCGGACGAAGAAAAGCATCATGGCGTAAGCGATTGTTTCCGCGATAACTGTCGCGACCGCCGCCCCCGCGACTTCCCATCGCAGAAACACAATCAACATCGGATCAAGAACCATATTTATCGCCAGTCCGGTGACATAGATGATAAAAGGTGTGAAGCTGTTCCCCGAAGCTGTGAAAACAGCGCTGTAGAGACGGACACCCACTTTCGGGATCATCCCGACAGCGACAATTCTAATATAACTCTCCGTTCTGACAATCGTCTCCGCCTCATTAAATCGAAAAACAGCGGTCAGAACCCCTGGCATTGAAAAAAAGACCAGCATGATGACAGAGGCCATCACATACCCCAGCCGCAGGGACGCCCTGGCCCAAATGCGCGCCTCATCAGGTTCCCCCGCGCCAATGGACTGACCCACCAGCACCTGGCCGCCCACGCGGGGGATCGAAAACAGGCTGTCGACAAGCCAGAGAAGCGTCCCGCCTGTCCCTACGGCGGCTACCGCGCGCTCCCCTAACCGGGCGACCCAGAACATGTCCGTCATCGTATACGCAAGCCCGATAAATGAGCTCGCCATGATAGGCATCGCCAGCTTGATTAATTTTGGCAGGATATGCCCCTCGAGCAGATTGATTGACCTTCTCTGACGCATGAGCACTCCTTCACACGACTGATTAAAATCGATTCTAACACAGCTCTTACACGCGGAGAGCATTGAAACAATAAGGTATTAAGGATAGACTAATGAAGTACATATAGTATAGATAAGAGAAATAATTTGATAATTATACTGAAAATTTGATTTCTTATCTTAGAAAAAATGCAAAGGTTAGTGTATGAAGATGAAATGGCTTGGCTTGCCGCGGCCGATTCACCCCGCGGACAAGAAGGGAACAGCCGGTATGGCGATCAAGCCTCTCACCGGTTTCTCCCGCGTAACAATCCCCCTCGATATGCAGGTCGGACCAGGTTGCGAAGCGATTGTCGCGAAAGGCGACCACGTCGAGATCGGCGACCCTTTGGGCCATCCGATCGGCCCCTGGAGCGTACCTGTACACGCGAGTATTTCCGGAACGGTCGAATCCGTTCAGGATCAGATCTTGAGTGATGGCGGTCACGCGGAGTATGTGACAATCGTTTCCGACGATCTCAATACGATCTCAGAATGTGTCAAAGCGCCTGTTGTCACCGATCGCGAAAGCTTTCTGGAAGCTGTCCGGGCATCGGGTGTTGTCGGACTCGGAGGAGCAGCTTTCCCCACCCACATTAAGCTCAATCCCCCCCCCGGCAAGACAATCGACACGCTGATTGTGAATGCGGCTGAATGCGAACCGTATATTACCGTTGACAATATGGTCTGCGTCGAAGGCGCGGATGACTGTGTCGCCGGCGCGCTGGCAACCGCTCACTGGAGCGGCATCGACAAAATTGTTATCGGCTTAGAAGACAACAAGAAAGATGCCGCGCAGGCAATCAGAGAGGCAGTCGGGCGCGCGAGGCAAAGCGAATTCTGGCCTTCCGGCGGCATAGACATTAAAGTTCTGAAAACATCCTACCCGACAGGGGCGGAGAAAGTGCTGATCCGGCTCATCAACGGGCGTATTGTACCGGAAGGCGGTCTGCCGGCTGACGCCGGCGTCATCGTTCAGAACATAATGACACTCTGGTTTATCGCCCGGTATCTCCGTACAGGCATGCCGCTTGTAAAAAAATGGATTACCCTCGACGGTGGCGCTGTGAAGACGCCGGGCAATTTTGAAGTTCCCATCGGCAGCACGATTGAAGATGTCATTGAAAAGGCGGGAGGATTAAAAGCAGATCCGTCCAAGATCATTATGGGGGGACCGATGATGGGGGTGGCAGTCGACGATATCAAGCGCCCTATTCTCAAGCACAATAACGCGATTCTCGTTCTGACGGAGGAAGAGGCGGCGCTGCCGGAAGAGTCGGCGTGCATCCAGTGCGGCCGCTGTTTCCGCGCTTGTCCGATGCGCCTGATGCCGGCGGCACTTGACAAAGCGACGCGCGCCAACAACCCGGCAGAACTGAGTGAGCGCCACGTCCTTAACTGCATTGAATGCGGCAGCTGCACATACGTATGTCCGGCCAAACGCTATCTCGTTCAAAATATCCGCAACGGAAAATCTCTTGTCCGCGCCGCGAAAGCGGCGGCACGTGAGAAAGGAGGCAAAAGCTGATGTTACGTGTTTCTGCTTCCCCGCATATTCGTGACCGCGTGTCAACGCGTTCCGTAATGCTGCATGTGATCATCGCGCTTGTTCCGGTGATCATCGCTTCATATTTTATTTTCGGCTGGAGAGCCTTGATGCTCTTCGCCGTCAGCGCCTGTTCGGCCGTTCTCTTTGAAGCATTGTCCCGAATAGTGATGAAGAGGAAACAGACCGTGGGTGATCTTTCGGCTGTCGTCACCGGACTTCTCCTCGCGGCGAGCCTTCCGGCCACCTGTCCGGTCTGGGTTCTTCTGATCGGAAACTTTGTCGCCATAGTCGTCGTCAAACAGATGTTCGGCGGTCTGGGCGAGAACTTCGCCAATCCCGCTGTCACCGCCCGCATCGTCCTGTCCGTTTCATTTACGGCGCAGATTTCGACATTCAGCGTCCTGGGCCGGTTTATCGGTTCTGATCTCGCTTCGAGCTCAACCTATCTCGAATCAATCGGCAAAACAACGACAGATCTCGTGTCGAGTTCGACACCCCTTGCCATCGCCGCGCAGGGCCAGCCTTATCTGCCATCCGCTCTCGATTTGTTCTTTGGCCGCCATGCCGGCTGTATCGGCGAGACTTCCGTCATTGCGCTCCTGATCGGAGGTCTGTATCTCCTGATGACGGGAATCATCGATGTCTGGGCGCCGCTGACATTCATCGGAACAACGGTTCTGTTCACGTGGGCAACCGGCCAGGATGTCCTCGTCCATCTGCTCTCCGGCGCGCTCATACTGGCGGCATTCTTCATGGTGACAGATTACGTCACAACGCCTACGACGATTCCCGGGAAAATCATCTTCGGTATCGGTGCGGGGTTATTGACAGGACTCCTGCGCGTTTTCAGCGCGATGCCGGAAGGCGTTTCTTTTGCTGTATTGCTGATGAACATCCTGACCCCCCATATTGAGCGCTGGACAACACCTTTGACGATTGGAGGTGTCAAGCATGTCAAGTCATAAGAAAAACAACGAGCCGCGCCTTCCCTTTAAAGAACGGGGGCTTGTCCCCGTCATCATCCTGACGCTGGTCTGTTCCGTCTGTGTCGCTATGCTCTCTGTAACGGCGACCATCACCTCCGACGCGCGCGCGCGGCAGGCCCAGCTGATGGCGGACGCGAACAAGCGCGCCCTCTTCCCCGAAGCGGATGAATACCCGGCAGAAGCGCTCGAAGAAGCGGGAAAGAGCTTCCCTTCACAACGCGCGGTCGATCTGACGGCTGACTACCCGTCCATTGACCAGCTCTTTGTCGTCAGGAAAGGCGGGGAAGTCGTCGGAGCGATTCTCCGCGCCTCAAGCAAAGGTTACGGAGGGAAAGTCCCGGTCATGGTGGGATTCGACCTTGAGGGAAAAATCGTGGGCATCGTCCCCGACGCGTCCGGCGAGACGGCCGGCCTGGGACAGAACGTTTCCCGATCTCAGTTTACAAACCAGTTCAAAGACCGCGCGCTGACTGATCCCCTCACTGACATTGACATGGTGAGCAGCGCGACTATCTCATCCAAATCCGTGATCAGTTCTGTCAAAGCGGCCGCCGAGGCTTTCAGCGCGTTTATGCGGATAGAGGGAGGAAAATAACGATGGCCAAGAAAAACTCCATATTAAACGAATTCCTCAAAGGTATCATCAAAGAGAACCCTCTGCTCGTCCTCACCCTCGGCACGTGCCCGGCACTCGCCGTGACCACGTCGGCGTCCAATGGACTGGGCATGGGCGCTGCTTCGACAGCTGTCCTCATCTTATCCAACTCCGTCATCTCTCTGCTTCGGAAAGCGATCCCGGACAGAATCAGGATCCCCGCTTACATCACCATCATCGCGAGCCTCGTCACCGTCCTGCAATTCCTCTTGCAGGCCTATGTACCGGCGCTCAACGCGTCACTCGGGATCTTTATTCCCCTGATCACCGTTAACTGCATCATTCTGGGGCGCGCGGAAGCCTTTGCCAACAGCCACGGTGTCGGCCGCTCTGTTCTCGACGCGCTCGGCATGGGGGCGGGATTTACGCTCGCGCTGTTCGCCATCGGATCGCTCCGCGAAATTCTCGGATTCGGAACATTTTTCGGCATTCAGATGCCCTGGATCACAGAGAACGGCCTCAGACCGATGATGATCTTCGGCCTGCCCGCAGGCGGTTTCGCCGTCTTCGGCCTTATGGTCGCCCTTATGCAGAAACTGAGCCGGCGGTTCTACGCGCGCCAGCCTCAGGCGACAATGGACCGCCAGCACTATCCCGGGAGTATCAGCGCACACACAGACGCTATTTACGAAGAAAAAGAAGTGTTTGACGGACCGCGGCCTCCCCGCGTGCCCGGCGCGGACGCTGTTCCTGAAGCTATGAAAGAACCCGGTATTCTCGCCGGCGGCAAAAACGCGGAATCAGCCGATAAGGATAAGGAGGAAGCGAAATGAAAGAAATGCTGATCATTCTGTTCAGTGTCATTCTGATTGACAACCTCGTTCTCTCAAGATTTCTGGGTGTCTGCTCCTTTATCGGGCTGACAAAAAATCTGAAGAACGCGATGGGCATGAGTGTCGCCGTCATCTTCGTGATGATGGTCGCGACGGGGATCACTTACCCCGTATACTGGTCGCTTCTGGAGCCCTTGAAACTGGGATATCTGCAGACGGTCGTCTTTATTCTCGTGATCGCTTCTGTGGTTCAGGTACTCGAGGCTATCATCCGCAAGCTGTTCCCTCCGCTCTACAAGGCGATGGGCATCTACCTTCCGCTGATTACGACAAACTGCGCGATCCTCGGCGTTATGCTGATCAACATTCAGGAAACCTACCATTTCGGCGGCGCCATGATGTCGTCATTCGGAGCGGGCGTCGGATACATGCTGGCGATGTTTTTATTCTCCAGCGTGCGGGAAAAAATGGCGAAAGCCGATATTCCAGAGTTTATGAAAGGACTCCCGATCACACTCATGGCCGCTTCTATCGTCTCTGTATCCTTTATGGGATTCAAAGGCGTGATTGAAAACCTTTTCGGCTGAGATGGGGAAATGGAGGTCTATCGATGATTAATTTCCTTTTGAGTCCTATTCTGACCGCCACCGTCATCGGGGGAGGCGTCGCCATCATTATGGGCGCTGTCATTTTGACGGTCTTCCACTACTTCAGTGTTGAGAAGGATGCCCTTCAGCAGGAACTGGAAGGCATCCTCCCCGGCGTGAACTGCGGAGGATGCGGCTATAGCGGCTGTGCCGCGTACTCGACAGCCCTTGCCGAAGGAGCCGAAAAGAATACCGGGCTTTGCACGGCGGGCGGCCAGGAGACGGCGACCGCCGTCGCGGCTGCACTCGGCGTAAAAGCCGGTGCGGTCGTCCCTCTCGTCGCGAACGTCTTCTGCCAGGGGACCCGCGAACATACACACGAGCGTTATACATACACAGGGACACCACACTGCGCCTCAGCCAACGGGCTCTTTTCCGGGCCGAACTCCTGTACATTCGGCTGCCTCGGTTTTGGCGATTGTGTTGAAGTCTGTGAATTCCACGCCCTCTATCTCGAAGACGGCATCGCGAAAGTGAATCACAACAACTGCACCGCGTGCGGGAAATGCGTGAAGGTCTGCCCGAAACATCTGATCAGGCTGATTCCGAAACACGAACTCGCCGCCAATGCCACCTGTTCAAATCACTGGCCCGCCAAAACTGTGAGAAATGCCTGTAAAACGGGGTGCATCGCCTGCGGGCGCTGCGCGCGATCCTGTCCCGTGAAAGCGATAAAAATCGAAGACAACCTCGCCGTTGTTGACCAGTACGCCTGCATCCACTGTGGGAAATGCGCGGAGGTCTGCCCGACCAAAGCCATCCGGCGCGGCCTTCTCGGAGGTCCGCGCGCGAAGGAATCATAACGCCGAATAAATTATTGAAATAACAGATACTGCACTAACCGCAACAAACAAAAACACCTGACTCTCTGCCAGATCCGGTCTTTCACGGGGCGTCAGGTGTTTTATTTCTTGTGGAACCGACCGGCAGTCGATTACGCTCCTTAATAATTCCTTAAGCGCGTTGAACCAGGCCGCTCCTGAGGCAGCGCGTGCACACATGCATGCTCTTGGGTACGCCGTCCACAATAACGTGCACTTTCTTAACGTTCGCGCGTTGGCGGTGCAGCGCACGGCGGGAAATCTGCGAACGTGTGATTTGGATCTTTCTGCCGAAGAACATATCTTTCGAACAAATTTCGCATCTGGCCATGTTGTATCTCCTCACCTTTTCGTGGCATTCAATCGTATCGGTTGCGCAAAAGCGCAATCAAGATGATAACACAGAGATTCCAGTCGCGCAAACACTGTTTTTACCGCCGCAGCGCGCGCTCAAAATCGGCGATGATATCTTCCGCGTCTTCCAGACCGACGGAGATGCGCACCAGACTCTCGGAGATCCCGG
>MTKY01063243.1_pt1 | contig 10617 bp, 8 predicted proteins | sample 1042731 | NCBI WGS metagenome assembly MTKY01 (sample SAMN06212206, study PRJNA360538) | anaerobic digester metagenome | biome: Wastewater treatment plant; material: sludge; isolation source: anaerobic digester fed with sludge from wastewater treatment plant | place: Denmark: WWTP Soeholt ... | reverse complement strand
GTCAACGGGCTGCCCTTCACCACCTTGCCCATCTCCTCCATGTTCATCGCGCTGCCGAACATGAACCATACGGATTCGACATTGCGCCCGCCCGAGAGCACCAGCAAATCGGCGCCGGCCGCTTCCAGCGCCGCGGCCGTCACGCAACCGTCATCGGCGGTGGCGCCGCCAGGCACGCCATCGGCCACGTTGATCTTGGCGATGATCGCCATGTCCTTGCCCACCGCGTCCTTGACCGCGGCCAGTACGCTGGCTGGAAAGCGCACCCGGTTCGCGGGGCTGCCGCCGTACTCGTCGCGACGTCGGTTATCGAGCGGCGAGATGAACTGGTTCAACAGATAACCGTGCCCCATATGCAGCTCAAGGGCGTCGAAACCCGCCTCGCGCGCAAGTCTTGCGGCCGCCACGAATTCGTTGCGCACCTGGTCCATGTCCGCCTGGTTCATCGCGCGCCGACGCCAGTTGCCGGCCAGCAATCCGCCCTTGTTGAGTCCGCTCACCGAACTCATCAGCGCCCCCTTGACCTTCATGCCGGTCACGAAGGAGCCGCCATGGGTAATCTGCGCCGAGATCGCGGCGCCCTCGGCATGCACCGCATCGGTCAGCGCCCGCAGATCGGGCAGGATCTGCGGGCGCATCCAGATCTGGTTTGGCAGGGTGCGACCGACCTCGCTCACCGCGGCGTAGGCGACCGTGGTCAGCGCGACACCGCCGCGCGCGAGATCACCATGGTGGCGGACCAGCGCGCGGGTCGGGGCGCCATCCAGGCACATCGCCTCGTTGGCGCCGGATTTGATGAAGCGGTTGCGCAGCCGCAACGGCCCGATCTGTACGGGTTCGAACAATTCGGAAGTCGTGCTCATGTATTTGCCCCTCCATCAACTTTGCCGAGTATTGCCAACAGTTCCGGTGTCACTTGCGGCCGTTGCAGGCCGCTGAGGTGTGCCGCCCGATTGCGCGCGAATTCAGCGGTCATCTCCGGGTGGGTCGATACCCAGAATTCACCATCCGCGATCTGAGTGAGGATCCTTGAAGCGGCTTCGCGCGGACTGATGCCGGCATCCTGCAGCATGCCATGCATCAGCCCGCGGTGCTGCACGGCCATATCCGCCGGACTACTCTTCGCGTCATCGAAAATACGTGTCGCAACCAGCCCCGGCAGAATCGCCGAGACCCGCACCGCGCTGTTGATGAGTTGCATTTCCATACTGAGGCATTCGCTGTAGGACAGCACCGCGTGCTTGCTCAATATATAAGAAGTCTGCAGCGGCATCATGCCGAGACCACCGATCGAGGACACATTGGCGATATAGGCCGGTTTGCCGCTGGCGATCATGCGTGGCGCAAACGCCCTCACTCCGTGTATCACGCCGTGAATGTTGACGCCAAGCGTGCGCTCCCAATCCGCCGCGGACAACTCCCAGCTGAACCCGAGGGTCTCGATGCCGGCGTTGTTCACCAGCAGTCGCACATCGCCCCAGTGCTCATGCACGCTCGCGGCCAGGCGATCCAGCGCCGCCGGATCGCACACATCCGTCTCCACCGTCAGCGTCTCGGCACCGCCGCCACGGATCTCCGCCGCCACCGCCTCGATACGCGCCAGCGAGATATCGGCCAGCACCACTTTCATGCCGAGCGTCGCGGCATGCCGCGCCAGCCCCTCGCCAATTCCCGAGCCCGCACCGGTGATCACCGCGACACCGCCGCCGAAGGCTTGCAGCTGCCTGTCCATCGTTGTTGTTCTCCTTTACTCTCGGTTGGAGTCGGGGGCGAACATAGCACGATTGCGGCCCGCGCTTGCAAGCCCACGGCATTGCACCAACCATGGGGGGGGTATCCCGCCGCGGGCAACAAACTGCAATAATCGCGGTGTTCGGGGTAGCGCAACACGCGGGAGCATCTTCATGGATCAGGGTTCGCAACGACTGCGGGGAAAAATTGCCATCATCACCGGCGCGGCGCAGGGCATGGGCGCCGAGCATGCACGCGTATTCGTGGCCGAGGGTGCGCGCGTGGTGCTCACCGACCTGGAAGAGGCCAGCGGTCGCGCACTTGCCACCGAACTCGGCGAGTGCGCACTGTTCCTGCGCCAGGACGTGAGCAAGGCCGAGGACTGGGACCGGGTGCTGGAGCAGACCCGTGCGCACTTCGGACCAGCCAACATCCTGATCAACAACGCCGCGATCTATTTCATCGGGGCCGTCGACGAGGCGCAGCCCGAGCGGGTGCGCAAGCTGCTCGACATCAATGTCTTCGGCTGCTGGCTCGGCATCAGCCGGATCGCACCGATGATGCGCGAAGCCGGTGGCGGCTCGATCATCAACCTGTCATCGCTGGCCGGCGCGCGGGGCATTCCGTGGCACAGCATCTACGGCATGTCGAAATGGGCGATCCGCGGCCTGACGCGCTCGGCCGCGCACGATCTCGGCCCCGACGGGATACGCGTGAACGCGGTGCTGCCCGGCGCGATCGAGGGCACCGGCATGCACAGCGGCGAGGCACCCGATGCGGCACTGCTGCAGGCGATACCGCTGCGCCGCTCCGGGCGCAAGGACGAGGTCTCGCGACTGCTGGTGTTTCTCGCCTCCGATGAAAGCGCCTATATCACCGGCGCGGATCATTTCATCGATGGTGGTCGTGCGACCTGGTGAACGCCGTGACCGATATCGTCGGCGCCGTTCACCGCAACTCGATTTCCACCGCGCCCAGCACCCCTTCGGTCAGCGGATAACCGAAGGGATAAGCACCGGCCGGCGAACCGGTATCCATGCCGACACCAAAGGTTTCATCTATCGAGAAGAACGCCGGGGGTGTAGCCGGCAGACGGGCAGTACCCTGCTCCTGCCCGTCGACCAGCAGACGCAGCGTGCCGCCCTTGGCGTAGCCCTCGCCAGCGTAATCGAAGTCGACCTGCAAACGATGCATGCCGGCGCTCAGCGGCTGGTGCGCATCGATGCGCACGCGGCTCACCTCGAACACCCGGTACTCGAACACCGGCTTGCCCTCGGCATCGAGATACAGCGACCAGCCCGCACCCCTGCCGCCCTCGGTCGCGATCACGCCATGCGCGCGGCTTGTCGGAAGTTCCAGCTCCGCAAACAGGCTCCAGGAACGGTTGAGGATCGGCGGAGCCTCTTTCTCCGGGATACCGATTGCGCCGGGATAGTAACGGAACCGGGTACGATCCGCATTGAGACTCGGCATCGGCGTGCGCGTACCGGAGGCATCGCGTAACGGCAGGATACCCACCCGGGCCGCTTCGGTGTCGAACAGTTTGCGCAACGCCGCGAGCTTGGCTGGCTGCTGCGCGGCGAGGTCCCGGGCCTGGCTGAAATCCTCGTCCAGGTGGTACAGCTCCCACGGGTCCGCGGAAAAATCGCGTCCCTGATCGCGCAGCCCGACGGTCCATGGCAAGCCGCCATGAAAGGCCGAGGCCATCCAGCCATCGTGGTAGATCGCGCGATTGCCGAAGACCTCGAAGTACTGCGTGCGATGTTTCTCCGGTGCATCCGCGCTGGAGAAACTTGCGACCAGGCTCGTCCCGTCCATCGGCAACTGCGTGACCCCGTCGACACTCGCCGGCGCCTTGATATGCGCGGCTTCCAGGATCGTCGGCACGATATCGTTGACGTGTCCGAACTGGCTGCGCAGCCCGCCATGCTCGCGGATGCCAGCGGGCCAGCTGACCACCATCGGGTTGCGCGTACCCCCGAGATGCGAGGCGAACTGCTTCATCCACTGAAACGGCGTGCTCATCGCCCAGGCCCAGCCGGCCGGGTAGTTGAGGTAACTGTCCGGTCCGCCGAAATCATCGATACGGGAAAGCTTGCGTGCGACCGGCTCCGGCAGGCCCTGCAGCGTGCCCATGTAGTTCACGGCGCCGAGCAATCCGCCCTCCCCGCTGCCGCCGTTATCACCCACGATACAGAAAATCAGCGTGTCATCGAATTGGCCCGCGTCTTTCAGCGCCTGCACCAGCCGGCCGACCTGCGCATCGGTGTGCGCCAGGAAGCCCGCGTAGACTTCCATCATGCGTGCCGCCACGGCGCGCTCGTCGGCACCCAGTTGCTCCCACGCTGGCAGCAGATCCGGTCGCGGCGTCAGCAGCGCGTCGGGCGGAATCACACCTTGTGCCTTCTGGCGCGCGAAAATGGCGTCACGCATGGCATCCCAGCCGGCATCGAACTTGCCGCGATAAGGTTCGATCCACGCGGCAGGTACCTGGTGCGGCGCGTGCGTGGCGCCGGGCGCGAAATACAGAAAAAACGGCTTGTCTGGCGTCACCGCATGCTGCAGCCGCAGCCAGCGTACCGCCTGCGTCGCCAGGTCTTCGCTCAGATGGTAATCCGGGCCGGCCGGACGCAGCACCGGTGTCGTGCCCTCGTAGAGCGTGGGCTCGAACTGATCGGTTTCGCCACCGAGAAAACCATAGAATTTCTCGAAGCCCACGCCGGTCGGCCAATGATCGAAGGGGCCGCTGGACGATATCTCCCAGTCCGGTGCGAGATGCCATTTGCCGAAGGCCGCGGTGTTGTAACCGTTGCCGCGCAGGATACGGGCGATGGTCGCGGTTTCTTTTTTCAGCACACCGGTATAACCGGGGTAACTGTTGGCGACATTCATGACCGTGCCCACACCGGTGACATGCGCATCGCGACCGGTCAGCAACGAGGCCCGCGTCGGCGAGCAGATCGCGGTGGTATGAAAGCGGTTGTAGCGCAAACCCGCGTTGGCCAGCGCTTCGAGAGCCGGGGTATCGATCGGCCCGCCAAAGGTGCTCGCGGCGCCGAAACCCACATCATCGAGCAATACCACGAGCACATTGGGCGCGCCCTGCGGCGCCCGCAGCACCGCGATTTCCGGCGGCGCAATCTCCGCGGACTGTGCCGCGCACATCCACGCATTTGCCAACAGCAGCAGGGCCAGTCCGATCCGCCATGTCCGATACCGTGCATGACTCATGGGCGCCACCTCCGATGCGTGACAAATATCAGAACTGGTCCGGGCGCAGCATCGCATCATGCCCGCCGTCGACGAATAGCACCGACCCACACACGAACGAGGCTTCCGGACCGAGCAGGTAGCTCACCGCCGCCGCGATATCGTCGGGCTTGCCGGGGCGACGCAGCGGGATGCTGGCGAGGAACGCCCGAATGGCATCACCCATGGCGGGATCCTTCGCCACCTGCTCGGTCATCGGCGTCTCGGTATAACCGGGTGCGACCGCATTCAGACGCACACCGAGAGCGGCATAACCGGGGGTATTGCGGCGCATCCAGCGGGCCAGCGCCAACTTGGATCCGCTGTAGACCGGATGACCTTGCATTCCATTGGCCAGTGCCCGGGCCGCTTCCTCGTTGCCCTCGAGCAGGCGATTCACAAACTCCTCGCTGGTTGGCATCGGTGCGGAATTCGACGAAATCAGCACCACCGCACCCTTGTGCGCCGCGACCAGGTCTTTCAGCCCCTCGACCACATCCACCGCACCGAAATAGTTCACGCTCGCCACCAGTGCCCGATCCGGCACATGACCACCGAGGCCGGCACAGGCAACAATGCCATCGAGCCCGGCACCCGCGCGGCTGCGAATACCCTCGATCGCCGATTCGCGGCCCGCCCGGGTTCCCAGGTCGGCGATCACGTCGGCATCCTTCACGTCGGCCACGATGACCGTGTGCCCTGCCCCGCGCAGCCGCTGCTTGATTGCGGCGCCGATTCCGGTGGCGCCGCCCGTCATGGCATAGATACCCATGTTTTCCGCTCCTTTCCTCGCGTTGGTGGTGCCCGGACAACCGCCCGGTGGTGGCGCCATCTTGCACCGCCCGGAAGGCAATTGAAAGAACACGAGCGGTCAAAGTCGCCGTCAAAACGGTTCGCCGGCAACCCGGACCAATAGCCCGCGAGTTGCCGAAATTGCTTATCGAAATCGAACGCTTGCGCTAAAGCCAAAACTTCGCGAGCGGATTACAGTAGACTTTCGATACGCGATCATCGCAGTTCCGATCGACACCCCGACCACGATAAGCAAAGAGGATCGACCATGAACTATTTCCTGACCGGCGGCACCGGCTTTATCGGCCGTTTCTTTGTCGAAAACCTGCTGTCCCGTGGCGGCACCATCCATTTGCTGGTGCGGGACTCCTCCCGTCACAAGCTCGATGAACTGAAAGCACGTTTCCCGGTGGCGGCCGAGCGCATCATCGGCGTCAGCGGCGACATCACCGCCAACGGTCTCGGCATCGCCGCCACCGATATCGCGCAACTCAAGGGCCGCATCGATCATTTCTTCCACTTCGCCGCGATCTACGACATGGGCGCCAGCGAGGAGAGCCAGCGCCTCGCCAACGTCAACGGCACACTGCACGCGGTGCGCACGGCCGAGGCGCTCGGCGCCGGCTGCTTTCACCACGTCAGCTCGGTAGCGGTGAGCGGTCTCTACCGCGGCAGTTTCCGCGAGGACATGTTCGAGGAAGCCGAGAATCTCGATCACCCGTACTTCCGCACCAAGCACGACTCCGAAAAGATGGTGCGCGAGAAGTGCGGCATCCCGTACCGGATCTATCGCCCCGGCGCGGTAATCGGTCACTCGCGCACCGGCGAGATCGACAAGATCGATGGCCCCTACTATTCGTTCAAGATGCTGCAGCGCATCCGCAACACCTTGCCGAAATGGATGCCGTTGATCGGGATCGAGTCGGGCCTGAACAATCTCGTGCCGGTCGACTACGTGGTGAATGCGATCGACTATCTCGCACACCTCGAGGGACACGACGGTGGTTGCTTTCACATCACCGATACCGAGCACTACTCGACCGGCCAGATGATGAATATCTTTGCCGAGGCCGCGCACGCGCCGCAGTTCACGCTGCGCTTCGACCCGAAGATATTCAACTTCATGCCGACCGCGCTGGCCGATCTGCTCGCCAAGCTGCCGCCGGTCAAACGGCTGAAAAGCGCGATATTCGAACGCATCGGCATGCCCGAATCGGCCGCGATTTTGATGAAATACGAGACGCGCTACGACAGCCGCCAGACCCAGCGGCTGCTGGAAGGCAGCGGTATCAAGCCGCCGAAACTCGCGAGCTACGCGGCGCGGATCTGGGATTACTGGGAACGCAACCTCGACCCCGATCTGTTCATCGATCACACGCTGGAAGGGCAGGTCAGGGACCGCGTGGTGCTGATCACCGGCGGCTCGGCCGGTATCGGCAAGGCCCTCGCCATACGTCTGGCTGCCTCCGGCGCCAAAGTGGTGATCACCGCACGCAAGCAGGAAGCACTCGAGGAAACCTGCGCCGAGATCCGCGCCGCCGGCGGCCAGTCATACAGCCATGTCTGCGACGGCGCGGACTTCGAGGCGGTCGATCGTGTGATGCAGCAGATCGAGACCGAGCACGGCGGCGTGGACATACTGATCAACAATGCCGGCCGTTCGATCCGGCGCTCGGTATCGCTCGCCTATGACCGTTTTCATGACTTCGAACGCACGATGCAGCTCAATTACTTCGGCGCGCTGCGCGTGATCCTGCGGGTACTTCCCGGCATGGACCGGCGTCGTCACGGTCACGTGATCAATATTTCCTCGATGGGCGTGCTCGGCCACCCGCCGCGCTTCTCGGCCTATATCGCCTCGAAATCCGCGCTGGAGGCGTTTTCCCTGTGCGCCGCGGCGGAGTATTCGGACCGCAATATCCATTTCACCAATATCAACATGCCGCTGGTGCGTACCGCGATGATTGCACCCACCAAGATTTACGAATACGCTCCGGCACTGGAGGTGGACGAGGCCATCGACCTGATCGTGGATGCGATCATTCACAAGAAAGCGCGCGTGGCGACCGGGATGGGCCGGGTGCAGCAATTGATCGAACTGCTGTTCCCGAAGTTCTCCGAGATCACCAACAACGCGACCTACCGCATGTTCCCGGATTCCGAAGCCGCCAAGGGCCTGCCCGCGCCCGCGGCGCCGCCGGAAGCCACCAGCGAGCAGATTGCAATGGCGGCGCTGATGAAGGGCGTACATTTCTGAGCACGGGAGATCGACGATGGGAATGCTGGATGGAAAGGTTGCACTGGTCACCGGTGCCGGACAGGGCGTGGGCCAGGGCATCGCGCTGGCGCTGGCGGCCGAGGGTGCGCGCGTCGCGGTGACCGGGCGCACGCTGGAGAAACTCGAAGCCACCGCGCGCGAAATCGCGGCGCGCGGTGGCCAGGCCCTGCCAATTGCCTGCGACGTCAAGGATGCGCAATCGATCGCCAACAGCGTGCAGCAGACCGTGGCACAATTCGGCGCGCTCAATATCCTGGTCAACAATGCCCAGGAAGTGCCGCTGGGCACGTTGAACGAACTGAGCGAGGCCGCCTTCGAGGCGGGCTGGCAATCGGGACCACTGGCCACGCTGCGCCTGATGAAACTGTGCTATCCGCACCTGAAGGGTGACGGCTGCATCGTGAACCTCGCGAGTTCCGCCGCCAAGCGCTGGGACATGAGCGGCTACGGCGCCTATGCGGCGGTCAAGGAAGCGATCCGCTCGCTGACGCGCGCCGCGGCCTGCGAATGGGGCGTCGACAATATCCGCACCAACGTGATTCTGCCGCATGCGCGCTCGCCGGGTCTCGAGCGGTGGATCCAGAAGAGCCCGGAGGAGGCGAAGGCCTTCTTCGCGCAGATTCCGCTGCGCCGGGTCGGGGAGTGCGAGGAGGATATCGGTCGTTTCGTGGCGCAGTTGTGTTCGCCGGCCTCGGCTTTCGTAAACGGCCAGAGCATTGCGCTCGATGGTGGCCAGGCTTACCTTGGCTGATGCTTCACGCCCGCCGGGGCGCCCTGCCGGGAGAACGCGCCATGCTGGTCTATGGTCATCGCGGTGCTGCAGGCGAGGCACCGGAAAACACCCTCGGCGGCTTCCGGCATGCGTGGCAACGCGGCGCGCGGCGCTTCGAGCTCGATGTGCACCTGGCCGCCGACGAGGAACTGGTGGTGATCCACGATGCCCGCGTCGATCGCACCACCGGCGAGCGTGGTGCGGTGGCGTCGTTCAGCAGCGCCATGCTGAAACGCATGGATGCACGCCGCGGCGCTCCGCCTTGGCCACGGCGCGAGGGTATACCGCGGTTGCGTGAAGTGCTGCGCGCATTGCCACGTGCCGAATCCTGGCAGATCGAAGTCAAGAAAGGCGGCTCCGCGCAACAGATGCGCGCCACCGCCCTGCGTTTGCGCGCGCTGGTCGCGGAGTTGCGTATCGCGCCCAAAATCATCGTGACCTCCGCTGACCGGGAATTTCTTGGCCACGCAGCTGAACTCATGCCGCGCGTGGCGCGTGGCTATGTGGGCATCGGCCACAACTCGCTCGCCACTGCCAGCGAGCTCGGCTGCAACTACCTGATGCTCAACCTGTTTGCCTGCTCTCCCACGCTGCGCGTGCAGGCCTGGCGCAAGCAGATTGCGTTGTCGGTATGGACCGTGAACGATCCGGTCTCGATCCGCAATCTGCAACGCATGCGCGTGCACAGCATCGTGAGCGATTACCCCTCGATGGCGTTGCCGCTGCTCGCGCAGATCGAGGGCAAGGCGCAGGCCCGCAGTCCGACCCGACCCGGAAAGGCCAGGTGAACCCGCCCTCTTTCGGCAGACGCTACTACGCGCTGCGTCACGGCCAGAGTCTTGCCAACGAGCAGGGTCTGATAGTCAGCGATCCGGAGCGCGGTGCCACTGCCTACGGGCTGACTGCCAGGGGTCGCGAGCAGGTTTGCGCGAGCATCGCCGCCTGCGGCTCGCTCGATCGCGAACTGCGGATCTTGAGTTCACCGCTGCTGCGCGCCCGCGAAAGTGCCCGCCTCGCACAACGGCTGATCGGCTGCGCCGCGCCGATCGTGGATGCACGCCTGCGCGAACGCGGATTCGGTACACTCGAAGGCGGCAGCGATGCGTGCTACGCCGAGATATGGGCCCACGACGCGCTCGATGCCAGCAGTGCGCCGCACGGCGTGGAGTCTGCCCAGGCGGTGCGAACGCGAGTGCTCGAGCTGCTGTGCGAACTCGAACGCCAGCCCGCGGGACCGACGATCCTGCTGGTCGCGCATGGCGACACCATCCAGATCCTGTGGACCGTCTTTGCCGGTCTCGGTGCCGGCGAGCATCGGCGCCGTGCCGCGCTGCGCCCCGGACAATTGGTGGAGTTGGGCGCGCCACGCCCGCGCAACCCTGTCGACCGGCGAACCCGCGCGCTATAGTATCCGCCACCGCCAGGCACGCGGGCACTTCGGCAGGCTTTTTCAGACAATGCGGAGATCGGGATGATCAAAAGCTATTTCATGACCCAGGTGCGTTTCGATTTCGGTGCGGTGGAATTGCTCGGCAAGGAACTGCGCACGCTCGGCATCAAGCGTCCGCTGCTGGTCACCGATCCGGGCCTGGTCGCCACCGGCCTTGCCGCGCGCGTGATGGCGCTGATGCCCGCCGGCAGCGCAATGTTCAGCGATCTGCCGGCCAATCCGACCTGGGAAAACGTGGACGCGGCAAGCGCACTGTACCAGGCGAGCGGCTGTGACGGCCTGGTCGCACTGGGCGGCGGATCGGCGATGGATCTGGCCAAGGGTGCGGCGGTGATGACCACCCAC